>Ga0126310_10000615_pt1 | contig 12578 bp, 12 predicted proteins | sample Plot60_FD_92540 | JGI IMG/M metagenome (GOLD analysis project Ga0126310, IMG submission 92540) | Serpentine soil microbial communities from UC McLaughlin Reserve, CA, USA - Plot60 | ecosystem: Environmental > Terrestrial > Soil > Grasslands | place: USA: UC McLaughlin Reserve, Lake County... | reverse complement strand
GAAGCGTGTGATCCAGGATCCTGTCACACGGAAATGGCGTCATTCCGAGGCACGAGGAAACTTGTCGTGGGTCACAGTGGTTCGGCGACGAGATTCCTCGCCTGCGGGCTCGGAATGACACGACTGCTGCGGGGCACTTGTGTCATCAATCTGCAATTTCGTAGCGTTTCAATCAAACATTCTCTAGATCAAGGAGGACAGGGCGATGTCTGATCCCACGCCGATATTGCACAGAGCGCTCGCAGGTCGCGGGAACCGCAGGCGGGCCGCGCAAGCGATTGCCGCGACGGCGGGCGGCCTCCTGTTGCTCGAGGCCGCGACGAAACACGGCAGCCCGCTCGCGTTTGCGCAGGACGGCGACGATGACGACAACTCCGGTCGTGGTCGTGGCGGAGATGACCACGACAACAGCGGCCCCGGCAACGCCGATGATCGCGAAGCCGGCGAGGAGAACGCTGACGAAGAGCCGGTGCAGATCACCGGCCAGGTGCCGGAGGGTGCCGTCGAGATTCGCATCGTCAGTGACGATGCTGGCGGGTTCGTTCCCGGTGAGCTCACGATTGACCTCGGCCAGACGGTGGCCTTCATCAATGCCCACCACGATGAGCACACGGCAACCGGCTCGGGCTTCGACACCGGAGTGATTGCCTCCGGCGACGTTGCGACGGTCACACTCGACACTGCCGGCAGGTTTGCCTACGCCTGCCAGATTCATCCCGTGATGACCAGTAGCATCGGCGTGCGCGGGGCCGACGGCGTCGTCCCGGAAACACAATCAGCATCCCAGGAGGTCCCAGCCGACGCCACCACCGTGCGCATCGTCAACCTGGCATTCAATCCGGCGGAGGTCACGATTTCGACCGGATCCACCGTCTCCTGGACCAACGACGATAGTGTGCCACACACGGTAACGTCGACCGACGGCGTCTTCGATTCCGGCATCTTCGATCCCGGCGCCAACTTCACGTGGACATTCGATCAGCCTGGATCATTTCCCTATGCATGCCAAATTCATCCCCAGATGCAAGGGATGGTGATCGCCGAAGGCGAAGCGGTGGCGAGCGCTGCGCCGGCCCCAGCCAACCAAAGTCAAACTGGGCCTACGGCGGCACAGGCGGCCGCGCCGGCTGAAGCCGCAGTGTCCATCATCGATTTCTCGTTCGAACCCGCGACCCTGGACGTACCGGCTGGTGCGACGGTGGTTTGGACGAACGAAGGACCGGCTCCACACACAGTCACGGGGGATTTCGCTGACTCTGGCGTTCTTGAACCTGGTCAGACGTTCTCGCACACATTCGCCGAATCGGGTGAATCCAGCTACGCCTGCGCGATTCATCCCCAAATGACCGGCTCTATCCGTGTCAGCGCCGCCGTGGCGGCCGAGTCAACTCCGCCGGCACCTTCTGTGGTGGGTACAGGACCCGAGGGCGTCTGGTTGATCCAACTCACTCCCGACGACGGGGCGATCCTTGGTGCGCACCAGGCGTTGGCCACGTTTCACGATGACGGCACGGTCGAAGCCGATTTCTCCGCCGTAGCCAGCGATAGGGCCGGCACCGACGTTCTTACTTCGGGACGGGGCGAGTGGTTGCGGGAAGAGTCAATTTGCCGCATCTCGCTCATTGCGCTCATGAACGACGAAAATCAGCGCTTCGCCGGCACGGCAACATTCGACGCCGAGGCCAGGATCGACACGGACGGCCGCGCCTTCGACGGAACATTCGATTTCGCGTTGGTCGCGGCTGGCGGCGAGGCCATCGGCGATGGTTCCGGGAGGCTGCTCGGCGGATCGGTTTTACTCGACCCGTAGCGTCGATCAGGCGGGCCCTACCGAGTTTGAATAGATCTGAAACGACGCGCGAATGCTACGGTAGGCAGTCAATTAGTGGTTCGGAGTAGCATCATCGGGCGGAGCTGACGGCGCCGACTGATGAGCTGGCACGTAGTTTTTCAAGTTCCTGACGACCGTGGTCCTCTAAATCTCACTAGAAGGCGAGTAATGATGTCCGATCCGTCGCGGCGCGCGGTGATCCTGGGTGGAGCCCGCACGCCATTCGCCAAGCTCAGTGGCGCTTTGGCGACTCAGAGTGCCGTCGATCTCGGCGTCGTGGCCGCGCAGGCCGCGATCGAGCGCGCGGGAATTTCCCCGGCTGACGTTGACAACACGATTTTTGGCCAGGTACTTCAGGCCGGCTCAGGACAGAACCCAGCCCGTCAGGTTGCGCTGCGAGCGAGCATCGGCATCGAGATACCTGCTGAAACGATCAACCGTGTCTGCGGGTCGGGGATGCGCGCGATCACATTAGCTGAATCGCTGATTCGTGCCGGCGATTACGACGTCGTGTTGACCGGCGGCATGGAGAGTATGACCAACGCACCGTACATTCTGCGCAAAGCCCGCACCGGGTACCGCATGGGCGATGGCGTCCTCGAAGACATGATGATCGGCGATGGCTTGCGCTGCGCGATCGCCTCCTGTCACATGGGTATTCATGGGGGCAACGTCGCCGCCGAAGAAGAGATCAGCCGCGAGGAGCAGGACGCCTGGGCATTACGTTCCCACCAGCGCGCGTTGGCCGCGCGGGACGCGGGTCTCCTCGACCGCGAGATCGTGCCCGTTGAGATTTCCGCCAAAGGCGTGACGACCATCGTCGATGAGGACGAGTCTCCCCGCCGGGACACGAGTGCCGAAGCGCTGGCTTGCTTGAAGCCCGTCTTCGACTCGGAAAGCACCGTGACTGCTGGCAACGCTCCAGGAATCAACGATGGTGCGGCTGCGCTCGTGGTAACGAGCGCGGATTGGGCCACGGCCCAGGGGCTGTCACCCCGCGCTCGGATCCTCGGGCACGGTGAGGCCGCCTGGGATGTCCCCTATCTCGCCTATACGCCCGCCATGGCCGCGGAGAAGGCACTTTCCCGGGCTGGGCTGAAGCCGTCGGACGTAGAAGTCTGGGAAATCAACGAGGCTTTCGCCAGTGTTCCAATCATCTCGAGTAAGCGACTTGGTATCGACCCGAGCCGCGTCAATGTCAATGGCGGCGCCATCGCCTTCGGCCACCCCATCGGCGCTAGCGGCGCCCGGATCGTCCTCAGCCTGATTGAAGAGCTACGCCGACGTGGTGGCGGTCTCGGCGTGGCCGCGATCTGCTCTGGCGGTGGGGGCGGCGACGCAATCGTCCTCGAAGTGCCGGGCACCGCATGAGTGAGGGCCTGCTGCTCCCGTTCAATGGTGTCTTCCCGCGAATCGCGTCTGGTGTCTATCTGGCGCCCGGCTCCGTCGTCATCGGAGACGTCGACATCGGCACGGATTCGAGCGTCTGGTTCAACGCCGTCATTCGGGGTGACGTGGCTCCGATTCGCATCGGGGAGCGGTCCAATGTCCAGGACGGCGCGGTCCTCCACGTCGATTCCGGTACCCCGTGCACCGTCGGTGACGAGGTTACCATCGGACATGCGGCCGTAGTCCATGGCACGAACGTCGGGGACGGGGTCACCATCGGTATGGGAGCGGTCGTTCTCTCCCGCTCGGAGATCGGCATGGAGGCGATCGTCGCCGCGGCAGCGTTGGTGCCGGAGGACGCCGTCGTCGACTCCGGCGCTCTGGTGATGGGCGTGCCGGCTCGTGAGAAGCGCTTGCTGTCGGATGAGGAGCGGGCCGCGTCGCGAGAAAATGCTCGCCGCTACGTCCGCAACGCGGCTTGTTACCGGGTCGCACTCGTGGGAACCGAAGCGGGAAGAGGCTGATATGGCGGTGGAGGTCGAGATCGACAAGGGCATCGCGGTGGTCACGATGAACCGCCCGCAGGCTCTCAACGCGTTCAACTCCGAACAACTCGATCTACTCGCAGCCGCGTTCCACGCCCTCGGTCAGAATCGCTCTGTCCGAGTCGTCATCCTCACCGGCGCGGGCGACCGCGCGTTCGCCGCGGGTGCCGATATCAAGGAGATGGTCGATCTCACCCCGGCCGGGGGATTGGCGTTCGGCCGCAAGGGACAAGCACTCACCAGTGCCATCGAACGCCTGCCACAGCCGGTCATTGCCGCGGTCAACGGTTATGCATTCGGAGGTGGTTGCGAACTCGCTATCGCCTGCGACATTCGCCTCGCCTCCGAGAACGCCCGTTTCGCGCAGCCTGAGGTCAGTCTGGGCATCCCACCCGGTTGGGGTGGCACGCAACGGCTACCCCGACTCGTCGGACCAGGCCTCGCGGCGGAGATGATTTACACGGGACGTCAGGTGCATGCCGAGGAAGCGCATCGCATCGGCTTGGTCAACGCGGTCTACCCGCTCGACCAATTCATGCCGGTGGCGCAAGAGATGGCGGCTCACATCGCCAGGAACAGCTCGGCGGCGGTCCGTGCGTCCAAGAACCTGATTGCCTTGAGCTTCACTGGCGATCCGGCAGCCGGTCTGGCCGCCGAGGTGGCGAGCTTCGGCGCCGCCTTCGCCGCGCCCGACCGGAGCGAGGGCATGCGCGCCTTCGTCGAGAAGCGGACAGCCAAGTTCGCAGGCGAACACTGACCGCCGCCACTCGGCACGCTTGGCTGAACGTCAGAACTTACGGGACCGCCAGCAGCATCGGTCAATCCAGTGGCTCGTTTTGATCACCGAGCCACCAGGAGTCGGCAGTAAAGACCACGGCGATACTGATCAGGAACCCACTCGCCGATCCCCGCACAGCGTCGTCGAACTCATCTGACCATCCGCGGCCAAGTCGAGGTCAAGTTAGCGCACCTCGAGGCTCGACCAGCATTCGACGTTTGCTCCGCTGTCTGTCCGTTCGATTTGGGTCCCGATGCCAGCCCTGCCACTCTCGGCTGATAGCTCATAGCCGATAGCCGATAGCCGCCTGCCGCTATAGTAGCCGCCGAAAGGCGATGGTCTACGTGACAAGGGGCTAGGACAGGATGCGGTTTGAGGGGCAGACGGCGATCGTCACCGGAGCGGCTCGTGGCATCGGTGAAGCGATTGCTCGCCGCCTCGCTAGCGACGGTGCGGCGGTCATGATCGCGGACGTGGACGACGCATCCGCCGAGGCCACCGCGGCCGCGATTGGCGAACTGGCGGTCGCCCAGCAACTCGACGTGACCGAGCCTGTCTCCTGGGACGCCGCGGTCCGCGCCGCACTTGATCAGTGGGGGAGAATCGACGCGTTGGTCAATAACGCCGGCGTCGCCGGACGCTCCGCGCCCATCTGGGAGCTCGGCGTCGACGAGTGGCAGCAGGTGGTGGACATCGACCTCACCGGTGTGTTTCTGGGCTGCAAAGCGGTACTGCCAGTGATGATCGATGCCGGCTCCGGACGCGTCGTCAACATTGCCTCGATCGCCGGCAAGGAAGGCAACCCGAACGCGGTCCCCTATTCGGCCGCAAAGGCTGGGGTCATTGGGCTCACGAAAGCCGTCGCCAAAGAAGTGGCGACCAAAGGGGTGCTAGTCAATGCGGTGGCGCCGGCCGTGATCGAGACGCCGATCCTGTCCCAGGTGAGTGATGAGCATATCGCGTACATGACGAGCCGCATCCCGATGGGGCGCGTCGGTAAGCCAGAGGAAGTCGCCGCCCTGGTCGCGTTTCTCTGCTCGTCTGACCTCACCTTCTCGACCGGTGCCGTCTACGATATCTCCGGGGGCCGTGCCACGTATTAGAGCGCGCTACGCATCGCGTGTCATTCCGAGCCGCGGCGAGGAATCTCGTCGTTCCGCGCGCGTCAGCGACTATCAGACCTGAACCCTCGTCCCTACACAGACCCTCGGGATGACACGAGATGTCGTCGCCGGATTATCGAGTCTTGACGGAGACGCACCTGGCGCGGTTAGGCTTGGCCACCATCCAATCCGAACAGGAACAATTGGATCGCCGCGAGCGTCTGCTCGGATCCTGGACCCAGGAAAACGTCGTGACTCGACCCGTAGATCGTCTGCGCCCTGGCCCGCGGTATCGTCGCCAGCATCCGTTCAGCGGTCTCTTGTCGTATCTCACCCCGCTGTCCGCGCAGGATCAACACGGGACAGCGCAGTTCCGCCAGGACATCCCAATCCGATCGCGGGATGGCGGAAGCCTCGATCTGGCGCACAATTTCGAGGTCGTGTCGCCAGCGGTAACCACCATCTGGCAGGGCTTCCAGGTCACTCGGGATATCATGGCGCGCCCGGTCTGGAGGCAGTCCCAAACCCTCTTCATAGAACCGAGTGGCGTCCGCAAGTGAGGCAAACGCCCGCGGCAGCGAGCTGACGGCAGCCAGTGCTTGCGCCGCACGATCTGCCGTCACTTCGGGATTTGCGTCACCCAGGACAACCCCACACACGATCCCGGGGCGCCGAGCAGCGAGATGGTAGGCGACGAGCCCACCATGCAATCGCCCGATGAGTGCTGGACGTTCGATACCGAGGCGCTCGATCAATCCGGCGACATCGTCAGCCATCGTCGCCGGGTCGTAACCGCCCTCCGGACGATCGCTGTCCCCCCGTCCTCGCAGATCGGGAACCAGCACCTCCCGGTCAAGGGACAGTTGCTCCGCCAGATGGCGCATGCCTTCGCCGCTCTGAAGCACCCCGTGCAACAAGACAACGGGTGGGTGCTGGGCGTCCGATGGATCGGTCCAGTGACGATACGCCAGACGAACGCCATTGACCTGCTCGAAGCCGGTGCGGGGTTGACTCATTGGCCGCTCCCGGCGCGGTAGTTCCGCAACGCCGCCGTCACGAGTTGCAAACATTCGCTCTCATAGGGCTGCGGCCAGACGATCAGGTGGGCGACGCCTTGCTCCTCGAACCCTCGCCATTCATCGGCTAGATCCACCGGACTCGTGAACTCGAACCGCGCGGCGCTATCGGACTCGTCTCGACCCTGTGCCGACTTAGGGTTGGCGACGATCTGGCCGACCGTTACATCAAGCGTGGCGGGATCGCGGCCCGCGTCGGAGCAGGCGGCATGCAGCTCCTCACGTCTCTGAGGTAGCTCCCCGGCGCGCCCCAGCCAGCAGGTGTTCCAGGCATCGGCAAGCTCCGCGGTCAACCGCAGCATGCGGGGCCGCGAGGCTCCAATCAGGATCGGCGGGCCGTTAGGTCGCGGTCCTCGCGGCAGGCTGACGCAGTCGACAGCCCGCTCATACGCTCCCTGGTAGTCGACGACGTCACCACGGACCAACGGCGCGACTATGCGCAGTGCGTCCTCGAAGCGGCTAGCCAGATGATCGAACGGATAGCCAAACGCCGAGAATTCCGGCTCGTGCCACCCCGCACCAAGCCCCAGGATCAACCGGCCCGCACTCACCTCGTCGACTGCGTCAGCCATCTTGGCAAGGAGTGCCGGGTTGCGGAACGCCGTGCACATGACCAGCGTCCCCAGCTCGATACGAGTCGTCGCCTCGGCCAGCGCCGAAAGCAACGTCCAGCCCTCCCAGATACCTCGTCGCTGCCCGTCCCATTGGAAGAGGAGATGGTCGACGATCCAGATCGAATCGAATTGATCGCGCTCCGCCTGCAGGGCCGCTTCGCGGATATCGCCGTAGCGCAGGATTGTCCCGCTGTCGGTCTCGGCAATCGGCAACAGAATTCCAACCTTCACACCGACTCCTCGATCCTGAGCAGCTCGCCGACTCATTTACTGAGCGCAGCCAAACCCGCCGCACTGTACGTCGCCGGGAGCCTGAACGCCAAGACATCGAGCGTCGCCGATCGCGTAGCCCGACCGTGGGCAGGGTACAATCGCTCGCTGGAGGTTTCGCGTGGAGCGGGACCAGGTCCCGACTATCGCGTGGACACGGGGGAAGCATGGCCGCGCTGTTCGGCAAGGGGCGTAACTCGGGATCGCGGCGGGGTGCGGGATCTCTGCTCGATGAGGTCACCCAAGGCAGCCCGGTGACCGACGGCTGGCGATTCTCGCTCAAGGGGTCGCCGCGCTTTTACGACGACGTGCTCCGCATCATCGAGAGCGACTCCGGCGCTGAGGTCTATTTCGGCGAGGCACTCACCTACGAGCGAGGCGCCGCGGTTGCGCTCTGGCGCGTTCGGGCCCGGAGCTTTGCATGGTTGCCACCGCTCTATGATTGGTGGGCCGACCAGGAGCGTATCGAACCAGTCCGGTTCACGTTTTATCTCTACATTCCGCCGGATTTGAAGTACCCGGCGTTGGACCTGCGCGAGCACTCCCCAGAGGACGTCGAGGCGTTCATCAAACAGACGGCCCCCAGGAACTGACACCGCACGCCACGTTGGCGCAGAATGCGGAACCGCCTCCGCGAAAATCGCGTAGGCGGTCGCTTCGTTCGGGATCGAGTGATCGATCAGTCTCCCGCGATTCTCACGGCAGCCTCTTCGACGACCTCGATTACCCCGACCTCGGCCAGGGCCAGGAGGCGCTCAGGGTGCACTTTCCAGCAGTCGGTCACCACATCGGTGGCGCGGCAACGCATCACGTCGTCTTCACCATGGAGGGCCCACGCTAACGAGCATCGGTAAACCGGCTCAACCCTCCCGCGCAATGGTCCGCAGTGTGCACGGACAAGCATCGGACACCCATAGCGCCCCGGCTCCGCCGTCTGCTCTTCCTCGAGGAAGAGCCGGCGTCGCTCGCGGCTCATCGTCAAACCACCCCTTCTTCTGGCAGACCCCCAACTGGTTGCTCACATCATGCACCAATCGCGTCCTGCGCGGACGCGAACTCGACGCCCGCATGAGCGTCCGGGTCTCACCAGCGCCCCAGGAGCTACTCTGCTCCGGGGAAGTCCCGCATCGGGACCTTTTACTAGTATAGCGTGACGGCAGGCACCCGCCCGCGGGATGACGCTTATCGGGTCATCAGCTGACGCAAGACAAAGACCATATTCGCCGGTCTCTCGGCGATGCGGCGCGCGAAATACGGGTACCAATCGGCACCGAACGGCAGATAGATCCTCATACCATAGCCTTCACGCGCCAGAGCAAGCTGCGCGTCCCGCCGCACGCCATGGAGCATCTGAAACTCCCACTGGCCGGGGTTGATCGCCATGCGTAGGGCAAATCCCCGCGTGGCGCGGATGAGTGCCGGGTCGTGGCTGGCAATTGCCGGATATCGGCCTGCTTCAAGCAGGCGCTCCATCAGGCGAATAAACGCTTCATTGATCTCTGCTGGGCGCTGCAGGGCGAGACTCGCCGGTTCCGCGTACGCGCCTTTCACGAGCCGGACCCGCATCTGCAGGTCGATCAGGCGCTCGAGGTCTCGATCGGATCGGTGGAGATAGGCTTGGATGACCGTCCCCACCAGCCCCGGGACCCGCGCGTGCAGGGCCTCGGCGATGGAGAGTGTCCGTTCCGTGTACGCGGAGCCTTCCATGTCGATCCGCACGAACCCGTCGACGCTCCTAGCGGTTTCCAACAGCACCAGCATGTTGTCGTACGCGACCTCGTCGCCGATGTCCAGACCGAGCATGGTCAGCTTGACCGAGATGTTCGGGTCCAAATTGCTGGTGGCCATCGCACGCAAGGTCTCGGCATACGTCTCCACCGCGCTGCGAGCCTCAGTCGGGGTGAGGACGTTTTCGCCCAACCGGTCCAGCGTTGTCGTCAAACCTTGCCCGGCCAATCCAATTGCGGCCATTAGCGCATCTTCGAGCCGGTCTCCGGCGACGAAGCGGGCCACCAGGGCACGAGACCATGGGCTGGTGCGGATGAACCGTTCAACTTCATCTCGCTCGGCCGTGGCCAGGATTCCGTTGCGTAGCACGGTCGTCACCGTCCGCGCTCGAGTCTCGGCCGTGCCGAGTGCCGGCCAAGAAGTGTCATCGTGGCCATCGCTGCCAGCGCCACGACGCCGAGTACCGCAAATGGAGCGGCCACGCCCGCGGCGTCGGCCAGCGCACCCACGGCGGCAGGACCAGCGACGAGCCCGACGTCGCTCGAGAAGCGAACGGTGCCGACCGCACGCCCGCCTCCACCACCCAAACGAAGGATCAGGTCACCAGCTGAGCTGTTTCCGGCAACCTGGCCAACGGCGTACAACGCCATCGGCACGAGAAGCCAGGGCGCGCTCGGGGCGATTGGCACCAGGAGCATGCCCACGCCGCCGACGCCGAAACCGATTGCCAACGCCCGCGCGGCGCCGGCCTTGCGAATGATGCCGCCGATGGGGACCGCGCTGGCAAGATGAACGATGTTCACGAAGAGCAGTGTCATCCCCACCTGACCAGCCCCGAAGCCGAACTTCTCCGCCCCCAGCAAGGGCAGCGAAACGACCCAGATGGAATAGTTGACGAAGACCAGGAGATTCGCCGCCACCGCCGCTACCTGGCCCGACCGTGATGAGCGCACCGGGGTGCTTACCTCTTCCTGGTTCATGTGCCCGGTCCGAACGACCGCCGCTCGTACTCGCGCAAGCAACGAACCAGCCAGCAGCACTCCGGAAATGACAGTTGACAGCCAGAACACCGCCCGCCATCCAAACTCCGCCGTCAGGTACCCTCCGCTGAGGAGCCCTGCACTCCCGCCGGCGCTTGTTGAGAGGTTGAAGGCCGTCATCGCCGCACCGCCGCCGGGAAGAGCCCGCAACACGGAGAGCAACCCAGCGGTCGCCAGCAGAGCAACCCCCACACCCTGGATGCCGCGCGCCGGTAGGAGCATCGCCTGCGAAGCGGCCACCGCCGCTAGCCCTGAACCAAGCAACAGCGCGGCAGACCCGCCAACTGCCGTCCATTTGGGTCCCACTCGATCGACGAGCCACGCGGCGGGAAGATTGCTTATGAGTCGCCCGGCGAAGAAGACAGAGAAGACCAGTCCCGCGCCGGTCGCGCTCAGCGCCAGCGACTCCTGAATGGCTGGCAGTGCCGGCGAAACGATGTCGACGCACCAGTAGGCAAAGAGCAGGATGGCAAGAGAGATTCGTTGCGGCAGCGCTGAGGATGAGTCTGTCGCCTCGGTCGCATGCGGACGCGACGCCTGCGCACGTTCCTCTTCCCTGGCTGCCAGCCCGCTCACACGTGTCCCCACTCTCCCATCCCCTGTCGCGCCCCGAGCATACATGCCCCCGGGTGGCCGCGCTTGCCGCATCCAAGTCCGGTCTATCCTTGCCATCATGACCGAGCCACGGACCACCCCGGCTACCGCATTCCCGATCGTAACGACCGTCCGGGACGTCCTCTACGACCGGATTCCCCTGGGTCGACCGGATATCGCCCTTATCGGCACGGCGCCCTTCGCTCGGCTCGAGCGCATCCAACAGCTCGGGTTCGTCTCGCGGGTCTGGCCCGGCGCCCGGCATACACGCTTCGAGCATTCGCTCGGGGTTATGCATCTCACTCGGCTGGCGATCGATCACATCCGCGGCACGCACGAGGGCCGGTGGTTGACCGATCGTGATGCGCGCGTGGCTGTCGCCGCAGCTCTGTTGCACGACATCGGGCACTATCCGTTCTCTCACGCCATCGAAGAGCTGGGACCGCCGATCGTTCCGCACGAACGCGGCGGCCGGCGCCTAATCGAGGGATCGCTGATCGCTCCCCTGCTGGAAGAGTCATGGGGTATCGATCCGCGTCGGGTCGCTAACTTCGTCGATCCCGATGGAGCCGAACTGCCGCCTGCCGACCGGTTGCTGCGCGGCGTTCTTTCCGGCGCACTCGATATGGACAAACTGGATTACTTGCCTCGCGACGCGCGGGCCTGCAACGTGCCGTACGGCGGCGTCGACACCGCACGTCTCATCGATGCCCTGACCGTGGCCAGGATCGAGCAGCCAGGAGGCGATGTCACGCTGCGCATCGCCATCGGGGAAAAGGGCATCAGTCCGCTTCACTCGCTGATCAACGCGCGCCAGGAGATGTTCGACAATGTCTACTGGCATCACACGAATCGCGCCTGCATGGTCATGCTGCTGCGCGCCACGCAGGAAGCCCTCATCGCCGGTGCACTCCAACCGGAAGAGCTGATCGGACATGACGACGAATCACTCTTGACGCGCCTCACTTCCGAGGCGATGCCCGCCCCGACGCAGCGCCTGGCGCGCGGCCTGCGCGACCGCCAGATCTACAAGCGGGCCGTGGAGATCGGCTCGCGTGCCTTCGAGCTCTACGCCAGACTCGGGAATCTTTTCTTCGATTCGCTGGCCCGCCGCGACGTCGAGACGCGGCTCGCCGCCGCATTGACCGAGGAGACCGGCGAACCTGTTCCGGCTGAAGCGGTCCTGATCGACATCCCCAAACCAGAGCGCTGGCGCTCGGACGTCTGGGTCGCCTTCAAGCGCCCACCTGTCGGCTTCGAACCCTTGATGCCATGGCGAGACGTCGTTGGGTTGACGGACGACGACTTCAAGCGCTACGAGGAGCACCGCCGCCTGATCCGGATTGTCGCCGCCGAGCCGTATCGCGACGTGCTATCCCAAACGTGGGAAAAGCTGCTGATGCCCCTCCTGGGAGCGGCAATTTAGAGCAGTCATAAAAGTCAGTGTCATTCCGACGAAGGAGGAATCTCGTCGTCTGTCGTAATGATGGGCGGGAAACGAGATTCTTCGGCTGTGGGCTCGGAATGACACTGTCGGCGCGTCGCGATGCTTCAGCCGGCTGGCTCCGGGGAAATGAGCTCGACCTCGTTGCCGTCGGGATCGGTCACGT
>Ga0126310_10000614_pt1 | contig 12585 bp, 12 predicted proteins | sample Plot60_FD_92540 | JGI IMG/M metagenome (GOLD analysis project Ga0126310, IMG submission 92540) | Serpentine soil microbial communities from UC McLaughlin Reserve, CA, USA - Plot60 | ecosystem: Environmental > Terrestrial > Soil > Grasslands | place: USA: UC McLaughlin Reserve, Lake County... | reverse complement strand
GCGCCCACCCGTCCTACGCCGACGGCTACTACGACCGTGGCAACGCCTTCTACGAGGCGTGGGACCCGATCGGGCGCGACCGCGAACACGTCCAGGAGTGGATGGAACACCACGTCCTGGGTACGGAAGACTTCGCCGAACACCTGCGAAGCATCCGCGAGGAGGCCATCCGATGAGGGGTACGGTGGACTCCTACACGACCGACGAGATGATGACGGTTGCTGCTTCGCGCGAGCTAAAGGATGGGGCGGTCTGCCTCGTCGGCATAGGCTTGCCGAGCGAGGCCGCGAACCTAGCGCGTGCCACCCATGCCCCTGGCTGCGTCCTCGTCTACGAGTCGGGGACCATCGGCACCAAGCCGGACGTGTTGCCCTTGAGCATCGGCGACGGGGTGCTCGCCGAGCACGCCGACTCGGTCGTCCCCGTGCCAGAGGTCTTCAACTACTGGCTGCAGGCCGGGCGCATAGATGTCGGCTTCCTGGGCGCCGCGCAGCTCGACCGCTTCGGGAACATCAACACCACCGTCGTCGGCCCTTATGACAGCCCGAAGGTGCGCCTGCCCGGGGCGGGCGGGGCGGCGCCCGAGATCGCCGCTTCTGCAGGAGAGGTGATCATCATGCTCCGCCACAAGCCGCGCGCCTTCGTCGAAGAGCTCTCCTTCGTCACCTCGGTCGGATACGCCAGAGGCGGCGGCTCCCGCGAGAAGCTCGGCTACGCGGGGGCGGGACCAACGGTGGTGATCACCGACCTCGGCGTTCTGCGCCCGGATCCCGAGACGAAGGAGTTGACCCTGTCCGCACTGCACCCTGGCGCGACCGTAGAGGCTGCGAAGGAAGCGACCGGCTGGGACCTGAAGGTGGCAAGGGAGATAGCGACTACGGAGCCACCGACGGACGAAGAGCTCGAGGTGTTGCGCGACCTGCGCGCGAGGACCGAGGCTATGAGGAAGGGAACGGCGGGATGAGATCCTGGCCCGCAACCGAAAGGAGCGTTTGAACCCATGGCTTACGGAGGAGCTGCACGCGAGGCCTGGATCGTCGGCGCGGTCCGCACCCCGATAGGTCGCCACGGCGGAGCTTTGAGCACCGTTCGTCCCGACGACCTCGGCGCCCTGGCCCTGGAAGCCCTGATGGAACGCACTGGGGTTCCCTCCGAAGAGGTAGAGGACGTCTACTTCGGTTGCGCCAACCAGGCCGGGGAGGACAATCGCGATGTGGCGCGCATGTCGCTCCTGCTCGCGGGTTTCCCCGAGACCGTCGCAGGCGCCACAGTGAACCGCCTGTGCGGCTCGGGCCTCGAGGCCGTGGCGGACGCTGCCAGGGCTGTGATGCTCGGGGAGGCCGACGTCTACGTAGGCGGGGGCGTCGAGTCCATGAGCCGCGCCCCATATGCTGTGCCCAAGCCCGAGCGCGCGCTCCCCACCGGACATACGACAATGTTCGACACCACTCTGGGCTGGCGCTTCGTCAACCCGAAGATGGAGGAGATGGGCCACACCGACTCTCTGGGGATGACCGCCGAGAACCTCGCTGAGGAGCGCTTCAGGGTGACCGCCGAGGAGCAGAAGCCGGAAGAGCTGGCCCGAACCTACGACATCTCCAGAGAGGCTCAGGACCAGTTCGCGCTGCACAGCCACCAGAAAGCGGTAGCCGCCCAGGACGGGAAACGTTTCCGCGAGGAGATCTTGCCGGTCACGGTGAAGACCCGCAAGGCGGAGACCGTCGTCGAGGCCGACGAGGGTCCCAGGCGCGACACCACCCTCAGGAAGCTCGGCAAGCTCAGACCCGCCTTCAAGGGGGATGGGAGCGTCACCGCGGGCAACTCCAGCTCCCTGAACGACGGGGCCGCGGCGGTGCTGGTGGTCTCGAAAGAGTACGCCGAGGCGCACGGGCTGGAGCCCCTGGCGAAGATAAGGGGCATAGGGGTGGCCGGCGTCCCGCCGAGGGTCATGGGCATAGGACCAGTGCCGGCGACGAAGAAGGCTTTCGATAGGGTTGGGATCTCACTGGACGACGTGGGGCTCGTCGAGCTCAACGAGGCGTTTGCGGCGCAGTCCCTGGCCGTTCTGTACGAGTGGGGAATGGACCCTGAAGACGAGAGATTGAACCCGAACGGCGGCGCGATAGCCTTGGGACACCCGCTTGGGGCCTCGGGGGCGAGGATACTCACGACGCTGGTGTACGAGATGAGGCGGCGTCCCGAGGTGCGGTACGCTCTGGCCACTATGTGCATCGGGGTGGGACAGGGCATCGCCATGGTGGTAGAGGCCTGAGAGGGGAACCTGACATGGTACAGCGATCTAGCACTACCGGCGGGTACCGGCGCGACGACGGGGCACATCCGCCCTACCTGTACCCCGACTACAGGGCGACGCGCCTGCGGGCGCCTGAGAAGCCGCTCATCATCCTGCCACACACCCTCTCGGAGGTCACCGGGCCAGCCTACGGCCACGGACGGATGGGTTCGCTCGACCACGACCTCACGCGGCAGTTCGAGGGAGAGCCTCTGGGGGAGCGGATCATCGTGCACGGTCGCGTGCTCGACGGCGACGGACGTCCGGTGAGGAACAGCCTCGTCGAGGTCTGGCAGGCCAACGCCGCGGGCCGCTACGCCCACCAGGGCGACAGACACCCGGCGCCGCTCGACCCCAACTTCGGCGGCGCGGGCAGGTGCCTGACGGACGATGAGGGACGTTACAGGTTCGTCACCATAAAGCCTGGCGCCTATCCCTGGGGCAACCACCACAACGCCTGGCGGCCGGCGCACATCCACTTCTCGCTCTTCGGGCCGGCCTTCGCCACGAGGCTCATAACCCAGATGTACTTCCCTGGCGATTCCCTGTTCGGGCAGGACCCGATCTTCAACTCGGTGCGGGACCCCGATGCCCGGCAGCGCATGATCTCGACCTTCGACCTAGAGACGACCGAGCCGGAGCGGGCGCTCGCGTACCGCTTCGACATCGTGTTGCGCGGACGCGACGCGACCCCGATGGAGAACCACAGGTGACGCCCGAGCTCACACCCTCGCAGACCATTGGTCCCTTCTACCACTTCTCCCTGCCGTTTCAGGGTGGCGAACACCTCGTCGAGCCCGACGACCCCGACGCGGTGCGCATCGTCGGCACAGTCTATGACGGGGCGGGCGAGCCGGTCTCGGACGCCATGCTGGAGGTCTGGCAGGCCAACCGCGCGGGCCGCTACGCACACCCGGAGGACGACCGCGACGACCCGCCGCTCGAGGAGGGCTTCACCGGCTTCGGCCGCTGCCCGACCGACAGCGATGGTCGCTACGAGTTCGTGACCCTCAAGCCTGGAGCCGTACCCGGCCCCGACGGGCGTCCGCAGGCGCCGCACATCGACGTCTCGATCTTTGCCCGCGGGCTGCTCAGGCAGCTGGTGACCAGAATCTACTTCCCCGACGAGAAAGAGGCGAACGCTTCGGACCCCGTCCTCTCGTCCATCGAGGACCCCGAGTTTCGGCAGACCCTCATCGCCACCGACGAGGGGGACGTGTTGCGCTTCGACGTCCGCCTGCAGGGAGAGAACCAGACCGCGTTCTTCGAGTTCTAGGGATGGCCGGGGAACTGTTCCGCCCGATCTTCGTCCCGGACAGGTTTCAAGGGGCCGTCTCCGGTCGCGCCTGGCTGCAGGCGATGCTAGACGCGGAAGCGGCGCTCGCCGCGGCGGAGGCGCGGACTGATCTCATCCCCGAGGAGGCCGCGGAGATCATCGCCTCACGCTGCGACGCCGGGCTCTTCGATCCGGAGGAGATCGGGCACAAGGGACGCGCGGCGGGCAACCCCGTACCTCCGCTCGTAAAGGTGCTTACCGAGGTGGTATCCGAATTGTCCGAAGAGGCTGCCCGCTACGTCCACAAGGGGGCGACGAGCCAGGACATCACGGACACGGCCGCGATGATAGTCGCGAAACACGCTCTGGACCTGATCCTCGTCGAAGTAGATGGGATCTCGCACGCCTGCGCCCGGCTCGCCGAGACGTACCGGAACACCCTTATGGCCGGCCGGACGCTGCTGCAGCAGGCCCTGCCGACCACCTTCGGCCTTAAGGCGGCGGGCTGGCTCGTCTCGGTGCTGGAGGCCAGAGAAAGGCTGCTCGATGTCCGCTCGTCGCGCCTGGCTGCGCAACTGGGCGGGGCGGCGGGAACGCTCGCTTCGCTCGGCGGCTCAGGGGTCTCCGTCCTGGAGGAGTTCGCGCGAGAGCTTGACCTCGCCGAGCCCGTGGTTCCGTGGCACACCGACCGGACCCGGATTGCGGAGGTCGGGGGAACACTCTCCCTCCTCGCCGGCGTTCTCGGGAAGATCTCTCTCGACGTGATCCTGCTGTCCCAGACGGAGGTTGGGGAGGTCGCGGAGCCGGCCGGGGAAGGGCGCGGGGGTTCCTCGACGTTGCCCCACAAGCGGAACCCCATCCTCTCCGTGACCGCAGCCGCGAACACCCGCAGGGTGCAGGACCTCTCGCGCACGCTGCAGGAGGCGATGATGCAGGAGCACGAGCGGGCTGCCGGCACCTGGCACTCCGAGTGGGAGGCTCTCTCCGACGCCCTCGCCCTGATCGGCGGGGCTGCCGCTGCGATCCGCGAGGTGACCGAGGGGCTGCGGGTCTATCCCGAGAAGATGCGGGAGAACCTGGACGAGACGGGGGGCCTGCTACTCGCCGAGAACGTAACCACGTTCGCAGCGAAACGTCTCGGCCGGCTGAAGGCGCACGAGCTCGTGCAGACGGTCGCCCGGCAGGCCGTCGATGGCGGAAGAGCGTTTCGCAATGAGCTTCTTGAGGACGCCGGGATCTGCGAAGTCCTCTCCGAAGAGGAGATTGCCGCCGCGCTCGACCCCGCGGGCTACCTCGGCTCGGCCGATTCATTCGTCGACCGGGCCCTCGCCCTATACCGCAAGGAGGTACGTATATGACAACGGGGACGACCGTCGAGCTGCATCACATCCTCGAAGGGCCTGAGGACGCGCCCGTGCTCGTCATGGCGAACTCTTTAGGCACGACGTTGCGCATGTGGGACGGCCAAGCGCCCGAGTTGCGCGAGCGGTTCCGCCTGCTGCGATACGACCACCGCGGCCACGGGGGATCTCCCGCCCCGCCCGGTCCGTACGAGATCGAGGACCTCGGTCGAGACGCGCTGGCGATGTTCGACCGGCTGGAGATCGAACGCTTCTCCTTCTGCGGCCTCTCCATAGGGGGGATGGTCGGCATGTGGCTGGCCAGCGAGGTCCCCGAGCGCGTGGAACACCTCGTGCTCTGCTGCACCTCGGCCCTGTTCGGCCCGAGAGAGCTCTGGGAGGAGCGCATAAGGGTAGCCACTGGGCAGGGCATGGACGCCCTCGTGGACAGCGTCATCGAGCGCTGGTTCACCCCTGAATTCTTCTCCAGCAACCCCGAGGAGGTAGAGAAGGCGGCCCGTATACTGCGTGAGACGGACCCCGAGGGCTACGCCGGATGCTGTGCGGCGATCCGGGACATGGACCTGCGTGATAGGCTCCCTTCGATAACGACCCCGACGCTCGTTATCTCCGGCGCCGAAGACCCAGCCACCCCGCCCAAGCACGGCGAGCTCATCCGCGACTCCATCCCCAGCGCGGGCTTCGAGGTGATCCCCGACGCCTCCCACCTCGCCAACATAGAGCGGCCCGAGATAGTGACGCGGATGATCCTCGACCATCTGGCTCCAGTCCTGAGGCAGGAGAGATGACCTCGGGCGACCCTGCCCACGAGCGCGGGATGAAGGTGCGCCGCGAGGTGCTGGGCGACGACCACGTAGACGCTGCGAGGTCGCGCACAACCGACCTCACGGCTGACTTCCAGGACTTGATCACGCGCTACGCGTGGGGTGAGATCTGGTCCCGCCCCGGCCTGGACCGCAGGACGCGCAGTTGCATCACCCTGATGGCGCTCATAGCGCTGGGCAGGCTCGAGGAGCTGGAGCTGCACGTCCGTGCGGCGCTGCGCAACGGCTTGAGCGAGGATGAGATCAAAGAGGTCATCCTGCACGGCGCCGTTTACTGCGGAGTTCCGGCTGCCAACTCTGCCTTCGCCGTCGCCCAGCGCGTCCTCGCCGGGCAGGATCCCTCCTAGAACTCCAGCACCTCGTAGACCGAGATCTCGCGGAAGCCCAGCACCTCGTAGAACCTGCGGCCCCTCTCGTTCGCCGCGGCGACCTGGAGGGAGATGCCGTCGGCGCTCCTCTCCTTCGCCCACGCCGCGACGCTCGCGAGGAGCGCCCGGCCGATGCCGAGGTTCCGGTGATCAGGCTCGACGAACACGTCGTCCACGGAGGCCCAGGTCTTCTGCCGGAACGTAGGTGACCCCTCCCGCAGCTCCCCTGAGATAAAGCCGACCGTCCGCCCACCCGACTCCGCCACGAAGAGGAATGAGTGGCTGCTGCCGGTCAGGTCGGCGAGAAAGCGGCGCATCACCCGCTCGGCACCAGGGGCGGTCGCGTAGATCTGGTCGTGCTCGGTGTGCTCCTCGGCGCTCTGCATCCAGAGCCGGGTGGCCTGCGCGGCGTCCTCCCGGCGTCCGGCCCGGATAGTGAAGTCTCTTCCGTTTGCCACACCCGAATCCTACCCGATACGCCGTGCGTTATGATCCGGGCCTGACGCGGAGGGCGAGGAGTCGGGCACGAAACACAGCGCTACACACGAGCAGAGGTTCTGGGAAGTGGACGCCGCGCGCGGGGTCGCCATCGCGATGATGGTCGTCTACCACCTGATGTTCGACCTGAACTACTTCGGCGGCTACCCTATCGAGTCCACCTCCGGGTTCTGGGCGCGCTTCTCCGACGCCACGGCCGGCACCTTCCTCTTCCTTGTGGGCGTCTCTCTGGCCATCAGCTACTCACGGGCCAGCACCGGGAACCAGGGCCGAAGCCTCTTCCCGAAATACCTGCTAAGGGGGATCAGGATCCTCGCCTACGGGATGGTTTTGACCGCTGTGTTCCTCTTCCTCGGGATGGGGGTCGTCGCGTTCGGCATCCTGCACCTGATCGGGGTCTCCATAATACTCGCTTACCCTCTCCTGAAGTACCGCTACGCGAACCTCTTTCTCGGCCTCTCCATCATCACTGTCGGCGTGTACATGAGAATCGAGGGTTTCTCGTCAGGTAGCCCGTGGCTGTTGCCTTTCGGCGTGGTGCAGGAGAACCTCGCCATGCCGGACTACCGGCCGCTGCTCCCGTGGTTCGGGGTGGTCCTCCTCGGCCTCTTCGCCGGCAACGTCGTCTACGGCGGCGGCAGGAGGCCCGCGCTCTTCGCGGGTAAGGCGCCGGTAGTTACGAGGCCCCTCCTCCCGCTCGGGCGAAACTCGTTGTTCATCTATCTGATCCACCAGCCCATCCTCGTCGCTCTGCTCGCCGCCTTCGGGGTGATACAGATCGGGGTCTTCTAGCATCGCGGGGCTTCCATTTTCGCCCGCTAGCGGGTACAGTTAGAAGCGTTATCTCTGGCGGAGAAGGGGAGGTGCGTCAGGCAGGGACCGACAGATAACCGGTAGGCCAGGCGGGACCGTTGCGGCTTACGGGGTAGGGTAAGAACTAAAACAAGCGCCAGGACTCCGGCCCGCGAAGCGGGGCGGAGTTGACGAGGCAGACGTTCATCGAAGCATTCGGCGGGTGCGTCTCGGCCCTCGGGCGGTCGTCAGGGTGGCGACAAATCTCGGCGGTGACGCCGGGGACAAAACGCCGCTCACGCCCGAAGATCACCTCACCTTCACCCCTCCCACAACGGGTCGTGCCCGCGGACATTTTAGAGGAAGGTGGGCCCGTGTGCGGCATAGTGGGTTACGTTGGCAGGGAGAGGTGCGTCGAGGTCCTCATGCAGGGCTTGAGGCAGCTCGAGTACCGGGGGTATGACTCGGCTGGGCTCGCGCTGCAGCTCGACGGCGGGATAGAGACGATCAAGCAGGCGGGACGTCTGGGGCGGCTCGCCGAGGCCGTCGAGGAGCGAAACGGGCACCTCTCGGGAGCGCGGGCTGGGGTGGGGCATACCCGCTGGGCGACGCACGGGCCTCCCAACGAGGTAAACGCCCACCCCCACATCGGGGAGGGCGTCGCGGTGGTACACAACGGCATCATCGAGAACTTCGCGGAGCTCAAGGAGGAGCTTGAGGGGCGCGGCGTCGCCTTCAAGTCGGACACCGATACCGAGGTCATAGCCCACCTGCTCGCCGAGGGTGTGGAGGGCGGCATGATGTTGCGCGAGGCGCTCGCCGGGGCGCTCGCGCGGCTCGAGGGTTCGTTCGCGGTCGCGGCGGTGAGCGCGAAGGAGCCGGGCAAGGTCGTCGCCGCCAGGCACCAGAGTCCGCTCGTCGTGGGGTTGGGGGAGGGGGAGAACTACCTGGCGAGCGCGGTCCAAGCCCTGCTCAGGGAGACCCGCGAGGTCCTCGACGTGGAGAACGGCGAGATAGTCGAGATCTCCGGCTCCGAGGTGAGTATTTTCACGCTTCAGGGCGAGCCGGTCGAGCGCGAGAGTTATCTGGTGGACTGGGAGGCCGAGGACGTCGAGCTGGGAGGTTTTGAGGACTACATGCTCAAGGAGATCCACGAGCAGCCTTCCGCCCTGCGCAACACCTTCTCAGGGCGCCTGGACGCCGGCGGCGCCGTGGACCTCTCGGAGGTCGATCTCGACCTCGAGAGCGTAGAGAGGGTCGTGATCGTCGCGTGCGGCACCGCCTACCACGCGGGGCTGCTCGGCAAGGAGGCGATCGAACGCCTCGCCCGAATTCCGGTCGAGGTCGCCGTGGCGAGCGAGTACCGCTACGCCGACCCTATAGGTGACGAGAAGACCCTCGTCGTCGCCGTCTCCCAGAGCGGGGAGACGACCGACACTCTGGCGGCGGTCGAGGCCGCGCGGGCTTTCGGCGGGCGGGTGCTCGCCGTCACGAACACGCAAGGGTCCCTCATCACCAGGGAGGCCGATGCGGTCCTCCTGACGAAGGCTGGACCGGAGATCGCGGTCGCCTCCACCAAAGCCTTCCTCGCCCAAATAGCGGCCCTCTACCTCCTCGCCCTAGGGCTGGCGCGGACCAGAGGAGCCGTGCCGGAAGCTGATCTCTTGGAGCTTGGCCGCGATCTGCGCCGGGCGCCTGAGAAGATCGAGGAGACCATAGAACTGCTCGATGGCCGCGTTGAGGAGGCTGTGAGAATTTTTGAGGAGGCGCGGTGTGCGCTGTTCCTCGGGCGCGGTACTTCGTACCCCGTCGTGCTCGAAGGGGCATTGAAGCTCAAGGAGATCTCCTACCTCCCGGCGGAGGGCTACCCGGCCGGCGAGATGAAGCACGGCCCCATAGCTCTCGTTGACGAACATTGTCCCGTCGTGGCCATCCTCGGGGAGGGTGTGATCAGGGAGAAGACCCTCTCCAACGTCGAGGAGACCGTTGCGAGGGGAGCGAACGTGATCGCCGTAGCCCGCGAGGGCGACAGGGCGGCAGGGCGGATGGCGCGCCTCGTACTCCCTGTGCCCGGGCCGCCAGGGATCCTGGACCCGTTCGTCTGCAGCGTGCCGCTCCAGCTCCTCGCCTACCGCGTCGCCAAGGAGCGCGGTCTCGACGTGGACAAGCCGCGAAACCTCGCCAAGAGCGTCACCGTGGAGTAGCGGCCAACCCTTCCCGTAGGGGCCGAGGTCGCCGGGCTACCCGCTGCCCGGGATCCTGGACTTCATCAGGCTGAGCTTGGTGAGCAGCTTCCAGGTTCTGGAGCTCTGAACGACCTGTATTTGCCCCCTCAGGTTCTGCCCTCTGCGGCGCTCTTCGCTCGGGTTGGATCTCAGCTCGCCGATTCGTTGTTGCTTGGCATCGACCGAGGCCCGAAGGCGGGCGCCCCGCCGCTTGTGGGTCTCGATCTCACCGTGCAACTGCAGCACCTCTTTGTGCAGCCTCATCGTCTCTTCGGCTCGGGTCTTGACTACCTTGTCGAGTGTTCTCAGGGTGAAGTCGGCACACCATCCGGCGTCTTGCAGGTTGCGGCCCCAATCTTCCAGCTCGATGAGCCGGTCTGCGGGAAGCTGGTCGCGGCGCAGGGAGCTCGGGAAGTTGAGGACGGTCGGGCGGGTGCCACCCGCGGCGCGACACCGGGGATCCGAGAGGAACTGTTGCCACATATAGAGGTCGGTGGGCATGCCGGCAGGAGTAGTCCGCCAACCATAAGGAAGCCTTCGGTACATCTCGGTTGTATGTGCTCCGCACGACAGCGCCACGAAGTTGACCCCGGACAGCAAGGTCTCTCGATACGCTGGAATTGTGATGCTCGTCCCTGGAAGGCTCGGATACCATTGATCGTCCCTTCTCGAGAAGCGCACGAAACGATACGGGAGTTTATCCTTTCGCACACGGGGACAGTAGGGCTTCACGTCGGCAAGGGGTCGGCCTAGTGCAAGATACGAACATAATCCTGTTTCCGACGGTTTCGGTGGTCGTCATCGTGGCGCCGGGACCTGACAACATACTCGTGCTCACCTGCGGCATCCTGGTCGGCCTTGGACTTCGACTCGCCTTCTCGCAGCGTCGCTAGCGGATCACCCGCAAGGCCTTCGGCTCGACGCGAAAGGACATCGGCAGGCTGCCCCACACCTCGCCGTCGAGCTGCACCGGCACGGTGGCGTCGGGAGCGCTGGCGCTAATCTCCGTGGCGGTGAAGGACTTCATGGAGCGATCGAGGGGTCTCTTGGCCATAATGCGCGCGAAGATATCGGGTCTCAGGAGAGCGCTCACGCGCTCGATGAGTACCGCCTCGAGCTCGCCATTGGTGAGCAGGCCGGGGCGGGTCACCTGGAAGTCACCGCCGTAGTAGTGGCTGTTGGCGATGATAGCGAACCTGGTGAGGCAGGCCTTGTCGCCATGGACGATCTGCACCGGCGGGAACTCTTTCTGAAAGAGCACCTTGAAGGCCATGACAGCGAAGGCCAGACCGCGAAGGTAGCGCTTCAGGCGGGGCGTCACCGCCCCGACGACGTGGGCGTCGAAGCCTATCCCTGCCATGCATGCGAACCGGCGCTCGACGCCGTCCTCGCTTCTAGCGACGCCGAGGTCTATGCGCGTTCTCTCGCCACGCAGGATACGCTCGCAGGCCTGCTCCACGTCGAGCGGCAGCGCGATCTCGCGCGCCAGCACGTTCGCCGTGCCGAGCGGCAGGATGCCGAGCGTGGCGTCCTGATCCAGGCCGTTTATTACCTCGTTTATCGTGCCGTCGCCCCCGGCGGCAACGACGAGTCGGTCCCCGGCTGAAGAAGCGAGCTCGGTTGCGTGATCCGGCCGCTCAGTGTTGAGCACCTCCACGCTCAAGCCGCCGGATCGCAACGTGTCCGCGTAGCGCTCCAGGTAGCCCTTGCTCCCCGCGCGCCCCGAGTTGGGGTTACCGATGATGACCGCCTCTCCACCCATCCCGCATACTATAAGCCCTTTTGCGGACGGCGCATCTACCGTACCATACGGCCCGTGGACGGTTTCGTGGTACCAGGGATCGGGGTCGACGTAGTCGACGTCGACAGGATGAAGTTCGCCCTCGAGCGTACCCCCAGGATACGCCAGCGCCTCTTTACCGAAGAGGAGATCGCCTACTGCGAGAAGTTCCGCTTCGCCGAGCGGCACTACGCCGGCCGCTGGGCCGCCAAGGAGGCGGTGACGAAGGCTCTGGGGTGCGGCCTGATCCAGTGGAACGGCGTCGAGGTGATGCGGCGTCCCCGCCAGGCGCCCACCGTCCGCATCTTCGGCAAGATAGAGCGGTTCGCCGACCATGTCGGCGTCCGCCAGGAAGACCTCTTTATCTCCATAACCCACTCGGAGCTCTCCGCCGTCGCCGTCTGCGTCGTCCGGGGCATGCAACCGGCCCGGTGAGGCTCTACACCGCCGAGGAGATGTCCCGCGCGGACCGGCGAGCTCAGGAGCTAGGTATCCCTGGTATCCTCCTCATGGAGCGCGCCGGGGCCGAGATGGCCCGCGTCGCCCGCGAGGCCTTCGCGCCTGGGCGGGCGCTCGTGGTGGCCGGTGGCGGCAACAACGGTGGCGACGGCTTCGTGGTGGCCCGCGAGCTGCACCGGGCCGGGGCCGAGATCTCGGTACTGCCGACGAAAGACAAGTACGACGGGGACCCGGGCACGAACCTGGCGGCGCTGCGCAACCTCGGCGTGAGGTTCGTCACCGAGGACGAACTCGAGGCGGAGCTGGGACGGACGGACCTCGTCATCGACGCGTTGCTCGGCACGGGCTTCTCAGGGGAGGTGCGAGAGAGGGAGGCGAGCCTCATCGAGAGCATCAACGGTTCCGCCGCCCCGGTGCTCGCGGTGGACGTACCCTCGGGGGTGGACGGGGCGACGGGCGAGGTGCAGGGGGTGGCGGTGCGAGCTGACGTTACCGTCTGCGCCCATGCGGTGAAGGTGGGGTGCGTGGTCTCCCCCGGCAGGGAGCACGCGGGCAAGGTGGTCGCCATGGACATCGGGATTCCGCCCGAGGCCGACGTGGACTCCTCGCTCTTGCGGACGGACGCGGACTCACTCAGAGGGAGCATCCCGCGCACCATTGAGCCAGCCCACAAGTACTCCGCCGGGGGCCTGCTCGTGGTCGCAGGATC
>Ga0126310_10000613_pt1 | contig 12587 bp, 9 predicted proteins | sample Plot60_FD_92540 | JGI IMG/M metagenome (GOLD analysis project Ga0126310, IMG submission 92540) | Serpentine soil microbial communities from UC McLaughlin Reserve, CA, USA - Plot60 | ecosystem: Environmental > Terrestrial > Soil > Grasslands | place: USA: UC McLaughlin Reserve, Lake County... | reverse complement strand
GACTAAGTATAAAACATACCTTCTTTCTTATTCTATGATATAGTATATATATACATACTTTGATATACATACATAGCTATACATATATACATGTATCCAAGAATGTCAAGAATGATTTGTATATTTAGAATAGAGAAGATACTATACTATGCTACTATTATGACTCGTTATTTATTTATTATTTTCTTATTTTCTTATTTTCTTATTTTCTTATTTTCTTTCTTACTGTACGGGTAACCATTCACACACACAAAAAAAACTCATATATCTTTCAAAACAAGTATTATCTTTACACTGCTTTAGGCTGATACTTTATTATTATTATTATTTATTATTATTATATTGTTATTTAGTATTGTTATTGCTGGGTTTAACATTAACGTTAGTCACAATATAATGTTTTAATTATTATAAAATATTACATGCCATTATCATCGCCACTAGCCTTAAAACTACTGGTAGCACTAACTAAGGAATCAATGGACAACGAACTATAATAGAGGTTCTGTTAACTTAAAAGCTCTTTTCTAAGCTGTTAACCTTCGGCACGTTTCTTCTATTCTTTTAACTAATTCGAAACTGATAAAGCTTAGGATGGCGTACTATGGTCAAAGAAGAAACCGATGGAAGGAAGGCTCTGAAGCTACTTAATAACGTCAAGGTTCACTAAGTTCTGTGGGTTCGCTTCACTTCAGAGCCTCATCTTATGTCTTGTGCTATTTTGTTAATAATAATATATCGTATACGACACGAAATAAGAAGCCTTGCTGAGCTAAGATAGTTTGCTAAATCTCAGCTCAACAAGGGGACTCTCCTTATCGTGGGCGTGCGTGTCAGACAACAGCCAAGAATAAGATGTAAAACCGTCTATTAACCTTCTTCGTGGATGTTTCTAGTACATCCATGCACTTGTTATTTTATTATATCTACCACCTAATTTATTAACTATCGGTGATGCTTTTCAAGTATATCAATGATTCTTTTAAAAATGTCTTCTCCCTTATCAGTGATACTATAGAATCTAACAGCCTGTGGCCTCTTGCCCTCATCTTCTTCAGCTAAACCAATTTACTTTTGACTAGTCCTACTTCTTCTAAAGTGTTAAGGTGGAAGATATAAAACGAGTTTATAGAGAAAGGATTAATAGTTAATATCCATGGCGAAAGTACACCTAAGTTACAATTTACTATGAAAATTAAAGATATTATTAAACAAGCTCAAGTAGAATGTTAGAGCCAACAGTTAACACCACGAGCCACTCTGTTACAACATTAAAATCAGCTATTAGTGTGACAGAACCTCATAATCATTACGTGCCGACAGTTAACACTCTAAGAAAGAGCTGATATATTAACAGAACCATAATAGACTTACTTTATATAAGAGAAAAGAAAATCAGCAAATTATCAGTATTAGATTTATTATTATTCTGTTTACTATTCTAATTACACAATTTAGTGTTAGGATTGAATTCGAAACTGATATAAAATTCCTACCCGTTGTTGCTGGTAAATTCTGTCAATTGTGTTAATAACAGCTAGGAATACAAAAATACCCAGTAACTAAAATGGGATCTACTGCAGTAAGAAAATTCATATATCTTGTAAATTAGTTAGGAAATATTCTTAACGTAATGATTATCAAGTTATTTGCTGCCTCCTTGTCCAAATAAGTCTCCTATTTTCTTTCCTATATCAGTTAGAGGATTTTCTGTATCATTTTTTGATTGTTGTTGATCTGCTGAAGTTGATGCTCCCTGCTTGGTAATATTAATACTTGATGTATTAGCTGCTGATCCCATTGTTTGATTTTTGCTTATGCCAGTATTATTGTTATTGCCTGTCATATTATTGTCTACGGAAGACGCCGATGTCATTGCTCCTCCTCCAGTCATATTTGTATTAAGAGCATTAGTTGTGCTGACAGTATTGTTTCCTATTCTATTTGAAGGCGGGGCACGCGCAGCCTGAGTAGAGATTCCAGTAGGTGAAATCGGAGTAGTAGTATTTTCTTTAGTTAATGTATTTGCAGATGTAATGTTTTGAGCTAATACCTCCTTATGTATACCTGTAGCGTTTGTTCCTGTAGAATTAGCAGCAGAAGTAGTAGCCGTATCATTAGTATAGGGTATAGTTATATTACCAATCATTGTAGTATTAGAACTGGAATTACCTTTTAATGAATTCATCTGAGCATATGCTGCTACTGCAGTTGATTGATTTGAATCAATATCGCGAGCAGTAATGGTTATGGTAACAAAAATCATAATAATAAATGCAAATGCAAATATTGTTACTGTTGAAAAATATACTTTATTAATTGTTTTTTTACTGTTTATTGTCATGTAATTTTTATTCCTCCAGCCCGATCAATGTACTATTAATTTACCCACCATATTGAAGTGGTTTTCCAATGCTGCTTCAGGAGAAGAACAGAAGGAAGTGCATCTAAATGTGAATGTTCCCGCCTTATCAGCTACGAATTCGACTGTTTGTTCCGCTCCCTTTATTAAAAATGCATTAACATTGTATTTCTCTATTCCAAAGCCATGTCCTATGTATAAGGCAACTTCATCCTGAGCTGTAGTTAAATGAAGTCTTACAATATCTCCCTTGTTAACCTCGATTGTATTTGGAGTAAATTTCCATGACTCTACCTTCATTGAGATATCTTTTATCTTTGAGTTGCTATTATTTGACAAAGAGGAGGGCACCATAGACGATGAAGCTTGAGTGGCAGTACTAGGTGAAGCAACATTAACTGCAAAATTTGCACTTCGTATAACATGAGGCTCAACCATAAAATTGGGCGAACCTGTCTGCTGGCCGAATATGACGTCTATGGTATATACTCCTTCTTTAGGAAATATATATTCGAACTGTATTACACTACCATGACCATGGTTATTAGGAAAAACTGCCAATGGTTGTCCTTTTGAATCTCTAATTGCAATATGATAGTCGCTGTGCCACAACCATACATTACCTGATTTGTCGAAAAGGTTCAAAGTAAAGAGTGTAGGTTGGCCAACTACAACTTGCTTTGGTATTTGTGACATGTCAAGAACATATGGATCAAGATTAAACTTCTTTATTACCGCCGAGTCATTAGTAAACATTCTTTCTGCATCAGGTATTGGATAATCAGAGGCAGGCTGTGCCGCAGCCTGATGTAGATGATAGTTTTCTTCTACTTCTTGATAATTCACATAAATTAACGTGTGAAAAACAAAGAGAATACTTAGAGTGAATGTTAGAACTGACATTGGGATTAACACATATAAAAGATGTTTGCGACTCATGCGATCCTTGAATTCATTCTTCATTAGAGTGTATCAGTCAATAAACATTAAATACATTATAGTTTGTTCCAAAATGCTTTGATTAGATTATCTTACTGCATTAAAAAGAATATAATATCAATATTATAGGGATTACAATATAAGCAATAATAACGATGCTTATAACAATACATTATGGGATCTCTGTCTGTTTTGTATAAGGGTCTAAGTCAAAAACGATTAACAGGTATTTTGGCTATTATAGTAGCAATATTTATTCTATCTTTAAATGTTATATATTATCCATCGATTCTTCCAAAAACAATAACTTCACAAAACTCATTTTGGATCGAGCAGGCAAGTTATATATTCTACACCTTACTAGTTGGATCACTTATTTTACTGATGTATGGATTTAGATGTCTATGCATGCAGAACCCAACTACATCATCACTATTATTATCCACTTATTCACAACCCGGTTCGCATTTTAACTTATTTAGAATAGTAAATAGTGTATTATCAAACAAAAATTACTTCAGAATTTTTTGGCCTGCAACTATAGGTTATGGAATCTTCTATGCTCTAGTATCGGGAATGATACTCTATAGACCAGAAGGTCTTTTATCTATGCACGATAATCCTGGAATAGCCATTCCCTCTGTTATTATAACATCTTACGGTCCTACTGGATATGTACCTATTTTTTCTCTTTATATTACTGAGCATCTTGGCGTATTAATTATACCAATTAACCTACTTATTGCAGTATTTATTTCATCATTAGTTGGAGTAAATGTAGTAATATCTGCTTATGCTTTTAAGAATCTCAAGAACGCAATAGCCAATAAGTCTAAAGGCTCTACCATTAGTCTATTAGGAGCCAGTATAGGACTCTTTACTGCTTGTCCAACCTGTGCAACATTTTATATTTTCAGTTCAGTATCTGCTTCTATTACATCAACGATTGTTTCTTTTGCAGGAGTTTTAGATATATTATTTCTGATAATTAGTATTCCGTTGCTTCTTATTGCAATTTTAATGACAGCAGCAATCATTAGAAAGATGATCTCGGCGTCATGTCGTGTTATAAGATAATAGGTCATGCATATGGATTTTAGCAATACCTAAGAAGAAATGTAATAGATTCTATGATATTTCACTTAAAACAAAAATTAGAAGATATACTTTTGTAGTGTGTTATTGCACGATTTCTATTAGTATATCTAAATTCTTCTACTAAGAAAATCATAATGCTTCAATAAAAGTTACTATATTATCTTATAGTATTGCAATACAAGGGATTTAAATTACATATTATGCACCTAGTCTTTAACTTGTCGACAATCTTCTATTATCAAAACGAAGAGAAAATAACTAGTAAAATTCACAAACAAAATAAATCTAATTCAGTCGTTTTGGTTGTATTACTCTTTTTTACACTAATTACCTCTACTATAGTATCCTCTTTACCCTTTAACAATGTATTTGCACAGTTAGGACCAGCAGAACCATTAGCTCCACAAGGACTTGTCAACTCTGGTAACCGTCCATCTAATGATATATTCAATATATCATCAGGATACAAGATTGAACCAGTTTTGTGGAATCTAACAATTCCAAGTACTGTAGCGTTTGATGACAATGGAAGTATGTATGTGGCAGAATCTGGATATTCTTATGGAGGTTTCAAACCCTTACCTAGAATACTGAAGGTAGATGAGAGCGGCAATGTTACAGTCTTAGTCGATAGACAGCTTAATGGTCCTATTACAGATATTGAATTTAATAAGAAAAATGGCGTATTGTATGTTTCTCACAGAGGAATAATTTCTGCTGTAGATGTAGGAGGACGAGTAAAGGATCTTATTGTCGGATTGCCTAGCACAGGTGATCATCACAATAACCAATTGGCATTAGGACCAGATGGTAGAATATACTTTGGACAAGGAACGGTGACTAATACAGGTGTTGTTGGAGACGACAATTATGCTTATGAGTGGTTAAAGACATCACCAGAGTTGCATGATATTCCAGGTAAAGATATTACTCTGACAGGTCAAAATTTTGAATCGGTAAACCCGTTGACACCTCAAAACATAACTGATTATGTAACAACGGGTGGATTTGTTCCATTTGGACACAATACTACAACAAGTCAGGCAATTAAAGGAGATGTAAAGTGTGGTGGATGTATAATAAGCTCAAATATCAATGGAACAGATCTCAAGATGGTTGCATGGGGCCTTAGAAATCCTTATGGAATAGCATTTACAGAAGATGGTAAAAAACTCATAGTAACAAACAATGGAGCTGATGAGAGAGGAAGCAGGCGAATAGCTAATGATAGTGATAAGATATTAAGTATAGATATGTCGAACTCCTCTAATTTAGGAAACTTATGGTATGGATGGCCAGACTTCTTTGGGAATGCAGAACCCGTAACAGATCCTAAATTCAAATCTATAAGCTCGCCAGATAATAAACAACCACAATTCTTGATGCAAAATCATCCTCCAGTAGAGAAACCATTGGCCTTATTGGGTGAAGGAGTTGCTGTTACTCAAGCTGCACTCTCAAACAATAGTAATTTTGGTAATAGAGGAGCGATTTTCATAGGTGAATTTGGAACCGCAGCACCATTAATTCATCCATTTGCCGATATAACCCAAGAGATGCCCGGATTTAAGCCAAATATAACAGGTCAAAAAGTCATAATGCTTGATCCAAATACTGGAAACTTTAGTGACTTTGTTTCACTAAAGAAATTTAACAAGGACTTTAGACCTATCGGTGTAAAATTCGATAATAAAGGAGACGCCCTCTATATTGTAAGCTATGGAAAAACAATATTAAGAGAAAGTGTACCTACTGGTGGATCTGGTATTCCAGGTTACAGATCGGGAGCAGGCCTGTATCCATTTGCAACTATTCACGCAACAGTCTGGCCTTATGCTAATACTGGAGTAATATGGAAGATAACCCCCTCTGAATAGCATACAACAGAAGACCAAAAATAAGCAAGTGATGAGTGTATTTCATTAAGCGCATTTACAAAAGATGAAAATTTTTTTGCCGCTAGTACCATCATGCGGACGTACTACTCCTTGCAGTAAGCAAACTAAAAATAACACAACTAAAACCTACAGTGATATAACATTATTATAATAATATTTCTTATATTTGAGGATAATGTGTTATGCTAACTTTATTGTCAGTGATAAGATCTTTTTAGTTCTCCAATGTGTATTACAACATAAATTAGATGGCCATATTCGATAATTCTTTATAGAGTTAATAGTATGGCTGATGAATCAGTAACAGAGGATTAGATCGGTCATAGATACTTTCTATTTGTTGCCTCAAGAAAGTAAAAGAACAATAATAATAATAATCAAAGAATTATTGCAATTTAACCGATTCAGTTCTCCTGATCAGGACTAAAATGCATTCTCGCTCTGTACAGTACCGTTCTCCATCATCGTCATAGTACTGTTTTCAATGACATGCGTACCATCACCTAATATCATACCTGAACCATTTGCTACTGACACTTTTGTGCCATTATCCATCTTCATCTCAACTAAATCTTCTCCTCCTTCTTGTTGTGCTAGTGTGATACGTAGAAATGGGCTATTGATGGCAATAGTTATAGAGGCTAAAGACAGAGTCAAAATAGACATCCAAGAGAGTATTGAGGTTATGGTTCGTTCTTTCTTGTTCATAGGTATATCAAAGCCGTCACTTGAAATTTATGTTTTTGTATACCGGATCAAATGCAACTCTCACTTGTTACTCAAATACAAACGTCCCTCCTATTATTTCTACGATAGGAGCAAACATTCTGATTCCTAATTTCAATGAAAGCAGGAAAAAGTATAAGAAATTGTTTAATCAAGTCATCTCTTGTGTATACATTGACATAATTACTCTTGCTGCAATGTATTTCTTGAATTGTGATTAAGTTGTAAAAGATTTTGGCTATACCAGAGCATATTCTGTCTTTCTTTGAAATTTTTATCCTCCATTTAATTATCACATGACTAGAGAAAGTTAGAAAGTTAATTAATTGATTAATTAATTCTTATCATTTAGTATGCTGAAAATCAAATCAAAACTTATCCTCCAATTTTCGAGCTGCAATTATTTCTGACTTGAGTTCATCTAAGACCTTTCGTTGGTATTGATGTAAATTGCTATCTTCACTCAATCGCGGTCTTCTATAATCAACTTTGATCTCTTTCTTTACTTTACCTGGCCTACTTGAAAATACTACGATCTTATCACCAAGGCACACGGATTCAGTTATATTATGGCTAACAAATGCAATTGTTTTTCTTGTTTTCGCCCATATTAATTGTAATTCTACGAGGAGCAAATCTCTAGTTTGAGAATCCAACGCTGCAAAAGGTTCATCCATTAATAATATCTCAGGATCCATAACAAGCGCTCGTGCTATTGCAACTCTCTGTTTCATACCACCAGATAATTGATACGTAAAAGCTTCGGCAAATTTTGTCAATTGCATCATATCAAGATAATGAATAGCTATTGCGCGTCTTTTTTCTTTTTGAATTCCTGCCATTTTCAACCCAAATTCTATATTATCTATTACTTTAAGCCAAGGAAATAACGCATTTTCCTGAAAAACCATAATTCTATCAGGTCCTGTCTGAGTAACCGGTTGGCCATTTAATATTATCTCGCCCTCTGTGGGTTTATCCAAACCGGCTAGTATATTCAATAGAGTTGATTTACCGCATCCAGAGGGCCCGACAAAACAAACAAATTCGCCTTCTTCAATGGAGAGGCAGATATTCTCTATTGCATTAAATGAAATAGTATCTTTTCCTTGCATTGCTTTAAAGCTTTTTGTGATATTTTTAACTTCGAGTTTGGTCAACTAGCATTACACTCTCAAAAGAGGTTCTTAAAGTATGATATCCTTGAATTTATTTATTTATTTTTATAGAAACTATACCATAGAATCAGTTAACTCTATCTCATTATCAACCATACTTTAACAAGTGAAATAAAATTGGATTGGCTAATGCTGTATGGAATAATCAATTGCTGTTCTTGATAATGATAAAATTCTCTCAATTTAATTGAACTTTATAGAGAAAATGACTGACTTTTGTACTATTGCAAAGTAGATGTCTGAAAACATATAACATATCTTCGAGATATTCTATCTGATTTGAATTTAACTAATAAAAATAGTATCCAAAGAACTCACTACCTTCGGAGAACCTCTAAAATCTCGTCTATCCTAGCGTTAGTTTTAAACGCAGAAGGGTTGAAGCTTGTTTTAGAAGATCTGTAACCAGCTGATGATAATTTATCTACGAGAGTTTGTAATGGATATGGATTAATCTTCAACTTGGAAGCAATCTCATCTCCTCGGAAGTAATAGGGAATATCATCCAGTTCATCCCTACAGATCGAGAATAACTTGTAACAACGATCCATCTCCTTCATTGCTTGACTACTTTCGTTAACAGGCTTATGACTAATAGATTTAGATATTAAATTTTTATCAAATAATTTGTTAATCCACATTTGACCGGCGAAACTAAATCTATTACCGCAGATTTCACAAACTTCTGACATGTTATATCTTTCTACAACATTTCTATTCCCACATTTAAAACAGTGCCGCAAGTATCGAATATTATCGTATACCTTATTTGCCTTACTGCTACTTACTAAGACTTTGACATAAATTCTCAAGTAATGTAAATTAGCGTGAGCAAATATTGGCTCAATAGCAAGATCCAATCTCGCCGCGGTTAGCGCGATTAAAGAAATAACAAGGCGAAGGGCAATTTCATTAGTATAATGCGTATTGAGAGATCTTCCATAATATTTACGATGACAAACAATAGGATAAACACCACATAATACTGTTGTGTCTGTTGCAGTGATAGAAATCAATCCTCCATCAAGGATAGATCTTAGGACGCAATCTACGAAAGGTGCCGGCGTTCCGAAAGGATCAAGATCAATTATAGAGAACCTTTCGCCATTTATTGTTGAATATTGTGTTAGAAATTTACAAACTTCATCAATAGAGTAATAGCATCTTTTTGTAACTCCATTTAACTCAGCGGCCTTTTTCGCAGCCTCAATTGCTAGAACGTTAATGTCATTAAGATATATATTTTCTATTCCTGGCACTTCTACTGCTACTCTCAATGCTCTTGCTCCTATACCACTGAAGGCGTCTGCAAACGATTTGGTGTTTTGTTTACATTCCGAACTGAAGGTTCTATAAATTAATACGGATATATCTCTGTTGAATTTAGCAGCTGGATTAAAAAAAGCTGGTGTCTTTGATGGAACCTTATTATTCAAGGATGCAGCCGGAACTAATAATCTCGTATTTCCTTCTACAGTTTCCAGGAATTCTTCGGCAATCATAACAATAAACTATTCTTTATATGTCTACAACGAAAGATCGGCTAATAAGATTATTTGCATTCTGTCGTAACCATAAAATATATAGATTATAAATCATATAGTAGTGAAAGGATCAAGTATTATTGCAGTGCTCTAAGGATATTCTAATAGGAGGTGTTGATGAAGCAGGACGTGGATCTATTATAGGTCCATTGATAATAGCAGGAATATCTGTGAGAGATTCAAAGATATCAGAATTGTCTAAAATCGGTGTTAAGGATTCTAAAAAACTAACAAAGAAATTACGTGCATCTATGTTCTTTAGCATAGTAGATTTAGCAGATTCTCTCTGCATATACAAAATTGACAGCGATGAAATAGATGATAATGTTTTTCTGAATAAACTTAACAAATTGGAAGCCGAAGCAATGGCAGCAGTTATTAATAATCTTCGTGTGGATGAAGTCTATGTCGATTGCTGTGATGTTAATCATGAACGATACAAAGAATGTATAAAGTGTCGTTTGGTTTCATGCAATACAAAACTATATTCCATGCATCATGCCGATCAATTAAATTTAGTAGTCTCTGCGGCATCCATTGTTGCTAAAATAGTAAGAGACAATGAGATCCAGGCAATTAGGAGAATACACCATACCATAGGAAGTGGATATCCTTCGGATGAAAAGACAATGTATTTTATTAGAGAATGGGTAAAAAAATATAAAAATGCACCAAGTTTTGCAAGAAAATCTTGGAGGCCATTGAGGACAATACTTTACGAAAGTGCTCAGAAAAATTAAATCACTTTGGATAATAAAGGGCATAGATCATGGCGTGATCCTTATCAAATGGTTCAAGGTCTATTATTTGTTCGATGTGAAATCCTGTTTTTTCTATTTTTTTTGCTTCTTGTACTACAACCGATTTGGGATCCATCGTTACATCGATGCTGCGTGTTTTAATTACTATGAGCATTGCACCTTTTGGTCTTAGATATATAAGACAATTTCCTATTGCAATTTCAGTCTGATCAGGCTGAGCGATGTCAGAATATACTACATCTACCTTACCAAAAATTGAAAAATATGATTGAGGTTTTCTTGCGTCTTCTAGAATAGGAACAACATTTCTTCTCTTTGAGGCGACATTTTCAATTAGTTCTCTTGCCACTCTGACAGCAGGTTCAACTGCAAATATCATTCCTTTTAATCCTATAATATCTGAAATGTGGCTGACAGTAGTACCAGTAGAAGCCCCCAAGTATAACACCTTTGTGCCGTTCATTAGAGGCAATTGTTTTAACCCCTTTCTTAAAGCTCCAGCAAGCTTGCTTCTGAATGGATCCCATATTCGATATTCTTCTCCATTATATTTGACTAGTTTTTCTCCGTAAACATTGTTACCTTGGATAAGATTTAATGTCGATATGTGTTTCTCTCCAGCAACTTTGATCCATTCTATTGCAGAAATCTGCGAACGATCTTTAGCAATCGAAATGTCCTTATTATTATTATTATTATCTACGTTATTATTATTACTCATATGCTTATAATGATCTTCTTTCGTTATATTACTCGTACCTTTTGATATCTTAGTCTTTAAGCACTAAAAAGATATTTGAAAATTGAGAGTTTTTCTCCTGTCTTGTAATATTCAGTCTAATATCGTCGCTTTCCAAACCTCTTTCGATCGTTCTTTCTATGTTTATTTTTATTATGTCTATCTTTTTTAACGAAAGAAAATTGATGCTGTCGTTGTTGATGTTCTCTATATTTTCTGTCCCTTTTGTTCTCTGGCACCGGTTCCTTATACTTTTGTTGAATTTCTTCTATTCGCATTTTTAACTTATCAGAGACTGATGAATCTTTTCCACTATGACGATACAAATCGATCCTTGCCGCTATTGCAACTTTAGAGGCTATCGCTCTTGCTATCTTGCCACGCTGCCAACGTGGCGAAGAGTGAATTAAAGGATGTTGGAATAATATCCCATGTTTTGGCGGGCGTGCACCTGTCTTCAATGACCTAAACAAAGCTTTTTCAGCGCCTAAGATTTGAATGGTACTGGAAGGTAGAAATGCTAACTTGTTTAAACTTCCTGCCTTTGCAATAATCCTAGCGCCCACAGTGGCGGTAAGCAATTCCTTAACATTAGGAGCAACATTATCCATCGATACTTCAATATGTTCTGATAATATTCGACGTAATTCTGACTGAGAAATGACTTCATCAGCAAGTTTCTTAACTATGACAAGATTTTCTGGAGCGATATCTCCCCCCTTACTTCGTTTAGCAGCATCCATTATTATCTCACTCTTTTTACTCTGTATGCCAGCATTCTCTAAAATCTCTTCAGTTAGATTTGCACGGACACCACTTCTGCTTACTATTTCTGCAAATGCTGTAAGGCTTTGGATTAAATTGTCTAATTCTGGAAAATGTAGCCCATACCATTCACGCATTCTAGCACCAATAGTATTAATTATTTTATCTAATTCATCTAATGCATTGATAGATTGTATAATATGGAGATCAAGTCTTTCGGATGTTTCTTTTACTCTACTGGATGATAATTCGATAGCAAAATTTCTTAATAATTCCATTCCCTGTGTTTCACTGTCTGCGAATTTTGAAGATACCAAAAGTACAGGTTTATTGTTCTGAAATTCGTCTTGTTTCTCTTGTGACATTATATGACTATTCAATCCTGCCTGTCTGAAATGAAAAGCTAGACTAGGATCGTTAACCAATATTTCATCATAAGGATTTAATGTATCCGTAAGCTGAATAATCTCAGGAAGTTTGCTTCCGCCCTTCACTAACCGAAAGGAATTTACAGGATTGCTAAATCTAACTGACTTTATTAGATTATTACTGTCATCGAATACTGCTAATCCTAATT
>Ga0126310_10000610_pt1 | contig 12600 bp, 11 predicted proteins | sample Plot60_FD_92540 | JGI IMG/M metagenome (GOLD analysis project Ga0126310, IMG submission 92540) | Serpentine soil microbial communities from UC McLaughlin Reserve, CA, USA - Plot60 | ecosystem: Environmental > Terrestrial > Soil > Grasslands | place: USA: UC McLaughlin Reserve, Lake County... | reverse complement strand
TGCGAATTCGCCTCTTCAGCTCCTGATCCGAGATGCCGGCCGAATTGGCGACAACGATCGACTGCAGGCGCCCAACGGTGCCGCTGAGGATCTGCGCCTGCTCGAGCGCGACGATCCCGATGCTGGCGCCGCCGAAGCTGGAGACGTCGCCGTAGCGCGCGATCCCGACGAGCTTGTAGTGGCGCGCCGCGCCGTGGCCGGCGATTCCGATCCGGTCGCCGAGCTTGAACTTGTGCCGCTCGGCGGTGAACTTGTCGAGGGCGACCTCGTCGCCACGTGTGGGCGGACCGCCCTGCACGTAGTTGAACGGGCTCATCTGCGGCGGCACCACCGACGAGATGAAGTTCGGCGCGCCGTGGGTGGAGATCGGCTTGCCGTCCTTACCCAGGATCGATACCTGGTCGAAGATGCCGCCGACGGCGGTCTTGACGCCATCGACATTGCGGACCCGCTGCAGGTATCGCTCGGGGAACGGCGGCGGCTGCTCGTCCTGGTTCTGGACCACCTCGTGCGGCGTCACCTCCACCGCAACGCCCTTCTCGCCCTGCTCGAAGATCCGCTCGAACGAGCGATTGATGGTGTCGGTCAGGACGTAGCTGCCTGAGATCATCGCGACGCCGAGGAGCACCGCGAGCGCCGTCAGGAGCGCCCGCACCTTGCGGGCAGCAAGACCGCGCAGTACCAGCTTCGTCACGCCGCCGCCGACTTCATCAGGTCGAGGATTTCGTCCGGCCCGCCGGACGCTCCGTCATGGACCACACGACCATCGACCAGTACGACCACCCGGTCGGCATACGAGGCGGCGTTGGCGTCGTGGGTGACCATCACAACCGACTGACCGAACTCGTCTACCGCCCGCCGCAGCAGGTTCAGCACCTCCTCGCTGGTCTTCGAGTCGAGGTTGCCGGTCGGCTCGTCGGCGAACACGACTGCCGGCCGCGAGACGAGCGCTCGGGCGATGGCAACGCGCTGCTGCTGACCGCCGGACAGCTCCGATGGCCGGTGCGTGCGGCGGTCGTCGATGCCGACCGTGCGCATCAGGTGGGTCACCCACTCGCGCTCGGGCTTCCGCCCCGCGATCGACAGCGGCAGCAGCATGTTCTCCTCCGCGTTCAGGACTGGCACCAGGTTGAAGAACTGGAACACGAAGCCGATCTGGTCGCGCCGCAACCTCGTCAGCTCGCCGTCATCCATCTGCGTGATGTCCTTGCCATCGATCACGACCGTCCCCGACGTCGGCCGGTCGAGCCCGGCGAGGATGTGCATCAGGGTCGACTTGCCCGATCCCGAGGGCCCCATGATGGCCGTGTAGCCGGCGGGCGGGAAGTCGAGCGAGACGCCACGGAGGGCGTCGACCGCGGCGTCGCCTGCGCCGTAGCGCCGTGTGACCTCGCGTGCCGAGACGATCGGATCGGGGCTCATACCCCCACGCTAGCTGGACGTAATCAGCCGACTCGGGAACGATCTGGATGATGAGGCGCGACGGGTCGTCGGCTCTTCGACCGCGCTCTGCTCGGCCGTTCCTAAGATCCCGCCAGTGACACCGAGCGTTCCGCAGATCCGGCCAGGAACGCAGTTGCTGGAAGCGCCGCCGACCGACGCGCCTGTAGACATCAGGCGGGCACCTGCGCCTCTGCACGGCGGCCTCCCCACGCTGCTGCGCTTCATGGCCGCGCACGGGATGCTCAACTACAAGTACGGGCGGCTGATCGTGCGCCTGCTTCGGCGCAAGCTGTGGCTCGGAAAGCGGCTGAAGCTCGACGGCATAGCGTTCATCGGTCCCGGCGTGGTGCTGGAGGTTGGCAAGACAGGTTGCATCGAGGTGGGGCGCTGGTCGTGGCTCGGTCACGGGACGAAGATCCGCTGCCACGAAGGCGTCGTCTCGATCGGCGCGAAGACGGTCATTGGCCAGGAGTGCACGATCTCCGCCTACCAGCACGTGAACATCGGGCGCGAGTGCGTGATCGCCGACCGCGCGATGTTCATCGACTTCGACCACGGCGTCGTCGAGGTCGAGCGACCAATTCGCCACCAGGGCATATACAAGCGCGACGTGAACGTGGGTAACAACGTCTGGATCGGGTACGGGGCCTGCATCTTGCGCGGCGTGACTATCGGCGACAACGCGATCATCGGCACCAACTCGGTGGTGACCAAGGACGTGCCCGCCAACGCGGTCGTCGCGGGGCTGCCCGCGAAGATCATCCGGATGCGCCCGACTCCGCGACAGATGAGGTGGGAGTAATCGAGCTCCACCCGGCAGAGAACCGCGGCTACCGCGAGCTCTACGTGTTCGCTCGCAACGTGACCGTGCATTGGCCGAAGCTGGCCGCGCGCATGAGCAGCTCCGCCGCGGAGGCCCCGCTTCGTGACGGCGCAGCCGCCGCCGAGGAGCTGCTGCGTGATCTGGAGGGGCGCACGCCGGAGTACGGCCTCTATGGAAAGCCTTCGGCCCAGAGCCTGGGTGCGAACCTCGCTCGCGCCCGCCGCGACGTGCGTGACCGCTTCCTCGAGCGCAACCAGGCGATGCGGCTCGCGGTGTTGGACCTGCAGCACGTCGTGACGCTGCTGGGCTACCTCGAGCAGCTTGCGCGCACGCGCGGGGACGAGAGCCTAGGCGGCTTCTGCTCGGGCCAGCGCGAACGGCTGATGCCGATCGAGGACGCCGCCCGCGCGGCGGCAATCGAGCTCGGCGCGAAGCCGGACGAGGCGGTCGAGCCGCTCGACGACTCGACGGCCGGGCGCATGGCGCACGGCGCCGCCTACACGATGGGGAGCGTCGGCGAATGGCTCGACCGCCGCGCCGGCAACAAACGTTGAGTCGCAGCTTTACGGGTTGATCAGCGGCGACAGGTCGAGCTGCGGCTGGAGGTTGCGCACGCGCGGGTCGGGATCGGCGCCGTCGGTCGTAAGTGCCGCGTGGAGCGCCGCGGCATGACCCGCGACTCGTTCCAGGGGATACGAGCCGGCCTGGTCGCGCGTCACCTGAAATGCCCAATCGCTCGACTGCAGCGCAAGCAACTCCCGCGCCGCGCGCTCCAGCCGCGTCGAGCGACCGAGGCGGGTGGCCGCTGCCATCACCGCGAGTTCCCCGCGCCGCTGCGTGAACACGATCTCGGCCACGGCTGGGGAATCCCAGGTCGCGAACGTCTTCGGCGTGCCCCATGACGAATCCTGAAGCGTCCGCTCGACCGGCTCGCACTGGGCGACCGCATCCGAGACCGTCCGCAACGCCACCTCCGCCGCCTTCGCCTCCTCGATCGCCGCTGCGAGCCATACCGGCCCCTCGTACCACCAGTGCCCGAGCAGCTCGGTGTCGAGCGCGCAGCAGACGAGTCCAGGGCGATCACGCTCGGCGGCGTAGAGGTCAAGGCGCCTTCCAACCTTCGCGACGAAGTCGCGCGCGTGCTCCCGCGCAAGCGTCCGCGCGACACCCGGTCGATACGGCTCGCCGGCCACGTTCCACGGCCGCAGGTCGTAGCGCGTCTTGCGGTGGTAGTCGCGATAGCCGGGTGCTCCTGGGTAGCCGCGGTGCATGTCCCAGACCAGGCAGATCGTCTGCCAGTCGATCGGGACCGCCACGACACCGTCCGGCGTCTGCACGGGCTCCAGGTTCTCGAGCGCGCCCAGCCCAAGATGGTCGGTCTGGTCCACGCAGAAAACGCGGACGCCGTGGTCGGCCAGGTCCGCCTCGAGTCCTGCCCGGTAGGCGCACTCGGGCAGCCAGAAGCCGCCGCACCAGTCGCCGAAGCGATCGACGTGGCTGTCGATCCCAGCAGCCAGCTGCAGCGCCGTGCCGGCGCGGGTGGCCAGCAGCGGCAGCAGTGGATGGGTGGCTCCCGAGGTCCAGAGCTCGGCGCGCTCAAGCGCCCGAATCGCGCTGATCAGGTCGCCTCCGACCCGATCGAACGCATCCGCCGCGCGATCGTAGTCGCCGGCCGCGCGCCGCAGCTCCGCGGCCAGCTCGACGTCGCCTGCCACCTCGAGCTGCTTGGCGTCCTCCGCGTGCGTCAGCGAGCGCAGATCGCGCGCGAAGCGCTCGAAGCGGTCGCCGGCACCGCCGTCTCGCATCGCATCCAGCTGGTCGGCCAAGACCGGCGTGATCGTGAGCGTCACCGGTGTGTCGGCGAGCACGTCGAGCAGCGGCAGGTAGCTCGCAGCCACCGCCTCGAACAGCCACTCCTCGCCGAACGGCCAGGTGCCGAAGCCCTCCACGTACGGCATGTGCGAGTGGAGCAGCAGGCACAGCGACCCGCTGCGGCTCACGGCCTGAGGACCGCCAGAAAGTCAAGCGCCTTGTCGAGATTGCCCTGGCTGAGCCGGAAGTCGCGCACCGAGATGGCGGGCGTGAACCAGTCGTAGAAGCGCTTCGTAATCCCGAGGTTCGCGTGGACGGAGTCCCAGCCGGCGCGAATCGCCAGCTGGTGCACACGCAGCTTGCGCGCGTGGAACAACCCGTACAGCTCGACGCTGCCGAAGACGCTCTCGCAGAGATCGCGGAACTCGGAAGCGCGGTACTCGCGCAGGTGCCACGGGTTGCCCGATCGCTCAGCACCCGTCGGCGCGAGCGTCAACACGTTCGGCGTCGAGACGTAGGCCACGCCGCCCGGGCGCAACAGCGAGCGCAAGTGCTCGAGCGCGCCCTTTGGATCGTGAAGGTGCTCGATTGTCTGCAGCAGGACGATCGCATCGCACGACTGCGAATAGGTCTCGACCAGGTCGCGCTTGAAGGTGAGGTTGCCGCGCCGGTAGCGCAGCCGCGCGTGCTCGTGGGCCTCCGGGTTCGCGTCGACGCCGGTGACACGGGCCGCGCGGCGCGACAGCACATCGCTGCCGTAGCCCTCGCCGCACGCCATGTCCACGACCTCGAGGCCTGGACAGCGCCGCGCGATCCAGTCGTAGACGACGAGGTGACGGCGGTACCAATAGTTTTCCTCCGGCACGTTGGGCAGCGTCCGCTCGCCGGTCAGCGCGAGCGGCGGCACGCCAGGTGGCTGGTCGCGCTGCACGTATTGCGCGGCTGACTCCAAGAGGCGGCGACTATAGTCCGCCGCCGCCGCCATGCCGGAGCAGTCCGCCGACGAGATCCTCGACGTCAACGTGCGCTACCACGACCTGGCGTCGCAGTCCTACGACTCGAAGTGGGGCATCGACTACGGCGAGAAGGGCGCGTACCAGGTGCTCGGCAAGTTGCGCAAGGCGCTGGGCCAGCCGCTGCGCCCGATGGGACGCGGCCTCGAGATCGGCGCGGGTACGGGCTACTTCTCACTGAACCTGCTGAAGCAGGGCATCTTGAGCGACGTCACCTGCACGGATGTCTCGCCGGGAATGCTCGAGATGCTCCAGGCGTCGGCCGAGCAGTTGCACCTCGACGTCGACACGGTCGTGTGCGACGCCGAGAACCTGCCGTTCGAGGACAACAGCTTCGACGTGGTGTTCGGGCACGCCGTGCTCCATCACGTCCCCGATCTCGAGCGGGCGTTCGGAGAGTTCCGGCGCGTCCTGAAGCCGGGCGGGTTGGTGGCTTTCTGCGGCGAACCGTCGCGGACCGGCGACCAGCTTGCGGCCTTTCCAAAGCGCGCGGCGCTGGCGATGGCGCCAGCGTGGCGGCGGGTCATGGGCGCCCGCAAGCACACGGGCAGCGACGGCGTGTGGGGCAAGGACGAGGAGGCGAAGCTCGAGCAGTACGTCGACGTCCACGCATTCACGCCCGCGGATTTGGAGCGAGCGGCCCGCGGCGGCGGCTTCACGAACGTGCGCATCAAGGGCGAGGAGCTGGCGGCATCGTGGTTCGGCTGGGCCAACCGCACGCTCGAGTCGACCGCCGAGCCGGCCGACGTGCCATGGCTGTGGCGCCGCTACGCGTTCCACGGCTATCTCGCGCTGCAGCGTGTCGACCGGGCGTTGCTCGAGCCGTACCTGCCGGCGGCGATCTTCTACAACCTGCTGATCTCCGCGTCCTGACGGCGGCTGCCGGTGTCCGCGGGCTTCGTGTACTTAGTACGGCTTCAGCCCTGCGCCCTTGGCAGCCCCCGTTCGCATCGCCTCAGCGTGTGAGCTCGGGCAGCGCCGCCGCGAAGAGGCGCATCTCCTCGTCTGTCCCCACGCTCACTCGGATCGCCCCGGGCGCACCAAAGCCGCGCAGTGCGCGCACGACGAAGCCCGTATGCAGCAGGCGCTCGGCGAGCCCGTCAGCGTCGCCGTCGGGGACGTCGGCATAGACGAAGTTGGCGTGCGAGCGGACAGGCTCGAGCCCGGCCAGCGCAAGCGTCTCGTAGAGCTGGTCGCGCGCGGCGCGCGTGTGGACGATGCGGCGGCGCACGGCGTCGGTCTCATGCAGCGACGCCAGGGCAGCCTCCTGCGCGGGCTGGTTGACGTTGAAGATCGGGCGGACGCGGTTGAGTGCATCGGCGACCTGAGGCGAGGCAATCGCGTAGCCGATGCGCAGCGCCGCGAGCCCGTAGACCTTCGAGAACGTTCGGAGCACACAGACCTGCTCGTTCCCCTCCCGCACCAGGTCAACCCCGGCGGGCTCGTCCTCGGCGTATTCGGCATAGGCCTCGTCGAGCACGCACAGGAGGCTGGGCGGCAGCGCCTGGACGAAGCGCGTGATCTGATCGCGCGCGAGCAAGGTGCCGGTCGGGTTGTTCGGGTTCGCGAGATAGACGAGCTTCGCGTCGGCGCATGCATCCAGCAGTGCGTCGAGGTCAACGGCGCGGTCCCGCAAGGCCACTGCAGTCGACTGCCCGGCGGCCGCTGCCACCGCCGTCGGGTAGCTCTGGAACGACGGCCACGGGTAGACCGCACGATCGCCGGGATCAAGCGTCGCGATAGCTGCGAAGCGGATCAGCTCGTCGGCGCCGTTGCCGAGCACGATCTGCTCTGGCGGAACCACGTAGCGGCTGGCGAGCTCCTCGCGCAAGCGGGCGCCACCGCCATCCGGGTAGCGATTCAGCTCGAGCGTCGAACCTTGAAAGGCGGCGACGGCCGCCGGAAGCGGGCCGAACGGGCCCTCATTCGATGCCAGCTTGACCAGGCGCTTGAGCCCGAGCTCGGCCTGAAGCCGGCGCAGCGGCGGCTGCGGCCGGTACGGCTCGACGTGCTCCAGCGCTCGTCTGATTGGCACGCGCGTAGGGTACGAGCGTGCCCGATGTACTGGAACGCTTCCCGCTGTTCCCACTCGGTCTCGTGCTGCTCCCGCAGGAGCTCGTGCCGCTGCACATCTTCGAGGAGCGCTACAAGCTGATGATCGGCGAGTGCCTCGAGAACGACAGCGAGTTCGGAATCCTTTGGCTGTCCGACGACGGGCTGCGCGATATCGGCTGCACGGCCAGGATCGAGCGCGTGATCGAGCGCTCCCCGGACGGCCGCATGAACATCCTCGTCGAGGGCGCGCAGCCATTCCGGCTGCTGCGCCGCATCGAGGAGCTGGCGTTCCCGGCCGGCGACGTGGAGCTGCTCGAGGACTTCGACCCCGCAGCCGATCCCGAGCTCGCGCGGCGGGCCCGCGCCCGCTATGCCGAGCTGGTGGAGAAGGCCACGGACGAAAAGCCCAACCTCGACCAGATCGCCGACCTCGACGCCTACGGGATGGCCGCCACCGTCGAGCACCCGCCGGAGGCAAAGCAGGCACTCCTCGAGCTACGTGCCGAGAGCGACCGGCTGCGAATGGTCGACGAGATGTTCCGGACCGCGATCAAGCGGGTTGCGTACGCCGAGGAAGCAGCGGCGCGCGCGCAGACCAACGGGTCGGTCCCGCACTAGCATGTCGACCCCTCGGGTTCGCGAGTTTCATGAGGACGACCTCGATCAGGTGGTTCGGGTGTGGGAGGAGTCGCGGCGTCCCGAACGCCGTCCGGTGCACGGCCTCGCCGAGATCTTGGGTGCGCTGCGGCACGAGCACGCCGTCGTGGCGACCGTGGGCGAGGTCGTCGTCGGTGCGGCCGCCGCGCGCCTCGGCGGCGACCGCGCCTGGGTCGTTCTCGTGGCGCTCGCCGACGACTGGCGCGGGCGTGGCCTTGGGACGGCGATGCTGACCGAGCTCGAGAAGCGGCTAATGGCGCGGGGGGTGCATCGTCTGGCGGCTCTGCTGGCCGAGGGCGAGACAGGTGTTCAGGCGTTTCGCAACTGCGGCTACGAGACCCGCGACCTCACGTACTTCGAGCGGGTCGTCCCGCTCCAGCCGCAGGAGGTGGGACTACTCGAGGAACTCGGCGGCCGGATGCTGCCGCGGAACCTGTGGGAGAGGCTGGCCGGCATGGAGCGCGAGAAGCAGCTCATCGAGCGGCGTGTGGTTCTGCCGCTCGTCGACCCGGACGTCGCGGAGGAGTACGGCGTCGTGCCACCCCGTGCGATTGTCCTTTTCGGCCCGCCAGGGACTGGCAAGACAACGTTCGCAAAGGCGGTGGCGTCGCGACTGGACTGGCCGTTTGTCGAGGTGTTCCCGTCTCGGCTGGCCGGATCCGGCGACGGCTTGGCGCTGGCCCTCCGCGAGACGTTCACGGAGATCGACGAGCTCGAGCACGCCGTGGTGTTCATCGATGAGGTCGAGGAGATCGCCGGCGTGCGCGGCGGCAAGCCGCCTTCACCGGTACAGGGCGTCACGAACGAACTGCTCAAGATCATCCCCGGCTTCCGAGAGCATTCCGGGCGACTGCTCGTCTGTGCGACGAATTTCATTCGGGCGCTCGATCCGGCATTCCTACGCCATGGGCGGTTCGATTACGTCATCCCGATCGGCGCTCCCGACGCCGCCGCGCGCGCTGCGATCTGGCGTCGCTACATCCCCGCCGCCGTACTCGAGCGCATCGCCCTCGACAGGCTCGTCGCGGCCAGCGATCTGTTCACCCCCGCCGACATCGAATTCGCCGCCAGGAAAGGATCGCAACGGGCGCTTGAAATCGCCGTCTACGGCGAGAGCGATCGAGGGTCTCGGGGCAGTGGGCCGACGACCGCCGACTATGAGGCTGCGCTGTCGGAAACCCGCCCCACCTTGACGAAGGCGATCGTCGACGAGTTCACCGAAGACATCGCAACGATTGCGCGCCTATAAAAGGCCGCGGCGGGGCTTCCGCCAGCAGTGTTACGCGCAGGAGGCCGCAGCGTCTCGCCGCCGCTCCGTGCGACGCTCGATCCAAACGCCGGATTCTCATCGAGCAGATCGCTAGACGAAAACGAGCTGGGCGCCGGCCGTCTCGCGCAGGAAGCGCGGCGTCGATATGACCGGCAGGTCCGGGTCGGCCATTCCGAGCTCGGTCGTCGCGGCGCACGCATAGACCTCGACCGCGTCCAGCGCAAGCGCCGTGTCGCGCAGCTCGACCAACCCGCGTGCGAATGTCGTGCGTCCGGCGGGGGTCAGCACCGGCGCGTCGCCGTCAGCGGACGGATCGCCAGCATCCGCCGCGCGCCGTTCCAGGTCGGGCGCGCGGAACAGCTCCAATCCGCGGAACGTCAATAGGACCGCGCAGCGCTGGGTGGCGGCGGCCGTGGACACGACCGCCGACAGCGCCGAGTAGAGGCGCAACGGATCGCCGGTGGCGACGATTGCGGCGAGCGCGTATGGCGGCTGGGCCACAATCGCATTGTGCACACCGTCGACGCCCGTGGCCTCGCTTGCCCACTGCCGCTCGCGATGGCCAAGCGGTCGATAGCCGAGCTGCCCGCGGGTGCGACCTTGCTCGTCCTGGCGACCGACCCGGAGGCGCCGATCGACCTGGCGGCGTGGGCTGCCGACGAGGGCCACGTGTTCCGCGAGGTTGCCCGCGGGGAGTTCGAGCTGGTGAAGCGCGCCTAGTGACCTACTCCACGACGACGACGGCCGCGCCGCCGCGCCGCGGGTCGCCGCCACCCGACAGCTCGCCCGTCTCGGGATCGCGCGCCACCGCCTGCGCGCCGCCGAAATAGAGGTTCCGCTCCTGCCAGCGCTGCACGCTCCAGCCGCTGCGCTCCAGCGAGTCAAGCGCTCGCGGGTCGACGCCCGGCTCCGCCTCGACGACCCCGCGCTCCAGATGCAGGCGCGGCAGGTCAACCGCGTTCTCGGCCGGCAGGTTGAAGTCGACGATGTTGAGGATCGTCTGCAGGATCGCCGACCGGATCCGGTTCGAACCCGCCGAGCCAAGGGCGATTTCGGGGCGGCTGTCGTGCAGCACGACGGTCGGCGCCATCATGCTCGGCACGCGGGCGCCGCGCGCGTGGCGGTGGTGCCCGAGCGGGTTCAGATCCTCCTCGCCGAGCATGTTGTTCAGATGGATGCCGGTCCCCGGCACGACCACTCCCGACGACGACCCGTTCGAGCAGGTGACGCTGGCGCAGCCCCCGGCGGAGTCCATCGCCGCGATGTGCGTGGTCGAGCCGAGACGGGATTCAACCTGCCCCGCCACCGACTCGAGCGCGTCCTTGGCCAGGAAGCGTTCGAGGTAGCCCTCCGTGTGCAGCGCGGTCGCGAAGTCGTCGGTGCGCGCCCTGTTCGTCTCGTCCATCACCTCAACCAGCGCGCGCAGGTCGTCGGGGCGGTCGACGCGTTCCAGCAGGTCGAGCGAGTAGGCGATCAGGATGCCGCCTGATGACGGCGGCGGGTTGGTGAGGATCTCGCGGCCGTGGTAGGAGGCGCGCGCCGGCTCGCGGTCGATCACGTTGTAGTCGGCGAAATCCTGCCGCGTGATGAGCCCTCCGCGGTCCAGCACCCAGTCGCTGATGGCGGCCCCCACGTCGCCCACGTAGGCGAAGCTCGGCCCCTCCCGCCCGAATCGTTCGAGCATCTCGGCGAGGTCGGGCACGCGGAGTGTGTCGCCCTCCTGGAGAAGCGTTCCCCGGGGTGCGAACAGCCCTTGCCCTTCGGGGGTTGAGAGCAAGATCGGGCTGAGGATGCGCAGCAGGTAGCCCTGAATCGCGTTGAGCTCGTGCCCATGGCGAGCAACCTGAGCCGGCCAGGCCGCCAGATCCGCGAGCGGAAGCGTGCCGTAGCGGGCGACGGCTTCCGCGACGCCCTTCGGCGTCCCGTAAACGCCACACGAGGCGGGGCCGGCATGGAAGGTCTGGATCGCCTCGTCGGTGAAGGCCACTTCGAAGGCGGTCAGCTCGCCGGCCTCCTGGTCGGACCCGAGACCAGGCGCCGCGACGAAGAAGTCGAGCAGCACGTTTTCGCCGCCGGTGGTGTGGACGAGCATGAAGCCACCTGCGCCCGGCCCGGTCAGGGTCGGCTCGCACACCCACGACATCATCACGGCCGCAACCGCCGCGTCCACGGCGTTGCCGCCCTCGCGCAGGACGCGCGCACCCGCTTCCGCGGTCAGCGGGTGACCGGCTGCGATGACTCCCTTCGTCGGCATGCTCGAGCTAAAAGCTTGCAGGTCTGGGCTCGAACTGTCTCCAAGGGGACCTGACCTCTCGCGCCAGTCCAGGCGCGTCCTGTGAGCGATCAGCGGCGGGGTGGCACGTACTCCGGGATGCGCAGATCCCCGAGCGTCGACCCCGAGCGGCCGGTGCGGCGCACGCGCGGCTCGTTGTCGGCGGGGATCCGCTGCGGGTCCTGGACCGCGCGCGGACGCGCCCGGTATACGGAACGATCGCCGTAGCCCGTCGCCACGACCGTCACCCACACCTGGTCGACGACCTTCTCGTCGACCATGGCACCAAAGATGATGTTGGCGTCCGGGTGCGCCGCCTCGGCGACCGCCTTCGCCGCCTCGTTGACCTCGAACAGCGAGAGGTCGCGGCCGCCTGTGATCGACAGGAGGATCGAGCGAGCACCGTCAACGGAGGTCTCCAGCAACGGCGACTCGACCGCATGGCGCGCGGCGTCGACCGCACGGTGCTCGCCGACACCCATGCCGATGCCGAGCAGCGACTGCCCCGCGTCGGACATGATCGTGCGCACGTCGGCGAAGTCGAGGTTGATCAGGCCCGGCAGCGTGATCAAGTCGGAGATGCCCTGTACGCCCTGGCGCAGGACGTCGTCGGCGAAGCGGAACGCCTCGACCATCGATGTCTTCTTGTCCAGAACCTGCAGCAGGCGGGCGTTCGGGATCGTGATCAGCGTGTCGACTGAGTTCGCCAGCTCCACGACGCCCCGCTCGGCTTGGTCGGCGCGACGCATTCCCTCGAACGGGAACGGCTTCGTCACGACCCCGACGCTGAGCGCGCCGATTTCCCGCGCTATCTGCGCAACGACCGGTGCCGCACCGGTGCCGGTGCCGCCACCCGACCCGGCCGCCACGAAGACCATGTCCGAGCCCTTGAGCAGGGCCTTGATCTGGTCGGCCGACGCGAGCGCGGCCTCGCGACCGAGCGCGGGATTGGATCCCGCACCGAGACCTCGCGTCAGCTCGCCCCCGATGTGCACGAGCTCGGAGGCGCGCGACGTCTGAAGCGACTGCATGTCGGTGTTGAGCGCGATGAACTCGACGCCTTCGATGCCGGCCTCGATCATCCGGTTGACGGCGTTGACGCCGGCCCCACCAACGCCGACCACCCGCAGGACCGGGTGCGCCACGTGTTGCGGTGTCGACACCGGGCGCGAGTCGCTGTGCGCCGAGTAGACCGGCCGCGGCGCGGGCTCGCGCTCCATCATGTTGTCGGGGATGTCCGGGCTGAACACGTCGC
>Ga0126310_10000609_pt1 | contig 12604 bp, 12 predicted proteins | sample Plot60_FD_92540 | JGI IMG/M metagenome (GOLD analysis project Ga0126310, IMG submission 92540) | Serpentine soil microbial communities from UC McLaughlin Reserve, CA, USA - Plot60 | ecosystem: Environmental > Terrestrial > Soil > Grasslands | place: USA: UC McLaughlin Reserve, Lake County... | reverse complement strand
GCGTTGCCGTAGCCGCAGCCCTTCACGATCCCCTGCACGGTTGCGTTGTTGGCGCCACCAGGGTAGGCGAAGCCGACCGGAGTCAGGCCGTGCGACAAGATGGCCGCTCGGTCGTTGCAGACCTGGGCCGTCGGGTTCGGGTCCGTGGTGAGGTTGGTGGCGTTGACGGACTTGCCGCCGATGTCGTTCCCGGCATTCGCCAGCGTGCCGAGCTGGGCCCAGCTCATCTGGGCGGTGCCGCTGCCGACCGTCCCCGAGTTGGCGAAGAACGTGGCCGTGGCCCCGTGCGGCTGGAGCGCCTGCTGATAGCCCAGGGTGAACTGGCTGATCGAGGCGTTGTCGAACTCCAGCACGACGCGGACCGGGCCGGCCGCCTGCGAGGGAGCCGCCAGCGCGGCAAGTCCTCCGACGGCCAGCACCAGGGTCACGAGCCGGCTCAGCCGGGACCTCGCAGGTCGTTGGTTCCGTTCGGGAATCGAGAACCGGGTCATGCTTCTCCCCATCTCAGGTCGCTGCACACGCGCACCGGACGTGGTGTCGTGCACGCTGCTGCCACGGTAGGAAGCGGATGCGGCGGGCGACTCCACCAATCGGCGTACGCCCGTACACCGTTGTCACCAGACGCCGCGGCTGTCCTGCGCGTCCACTTGACCTGCGCGGAGCGACGGTGGATCGTCGCGAACTGGCCGTGCCCTGGCCGACCGACGGTCGGGTGGCAAGCGGCCACGAGGAAGCCACCGTCGGAGGTGCCCATGCCCCCTGCCATGCCCGGCTGGCGGGAGTTCCTCGTCCTTGCGGCCGCGACACTCACCCTCACCCTGACCGCCGCCCAGAGTGACGCCTTTCCCCTTCCCGGTCCGGAGGTCGGTTCCCGCACTCCGGCTCTCGCCGCCCACCCGCCCAGAGCGTCGGGCTACTTCAGGACGAAGCCCGTGGGAGCGTGGCGCTCGTTGCCGACCGGCAGGCGGTGCGCGACTCGGGTGCACCATTCGGCTTGGGAGCCTCGGCCAGACAACGCCGGCCCGAACAGGCGGATGCCGAGAGTGAGACGGGTGCACGCGGCATTCGCGGCTCGGCCCCGCTCCGGCGGCGGCGGCTTCAAACGCAAGTGGGACACCTGGCTGCTGCCCCGGTTGACCGGTCACTACGCCGGTACGACGGATGAGATCTTCCAGTGGGCCGCCTGCAAGTGGGGCATCGCAGACAACGTGCTGCGGGCCATCGCCGTCCGGGAGTCCACGTGGTACCAGTACGAGATCTACAAGTCAGGTCGCTGCGTCACCGACTGGGGCTGCGGCGACATGGTGGACCGCCCCACCCGGGCGACCCGGACGTACTGCGGTGCCATCAGCCGCAGGGGCCACGACTACCAGGGCGACTACGGGGCCGGCATCTGCCCCGAGACGTTCAGCATCGCCGGTGTGATGTCGTGGCAGGCCCCCGGCTGGGGCCGGATGAAGGGAAACCAGAACGGCACCTTCCCGTTCAACCGCAACTCCACGGCGTTCGCAGTCGAGTACCTGGCAGCCAACCTGCGGGGCTGCTACGAGGGTTGGGAGCCCTGGCTCTCCGACGCTGGCCCCGTCGCGTACCGGGCTGGAGATCTCTGGGGCTGCGTCGGCAACTGGTATGCCGGCGAGTGGCGTACGAAGCGGGCTCTCGGTTATGTGCACCGGGTGCACAGGGAGCTGCGTAACCGGACCTGGCTGGAATCGGACTGGAAAGACATACGACCCTCCTGCTCATCGGCGTACGGATGTCCCCGCGGAAGTTAACACGGGGTCCACATGGGTCATTCCGGCCGGTTGCGGAGGCCATCAAGGGCCATTCAGGAAAGGATCTCGCCCATATTGATGACCCGTTTCGCGCGTTGCGACCGCAACTTTGCGCATGTAGGGGGATTTCCCGGCCCTCGTGGCATCGTTCCTGGTCACGCCGCGTGGCGTCCAGCGGCTGAGAACTCCGCCTTTCCTCCATATGAAGTACTTTGCATACGCCATTTGAGGGAGCCTGGGGCCGGGCCGTGGTCCCCAGGTGCTAGGCCCGAATACCGGGGTTTACATACGTGAAGTCGTCACTGTAACTTGCGATTTCTTGGCGGACCTGCGCCGGCAAGGAAGCAATGGGGGAACGGGAGGCTCGGCTCCCATGCTGCATCCCGGGGGGGAAGATGCGTGGCAATGCCGCCTCTACAGGCGCGAGCCTGGAGGATCACAACCGAAGAACGCTCCAGAGACCGAGGAGACCGGAGGAGCCGGACCATCCGGCTCTTCTGCGTCTGCGGCATGACCTCCGGCAGCCGCTGGCTGCTATCAGGTGGTCGGTCGACGCGGTGGACGGTGCCGAGGACATGCCGCTCCATCTCAGCAGCGCCTTGGACCAGATCGGTCGGCAGGCGCGCTGGATGGAGCGACTCCTCAGTGAGGTGCTCGACGCGCCCGCCGAGGTGGTCGTGGTCGACCTGGCCGACGCGCTTGCTGCCTCCTGCTCGACCGCGGCGCCCCGTGCGCCGTACGACCTCACCTTCACCAAGGCCGGCGAAGTGCCGGTGTTGGTGGACCCGGTGGGTCTGGAGCGGGCGGCGCGCAACCTCATGGACAACGCGATCAGGGCCGTCGCCGGTGGTGGCCGGATCGAGGTCAAGGTGACGTCGCGTGGCCCGCGGGGGGTGCTGGAGGTCGCCGACTCGGGGCCGGGGTTCGGCGGCCTCTCTCCACGGCAGGGCCACGGACTCGTCGGCGTGCGCCGCTTCGTCGAGCGGTTCGGCGGTGACCTGGCGTACGGAACGTCGTCACTCGGAGGTGCGCTCGTCCAGCTGAGCCTGCCCCGTGCGTGGGGTTGGTAGGTCGTGCGCATCGTCGTCTGCGACGACGACAGGCTGCTTCTGGAGGCGCTGTCGCGTGCGTTGGAGCTCAAGGGGTTCACGGTCGAGGCCGCCACCTCGGCCATCCACGAGGCGGTCGCGGCCGTCCGGCGGTTCCGGCCCGACGTCCTGCTCATCGACCTGGGTTTTCCCGAGGGTGACGGGCTGGATGCCGCGCGCTTGGTCCGCCGTCATTACCCCGAAACGCAGGTGGTGATCCTGACGGCCTCCGAGGACCCCTCATCGTTGCTCGAGGCGGACAAGCTCGGGCTTGCGGGGTATGTCGGCAAGGACCAACGACTGGACGGAATCGTCGATGCCCTCCGCAGCGCCGGCCAGGGCAAGGGTCGCGTCGACAAGGCGCTGCTGCGGCGGTTCGGTGCCAAGCGCGCCCGCGCCGCCGGCCAGCCGTCGTTGCTCGACAAGCTCACCGCCCAGGAGCGCGTCGTCCTCGGCTGCCTCGGGGACGGACTGTCCACCTCCGAGATCGTGGCTCGTCTGGGCATCAGCCACACCACCGTCCGCAGCCATATCCAAGCGATCCTGGCCAAACTGGGTGTCCACTCCCGGCTCCAGGCAGTGGCGGTGCTCAGGGATGGCGACGGTAGTCAACGGGCGGTCGGTCAGTGACCTCGGCGGCGACGGAGGGTGACCCCTCCCTGCGTCTGGCGCTTCTGCACCCACAGCGCATCTGGGCGGAGACCCTCGAGGGCATGCTCCACTCGTGGCCTGGCATCGACGTCGTCATGACGCACACGACGTACGAGTGGACTTTGGGAGCCGTGGCTCGTGGTGACGTGGACGTGGCCCTGGTGGGCCTGGACGGCAGCGACGTCGCGCCGCGGCAGCTCGCGGGTCTGCGAAGTGCTGCGCCCGAACTTGCGATGGTGGTCATCAGCGACTCGACGGACCCCGATCTCATTGCGGCCACGATCCGCGCCGGAGTGCGCGGGTGGCTGCGGCCCTCGGCGAGCATCGGGCATCTGGTGCGGACCGTTCATGGCGTCAAGAAGGGCGAGACCTGGCTCCCGCCGGACGTGACCACCACGGCGCTCGAGCGGCTGCTCAGCGCCGAGAAGACCAGAGTCGCGTCCCGGGGCGCGATCTCGAGGCTCTCCGAGCGAGAGCTGGAGATCCTCGACTGCCTGGCGCAAGGCATGACCCGGGACGAGATCGGCGAGCGCTACCGGCTGTCACCGCACACGGTACGAACGCACATCAATCACGTGCTGCACAAGCTGGGCGTGCACTCGACCCTGGCCGCGGTGTCCCTGGCCAACAAGTCACAGATGCCGTGACCGGCGGCCCACCGTGACGGGATGTTCCGCCCGGCCTCAACGACGGGGGGCCGTGCCAGTGAACGCACCGGCGAGCTCGGCGACCACGTCGGGTGAGGCAAGCCAGGAGGGGACGTCCGCCCCGGCCGTCAGCAGTTCGCGCAGGTGCGTGCCGGAGACCGTCATTGCCACCTCGCCCGAAGCAACCTCGTTCCGGGGCAGATACCCCCGCCCGTCGACGTACACGAGCTCGGGCAGGCAGAGTGGCTCGATCCCGAGCTCGGCCCGGTGTGCGGACACCAGCTCCTGGGCGGCGTACTGGGGGTAGAAGGGTCTGCCGCGCGAGTCCTTGCCCGGTCCCGCCTGGTCCCGCCCGACCACGAAGTGCGTCGCGCCGTAGGTCCGCCTGACCACGGCATGCCACAGGGCCTCGCGCGGACCAGCCATCCGCATGGCCAGTGGGAGCAGCGCCAGCGTCGACCGATCGGGCGGGAGCGTCCGCAACACTGCTTGGTAGGACCTCGCCCGGACAGCAGCCGGCACGTCGCCCGGACGGGTCGGGCCGACCACGGGATGCAGGAGCACGGCTGCGTCGCCGTCCTCCAGCGCCCGCATCACCAGGGCGCGATGTGCGCCGTGCATGGGATTCCTGGTGTTGAAGGCGACGACCTTGTGCCATCCCCGCCGCTCGATCTCGCTCCTGACCTCGGCCGGCGTACGGACGAGGGGCGGTAGGTCGGGATGCTGGACGTCTCGCAGCACGTCGAGCTTTCCGGTGACGTACCAGGGGTTCGTGGCCGACGTCAGGTAGGCGACCGAAGGGTGCGCAGGATCGGTGGTGCCCAGAACTGCCCGGGCCTCCGCCAGATGGTCGGCTCTCCACGCCTCGGTGATCGTCAGGACGGCCAGCTCGGTCCGCTCGGGGTCCAGCAGCACCAGTCCACCTGACCGAGCTGCCGCCCGCACCGTGTCGTCGGGGATGTCGAGCGTGACCGGGACCGGCCACAGCGAACCGCTCTGCAGGCGCATGTGGTCGCACACCGACTCGTAGTCGGCCCGACCCAAGAAGGTGTCCAACGGCGAGAATGCCCCTGAGGCGATGAGCTCGAGGTCGCACAGCTGTCGAGGGGTCAGCACCCACGACGCCATCTGCCTACCGACGCGCATGTGCTTGGTCTCGGAGGAACGAGCGGTAGATGTCCTCGGCCCGCGACCTCGCCGCGGCAAGCCTGGGCTCCGCCCAGGCCGCGACCAGTGCGGCCTTGGCGCGGTCGCGATCGGCGGAGGGCATCCAGCTCCGGTCTCCGGACGCCGGGGCTGGCAGAGACAGCACATGCGCCTTGACCTCGTCCACCGTGACGTCCCCGGACTCGAAACCGAGCAGCACGGGTGACAGCGTGTCGCGCTGGCCGACCAGTCGCCGGCACCACAGGAGCTGCTCGGAGCTGCCGTCGAACACGCCGTACGCCGTGCCGAACTTCGCGTTCAGCCTCGTCACGACAGCACCGAAGTCGCTGGTCACCTCCTCGAAGGGGGCCACCACGAAAGCGTCCCGACAGCGCTCCAACGACTCGTGGAACCGGCTGTAGGCCCACAAGGCGTCCAGGAGGTCGACGCCCGGCTCCCTGACCACCTGCGAGAGAACGGCCCCTCTCGGTTCCCGGATCACCATGATCGTGGGGAGGCCACGCTTGGCCGCCTGCATCAGCTGTGCGGGCGCGTGGAGATGGTGGGCCAACCGCACCGGCCGCGGCTGTGCGACCTGGAACGCGTAGACCGCGAAGGTGCTCGCCGACCGCGTGTAGCCGTCGATCACGACTGCGGTGTCTCGGTCCAGAACCCGGGGGCTGGGCCCAGGATACTTGCGACGCGCGAACGGCAGGTACAGCGCAGGATGCTCGGTCGCCACCGTGCGTAGTCGTAGTCGTGCCCGGCGGGCACGACTACGCCGACCAATATCGCCGCCGCCCTGCCACAGCAGCAAGGCCTGCTCGACCGTGCTCATCGGACTCCCGTCAGTCGACGTCGGTGCCGCTGGGCAGAGCGCTGAGCGAGATCCGGCCGTCTCGCACGGTGAGGCTCGTCAGCGAGCCACGGCCGACCGGGATCCGCCAGCTCTCGCCACTTCCCCCGGTCAGCCCGAGCACGAGCAGCCGGATCATCACCGCATGCGTGACGCCGACGACGATTTCACCGGCGTGACGGGCCCCGATCAGGTCCACGGCCTGAGTGATCCGGGCCTGCGCGTCCATCAGTCGCTCACCGGCGGGACAGACCGCGATCTCCGGCGACGTGCGGTATGCCGCGAAGGCACGTGGGTCGTGCAGCTCGGCCTCTGGGGCGGTCAGTCCCTCCCAGGCTCCGTAGTCGACGTTGTTCAGGCCGTGCAAGATGCGCAGGTCGGGCACCAGCGCCTCGTCGGCGATAATCTGCGCCGTGGCGACGGTTCGCCGTAACGGCCCCGTATAGACCGCGGACAGACCACAAGGGGACAGCAACCGAGCGGCGTCGACGGCGTCCTGGTATCCCTGGGCGTCGAGCGGCACGTCGCGACGGCCGCGGTAGCGGTTCTGCACGTTGAGCGTGGTGGTGCCGTGCCGGACGAGGAAGAGCTGACAGGTGCCTTGGACGGGACGAACTCCGAGCGGAAGTCCTTCGACATCGAGCTCCGTCTTCTCCGCGAGGGTCATCGATCCGCGTCCTTCCTTGCCATCGTGATGCGAAAGACCTCAAGGCCGCCCAGCCGGGGACCACTGGGGGCCAGGCCCCCAGCTGGGCCGGCTGGCGACCAGTACAAGCCGCCCCGGTACGAGCGCGCGTGGTGCAAAGTGCGTATGACGAGTCATCATTTCCTCACTCGTGACCGCTCGCGGACGCTGACCATACTGAGCCGGCGCCGCGGTGACCCTCGGCGTCAGGACAGGAGCACCGACTGCCGGCGCTCAGGGCGGAGGGGGCTCCATGACGCTCGCGGGTACCGATGTCCTGCGTCTGCTCATGGCTCTGGGGCTGCTCGTCATCGCGGCGCACGCGGTGGGGCACGCGTTCGTGATGTTGCGGCAGCCACGCGTGATCGGGGAGATCGTCGGTGGGCTTCTCCTCGGCCCGACGGTCCTCGGCGTGGTGGTGCCGAGCTGGCACGCCGCGCTGTTCCCGGAGGCGGGTGCCACGGCATCAGTTCTGGGCTGGTCCTACCAGCTTGGCCTCCTGCTCCTGATGTTCTGCTCGGGAGCCGAGATGCGCACGGCGTTCCGGCCAGGAGAAGCACGCGTCGTGGGCCTGGTGACCGTTCTCGGGGTGACGGTGCCGTTCATCGCGGGCCTGGGCGTCTTCGTCACCATCGACCCGGCCGGGCTCGCCGGGCCGGCGGCCAACAAGACCGCACTGACCCTCGTGTTCAGCCTCGCAGTGGCCGTCACGAGCATTCCGGTGATCTCCCGGATCATGGTCGATCTCGGCATCATCGACACGTCGTTCGCGCGGGTGGTGCTCGGAGTCGCCGTCCTGGAGGACCTGGTCGTGTACGTCGTGCTGGCGTTCGCCCTGGGGATGGTGTCCGCACCGGGCGCCGCGGCGTTCGGCCTGCCCGCGCTCCTGGGGCTGGCACCCGGAAGCGGCCTGGGACTGACCGTGCACGCGGCCGCGACCGTGGCTTTCCTGGCGGCGATGGGGCTCGGCGGCCCGACGGTGTTCCGCTGGCTGCGCGAGTCGCGGTGGAACCTGGTCGCCACCAGCAGCCCCATCGCCTTCCACCTGGTCTTCCTCTTCGGTGGCACGCTGGCGAGTCTCTGGCTGGGCATCACCCCGATCTTCGGTGCCTTTCTGGCCGGCATCGCCACCAGCTCGGCGGCCGATGCCGTCTCCGTCGAGGCCCGGGAGTCGATCAAGGCGTTCTCGTTCGCCTACTTCGTTCCCGTCTACTTCGCCATCGTCGGTGCGCAGCTGGACCTGCTGCACACGTTCCGGCCCTGGTTCTTCTGCTGGTTCCTGGTCTTCGCCTGCGTCGTCAAGAGCGCGAGCGCATACGCCGGCGCACGGTTGGCCGGAGAGCCCCGCCACAGCTCCCGGTACATCGCCCTGGCGACGAACGCCCGGGGCGGACCGGGGATCGTGCTGGCGTCGGTCGCCTTCGGAGCTGGCATCGTCAGCGAGGAGTTCTACACCTCGCTCGTGCTGCTGGCCATCGTGACCTCCATGGTCACCGGGAGCTTGTTGGGCCGTGTCGTGCAGTCCGGCGGGACACTTCGCGAAGAACGGCTCGTGGCGGCGCGGTGACGCGGAACGGGCGTCCGCGGGGTGGGCGCCGCGGAGCCCATTCATTCGGCGTACATCGGCCGGACATTTTTGGTGGAGGCGCCCGGGCTCAGATCACCGTGAAGTGGGTCAGGGGGCGGGTCTTGCCCCAAAGGGGGTCAAGGTGCACAGCGCACACAGCGGGAAGAACACGACCGAGGGACTCAGGATCGGTGTCGCGGGCATCGGCTACTGGGGCTCCAAGCACGTGCGGACGATGCGTTCGCTCAACTCGGTGAGCCAGGTCACCGTCATCGATCCGAGCGAGGAGCGGATCGCCAAGCTCCGGCACTCCTTTCCGGAGGTCGACACCTACCCCGACCTGGAGTCGGCTCTGCCGGCGATCGACGCCCTGGTCGTCGCGACGCCACCGAGCACGCATGCACCACTGGCATGTGCGGCGATGGAGGCCGGCAAGCACGTTCTCGTAGAGAAGCCCTTTGCCACTCGTCTCGCAGACGCCCACAGCATGGTCCAGATGTCTCGCCAGTGCGGTGTCACGCTGATGGTCGGGCACACGTTCGAGTACCACTCGGCCGTCTGGGCCCTCCGCGAGATGGTCGCTCGTGGCGACCTGGGGGACCTGTACTACCTGGACACCTCTCGGCTCAACCTCGGCCTCTACCAGCACGACGTGAACGTCCTGTTCGACCTGGCACCCCACGACATCTCCATCCTCAACTACGTGCTCGGCAGCACCCCGACGAGCGTGGAGTGCTGGGGGTCCAGGCATGCCCACCGCCGACTGGAGGACATCGCCTACCTGCGCGTGTGCTACGACGACCCTCACGTCGAGGCGAACGTCCACGTCAGCTGGCTGGACCCGTGCAAGGTCCGTCGCATGACGCTCGTGGGCAGCTCCAAGATGGTCGTGTTCGACGACCTCGAGGGCGAGGAGCGGATCCGCGTCCACAACAAGGGCGTGACCCAGCCCGACGACTCCGCTGACCTGACCATGCCCCCGATGTCCTACCGGTACGGCGAGGTCGTCGCACCCTATCTCGTCGTCAACGAGCCGCTCCTGGTGGAGGACGAGCACTTCGTCGACTGCGTCCTCACCGGCATGCGACCGCTCACCGACGGGGAGAACGGCCTTGCGGTGGTGGAGGTCCTCGAGGCCGCCCAGCTGTCGATGAAGGAGCACCGTGAGGTCTTCATCGAGGAGGTCAGACGGAGGATGCGCAACGGCCTCGACCACCTGCCCGGGAGGCCGGCCCTCGTCCGGCAGGAGGCGATGTGACCGCCGTCCAAGTCCGGTCACGTGTGCCCTTCCTGGATCTTCGCGGAGTGACCGACGAGGTTGCTGCCGACGTGCTCGCGGGCTGGGGAAGCCTGCTGGAGTCCGGAGCTTTCATCGGCGGGGAGGTCGTGGCGACCTTCGAGCGAGAGCTGGCCGCCTTCTGCGGTACGGCGTACGCCGTCGGCTTGGCCAACGGCACCGATGCGCTGCACCTCACGCTCCGCGGCCTGGGGATCGGTCCGGGAGACTCCGTCATCGTGCCGGCGAACACGTTCGTCGCCACCGTGGAAGCGGTGGTCCTCGCCGGGGCGACGCCCCGGTTCGCCGACGTCGACGCTGGCACTCTCCTGCTCACCGCCGACTCGATCGCCTCAGTCATGGTGCCCTCGGTGAAGGCTGTGGTCCCGGTGCACCTGTACGGGCAGATGCCCGACATGGACGCCATCGTGGAGTACGCCGACGCGCACGGCCTCCTCGTCGTCGAGGACGCCGCGCAGGCGCAGGGCGCGACGTACCGCGCGCGACGTGCGGGCGCCCACGGGGTCGCGGGGTGCTTCAGCTTCTATCCGGGGAAGAACCTCGGCGCCTTCGGTGACGCCGGCGCCGTGGTCACCTCCGATCCGGTGCTCGCCGACCACCTGCGTTCGCTGCGCGACCACGGCCGGGCGGTGGGCACGCACCACGATCACGTCGTCGTCGGCACGAACAGCCGGCTGGACGCGGTCCAGGCGGTCGTGCTCAGCGCCAAGCTGGGCCACCTCGAGGCGTGGAACGGAGCGCGCAGGGACCTGATGGAGCTCTATCGCGAGCTGCTCGACCCCGATCGCGCAACGCCGGTTGGGCAGCAAGCGGGCGGACGCGGCGTGCACCACCTGGCCGTGGTCAGGGTGGCGAACCGTCAACGCGTGCATCGGCAGCTGGACGATCACGGCATCTCGACCGGAATCCACTACCCCGTTCCGTGCCACCTGATGCGGCCCTACACCCGCTACGCCGACGGGCGCCTGCCTGTCGCTGAGCGGGCTGCGGACGAGGTGCTGTCCTTGCCTCTGTACCCGCACCTCTCCGTCGACCACGTCAGGCAGGTCGCAGAGACGCTCAACCAGGTGGCCGCGAGGCGGGGGGCATGAGGGCCGAGGGAGCCGGCTCCGAAGGGCTCGCGGAGACCGGCGGCGTGGAGCAGCGGCTCCATGCCGATCCGGGTGTCCTGGTCGGGTACTCCGGCACCCGGACCGCGGCCGACGAGCTCCTTCTCGGGACCGACGCCAGACTGCGCAGCGGCACCGTGCTCTACGCCGGCAGCCGCATCGGTGCCAGGTTCCAGACCGGCCATCACGTGGTCGTGCGCGAGGAGTGCCAGATCGGCGACGACGTCTCGGTCTGGAGCAACTCCGTGGTGGACTACGGCTGCCGCATCGGCAACCGAGTCAAGATCCACAGCAACTGCTACATCGCGCAGTACACCGAGATCCTCGATGACGCCTTCTTGGCGCCGGGCGTCACGGTGGCCAACGACCTCTATCCCGGTCAGGCGGAGTCCGCACGGCTGATGTCCGGGCCGCTGGTCGGTGCCGGGGCCCAGATCGGTGTGAACGTCACGCTGCTGCCGTTCGTGCGGATCGGTGACGGATGCCTGGTCGGCGGTGGCTCAGTGGTGACCCACGACCTCCCGCCCGGAATGGTGGCGTTCGGCAACCCGGCCCGGGTGCGCGGACGGGTCGCGGACCTGTTGGGGATCGGCGAGCGAGTCGTGCCTGATCCGACCTCGGCGGCGCGCTTCAGCGCCCGTGTCAGGCAGGTGGCAGAGGCGTGACATCGCGGCAGCTCGGGCACGCCGTGGGCGCACGGCGACGCCGACCGGCGTTGGAGGTGGCAGCGGACCCCGCTCCGGTGGCGGTCCCGGCCTCCCCTGCTGCCGGACCGCCGATGGCTGCGCGGGGCTACGAGCTCGGCAAGCGCGTGCTTGACATCGCCCTTGCCGCCGTTCTCCTGGCGTTGTCCGCCCCCGTCCTGCTCCTCGTCGCCGTCCTGGTCCGGGCCACGAGCCCTGGGCCGGTGCTGTTCCGCCAGACCCGCGTCGGCCGAGCGGGAGTCCCCTTCCGGATGCTGAAGTTCCGAACGATGCGCCACGGGTGCGACGACGCCGCCCACCGCGACTACATCCACCGGCTGCTCTCGGACGAGGCGGAGGCGTACGACGGTCTCTACAAGCTCGTCGACGACCCGCGCGTCACCCGCATCGGGGCCGTGCTGCGACGGCTCAGCATCGACGAGCTGCCCCAGCTTCTCAACGTGCTGAAGGGTGACATGACGCTGGTGGGTCCCCGCCCCGCCTTGCCGTTCGAGGCCGAGCTGTTCCCTGACTGGGCCACGCCCCGCTACCTCGTTGCTCCGGGGCTGACGGGTCTGTGGCAGGTGAGCGGCCGGAACCGGCTGACCATGCTGCAGGGACTCAAGCTCGACGTGGAGTACGTCGAGCAGCGCAGCTTCGTGGTCGACGTCATGATCCTGCTCTGGACGGTTCCTGCCGTCGTCGGCCGCGGTGCGCGGTGATGTGGCGGGTCAGGGGCCCTGCCTACGGCGAGGCGTCGAGCCGCCCCGAGTCGCTCCCGTCTGCCCGGACAGTCGCGCGCGCCCCGCTTGACCTCGACGACACGACCAACCGCGACTCGATGCTCGTCTCGGCGGGGACCTCACTGGCACGACTGACCGGTGTCGTGCGGGTGGTCATCATCGGCGCGGTCCTCGGGCCCACGACGTTCGGCAACGCCTTCCAGATCACCAACTCCCTGCCCAACCTCATCTACTACGGCTTCCTCGCCGGCTCGCTGGTCTCGTCCCTGCTCGTGCCGGCGCTCGTCAGGCACCTGGTGGCCGGCGACTCCGCTGATGTCCCCGTCGTTGCCCGGGGCTTTCTGGGACTGGCTCTGG
>Ga0126310_10000608_pt1 | contig 12606 bp, 16 predicted proteins | sample Plot60_FD_92540 | JGI IMG/M metagenome (GOLD analysis project Ga0126310, IMG submission 92540) | Serpentine soil microbial communities from UC McLaughlin Reserve, CA, USA - Plot60 | ecosystem: Environmental > Terrestrial > Soil > Grasslands | place: USA: UC McLaughlin Reserve, Lake County... | reverse complement strand
TTATATTTAATTAACTTTGCATTAGAATATTATTGTAATAAATTACATTATGATTATCGTAAAACTAACCATATATCTCTATTTTCAGCCTTTAAACTGCAAACAAACGAGGTAAATTTCACTGCTCTCTTGTCTGCTAGCATGGGGTTTACTCACAATAACCTTATGAAAGCTATTCTTTAGATCCAATTTCAGTTCGTTTAGTAAGTCTCCCTCAAAAACTTTGAAAATTGCAGACCCACTTTTCTTTAACACTTTTTGTGCAATAGTAAAAGCGCTTCTTGTAAGTGATATCTGCCTAGCGTGGTCAATATCCCAAATCCCACTCACGTTCGGAGCAAGATCGGATAATGCTATATCTGCTTTTGAATTCAGCAGCCTGAGTATCTTATCAGTTATAGTATGATCTTCAATATCAGCACACAAAATTATTGCTCCACTGATAGGTTTTATATCCTGAATATCGATGCCAACAACTTTCCCACCAGGACCAACTTCATTTAGTATTACCTGCAACCAGCCTCCAGGAGCGCATCCAAAATCAATTACCTTATATGATGGCCTAAAAATATGATAAGAATTATTCAGCTGTTCTAGCTTGTATGCAGACCTACTACGATATCCGTGGTCCTTTGCTAACTTACGATAATAGTCTTTTTTTGCATCAGAGAGCTTCATTCAGATTGTTCTTATATTAAGATGTATATTATGATTATATTGATGTATGCATATATATATTCATAATATATATATGCATAGCAATAATTTACAACAATCTTTTTCCTGATTCTTAAGGGAGTACAAAACAATTATTTATGAGTTCGCCAATATTAATATCATCGATGAGGTTAACTATTTGAAATTAAGTCATGCAGAGATAGAAGATTTGATAGATATGACTTTTAAAGCTATAATTAGCAATGGGAAAGGTGGTATACTCCAATCCAACTTGTGGAAGGAACTTGATATTACCAGCCGTGATGGTTCTCGTGTAGCTATACGACTTGAGAAACGCTCTCTAATAAGACGTGAAAAAATTCTTCAGGACGGACGATGGACATACAAACTATTTGCTGCAAGGTTGCCTGTAGATATACAATGCATTGATCATGTACCTTGTTTAACTTGTCCAGTTGAACACATGTGCTCTATCGATTCAACATATAGTCCAAATAATTGCAATTTAATTGAAGACTGGACTTTACTTTCATTTGACAATTCTAATAATAGAGTAACACCGGAGCAATCATTAAGAGAACATGACGTACAACGAAACGAAATAAAAGAAAGGGAAATAATCATTAGGGAAATAAAGCCGACAACCCGGCGTAGAGGGCAAAGAATAGTAAAGAGCAATAAGAAATGAAAGTGTATTATATAATAATCCGAAAATATTATTTTTATTCTGATCCATGAGTTTTTTAACATATCGATAGTTGTTAATTAGTTGCTAGCAATTCTATTTGAAAAACAATAGGCTTTAGAAAGGTCTAATCCGCATTTTAATACTCATCATAGTTCATCTCATTTGCAACGATATATAAATACAATATACATTCTTATGAAAATCATTTGAATTCTACAGATAAAAAAGAATCATCTTTCCATATGCTCTGTCTATTTTTTACTAAATATTCTGTCAAAGTATTCGGATTGTTCTTTACCAACTACACTTGCTTCACCTTCTTCGACATTAGCAAGATTCTTAGCTAGCTTCTTTTTGTATTCAATTTGCATCTGGCGTGCTATCTGTATTCTTTGTGCTTGGGGTGATCCTGCACCATGCATTGATTCAGTCAAATATCCAACAGCGTTACGTCCTAGTGTCATGTTTTCAATCAATCTCAATATTCGCACCCTATTTTCGGTAGAAACACCTTTTCTACCTTTAAGATATTTTTCTAATAATGGACCAGTCTCAGGACTCCTAAAGTCCTTTTCAGATGGCATAGTAACCATTAACCCACCAGCAATATCTTGAGCTAATCTGCTAATCTCATACGGAAATCTTGTGACATTATGTTTACAAACATTTGCTAGCATATCATCATTTTGGTAATTGCCAGAAGCAGTTCTATGTGCCTGATATGACGATGCAACTCCTGCAGCAAATATTGTTTCATTTAGATGTGTCATCTCTACTAGCTTATCCTTAATATGGGAAGCATTTGCTACTCCATTATAGTCTGCAATGGCAGCAGCTGCTCCTATAAGAACATCTCCAAGACCTGTTTTGCACACATAGCTTCTTCTATGATAACATGTGAATCTTTCAATCAGCATTGAGGCAAAATCATGTTCCCCATCCATAAAAATAAGATTATTTGGTATGAATACATTATCAAAAATTATCATAGCCTCTTGTCCAGAGAATTTGGCATTTCCCGCATCCAAGTCCCCTTGTTCCATACTTCTTGTATCACATGATTGTCTACCGTAAATGTAAGTAATGCCTTTTGCATCTGCTGGTACAGCACCAACCATGGCATAGTCTTTGTCTTCTTGCCTAAGCCTCATGGTCGGCATAACGATAATCCAATGGGAATTAATGCAGCCTGTCTGATGAGCTTTGGCGCCTGTAATATACACACCATTTTCATCTCGCTTTACTATGTGAACGAACATATCCGGGTCCTCTTGTTGAGATGGAGAAAGACTGCGATCACCCTTTACATCGGTCATTGCGCCGCCAATTACCAAATTCTCTTTCTGAATCATCTTGATAAATTCAATCAGGCGTTTATGATAAATAGTGCCGTGTTTTGTATCAATTTCAAATGTTGTAGAATATAATGAGTTTAGAGCATCCATGCCTACACAACGTTGAAAACAGGTAGCAGTAAGTTGGCCAAGCTTTCTCTGCATCTTATTTTGGTTTACCAAGTCCATAGCATTATCTGCAATATGTAGAAACCTATTTACCATTGTACCAGTTAGGGATGACTGTGCAGAAGCAATCTCAGGTTCTTCATTTGCTATATCATATGTTTCTGCCACAGCATTGATAGATGGACGGATCATTGGATGATCTACAGGTTCCTTTACCAAATCACCAAATAAATAGACAGTGAGGTTTCTGCCTCTAAGGCTTTGAATATATTCTGCACCGTTCTTTATAGGCATACTATATCTAGTACTATGTGGCAATCTTATTTATGTATTGTTAAGTCATTTAAATAAAAAGCCTCATAATGTAAGCAATTATGTTATCTAAAAATATATTCAGCGATGATAGCATGATCATCACAAAAAGCGATTATGTTATTCTGTAAATGAGATCCTATCCTTAGACATGATACGAACATGTTTTGAGTAGCGTACTGTAACAGTCAATGAATGGATACACTCATTTATTGATTTCAATATGGCATTTTTGACATAACGCAACCTTTTTTATAGTTTCAATATGGCTACAAGCATATAATATGACAAAAATTGATCTACGTCAATTGATACGCAATTATCCAGATTTTCCAAAGCAAGGCATTCTGTTCAGAGATATTAATCCAGTCTTTCGCAGCAATGAAGCATTGAATTACATTTCAAATGAGTTTTACAGCAGATTCAACTCTGAGAAAATCGATTATATTGGTGGAATAGAAGCTAGGGGATTTGTAATAGCCACTGCATTAATGTCAAAGTTCAACAAAGGAATGATTATGATTCGAAAGGCGAATAAGCTTCCTGGACAGACTGTCAAGAAATCATATGATATTGAATATGGTAGCTCAATAATTGAACTTCAAGAAGATGCAATTAGACATGGTCAGAATATTTTGGTTGCAGATGATTTAATTGCAACAGGTGGTACGGCTATTGCTGCTGCCCAATTGGTAGAAGAATTGGGTGGTAAAGTTTCAGGTTTTGCGATCGTAATAGAATTGGCAAGGTTGGATGGAGCAAAGAAGCTAAGAGAGATGGGTTATGATGTCCATTCTCTAGTGGTGTATGATTAAACAATGGCAACAAAATTTACTGCAGAGATTGGCATTATTGGAGGCACAGGAGTTTATGATGCTGGACTCTTTAGTGATAAAAGAGAAGTGAAAGTATATACACCATTTGGTGATCCTTCTGATCTCATCACGATTGGAGAATATGCGGGTAAGAAAGTTGCATTCATTCCTAGACATGGAAAAGGTCATCGTATTCCTCCACACAAAATTAACAGTCGTGCAAATATATGGGCTTTGAAGGAGATAGGTGTGAAGAGAATTATTGCTCCGACTGCAGTAGGGAGTATGAGATATGACTACAAACCAGGAGATATTGCAGTTCCGGATCAGTTTGTTGATTTCACTAAAGGAAGAGAATCCACATTTTATGATGGAGGAGAGGTTTGTCACATATCTGTTGCTGATCCATTCTGTTCGGAGCTTCACGATATTGTATCACACCATGGAAAAAAACTAAAATATGATATTCATCCTAAAGCAACATATGTTTGTATAGAAGGACCAAGATTTTCAACGAGGGCAGAATCTCACTTTTTTAGAGATGTTATGAAAGCAGATCTCATCGGAATGACTATTATACCAGAATGTCCACTTGCTAGAGAAGTAGAACTCTGCTATGTGTCAATCGCAACAATCACAGACTATGACGCATGGACAATCTCTTCGGTGACATCTAAAGAAGTTATAGAACTGTTGAATAAAAATATAGAGAAAATAAGAAAGCTAATTGCAGAACTAATACCAATGATTTCTCTTAAAAGACTGAAATGCAATTGCAGAAATGCATTGAAAGGTGCAATTCTATGACTTTATATTCACTTATATTTTTCTGCTTTGTATAACGAATAAGGAATTGAGTAGTAATAGTAGTAGCAGCAGTACTGACCTAATATTATCAGGCGCCACTTATAACAACTTTGTAGATACTATAAAATCAGACCAAACAAGAGAACAGTACAAGCGCTCCCTTGTTAGGTTCATGCGTTTTCTGAATATTACAGATATTGACAATTTGATGATATTAGCAGTAGGAGGAGGTGGAGCAGGACAAGATTCTAAAGCGCTACAACAAAAAATCATAGACTATATAGGATTTCTAAAGCGAGAGCGTAAACTAGGAGCAAATGCTATAAACCTATACCTTTCTCCAATTATGCATTTTTATGCAATGAACGATATTACGCTAAATCGCAAAAAGATAGGGCGTTATGCACCAGAAAATATAAGAAAACATAATGACAGAACATACACAAGAGAAGAAATCACAAGACTTTTAGAATTTTGCGAACTTAGAGATAAATCAATAGTTTTGTTATTTGCTTCAACTGGAATTAGAATAGGCACTGTTCCAGATTTACGATTAGAACATTTAACCAGAATGGAAAAGTATAGGTTATATCAAATCACAGTTTATCAAGGTCATCCAGAAGAATATATCACTTTTTGTACTCCTGAATGTAGAAGCGCTATAGACAATTATCTAAATTATAGAGAGCGCTGCGGCGAAATCCTTACATCAAAATCACCCTTGTTCAGAGAGCAATTTGACGTTAACGACCTAGAGCAAATAAGAAAGAAAGCAAAAACAATAGTAGAAAATACAATCACAAAAATGCTGGGTAAAAAATTACATTTGGCAGGAATTATACAAATAGAACAACTCAAAGAAGGCGAAGACCCAACAAAGAAGAGAAAAGCAGTAATGCGTTCTCACGGATTTCGTAAGTTTGTCAATACGACAATTTATCATCGTCGTATTGACTCTTCCATTCGTAACAAATTATTGGGCGATTCAATTGCGTTAGATAAGTCGTATTGACGGCCACAGGTAAATGATCTATTACAAGAATATTTGAAATGTGTTGATGCTCTAACTATAAACGAAGAATTCCGATTAAGATGTGAGAATGAAAGACTTGAAGCAGTTAACAAATCAGAAATAGCGCAATTAAAGCAGCAAGCAGAAGAATACAAAAACGTAAAGTTGGAAGTAGATAGATTGACTAAGATGACTACAAGCATGTTTGATAAAATGCAAGAAATGCTAAAACAAAGACATAGTATCGAAGACCCAAAAGCAAAGCAACAGCACGAACAAGAAATATTTGATTTGTTTCATAAGTTTGAAGCGGGTAATGAGCAGTTAAGCAATCTAAGTCTCAAGAAACAGGAAATGAAGGATAGATTGTTAAATGATCTAATTGAAGAACAGCAACAATCATAAAATAAAAATAAGCAAGGATTAACTAGTCTTTTTGCTATTTGTATATACAAAAAATTAATCACAAAACCTTTGCTATAAAAATATGCAATTAGTATCCTCGTTTTTTTAACTCACTATTTAACCAATCAGCGGTCATACGATGTGCCACTTCACCATCATAATCTCCTTTTTCAATGCATTCCTTTAGTCGATTAACCGCCTGATTGAATTGCTCATAAAGAAGTTCTTTCACATGAGTTTTTTCGTGCTTGAAGTCTTCCTGCATTTTACTTTGTTCTTTTGTAAATTCGTCTTTTATTTCTGCATGTCTACGCCTTAATTCATCATCTAAATCTCTGTGAGATGTTCTGGCGATGTCTTGGAGTATTTTATCTCTTTCTTCCGCACTCATGTGTGACATATGTGAATCAGTTATTTATTCCATGTATACTATATGACTTTATGACAGAGGCAACATCTTACAACGACATATTTTATGCGTTCAGGCCAGCATTGAAGTTCTATCACTTTGAAGAGAGATATGATTAAGGTTTTCACCATTGTTCAATCAAATTTACTATATGGCCAAGCAGAAAAATGATAGATCAAGCCATAAATACAGCAATACTTCAGCTTCCATATATTGTAAAGATTTTTTTCAATCCTTCAAATAGAGCAATATTAAAAATTGAAAAAATGATTTTGCTTTAGGTATAGCTTTGGGGTACATACAAGATGAGATCTTTATTAAATTCAAGAATCTACATGGCGGCAGGGTACCTACTAACGATGAAATAAAAGAAATCGCCATTATTATTTTTGAACGGCTGCCACATATACATGAAGCAATATTTAGAGCCGGTTAATCAGAATAACACAATATAATTCGGTCGATATCTATGCTGGAAACTATCAGATAACCTATTTTTATTCGATTGGTCTTTTTTATAAATATCGAATGTCTTCCGAAGCAGAGCAAAGCAGTACAAGTGTCAACAAAGAGATCGATAAGATCTTTAACAACTCAGACTACAAGCGGTTCAAATGCGCATTTCTAAAATACATATGTGAGGTCAATAGACCTGTTACTGATTATGAATTATTTCTAACAAGTAACCTTGTCGGATACATGGGTAATGAGAACCCGATGAAGAAGTATGTACTAGAAAGCAAAGAAAACATCTACAATATTGCCATAAACAGAGTTATGCAATGCTTGATAGATAGAAACTTTGTTACCAGCAGAATTGAAAAGATTGGAGAATCAGAAATGATTTCATATCTGGCAACACCTTATTTGCAAGAGAAATGTAATGTATTCAAAAAATACATGATGGGTGATATCGACAGAGACTTGAATCTACCAGTGGATATTGTGACGGATGTCCAGATATCTAGAAAAGAAGAAGGTATCAGCTATCAATAGCCTTTTCTTTTGGAAAGTGGAATATTCCACTTTTAAATGAAATTACTAGTTGGCATCATCATAAGCTGGGCTATATGTTGCGGTCATACCTCTACGTATCGTCGTCGGAATCGGAGTCAGATCTATCTTCTATTCCAAGATAGTCCACAAAATCTTCAATGTTTTTGGTTTGAAAATAGACCGATCCTGGGCCTGTGATTTCAGTAACAAGCCCTTCTCCTCCAAGGATTGTTGTTTTCAGCCCACCAAATTTCATTACTCTGTAGTTTGAATTTTCACTTAATGCTACGAGATGATGATTATCCAATATCATTTTTTCATTATCTCCCAAATCCTTTTGGATTATACCTCCATATGCATTGACAAATAAATCACCCTCGCCATTAGCCTTCAACATAAACAATCCACTTCCAAAAATTCCTTTTTTAAAACCCTGCCATTCTGTATCAAGCATTACTCCTGTACTAGATGCAATATAAGCTCCAGACTGCACAATAAGCCCATTACTAGCATTAATTGACATTCTCACAACGTCTCCAATTGGAGGCCCTGTCAAGCCAATAAAGCAATTATCTTGATGGGCAACGTAGTTATTAACAAAAAACGATTGACGACCTAATGCAGCAACCTTAAATTTCTTTAAGAATCCGCCGCCAGAGCGTGTTGTAGTTTTGACTTCGATATTGCCTTTTATGTAAACCATTGCTCCTGCTTCTGCAGTAAGTTGTTCTTCATTACTGAGTTGAATTTCAAGCATTGCCATTGGCTCCTTTAAAATCTTATACTGCATATGTAACAATAATGATAAATCGTATGAATAATATGGATTTCGTTCGCAATTTTTGCAAAAGGACATGATTTAGATATAGAACTAGGATTTTAAATCATGTGACCTAATCCACTTAGTTATTCATTTTCAATAAAAGTTTTCACGAAACGTCGGATCATATTCTTCACAGTTATCAATACCATCTTTAGTCAGTTTAACTGTGTCTCCATCAACTTCTATTTCATTATTGTTTAATACACTTAACTTCTCTAGCATCCTCTTGAAATACATGATGTCGATGAGTCCTGCGAAATGCTCGTTTCTGAATTCTTCGATATTATAATCCGTTGGCTCTCCATTTCCTGCTTTAATTCTGTATCTACGACATAGAACTAACATTATACCAGACTCAAATTGTCTAACTTCTTCATCCGATGGTTCATCAACAGAACTCATGACAACAAAAAAGCTAGCCTATGCCTCGCTTATATTGATATGTTAACTTCATTCTTTGACTGCTAACTTAAAAATGAGATTGACTGGCTAGTTAAAATCCCCTGTCTTTTAATTCCTTATTTAACCAATTTGCAGTTACATAGTGGGTACATGCATCAGAATAATTCCTATTTTTAAGACATCTCTTTAATTGTCTAATTTCTTGATTGAACCGATGGAATAACTGTTGTATGAATTTAGTTTTTTCTTTGTCAATATAATTCTCTAATCTATTTTTTTCACGAGTGATACAATCATCTATTTCTCTTATAGAGCCTTTGACAAGGTCTTCGAGCATTTTATCCCTCGCTTCAGCACTCATACATTAAGTATGCGAATCGGTTATTTATTTGCAGTATTGAATGTCATTTTATAGTAGTATTGAGAGGAAATATTTTTTGTTTAGTTATTTAGGATATTGATGGGTTGAATTTACGGATAGGTAAACAGGCCAAAAAAATAAGGTATTTTCATAGGTATTTTTCACTCTCCACAAATGAGTTGTTCTTAATTATTATCAATCTTCTTTAACCAATTGTTGCCAAGAAGGTGAATTATGAGATCTTCCATTACAACCAGTTGTATTACTATTCTTATTTGCTGCGTTAGTCTAGTTCATCCTCTACTATTGTAGTATTTGCAGTGCCATCTGGCTCTTCTTACGTTAATCAGAGGATATTTAAACTGTAGTTGTAGGCCGTGGTTTTGCTTTACCAAAATATGCTCTTACATGTCGTCTATACAAATAATACAATATCACTATGTTAATTGCTAAACCTATTAGCGGAAAGGTTATAGAACTCACAATTCCTGAAATGACATTCTTAGTATTATCAAGAGAAGCAGCTGTAATAACAGATGTGGAAAGTATTTGTATAGCGATTCCAATAATAGTCAATATTATAGTTATAGTCCATGCCCATCCTTTTCCTTTAAAGAGCCCATACGACATGATAAGATATCCAATACCTATTACCAGCAATACTCCTCCTACTGCGGCAGAAATTGTGCCAAAGAATTGAGCTACAGCTTGCGAAGAAGTGCTTGTAGAATTAGCTGAAAATAAAGTTCCCAGCGCAACTAGAGCAATTCCAGATACTAATAACAGTATGCCATTTATTATAGTAAGTATTGCTATTATCGTTATTCCTGTAGGCCTATGCTGCTTATTTTGCATTATATTAGATAATATATTGATTCAAAACATGTGTATATATGCTGTATGATGCATAATTCTAAAATTCATTTTTAACTACATTTGTTTATACACAAGCAAAACATCCGACTCCAGAAGAGTTAACCGAAATCAGCAATGTAGATACGAGATGCAATATTTAACGTTGGTTGATTGTTGGTGCTTATTTTTTAATTCCAAAGATTAGAGATTGTAAAAGTGGAATTGTCCACTTTTAAATGAAATGACTATTTGATAAAGCTGCAACATAATTGTGCAAATGATCATTCAATGAATCCATGAAGAGTTCAGCTTAAACTAAAGATAATTCAACCGTCATATTTCAAGAGAAAGTCAGAGATATAATTAATTAACTTCTGATTAAACAAAACAGATTATCATATCATCGTTTTGTCTATGATTTAGATCATTCGTCATAAAACCTGCAGGGGAAAAACAGAGACAGATATGTCGTCATATCCCCAAAAAGGATATGAAAAAACCCTGCAGGTAAACCCATTTTGTGGTCGTATCGTATAGATCGTATATTAGATCTCTCATCTCATGAAATTATAATTTTTGATTCATTCTTTTTCAGTTACTGCTAAAATTTTTTTCCTTTTCTTTTAAAATGAAGATAAGAATGAAGATAGAAAATAGGATAAAATTCAGAATGTCTGTATCAATCTTCTTCCTCTGCTAAAGATTCAATTTCCTCTTCATCATTGACCACTATTTCTTCATCATCAACCAGATCATCTTCTTCTATGTCATCCTCTTCTTCTTCATACTTCTTTTTCGAATCAGAATCAGATTCCGACTTTGACAATGTTTTTACTTACCACTTAATACTTCGTGTTTTATCCTTAATTTCCTTTTGTTCTCTTATTATAATTCAATACTATGCTGCCATCTTACTCTCAATAGCATTTATTCACAAAAAAGGTAGACTCCTTTAACTGAATGAATGAGTCATTTTCCTGCTAGTACATTATTATTTGTGTTCGCAAACCCATGCTGATATCCTGAACAATAATCTTGATTACTTACCTGTGGATCAACGCTGCTATCGCAGTCAACCTCGTCTGGACTCATAGTATTAGAAGCAGGAGAACTACTTTGTACTAATTTGGCATCTGATACTCCCTTTGCATAACCTTGTTCGTATAATGATGATTGATTAGGTGATGTTGTTGACCTTGATGTTGATGATGTGTCTGATGGAGCTATAGTAGTACCTGGAGACGATGAAGTCTCTGTTCCTATTGTTGCAGTAGTATTTGCTGCTTCTTCTGTTGTTGTATTTGTAGGCGTCTTTGGAATTCCACATATTCTTGATTCAGTTGTGTTAATATGCGTATCACTAGGGTCACATATTGTTGCTCTTTGTTCTGGTGTTAAAGTCACGTTTTCTTGCCCTTGAGCAATACCAAAGTTTCCGAATCCTGCCAACATTACTACAGTTGCAGTAGTGGATACTGTGAACATAATCATGCTATTAAGGCGTTCTTCAACTACCATCATGATTATATGGTCATGCATATTATTATTATATAATCCTGTTATACTTAATCACTCAATTAGTTAACTAATTTCTTGGTTAAGATAAACTACAAATGGTTGGTATTCTTTGCCCATAAATCTGAGCATAAACTCTATACTAAGTGTTTTTGCTTTCTTTATCTAGACATGTTTATTGTTATAAGAATTGATGTTGTTATTTTCGCTAACCAAAGGTTTCATTCTTAATAACGCAACAAGAGATTGACCTGTGTATAACAGATAGATACAGATACATTAAATACAAAACACCGATGAAAATAAAGTAAAACACTTTATTCTATTGGATGGATTATGGAACTGAGGATTGATAGCTATACCAGCATTAGAAGAAGTGAAAACAAGAAGCGCTACAGCTAGCTTTTGTTGTTAATTTTTGCTAAAATTTTAACCACTAAGTACATTTAGATAAAGGTGTTTATAGCAACATGTGAGTGAATGTCTAAAAACCTTATGATTGAAGATAAATCAAATAACAATAATAAAAAGAATAATAATATGAGAAGAAAACCAGGCAGAAGAACAAAACATGAATACAATGTTAAGCTAAAAGTATTTGAGGAATCTATACTTCCACCAGTCAATAAATCGTCATTCTTTTCATAGATAAGTAAGTATTAATTAATCGACTAATTATTGCTTGCTTGGTTTAAACCACAAGGGGTTCATTACCATATTATTCTTGTGATTATTAGGTAATCAAAACGGATGAACACTTTAAGTAAGTATCATGACCGAGTGGCAATATTTTGAAAGTCATATTAGCATTGAGTTCATATGGCTTTTGCAGAGACATAATCTGAGTTACTACACTCAGGTAATGTTTCTGCTCATTTTATATACCAACAAAACAAAACAAAATAAACAACCTTTGTGGGTTATTGCGCTCCAACCCATAAGGGATTCTAGATTACACATAGCAGAGCAAAAGGAGACTGCTGTAAAACCATTTTTCACTTCAAATACTCTGTGCTACCTTTGCAGTCAAAAAATCAATGGCAATTGGTTTTTGAACTATGTCTA
>Ga0126310_10000607_pt1 | contig 12613 bp, 11 predicted proteins | sample Plot60_FD_92540 | JGI IMG/M metagenome (GOLD analysis project Ga0126310, IMG submission 92540) | Serpentine soil microbial communities from UC McLaughlin Reserve, CA, USA - Plot60 | ecosystem: Environmental > Terrestrial > Soil > Grasslands | place: USA: UC McLaughlin Reserve, Lake County... | reverse complement strand
CGCTACGCGCCGGTGGCGGCGACGTAAGCGCCGCGTCATTGACCGGCCGCCTCACCGGGCGTAGGTTCGGCTCACCCGATTCGAGGAGGCGACGATGTACGCACGCGTGGTGAAGTGGGAGAACGGTTCGGCGGACGCGATCCGCGCGTCGATCGAGCGGATCCAGCAGGACTCCCAGTCCGGCCCGCCCGAGGGCGTCCCCTCGACGGGCTTCACCTTCCTCGCCGATCCCGACGCCGGCCGCGCGCTCGCGATCGGGTTTTTCGAGACGGAGGAGGACCTGCGCAAGGGCCACGAGACGCTCGAGCAGATGAGCCCGCCGGTGTCGATGGGCGAGCGCGTCTCGGTGGAGACCTACGAGGTGGCGGCCGACATCCGCATGTGAGCCGGCATCGAGAGTCGGACGAAGGTCGCTACTTGGTCGGTGGACCGGGTGGCGGCGAAGCGATGCACCGCAATGCCGCAAGTTTGTGGAGGCATACGCTCCCTGCTACCTTTTTTGCTGCAACGACGGGTTTCCCGCGGTAAAGCTCCGGGCACCCCACGTCGATAGGGAAGCATGCGACGCGGACTGGGTGGCGCTTGTCTGCCCGATGAGAGGAATCTGCAATGGCGATAGTAGATCGACCTCCCCGACAGATCCGGGTCCAAGAGAGCGACGGAGCGCCTGAGATGGAGGTCGCGGCCGTCATCGACGTGGACGAGCTGCAGGAAGCCCGTCAAGACCCCCAGTGGGTCGCGTTCCACGAGGACGCTCGCGCCTATCGTGAGCGCCTGCGTGAAGAGGGACGCAGCAGCTAGCGTCTTACCTGCCGCGCGCATACCCTCGATCGGTCGCTCGCCTGGAAGCACAGCTAAGCTGCGCGTCGCTGAGTCCGTTCATCGAGGCAGGGGTATCTCGGTCAGGCGGAAAGGGCCGCGGGCGCTCAGCCACCCCTCATCTCCGTCTCCGACCGCCTCCTCCGCCATGCACCCAGACGTCAGACTTGCGGTCCGTGCGGTTCGCGACGGCGACGAGACGTGGGTCCGCTTCACGCCGGAGGTCGTCGAGGATCTCGGAGATGACCGAGATGCGCTGCTCAACGCCGTCGAGAGGTTCGAGTCGGTCGACTGTCCGGCCGGACGGGCCGCTGCCGATTGGCTGCGAGAGGACTCGCTCGACAACCATGGCTCGACTGTCACCTACCTGCTGTTGAGAGATGGTCGGGTCGAGGGCTTCTATGCCCTCTCCTCGGCACAGGTGCGGCTCTCAATGCGTCATCGCAGACAGCTCGTCAATGATCGCGGCGAGAGATACCTCGACTTGAGACCGCTCCAGCCGGCGTCGCTGGTGGCCTGGATCGCGAAGCGGAACGGCGCCGAGTCGACGGGTCGAGAGCTCTTGATGCATGCGTTCTCGACGGCTTTGCAGGCCTCTGAGCTTCAGGCGTCGATCGCACTCGTCCTCGATCCCTACGACGAAGAGACAGCTGAGATGTGGCTTCGCTACGAGGGCGTGCAGTTCCGCCGCTCGGCTCCGGCCGCGAACGAGCCGGGCGAGGTCGATGGTGAGCCGCCGCCGCGGCGCCTGTGGGCGCCGCTCCAGCTGCACGACGTCCGGTTCGTCAGCGAGCGGACTCAGAGCCAAGAGCGATGCCCGAGGTGACGAACGTCTGCGCCGGTCCGTTCGGCGCCTTCTACGACTTCTACATCGAGCGGCCGTGGCTCGCGCAGCTCGTGGGGCGAGTCGCGTGGGGCGTGGACATCGCGCCGCTCTACCGCAGCATGGCTGCGATCGCCGAGCTGCCCGACGGCGCGATCGTGCTCGACGTCCCCTGCGGCGGCGGTCTCGCGCTGCGCGCGCTGCGGCCCGGCCAGCACGTGCGGTGGATCGCGGTCGACGTCGAGCCGAGAATGCTCGGGCGCTGCGAGCGCCGCGCGCGCGAGCGCGGTGTGCGTGACGGTGCGCTTGAGCTGGTCGAGGCCGACATGCGCGCACTGCCGCTGCCAGACGCGATCGCCGATCTTTGCCTTGCCTACAGCGGCCTGCACATGGTCGGCGAGCCGCAGGCCGCCGTCGCCGAGATGGTGCGCTGCCTCAGGCCTGGCGGCGAGCTGCGCGGCGCGACGTTCGTCGCGGAGGGCAGCTGGCGTCAGCGGCTGCTGCTCGGGCACGGCGTGCGCACCGGCCAGAACGGTCCGCTCGTCAGCGCCGGCGAGCTGCGCGAGATGCTCGAGGGCGGTGGGATCGTGGACGTCGAGATCTCGCCCGAGCGCGGCTTCGCGATCTTCCGCGGGCGCCGCGCCGCCTGACGGGCTCAGCCGGCGGACCGTCAGGCGCCGAACCAGCGCGCGCGGCGATCGGCGCCGAAGCGCTGCTTCTCCGTGCGGAGCTCCGCGGACGGCACGCCGAAGACGCCGGTCGGCTTCGGCCCCGAGCGGAAGTCGACCGTCACCGCGCCGATGCGCCCAGCGCCGAACTCGATGTAGCAGGTGCCGATGCCGTCGTACGGAGCGGGCGGCTCGTCGCCGCGCAGCTCGGCGAGGATCCCCTTCGCGGCGACGCGCGCGGCGCCCTCGGCGAACACGCCGGCCTTCGGGACGCCGGCGGTCGCGACGTCGCCGACAGCGTAGACGCCGGGATAGCGCGTCGCGAGCGTGTCCGGGTTCACCGGCACGTAGCCGTCCTCCGTCATGCCGCTCGCGAGCACGACCTCGGGCGCGCGGTGCTTCGGCACGCCGAGGAAGAGGTCGAACGGCAGCTCCTCGTCGCCGTCGAGCACTATGCGCTTGCGTCCCGCGTCGATCGCGGCGATGCGGCGGCCGGGGACGAACGCGATGTCGCGCTCGGCGAACGCGCCGAGCAACGCCGCGGACGTCTCGGGCGAGGGCGGAACCGGCGAGCCGAGCGGCATCACGAACGAGATGCGGCAGGCGTCGCGCACGCCGCGCCGCGTCAGCTCGTCGTGCAGCAGCAGCGCGCACTCGCTCGGCGCGGGCGGGCACTTGAACGGCGTGCCGCAGACGCCGATCACCGCGTGTCCCTGCGAGAAGCTCGCGATCAGCGGCGCCAGCCGCGCCGCCCCGGCGACGGAGTAGAACTCGTTGCCGCCCTCGGCGAGCCCGGGCGTCGCGTCCACGTCGTAGTCGGCGCCGAGCGCGATCGCGAGGATGTCCGCCTCGTGCACGCCGACGTCCGTCCTCACGCGGCGCGCGTCGGGATCGATCGCGACGACCGTCTCTCTCAGCAGCCGCACACCCGGCTTGGCGAGATCGCGATAGGGCAACCGCACCGCCTCCGCCGTCTCGCGGCCGAACATCACGTCGAGCTTCGAGAAGCCGAACGTGAACGCGTCGCTCTCCTCGATCAGCGTCACGTTCGCCGCGTCGCCGAGCTCCTCCGAGAGGATCGTGCTCAGCTCCAGGCCGCCGAAGCCGGCGCCCAGGACGACGATGCGCGCGCTCATGCGAGCGACCCTATCCGACCGGCTCCGCTCGCCCAAGCGAATCGCCCGGGCGAGCGGAGTGCGGCGGAGCTACGAGCGCGGGTCGTCCACCAGCAGCTCGACGTTGCGGTCGGCCGGCTGGCCGATCGCGCCGAGGGACGCCTGCGGGTCGTTGTACGAGAACGTGCGGTCGATCGCACCGAGCTGGTCGACCGTGAACGCGCTCGCGCTCCCCGCCAGCGGCACTTCGTACGAGGCCGAGTGGTCGAGCAGCGTGCCGAAGATCGACAGCGTGCCGTCCACGTTGTCCATGATCTCGATCAGGCGGCTCTGCTGCGGCCAGTCGACCTCGGCCGCCGTGTTGAGCTCCCACCAGTTCGCGCCGGCGGGGCAGCCGCCGGTCGCGCCGCACGCCATCACGCGGTTCTCGTGCGTGTGGCCGGTCACGTACGCGACGACGTGCGTCTTCGTGCTGAGGACGCTCGCGAGTTCGCCGCCGAGATGGATCGGCAGCGAGCTGCGCGGGTCGCGGTCGCAGCCGGGGTTCCTGTCGTGCCCGTGGCTGTCGTTGGTCGTGCACAGCGGCGCGGCCTCGTCGGAGACGGCCGCGGTCAGCGAGCGGATCGGGTGGTGGCCGAAGACGACGACGACCTTGTTCGCCGCTTCCGCCGCGTTGATCTCGTTCGTCAGCCACCTGTACTGCGGGTCGTCGAGGTTGCCGTCGGCGGAGGCCGCGATCAGGCCGCCCTCGGAGATCGTGTCGATCGAGATGAAGCGCACGCCCGGCTTCGGGTCCCACGCGTAGTACGAGGCGGCGCCGTTCGACGCGGTGTTCTCCGCCGCGCTGACGAGCCCGAACCCGTGCGCGTCGGCCTGCGTGCCGCCGGCGTAGACGGCCTTCAGCTGCGCCTTGTCGACGAATCTGCGATTCGGGTCAGGCCGCACGAAGAACGTCAGCGATTCGAGTATCGAGCCGAATTCGAAGCTCGGGACGACCGGCTTTATGCAGCCGAGCGCTATCGACTCTATTTCGCTCGACGCGGCCTGGTTGCCCTGCACGAGGCCGTCGTGGTTCCCGTTCGCGAGGTAGGTCGGGACCGGCGTCGCGCCCCTGCGCACGCCGACCGGCGTGAACGTCTGCTGCGCGCGGTTCATCAGGCCGGTGTACCTCGGCCATTCGACGAACTGGCCTCTCGGCGCGTTCGGGTCGTAGAAGGTCGACGTGTCGACGGTCTGGTCGCCGAAGTCCTGGACGCCCGTGTATATGGGCTCGTTCGGCAGCGAACCGAAGAACTCCCTCGACTGGAGGGCGATCCTCGATATCGACGTGCACTGCGAGTAGCTCGACTTGACCCCACTGTTCGGACTGATCGTCTGACCGCCCTCGAGCAGCTGACGCACCCACACGTTCTCGTTGTACTGCTGGTTGTCGGCGTTGTCGCCTGTCGTCAGCGCGAAGTCCATGCCTGCCCTCACGCCGCCTGCCTGCGCGACGGGACTCGCGGTCGTGAACCTGTTGATCTGCTTGATCGCGGCGTCCACGCCGAAGGGGTTGAGCGCCTCCTGCGGGCGCCATGCGCTCGACGCCGTCCCGTCGACCGCCTCGACGCGCGCCGGCGACTCCTCGTCGGCCATCTGGAAGTCGCTCAGCTGCGCGAAGTAGGTCAGCGATCTGCGGCGCGTTTCGCGGCCAGCCTGTGCCTGGCCGGCAACCAGCTCGCGCGTGACGCGCGCCCAGCCGGCCCCTTGCTGCAGTCTCAGGAATCTCGGCCTGGCCGGGTCGAGCGGCGCGCCCGCCACGACCGACCGTTCGACCGTCGTGAAGCCTTCCGGCGACGCTGCGGGCGTCGCTGCCGGAGTGCCGGCGGCAACGGTCGCGGCAGCGAGCGCCGCGAGCGCGAGTCTCACTTTCACCTGCATGTCCCCTCCCCCGAGTGGATGATCGGCTGCTGCCGATCGGCGTGTTCACCGATCCATCGGTGAACTGGATTTCACTACGACGCTAGCCGTGTGCTCGCTGCTCTGTCAAGCGCGACATCCCGTCACGTCACCTTGATCCCGATGTGGACGTGGTCGTAGTGGTCTGCGGTGCGGTACAGCAGTTGGAAGCGGTAGCCGTGATGCGAGGCGTTCACGACGCCGGACCCGCTCCACGGGATGTCGAAGCGCTGCGCGAGCCGGCGGGCCAGCTCGTCCATCTGCGGCGTGGGCCTGCTGCCGTTGCTGAGGTCGGCCGCCCATGCCTGCTCCGGCGGGCCCTCGTGGTCGGAGCGCAGCCCGCTTCTCGTGTGACCGTGGCGGCCGTTCCAGACGGCGATCGTCGCGGCTGACACGCTGATCCCGCATGACGCGGCGATCGGCAGCACGATCGTGTCGACGACGTGCTTCGGCGTCCCCTCGATCGGGCCGTGGCCGAGCCGCGCGGCGGCCTTCCGCTGCCGGCGTCGCCGCAGTGCGGCGCGGGCCAGTGCCCGCGCACCGGAGTAGCGCGCCGAGCCGGGATGGCGCAGCCGTCGCACGAAGTCCGGCGTGACGACGGCGGTTCTCTCGGCGCCGCGATAGCCGAGGTAGAACTTCGCGAGCTCGATCCGTCTGTCGGTCTCCGGCCCCTTCTTCCCGTCGACCGCGAGCGGCAGCACGTTCTTCAGCGCGCGCTCGGCGAAGCGGTTGAGACTGTGCTGGAGCCGGCGCACCTCCTCGCTGCCGTGCTGCGCGTGCCCGGCGGGCGGGACGGCGCGCGCCGGCGCGCGCGCGTGCCTTCTGCGCCGGGGGGCGTCCGTCGCGGGGGCGGTCGGGGATCCGGTCGCACCGCGCCCGGACGGCTTCGGGTCCGTCGCCCGGTCGTGCCGGACGAGCCGCTTCTCGATGCGCGCCCAGCGCGCGATCCGCTCCCGCCGGACGCGGTCCAGTCGCGCGTCGAGGTGCTCGATGCGCTCGTCGAGCTCCGCGTCCGCCAGCTCTGCGAGCCGCCGCGCCGGCGCCGGCGTGTGCGGTCCCGCGCCGTTCGAGCTCTCGTGGGCCGCGGTGGAGTCCTCCGGTGCCGCCTGCGCCGACGCCGCCGGCGCTGCCGGCGCTGCCGTCGCCGCTGCCCTCGCAAGCTCGCCTGTCGTCGCGACCGCCGCGATCTCGGCGACGTGCGCCCGATCGGGATCGCGCTCGGCGAGCGCGAGCTCGCGCGCCTCCAGCTCGACGAGTCTTCCGAGCTGGCGCTCGATCCGCTCGAGGCTGTCGGCGATCCCGTCGAGGCCGGCGTCCGCGCCGGCAACCTGCGCAAACCGGCGTCGGCGTCCGCCGGCGTAGGCCTCGAGCTGCTGCCAGGCGTGGTTGGCGGCCGCGTCGAGCCGCTGGAACTCCTTCACCAGTTGCGGAAGCCGCGTCTCTGCGGGTCCGGTCCCGTTGCTCGACGGCGCAAGCGGCGCGGACAACGCGGGCGCGTGGCCGGGCGTCGCCGTCGCGTGTCTTCGCCGCCGCGATGCCTTGGCGGCTCTCAGCAGCGCGCGCGCCGTCGCGCGCTCGTAGCGTCCGGTCGCGCGCAGCCCGTGCTCGCGCTGGAACGCCTCGAGCGCGTCGTGCGTCGCGGCGTCGAAGCTGCGTCGCGGCCCGTCGAGGTAGGGGCGCCCGCTTCTCGGCGAGGAGGCGATCGACAGTCGGTGCGTGAGCCGGACCACCGCGGCGCCGTGTGCCCCCGTGCGGAGGCCGTCTCTGTGCGCGGCCTGCGTCGCGACGACGCCCGGCGGTGGCGCCAAGCAGCCGAGATCGGCGACGTCGATGTCGACGTCGAGGCCCAGCACCCGGCATGGCGAGCCCGACAACGCGCCGGCGTACTGCCACGCGCGCTGGCCCGGCTTCGGCCACAGGTCGGCCGGCATGCCCGTGATCGCGCGCGGGCTGCGGTCCGAGGGACGGCTGCCGATCCAGCTGGCGACCCACACGAAGTCGGCGTGGACGCCGGCCTTCGCCATCGCCTGCAACGGCCCCGGGTTCGCATAGATGCCGGGCCGCGCGCCCGCTCTGCGTACCGTCTCGCACCATGCGCGCACGTATTGCACGGTCGCACTCGGCGCGCCGCTGAAGGTCGACATCTCGACGTCGAGGCACAGCGGGACGTTGCCGCCGTAGCCGAAGCGGCGCGCGAGCGCGAGCGCCTCGGTCCCGTCGTGGTGGCCTTGGGCGGCGGTCAGCGCGCCGCCCCGCTGCTGGCCGACGTACGTGAGCATGAAGCGGTCGATGCCGTGCGCGACGTACTCGCGCACGAGCTCGGGCGTCCAGCTGGAGCTGGCCGCAGCCGCCTCCGGTCCGCCGATGTAGACGTTCCACCAGCGGCCGCCGATCGCCGCGAGCATCTGCTTGGCCTTCGCCGCCGGCGGTGCCGCGGCGCGGTCGAGCCCCTGGAACGAGCGCACCATCAGCTCCAGGCCTCGGCCGGGTCCTCCTCGTCGAGCAGCGACTCGTCGAGCTGGTCGAGCGGGTCCAGCGCATCGAGCGCGTCGGATGCGCCGTCCTCCGAGGTGTCGATCCACGCGCCGGCGTCGGCCGCGGGCGCAGCGGCGACCGCGACCGCGACCTCGCGCTGCAGCTCCGCCTGTCGTGCCTCGTATCTCTGCCAGCCGTGCAGCCACTGCGCCGCCGGAGCGAGCGCCACCAGCGCGCCGGCGATGAAGATCTCCTCGATCGCGTCTCTGTCGACTTCGACGCCGGGGAAGTGCTGCGAGAGCCAGGCCGCGAACCCTCCTGCCAGCGGCGCGGCGAGCGGCGTGAGCAAGGCGACGGCGCGGTTCAGACTCATGGCTCTCCCTCCCAGAGCGCGGACGGCCGCAGGGGACGTCGATTCGTGCTGGATTCCAGTTGGACCCTACACAAGCTTGCGGAGTAATGAGAGCTGTTTTTCGTTCTGACGCGCGACCGGAGGCCGGTTCGGCCTCACTGGCGCGAGTCTCACCGCTCCAGCAAGGGAGGGCGGCCCGTCCCTGTCAGCGACGGGCCGCCGTGTCGTCGATCTCGACGGCCTCGCGTCGCTCTCCGGAAGCGCGCCGGGACGCTCTCAGCTCAGCTCGGTCGAGACCGGCCTCGAGCGGCGGGTGAGCGGCGGGCTGACGGTCACGCTGCTCGTCACACACGAGCACAGGCCCGAACCGCTCTCCGATGCCGCGCAGCACGAGCGCGTCGCGGGGGTCGGAATAGCGGAAGCCCGCTCGCATCGCGAGCGAGTGCATGCGCGGCGTCACAGCCCGGCGCGGCCGCGGCTTGCGGGACGGGCCGATGCGGCGGGACGCAAGCGCCCCGACGCCCACGATCGCCAGCATCAGCAGCACGAGCGCGATCAGCAGCTCATCCCCGGGGCCGGCCGCTTCCGCGGCCGCTCGAGGAGCGGCTTGCGATCCCGGCGCAGTCCCTCCCTGCGATGCGGGCCCGCCATGCGCGGTGACGCCGAGGACCGCTGAGCGTGCTGGCGTCGGTGCGCCGCTCTCATGGCCGGACAGGGTCGAGCTGCCGCTCGCAAGATCCGTTAGGACCGAGGTTCCGGCACACCCGGTGCTCTGCGCGAGGCTGCGCAGCTCGCCGCTGGCCCGGCGCAGGCGGTCGATCACGGCCGCCTGCGAGATTCCCAAGCTGACCGACAGCGCGGCGAGCGATTGCGGCTCCGCGCTGCCGAGCCCGGCTCGCTGGCGCAGCAGCGATCGCTCCTCCGTCGAGAGCGACGAGACGCAGCCGTGAAGCTCGCGAAGGGCCTGACGCAGCGCATGCGGCGACGTCCCGATCGCCGGGATCGCGGCTGTGCCGCCGGCGCCGCCCGGGTGCCGCACGCGTGAGCCGGCACGCAGCGCGGCTCCCGGCTGGGCCGCGGAGCCATCCTGTGGCTGCGATCGAGGTGAGCCGGAGCTCGACGGCGCCGGCGCGGTCGAAGGCTGGGTCCCCGACCCGGTCGACGTCCCTGACGAGGGCGACGGGCGACCGGGAGCGGCCGACGTGCCCGGGACCGCGGGAACGGGCTCGGAGGGGGCCGAGACGGAAGGCGCGGGAGCGGATGGCACCGAGACGGTCGGCGTCGGCACGGACGGGACCGACACGGTCGGCGTGGGAGTCGAGGGGACCGAGACCGGCGGGACCGACACGCTCGGCGTCGGAGTCGAAGGGATCGAGATGCTCGGGGTCGGCACGGAGGGAACCGACACGAGCGGGGTGTGGACCTCGGGCACGGCGACGACGACATCTGAGACTGACGGCAGCGGCGCAGCGGAGTCCGCTGCCTCGACGCCACCCCACAGCCCCACGGCTATCGCGCAGACCGTCAGGAGGACCACGCGCACCGCGCCCAGAGGGGTTGCTTGCATGCTGGTCCTATACCCCGGATCCCGGCCATTCCACGCGGCCGGTGCGCAGCGGCCGCTCTCTGATCCACGGTAGATTGCGATCGTGACCGGCGATGCGCTCCGCGTGGCGTCCTCCGAGTGGCCCAAGGAGCTTCCGCGTCGATGAGCAAGCGCATCGTCATCGCCTGCGACGGCACGTGGAACCGCCCCGACCAGTTCCGCGGCGGCGAGTGCACGCCGAGCAACGTCACCAAGCTCGCCCTCGCGGTCGCCGACGACGACGGCGGGACCGAGCAGTGCGTCTTCTACGAGCGCGGCGTCGGGACCGGCGGTGCAGTCGATCGCTTCGGCGGCGGCGCGATCGGCATCGGCCTCTCGGACAACGTCGTCGCGCCTTACCGCTTTCTCGCCCAGCACTACGTGCCCGGCGACGACCTCTATCTCTTCGGCTTCAGCCGCGGCGCGTTCACGGCGCGAAGCCTCGCTGGCCTGATCGGCAACTGCGGCATCCTGCGGCCCGAGCACCTGGATGCCATGGACGCCGCGTTCGCGCTCTACCGCTCCCGCGCCAAGTCGACGCGGCCGAACAGCAACGAGGCGCGGCTGTTTCGCATGACCTACGCCTACCGCGAGCACCCGCGCGAGAGCGAGCACCCCTACGCGGAGGACCGGACGCCGATCCGCTTCCTCGGCGTCTGGGACACGGTGGGCGCGCTCGGCATCCCGATTCCCGCGCCGGTCCCGAAGCGGGTCCGGGCGTACCTGTCACGGCGCTGGAGCTTCCACGACGTCCAGCTCGGCTCGCACGTCTGGCACGCCGCTCACGCGATGGCTATCGACGAGCGCCGCCGGCCGTTCGAGCCGACGCCGTTCAAGCGTCAGGCGGACGCGCCGCCCGCGCAGACGATCGAGCAGGTGTGGTTTGCCGGGGTGCACTCCGACGTCGGCGGGGGCTACCCGGATCCGCGGCTGGCCGACATCACCCTGCTGTGGATGGCCGACCGCGCCGCGGCCCACGGGCTGGCCTTCAAGCCCGAGTGGTTCCAACGGACGGCGTCGCCGGAGAAGGACCGCCGCGAGAGCGGGGAGGACGTCCGGCCCGACGCCCTGGGGGAGAAGCACAACTCGATGAGTCTGCTCTATCGGGCGATGATCCCGCTCGACCGCCGGCTCGAGGACGCGCCGGAGAGCGCTGTCGCCTCCAGCGCACGCCTTCGGCTGGACACGGCGAGCGCCAAGTACCACCCCGAGACGCTGAAGGACTACCTCGCCGAGCACCCCGATCGGGTGACCGGCGTGGTCGAGTCGCCCTAACGGGTCACGGCAGGGTCGTGAAGCGCCAGCGTGCGTCGTGGTGCTCGACGGTTCCGAGCCCGGGTGTTGCGAGGTGGAACCCGTGGACGAGAAGGCCGGCCGACGTCGCGCGGTCGAGCAGCCGGCGTCGGCTCGCGACGGCCAGCTCAGGATCATGGTCGGCCGCATGGTGCGTGTGCGGGTAGCGCAGCGACAGCAGCTCGTGGCCCGCGGCGTCGCCGATGAAGAGGACGCCGCGGTCGGCGCCGCGGAGCTCGAGCGCCGTGTGCCCGACGGTGTGACCCGGGGCGGCGATCGCCGTAAGGCCCGGCAGCAGCTCCTCGCCGTCGTTCAGCGGGCGGACCCGGTCGGCGATGGCGGCGGCGACATCGCGTCCGACGGCAGCGATGCTTTCCGCGACCTCCTCGGGAAGCTGGGCGGCGCCCATGCCGCCGTCGTCGCGCCAGTGCGCCAGCTCGGCTTCGGCGATCGCCACGGCGGCGTTCGGAAACGGGAACGGGTCGGTCGCGAGCACGCCGGCGTGATCGTGGTGGGCGTGCGTGAGCACGACGAGCTCGACGTCCTCCGGGCACCACCCCGCCGCTCGGAACCGGCTCATGAAGTGTCCCTCGGTCTCGGGGACGAGCCCGCGCGCAGTCGCTGCATCGTGGCGGCCTGACCCCGGGTCGACGACGGCGAGGCGGCCGTCGTGCTCGATCACGACGCTGTTGAGCGGCGTGTCCGCCGGCGCGACGAGCGGCCCGAGCTCGCGCTCGACGGCCGCCGTCTCATCGGCGCTCAGGCCACCGGCGAACATGCCCAACGGCAGCGGCGCCGACCCGTCGGAGAGCACGGTCACCGTCGTGCCGCCGCCCAGCGAAAGCCGCGCGTCAACACGCGCGTCCAGCACCTCGCGCAGGGCGAGCAGCCCATTCACCGCCGCCGGCCAGCCGGCATACAAGGTGAGCTGGACGAGGATCTCGGCGACCTCACGGCGCCCGACGCCGACGTTGAGCGCGTAGCCCAGGTGCACCTTCAGCTGGCGCTCTCGGCCCAGTGCGCCAAGCGCGGCGATCGTCACGAGCTCGCGGGTGCGCCGGTCGGCACCCGTCCGGCTGAGAACTCCGCCGAAGCCCAGCTCGATGGTCAGGTCGGTGAAGCCCGGGGCCAGCACGTCGAGCTCGGCTCGCTGCGCCGACGTCGTCGCGCCGGGATCCAAGATCGCCAGGAGCTCCAGGCCGGCAGTCATTCGCGTTGTCATGTCCGCCAGTCTGCGCCCGCCACGGCTGCTTCACCAGACCCCGCGCGAGCGTAGGACTCGCAGGGTCAGGCTCACCGGCGACGCGGCTGCGAGACTTGAGCGATGGCCGTCGACGATCTCGCGACCTTCCTGCGCTCGCGTCGTGCCGCACTGCGACCGGAGGCGCTTGGGCTCAGCGACAGCCGGCGGCGCCGGGTGCCCGGTCTGCGCCGCGAGGAGATCGCGCAGCTGGCCGGTGTCAGCGTCGCCTACTACACCCGACTCGAGCAGGGGCAGAGCGTCAACGCGTCACCGAGCGTCCTGAGCGCGATCGCCCGGGCGCT
>Ga0126310_10000606_pt1 | contig 12613 bp, 10 predicted proteins | sample Plot60_FD_92540 | JGI IMG/M metagenome (GOLD analysis project Ga0126310, IMG submission 92540) | Serpentine soil microbial communities from UC McLaughlin Reserve, CA, USA - Plot60 | ecosystem: Environmental > Terrestrial > Soil > Grasslands | place: USA: UC McLaughlin Reserve, Lake County... | reverse complement strand
TCCGGGAAGGGCAGGGCGATGGGGTCGGGGGCGAGTCGGCTGCGGCCGTGCTCGTCGAAGCGGTCCAGCCCGAGGTCGGTGACGTCGAGCAGGTCGGTCGCCCCGGAGACGGTGAGGTCGGCCGCGGCCTTGGCTATGCCGGGGCCCCACATCATCCCGTGCCCACCAGCAGCCGCCACGAAGGCACCCTCGATGGGGCCGTCCACCCCGATCGCCGGTCCGAGGATCGGCAGGTGGTCGGGCGTGAAGTCGATCGTCGCCGCCCAGGTCTTCCGGAGGCCCACCTTGCCGGTGGTGGGCACCAGGGTCGCCATCCGCGCGCGCATCACCTCGAAGTACGCCGTGTCGAACTCCGTCGCCTCTCCCGGCTCCTCGTCCGGGTTGCTCATCCCCCACAAGACGCCGCCCTCGCAGGGACGCCAGTAGATCCCGGCCGCGAGGTCGAACACCATCGGCAGCCGGTCGGCGGCAAAGTCCGGATGCGGCTCGGTGACCACGACCTGGTGCCGGGCGCCCCACGCCGGGATCCGCACGCCGGCAGCGGAGCCAACCGCCTCCAGGGTGGGGCCGCCGGTGAGCACCACGCGTCGGGTGGCCACGTCACCAGTCGACGTGCGGACGCCGACCAGGTGGCCCCCCTCCACCTTCAGGCCGGTGAAGGCCGTCCCCTCACACACCTGCACTCCGGCAGCCAGCATGGCGGTGGTGTAGGCAAGCACATTGCGGGGCGGGTCGATGTACCCATCCTCGGCGTCGTACGACGCGCCGAGCGTCTGCCCCGGCGCCATCGCCGGGTTCATGGCGTCGACCTCGTCGGAGTCGACCCAGCTCACGTGGAGCCCCAAGGATTGCTGCATCGCGATCCGCTCCTGGGCCCGGGCCACCTCTGCGTCGGTGAAGCCCGGCATGAAGTAGCCCTGCGCCACGAAGCCTGAGTCGATCGCCAGGAGCTCGTGCTGGCCGGCGTAGAACTCGCGGCTGAACTTCCCGAGTCTGACCGCCGCCTCCGTGCCGCCTTGGGCGCGGACCATCCCGGCGGCCCGCGAGCTGGCACCCTGGCCCAGGGTGTCCCGCTCCAGAAGCACGACGCGGCCGATGCCCGAACGCTGCAGGAACCACGCCGTCCACGCGCCGATCGTGCCGCCGCCGACGACGACGACGTCCGCCGTTCCAGGCACGGTGGTCATGCGCGTCACGGTGGCATAGACTGAACAGTCAGTCAACGGCTGACGTGGCGCCCGCCCACCGCTTCACGCCGGAGGACGTCGAGTTCCCCGCCCGCTCGTGCGGTGTGTCCCGAACCTTGCTCAACGTGCTCTCAACGGCGGTCGACTTCGATGCAGCCACGGTGGAGTGCCCCTGCCCCTCGTTCCGCCCGCGGTAGCAAGGAGTGCGGATGTTGCGTCTCATGAGGCGCTTCGGCCTACTCCTGGCCGGCACGGTGGCGACAGCATCTGCTGCCTCTGTAGCGGCTCCAGTGACTCACGCTGAGTCATCACGGGGCGTCGGGGCAGCTGATTCCTCGGCCCCGAGGCTTGAGAGCTCGAGCACTCTTGAGACCGCCTTGGTCAAGGACATTGACCCTTCCGGGGGTAGCGCGCCCGGCAGCCTGACCGATGTCGGCGGCTCCCTCTTCGTCTCGGCGTTCGACGGCGTGGACGACGGCCTCACCCACGGCAGGGAGCTTTGGCGTTCAGAAGGAACCGATGCGACCACCACGTTGGTCAAGGACATCAACCCTTCATCCAACAGCTCTCCGGACCAGCTCACAGCATTCGGCCCCTTGCTGCTGTTCGCCGCCGACGACGGCACAGCCGGTGTGGAACCTTGGCGATCAGATGGCACAGCGGACGGCACTTTCATGCTGGCAGACATCTGGGCAGGCGCGAACAGCAGCTTTCCGCAGTCATTCACCCCCAGCGGCGGAACAGCCTTCTTCGTCGCTTCCAACGGCCTCGGTTTCGGCGGGGCACCCGGACGTGAGCTATGGCGCACCGACGGCACCCCGACCGGTACGGCCATGGTCAAAGACATCAATCCGACCGGCAACAGCAACCCTGCCCAACTGACCGATGTCGGCGGCACCCTGTTCTTTGTCGCCGACGACGGCACCCATGGCCGCGAGCTCTGGCGGTCCGACGGCACCAGCAGTGGAACGTTCATGGTCAAGGACATCAATCCGACCGGGTCCAGCATCTCGACCCTCACACCGTCCTCGCTCACCGACGTGAACGGCACCCTCTTCCTCGCCGCCGACGACGGCACGAGCGGCACAGAGATGTGGCGATCCGACGGCACCAGCAGCGGCACCTTCATGGTCGGCGACATCAACCCCACTGCTCGTCTGGGCTCCTTCCCTCGAGAGTTCACCGCAGTGGGAAGCGGGATCTTCTTCATCGCCAGTGACGGAGGATCGGCCGGCCTGGAGCTCTGGCACACCGACGGCACCCCAGCCGGCACGGCCATGGTCAAGGACATCAACCCGAGCACCTCCAGCGACCCCGCGGAGCTCACTGCACTCGGAGGCACGCTCTTGCTTCGCGCCGACGACGGCACTCACGGCGAAGAGCTGTGGCGATCCGACGGCACCGGCAACGGCACCCTCATGGTCAGCGACATCAACCGCGCCGGACCCAGCTTCCCTCTCGACCTGACCGTCTTGGACGGCGCCCTGTACTTCGCCGCAAACGACGGCTTCCACGGGCCCGAGCTCTGGAGCTCTGAGGGGACCGCAGCGGGCACGCGGCCGGTGGCGGACATCAACCCATCGTTCGGCAGCTTCCCCCACGGCCTCACTGTGATCGGAGAGACACTCTTCTTCGCCGCGGACGACGGCACCAAGGGCGACGAACTGTGGAAGGCATCCCCGGCCGGTCCACCCGCCGGCGACAACACCAGCACCGACCTTTCCTGCACACCACGCACCGTGACCGTGGGCGGTTCCACGACGTGCCTGGCCACGGTGAACGACACCAGCGCCGCCAGCAACCCAAGCGGCACCGTCACGTTCGCCTCGGACAAGCCCGGCACCTTCCATCCTGCCGACCAGTGCACGCTCGCCCCAGACCCCGACGCTGCCAACGCGTCCACTTGCCAGATTCGCTACAGCGCCAACGCCAACGGGACTCACACCCTGACCTCCACATTCACCGCGCAGACCCCAGGCGAGTACCTGACAAGCCGAGGCGCCGACACCATTGCCGTGACCGCTCACCGGACGGCCGCCTGCCAGGGCCGCACAGCAACCCGCTTGGGGACTTCCCGGCCAGATACCCTGGCCGGCACGCCTGCCGGGGACGTCTTCCGGCTGTTCGCCGGCAACGATCGCGCGCGAGGCCGGGGAGGCGCGGACGCGATCTGTGGAGGCCGCGGCAGGGACATTCTTCGGGGCGGCAAGGGCCGCGATGCCCTCCGGGGCGGCAAGGGCGCGGACCGGCTCCGAGGCGGGGCCCGCAAGGACACGCTGATCGGGGGCCGCGGGCCAGATCTCCTCATCGGCGGCCCCGGGCCCGATCTGCTCATCGGCGGCAAAGGCAAGGACCGATGCATAGGCGGTCCAGGCAAGGACGTTCTTCGCCATTGCTGACCATGCCGACACCGGCGCCCCACGACCATCCGCTCCATGACCTCGGACCGACCCGGCACAGTGGTCACTGAGTGCCACGGTGGCATAGACTGAACAGTCAGTCAGTGAAGGGGCACCAGGAGGGCACGTGTACGGACTCACGGCGGACGATCTCGAGCTCCAGGCCCGCGCGCGCGGCTTCGCCGACGGGCTGATCGCGCACGAGCAGTACGCCGAGGAGCATGCCGGCGAGCTGCCCGAGGATGTCCGGCACCGCCTCGAGTCGCGAGCGGTCGAGCTCGGTCTCACCGCCACCAACATCTCCACCGAGCTCGGTGGGCGCGGTTGCTCGACCCTCCAGCAGGTGCTGGTGCAGGAGCAGGGCGGCCGGGTGACGAACGCGCTGGCATGGTGCCTCACGTCACCGCCCGGCTGGTGGCCCGCCGTCGCGAACGACCACCAGCGTGAGACCTTCCTGATCCCCACCGTCGAGGGCCGACGCGAGGGCTGCTACGCGATCACCGAGGAGTACGCCGGCTCCGACGTCTCCCGGCTGCAGGCGACCGCCGCCCGCGACGGCGACGACTACGTCCTCAACGGCGTGAAGTGGCACGTGACGTCGTTCAACAGATCCGACCACGTCTTCTTCCAGGGCGTGCTGACCACCGGCCCGCACGCCGGTGACCAGGCGATGTTCGTGGCCGAAATCGACACACCGGGCATCCGCGTGGTGCGCACGCCGGCGTACTCCCACACGTTCGCCCACCACCACCCGATCGTCGCGTTCGACGACGTGCGCGTCCCGGCCACGCAGCTGATCGGCTCGGAGGACGCCGGGATGTCGTTCGTCTACGAGTGGTTCCGCTACGAGCGGCTGATGATCGGTGCTCGGTGCCTGGGCGCCACCGAACGTCTGGTCGACGAGATGCAGGCCTTCGCGGCGCAGCGTCGGATCGGCGAGGAGTACCTGGCCGACAAGCAGCTCGTGCAGGGCATGCTCGCCGACAGCCTCACCGAGCTGTTCGCCGCTCGCGCCATGGTCTACGAGGTGGCGCGATCGCTGGACGGCGGCGCCGACCTGAAGGTCGCGCACGCTCAGTGCTCGATGGCGAAGCTGTACTGCAGCGAGATGGCAGGCCGGGTCGCCGACCGGGCGGTCCAGGTCTTCGGCGGCCGCGGGTACATGCGTGAGAACGTCGCCGAGCGCTTCTTCCGCGAGCTGCGCGTCGAACGCATCTGGGAGGGCGCCAGCGAGATCCAGCGCTCGATCATCGCCGCCCAGCTCGGCAAACGCGGGCGGGCCGCGCTCGTCTGAGCCGCCGCCCACGGCCTGTGATTGGGTGGGCGCGTGAGCGCAGTCCCCGCCGCCTGGTCCGGGCTCGTCGACGACGCCGCGATGTTCCCGCCGGGTGACCTCCCGCTCGCCGACGCGGTGGCGGCGTACCAGGAGCGGCGTGACGCCTGGTACGCCGACCTGGTCGGTCCGCTCGTCGTCACCGACACCACGCTTCCTGAAGTTCCGCCCGAGATCCCCGTCTCGGTCGTACTGACCAGCGGGGCCGGTGCCGTTGCGGGCGTGGCGTCGATGGCCAGGAAGAAAGGCAACCGGCTCGTCGGGGTCGAGACCGCGGTCCGGGACCTCGACGACATCGCCGGGAACGTCCGGCGGATCACCGCGGCCGTCGACGCAGCGCGGAGCGAGGGCGGGCTCGCGGACACCAGCGTGTACGTCGAGCTGCCGCAGACCGAGCCGACCACGCACTGGCTCGCAGCCGCGGACGCGGTGGCCGAGGCCGATCACCGTCTCAAGCTCCGCACCGGCGGAGTCGAGGCCCACATGTTCCCGACCGCCGCCGCGGTGGCCGCCTGGATCGACGCCGCGCTCGACCGCGAGACGCCGTTCAAGTGCACCGCGGGCCTGCATCACGCGGTGCGCCATCGAGACCCCGAGACGGGCTTCGAGCACCTGGGCTTCCTCAACGTCCTCCTGGCGACCACGGTCGCCCTCGACGGGGGGAGCGTCCCCGACGTCGCACAGGTGCTCGACGACCACTACGCGAACGATCTCGTGGCCTTGGCACGGCAGAGCGACCTGGATGGCGCGCGAGAGTGGTTCACGTCGTACGGGTCCTGCAGCGTCACCGAGCCGCTGGACGAGCTGGTGGCGCTGGGCCTGCTGGATGCTCCGCATGAATAAGGACGCCGCCGGGTTCGGGCTGGACCACCTGCCCTACGGGCTGTACTCGACCGAGGGCTCGGCTCCCCGGGTAGGTGTGCGGTACGGCGACTCGGTGGTGGACGTTGCGACGGTCCGGCCGGAGCTGGACCGACCGTCGCTCGACCCGTTCCTGGGCCTGGGTCCCGACGCCTGGGCCAAGACCCGCGCCGAGATCACGGCGCTGGTGGCCGCCGACGCGTTGCCGGCAGTGCCAGTTGAGGCCGCGGCGCTCCACCTGCCGTTCACAGTGGGCGACTACGTCGACTTCTACGCCTCTCTCGACCACGCCTCCAACGTGGGGCGGATCTTCCGGCCGGACCAGGAGCCGCTCCTGCCCAACTGGCGGCACCTCCCGGTCGCCTACCACGGTCGCGGCGGTACCGTCGTCGTCAGCGGTACGCCGATCGTGCGGCCCTGCGGCCAGCGGAAGGCACCGCACGAGGCAACGCCGACGTACGGGCCCAGCCGGCGCCTCGACATCGAGGCCGAGGTCGGGTTCGTGATCGGCGTCGGCTCCGAGCTCGCCAGCCGGATCGGCGTCGATGAGCTCTCCGATCATGTGTTCGGCGTGGTCGGCCTCAACGACTGGAGCGCCCGCGACATCCAGGCGTGGGAATACGCCCCGCTCGGCCCCTTCCTCGGCAAGTCGTTCGCCACCTCGGTCTCCGCGTGGGTCACGCCGCTGGCCGCGCTCGCCGCCGCCCGGACCGACCTGCCGGCACAGGACCCGTCGCCGCTGCCCTACCTCGCCGCGGCGCCGTCGATCGACGCAGGCGACGCGCTCGACATCGAGGTCGAGGTCGCCTTGAACGGTGAGGTGGTGAGCCGCCCGCCGTTCCGGACGATGTACTGGTCGCCCGCCCAGATGCTGGCCCATCTGACCGTCAACGGCGCCAGCACCCGCACCGGCGACCTCTTCGCGTCCGGCACGATCAGCGGCCCCGAGCGGGGTCAGCGCGGCTCGTTCCTCGAGCTCAGCTGGGGCGGGAATGAACCCTTCGCGGGCGGGCACACGTTCCTCGAGGACGGAGATGAGGTAACCCTGCGCTACTCCGCACCTGGCACCGGCGGAGGAACGATCACGCTGGGTGAGGTCACCGGTCGGATCGAGCCTGCCCGCGACTGATCGCCATTCCCCTCCGAGGCTCAGCCGACCGGAACCGTCCAGACCAGCGTGGTGCCGCCGAGATCGGGAACCTCGGCGACCACCATCGAGCCGTTGCGTTCCTCGGCGCGCCGGCGCATGTTGTCCAGGCCGCTGCGCCGCGCCACGTCGCCGAGCCCCGTGCCGTCGTCGCTGATCGTGACCGTCAGACGGCTCGTGGTGGCGAACACGCTGAGCTGGACGACCGTCGCGGATGCATGCCGGGCAACGTTGGAAAGGCCCTCGCGGACCACGGCGGTGACGTCACGCGCCAGGTCCGCGGTCGTCACCGAGTCGAGCGGTCCGTCCAGGTCGACGCGGGGGACGATCGGCAGCGCGGGCTGCACCTCGGCCACCACGTCCATCACGGCGGACCGCAGGCCGCCCGGCGCCGGTGGTTGGAGCTGGAAGATCGACACCCGGATCTGCTTGATCGCCTCGTCGAGGTGGTCGACGACCTCCCGGAGGGCTGCCACCGCGACCGGGTCATGGACGTCCGACGACGTCGCCTGGATGAGGAGCCCCGCGGCGAAAAGCTGCTGGATGACATGGTCATGCAGGTCGCGGGCGATGCGGGTCCGGTCCTCGAGAAGCACTACCCGCTCCTGGTCACGGCGTGCCTCCGCGAGCTCGAGGGCGACGGAGGCGTGGTTGGCGAACGTCGTGGCCATCTGGGCGTCGAGGTAGCTGAACGGCTGCCGACCCGGATCGCGCATCACCACGAGCGTGCCGCGCACCTCCTCCCGACCCAGCAGTGGCAGCACCATGACGGGGCCGACGGCCACCTGTCCGGTCAGGTAGATGGTCCGGCCGTCGATGCTGTGCGTGTCCTCGGCGTCGGCGACACGGACCGGCCTCCCGGTCTGCAGCACTTGCTCGCTCAGCGTTCCGGAGGCGGCGTAACGCGCGTCCTGGATGCCGGCCGCAGCGCGTCCCTCCGCCACGGCCACGAGCAGCTCGGTGTCGACCGGCAGTACCACGGTGGTGAGGTCGGCGTCTGCGAGAGCATGCACCTCTCGGGCGATCAGCCGCAGCGCGCCCTCGTCGCCGGCGAGCACGGTACGAGTGGCCTCCGTCGAGGCGGCGAGCCAGTGCTGGCGTACGCGTGCCTCCTCGAACAAGCGCGTGTTCTCGATCGCGATGCCGGCGGTGGCTGCGAGCGCCTGTGCCAGCTGCTCCTCCTGGGCGGTGAAGGGCTTGCTGTCGCTGCGAGTGAGGTAGAGGTTGCCGAACGCCGCTTCTCGCACGCGGACCGGGACGCCGAGGAACGCACCCATCCTCGGGTGCCCGTCCGGGAACCCGACCGACCGCTCGTGCGAGGCCACGTTGTCCGCCCGGATCGCTTGCTGCTTCTCGATGACCAGTCCGAGCAGCCCACGACCCTCGGGGAGGCGCCCGATCGCGGTGACGGCGTCGTCGTCCATCCCGACGTGGACGAACTCCTCGACCGTGCCATCGTCGCCGACGACGCCCAGCGCGCCGTACTCGGCGCCGACGAGCTGCATCGCGGACTCGACGATCCGCCGCAGCACCAGGGCAAGGTCGAGGTCCAGGTCCAGGAGGATCGCGCGGTTGGCCTCTAGCAGCGCCCGGAGCCGGGTCTCCGCGACACCCCCGTGATCCGGCACCCCCCGACGATAACCCGCGCCACACGGGGGCCGGTCGCGGTGTCGTCAGCCTGCTCGGGCGGTCGTCGCAGCAGCCCGCCGCTCGAGGCGTGCCGGGGCGGGGATGATCACGACCGGGACCGGCGAGTGGCGCACGCAGTACTCGGCGACGGAGCCGAGGACCTGAGGGCTCGCGCTGCTCGGGCTTCCGCTGCCGACGACAAGCATGGAGGCCTTGCCCGCCCGCGCCACCAGCACACGGCCTGCATAGTCGTGCACGACCACGCGCACGAGCTCGGGCACCCCCTCGGCCTCCTCCAGGCAGCGGGCGACCACATCTTCCTGCATCTGCTGCACCCGGGCCCGTGCCCCGGCGAGCTCGTCGGCGTCCGGGGTGCCCTCCAGATGTCCACTGCCCAGCCAAGCCGTGACCACCTGGACGATGCAGCGGCGCTCGCGTCCCTCGGCCAGCGCGAAGGCGAGGGCAGCGGCGGCGCCGGCGCTGCCATCAACGCCGACCACGATCGCACCGCCCGGGTCTCCCACAATGCCAGGGTGTCGGTGACTCGGCCGCGGCACATCCGGCCATCGGCCCCCGACCTCGGGACGTTCGTCCCGAAAGTCCCTGACCGGCGACCCTGCCATTGCCCACTGCGAGGGCCCAGCCTCGACGGGTGAAGCCCGTGCGCACGCACCTGTGGTACGACGCAGCCTGGCCCACCGCGGCCGGCCTGGTCACGGGGCTGGGCCTGGTCGCGGCGTACCGGTGGACCGGACCGCTGATGTTCCTGGTGGCCCTCGCCGTCCTGCAGCTCACGGTCGCGCCGATGGCGTGGTGCCTTTTCGCCGAGCTGGGGTTCGATGTCCGTCGCGGCGTTCTTCGCGTGGCACCGGCCACCGCCGCGGCGGCGCTGGCCATGATCGGCCTGGCCGACGCGATCGGGGGATGGACGCTTCTCGTCGTCGGGCTCACGCTCGTCACCTCGCCCTTGGTGGAGAGGTGGCGGGGAGGTCGTCTGCGGGGCGTGCTGACGCCTCGCGCAGAGACGCGCCGACGCTTCGACGAGATCGTCACTCACGGGTTCGGCACGACCGAGGAGGATGTGCCGCCCCACTGACGACCCGGCCGACCATGTCGTGGGGACGCGGCCGGTCGCAGTTGTGGCAGATCCAGGATTCGAACCTGGGTAGGCATAAGCCGACGGATTTACAGTCCGCTCCCATTGGCCGCTCGGGCAATCTGCCGTACCCGTCGCGACGCTGGTTGGCGGTGCGCTCGGGCGGTCGGAAGAATAGCAAGGCACGACCGCCGACCCGAAACCGCCAGGAGGCAGCCAGATGGCCGACAGCTCGTTCGACATCGTCAGCAAGATCGACCGGCAGGAGGTCGACAACGCTCTGGGCCAGACCGCCCGCGAGGTCGCCACCCGTTTCGACTTCAAGGGCACCGGCGCACGGATCGAGTGGCAGGGAGAGCACGCCATCGAGATCAGCGCCTCCGCCGAGGACCGGGCCAACGCCGTTCTGGACGTCTTCAAGGACAAGCTGGTCAAGCGGAAGCAGAGCCTGAAGATCCTCGACGCCTCCGAGCCGCGTCCTTCCGGGCAGGTCGCCAAGATCTCGATCGCGCTCAAGGAAGGCATCACCTCGGAGGACGCCAAGAAGATCTCGAAGCTGATCCGCGACGAGGGCCCCAAGGGCGTGAAGGCCCAGGTCCAGGGTGAGGAGCTGCGGGTCTCGAGCAAGAAGCGCGACGACCTCCAGGCCGTGATCGCGCTGGTCAAGCAGCAGGACTACGACTTCGCGGTGCAGTTCACGAACTACAGGTGAACATGCAGGTCAGCCCCTGTTGTATGCCCTCAGTCCGCACAGAGTCCGCAGGACGCCAGAGTCCCTTCGTCGCCGGTGTTCGAGATGGCGCGTGCCAGGCCCAGCGGGTGGGCCTCGCCGCTCCTCGACCTTCTCGGCATGCTTTGGCGGTAGGGGCGGCCGCTCGGCTCGCACCAGGTCAGGCCGCCCTCAAATGGGGTAGAGCGAGCACCTGAACACTTCACCGGCGGAGACCGGCTTCATGGTGCCAGCGCCGAGACATGACGATGCCCCGGGTCTCGGGTCCCGGGGCAGCATCGTGACGAGTGTAGCCGGTCAGACCTCCAGCGGGCAGGTAATCGTCCTCCCGGCACGAGGTCACGACCAGCCATGGCGGGTCGGTGATGTAGCCCGCGCCCGGTGAGGCGTTCCCGGCAACGAAGTGGTCGCGCGGCTCGACGACATGACGATGACCCGGGGTTCACGCCCGTCGACACAATCACGGCGGACCCGGTTGTCCCTTCACAGGCAATTCTCAACCAAAGTTCTGGACTATGCGGTCGCCGGGGAGGAGGCTCCCCTCAACAAGGGGCTCCTGACGGCTATCGGGGGATCGGCTGTCGGGGGCCCCTTGTTCGAACGCAGGTGAGTCGAGTCATCGCTAGCGGTGGGAGACTGGTCGCATGACCACCGATGCAGTCGACATCAGCGAGAAGTTCGGACTCTTCTCCGAGCACTGGTCTCCCAAGCTGGTGGCTCGGCTCAATGACTACGAGGTCAAGGTCGTCAAGATCAAAGGCGACTTCGTCTGGCACACCCACGAGGACACCGATGAGCTGTTCCTCGTGATGGAAGGTCGTCTGACGATCCAGCTCCGTGATCGTGACGTCACGCTGGGGCCTGGCCAGTTGTTCGTCGTCCCCCGCGGAGTGGAGCACTGCCCGACCGCCGACGAGGAGGTCAAGGCGGTGCTTCTCGAACCGGCCGGAGTCGTCAACACGGGGGATGCCGGCGGAAGCCTTACCGCCGTGGTCGAGGCAGTCTGACAAGCCCGGGATCGGACGGCATCGTCAGTTCTGTAGGCATGGCGGTGCAGGCGCGATCGGTCACAGGGGCAGCGGCCGTGAGACCGTGATGCTGGTCTGGCCGGTTGTGTACCCGAGGCGCTGGTTCAAGGTGAGCATCGGCGTGTTGCGCGCCTGGGTCCAGGTGTAGAGCTCGGTGACGCCGTTCTCGGCGGCCCACTGAAGGGTGCGGCGCTTCAGATGAGCGGCGATCCCCCGCGCGCGCCAGTCACGGCGTACGGCGGTGAGCGCGTTCTCGGCTCGGCCTGGGTGATCGGTGTCGCGATGGAGTCCAGCGCAGCCGACCACCTCCCCGTCGTGGAGAGCCAGGAACATCGGGTCACCCGCCCACGATCCGTTCCACTCTTCCGCGGTGATCTCGAGCGGCTGGAAGAGGGCGAAGTCGGCGAGTACCTCGGTACCGAACGTCTCGTAGCAGGCTGCCCAGAGCCCTGGACGCTCATCGAGCCTCACGACCTGGACGCTGGCGGGGAGATCGCCTGGTGCCGGCTCGTCGGCGACGGCTCGCACCTGCTCGACCTGGCGGTCCACCTCGACGAAGCCGAAGTGCTCCGCGAACGCCAGCGACCCCGGGTCGTCGACCATTGCCCGCAGCTCTGGGACATCGAGGGCTGCGGCGTGCTGGGCCAGACGATGGAAGAGGGCCGAGCCGAGCCCGTGGCGCCGGTGTTCCGGCCGTACGCGCGGTGCGACGAACGCGCCGCCGGCGCTGCTTGACCGGTCCGCAACGCCAGACGCAACCACCTCAGCGTCGACTGTGGCGAGCATGAGCAGCCGGGTCGGCGAGTCCTGCGCCCGCATCTCCGCGACGGTGTCGCAACGCTCCCCCGGCACCACCGCCATCCGGACCTGCCGCCAAGCCTCGTAGTCGTCGTCGGTGACACACTCAGAAAGCTCCATGGCGAGAACCTAACTCCGCCCGGAGACCATCTCTACCTGGATCCAGCAGGGTCAGCGCTGGCGGAAGAACCGATCTGCCAACATTAAGGTGCGGGTCCAGAAGAGGCGCTGATAGACCAGGACCAGTAGCCCAGCCACGATCATGCACGACAGGTTGAGCACGAGCTGTGCGGCCGATCCAACGATCTCGTGGCGCGTCCAGAACGCGAGGCCGAGGGCGAGGTTGCCTGCGGCTGGGATGGTGGTCACCGAGATGAAGACGCCCACCATGGTGGACACCTTCTC
>Ga0126310_10000603_pt1 | contig 12630 bp, 10 predicted proteins | sample Plot60_FD_92540 | JGI IMG/M metagenome (GOLD analysis project Ga0126310, IMG submission 92540) | Serpentine soil microbial communities from UC McLaughlin Reserve, CA, USA - Plot60 | ecosystem: Environmental > Terrestrial > Soil > Grasslands | place: USA: UC McLaughlin Reserve, Lake County... | reverse complement strand
TTTCCACACATCCAAGATTGCATCAGAATTTGGAATAAAATTCTTGTTATCACATCCATAAAGAAGCATTTCATCTGACTGAAGCCAAATAGAATCAAAGCCATATTTCAAATTAATCCTGGCCTCAGTCTGCAATCTATCTAATGGTATATCTTTCTTTGACCGTTTGTTAACATCACAAAAGTCACAACCCCTTCCACACCCACGCATTGCTTCGATCAACGAATTTATAGTAGGGCCTCTTATCAAAGGAATGTTGTCGATATTTCTAACAAAGGTGTGAAGTAATTCTGGTGCATCCTCTACCTCTAAATCATGAAAAAGATCTAGAGCGAGTTCGTCAGCCTCACCAATCACAACTGTATCAATTCCGTGGATCTTCATTCTGTCAGGCTTAGCTAATTCCCATGAACCATTTCCACCTACTACCACTTTAAAGTTAAACTTCTTTTTTAATTGTATGATTGAAGCACACATCTTCTTAAATTTCATAGCAACGTAAGACAGTTTTTCTGGAGACATTGTCGTGGTGACTGGTGCCATACCTAGCGGATCCATTACATTAATACCAACTACCTTTGTATCTGGTCCTATACATTTGTCAAGCATTTCTGGATGAGCAAGGAAAATATCTTCTCGTTCATATTCTTTCAAAAGTGCCCCTTCGATTCTTCTTAATCCGCATTGGGCAACCTTAATCTCTCCAGTACTTTTGTCAGTCTCTACGCTCGGACAAAATAACTTATCGAAGACAAATTCGGGGACTAACTCATAAGGTCCGCACGCAATGAAACCATATAGGAAGTTTCCTCTATAATTGGTCATTAGGCTACGGTCCGCTGTTAAAACTATACGTCTCCCAGCCGCCATTTCTATTCTGTATCCTATCCAATTCGTCTACAGACTCGATATAAATCTATTACCATAACGTTTCTAGTATGGTCAGTGGGTTATTTCGTTTAATTAATTAATAGAGACCTTTTCTGTGACCTTTAATCATTATTGACTTAAGCTGTCGATGGTTAAGAATACATAAAGCGTTTGAAAATGTTACCCATTTATAGCCATCGTGTTCTTTAGAGATCTTTATCTTTCTAGTAGAGGTAGTTGCAAAATAAAATCTGACTTCCTTTTCTGATTTCATACCATCTGCTTTAAAATAAGAATAATGAATTCTACCTATATATGATTGAATATACAAACAGACGATGCCTGTTTCTTCAGATACTTCTCTTATTAGGGTTCGTATATCAGTTTCGCCTTTTTCTTTATGTCCCTGTGGAAAACCCCAGAAACCTCTCCTATTTCTCAAGAGAAGAAACTGAGATTCTGCATTTTCCAAAGAAGTACCATATCTTATAATTGCTCCTATAGACTGTTCTAGCGCCACTCTATACCATTATTGAGAAATCAAGGTAATTATAATATTGTTATCTTATCTTAAAGGTATTAATATCCTAATAAAACTGTTGATTAATGCAGGGCCGGTCGTCTAGTCCGGTAGGATACGGCATTGGCATTGCTGAGGTCGTGGGTTCGAATCCCACCCGGTCCAAATCTTCTATATACGTTACTGACGTTAGATTTATATAGTAAAATTCTCCTTAATTTCAAAAGCCACACGTCGTTTATGTATAATTTGGTAAATTCTAAATGCTGATTTGGTTTTTGAATCATAACCGATTTTTAATATATATCGGAAGGTTTCTAATTTAGAATTTACAATAATCTTTCCTATACCCTCCTTCCTCTCCTTTATTTTCTTTATTATTTTCTGAGGAAGACAGGTAGGAAAAATATTTGATCTTGCATATGCTAATCGTTCCCCAGTTTTTTTATTGATAATAAATATCTGTCGTTTGATCAACTCAGGACTTTCTTTCTGTTTTAAGATTTTTACTTGAATTTTTGAGTTAGTCAATATACTCAGTATTTGCTCTATAGTTCCGGTTTCGGAGATAAGTATTTTTGCATAAAGGGGAAGAATGATGTTTGCTTTGCATTCCAACTCGGCTATCTTCTCTAGCATATAGCATGAAAAATCTTTTATCGTTATTGAAACAATAGCCAATTGTTTACAATAATATACAAACACTAAAAAAATGATCCTGCGACTAATCTAAAAACAACCAAGATAATGGTAAAAACTATAGTTCCTAAACTCACTAATTTAAGCCTGGTCTCAAGTTTTTTGATTCGAAATTTGTCACGTCCATTTCTTATCAGTTCTTTATATTGTCTAGATGTTTTAATTTCAATATAGCTTTCCAGACCTGTTATTAACGATACAATAATCGATAAGAACCCGATGGAATTAGTTTGCATAATAAATCCCGCCAGCAATGGGAGGACACCCCAAGAAATTGCAAACCAGAAATTGTTATGAAAAAATCCTTTGAATAGTTCCAGATTATATGCAAAAACAAAAAATCCTTCTAATATGGCAACTATGCCAAGTAGTGGTACATAAAAAATTATATAATAGACTCCAATAGTGTATGCGACGATTAGACCGGAAATTATCAATATCCATAATTGTCGTTTGTTAAGGTAATTCCCCCACGGCTTAATTTTTGAACCTAAGATATCAGCGGCATGTGCTGACACTCCTAGTGCTAGAGCATAAATAACACAGATAGCAATAACTCTATCCCACAATACGGAAGGAGAAAGAAGAGAACCAATTATGGTAAAGGATATACACATACCTGTATATGGAAGAAATAACAAGCCTATAAAAATGCGAAATTTTATAGGCCCAAATTTCGGTACGAACCACTCATTTAAACGAGTATCTTCATTCAAGGTTTTTTTGCTGAAATAATTGCCGCGGTTTGCATAGTATAAAAAGTGCAAGAAATACTCTTGAATCCCGCCTGGTGTAGAATATACATCATTTCTTTTACCCATTTAGTATTTCTTATGACGTTATTTAAGTCTCTGAATACGACTCTCCAAGAGGCCGAAAATTTACCAAATATTTGAAGAACTACAAAATATGCATCCCATAACTTGCGAAAAATAACATTTTGTGGGTAAATAAAGTCATGAAAAACTATAATGCCATTATGCTTTAATATACGCCAACATTCTTCTATCAATTCTCCGATATGCACATATTTGGCTAAGTACGACGATATGATCGTATCAAAGCTGTTACACCTGTAAGGTAATGTTTCTGCATTACCATTAATAAATAAGCAATTTCTCGTTTTAGTTTTTGCAATTTTCAAATAATCCAAGGCTAGATCTAAGCCTATTACTTGTTTTTTATTATTTTTTGATAATAATGAAGAAAGAATCCCCGTTCCGCAAGCAAGGTCGAGAATAGTTTCTCTTTTATCTAGGATGCCCAATATATGATTTTTCCACAGGTAATCCTGTCCGAAGGTAGTAAGACGAACGACAGAATCGTAGCTAGACGCAGTTTTAGAGTTAAAAAATTTTCTAGCGTTTTTATGTCCCTCATGTATTTGCAATGTTTTATCTTTATGTTATATCCTAATATATATTGAAACTTATACAGGGAGTCCATACTATATACCAAGAATAATTTGTATCTAGTCAATTGGCAAAGAAAGATATCCATAGAATACATTGGTGGACGGAAAGTAGTTATAAAAAAAAATAAAACAACAAAAGTTTTTCATGAATATCTCTTAATATTCACTTATACTCTTGCTTCTATTTTGCTGGCTCATCCCTCTGCCCCCCCTCATTTGGGAAAAGTTATGTTAGAAAACGAGGGTTACGATATGAGAAGGAAATTACAAAACTTAGGCATTCCTACGCCAGAGCTTATTTCAATTTCAGATTCCGTTATCATCGAAGAATATATACAACAAGGAGACCTCTACCGAGCATTTTCAGATGGCAAAAATTCAACGTTGGCCTTCCAAGCAGGAGTTCTAACTGGCAAATTACATAAAGCAAATTACGTTTTTACAGACAATAAATCGCAGAATTACCTTGTCGCATCAGACATGTCTCTTATTAGAACTGATTTAGGATTCATACAAAAAAAAGCTTCGATATTTTCACGAAGTATTGATATCGGTTCATTTCTTGCAAGTGTAATCGATCTTGAGAACTCTCAATATCAGGCAATAGAAAGGGCTTTTTTCTATGGGTACAAATCCGAGACAAAACATAGTTTTCCATATCTTTCTATCATATTGAGAAATCTCCTTTCATTCGGTTTTGCTTCTAATCACACTGCAATGGTTCAAAATATGGTTAGAGACTCTTCACAGACACTATGAAATCTTAGATAATGAAGATAGTTTGGTGAAAATAAATTTTGTTGTAAACAATATCACATATTAGCAAGCAGAAAAAAAGGAATCAAATCTAACCTCCTATTGATTTTCTTATTTGTTAGATCTTGAGAATAAAGTTAATCGATCTTTTTTCTTAAAATGAAATATTTAATAATATCTCTCAAAATATTTAATTTTAAAATTCTCAATAGTATTGATGCAATAAATTGACCACAAATTTAAGAATGGGACAAGGCAAGTATAAGTCATAGCAAAGTACATTGTATTAAACAAAAGATGTATTGCATCTTTTTGTAACTATTTACACAAGGACTATTTTTGAAAAACCGAAAGAGTGCTTTGACATGATGATAGCAGCGATCTATTTTTGTGCAGAAATCTAATTATAGAAAAATAATTAGAATTTTAGATTACTTTAGTATAAAGCAGAGTTGATCAATATTTATCAGCTTTCAATCATCTCTTGAATTGGAGGCAAAAGACAGAGGGTTCATATTCTTATCCATGTCACGATATGAGAGTAGAGAAAAATAGAGATAAAGATTTTATTATAATCTATTCCTCAGCTTGTTACTTCAGCTTTTGTCTTTCTTGCAAAAAAGAAATGTAGAAAATTTAATGTTTCCTAGACAAGTGTATTACAGTTAGAGATGAGAGAATCATTGAACAAAGATGACATGAAGAATCTCTACAATATCAAGACAAAAATGTTAACCTTCTTCAGAAGAAAAAATGATCCGATAATAATAGCAAACTCAGGATTTACAGATGACTAAATTTTGGTATTACTTATAGAGCCGATGGAATATAAATCCTCTGTATTCTCGAAAGTTTAATCTTATAATATTAATGGTATCTAGACTTCCTTACTTCACCTGCCGTAATGTAGATAAACCCTCTGTGGTTTAAATAAAAGAATTGACTAGCTCTATAAGCAGTAACATTGATGAAAACAGGCGAAATAAAAAGAAGAAATTTCTTTTTATTTTATCTATTACTATAATAATTATAATACTGATCATAATAATATTCGCATTCTACTTTAACATAATGAATGTCATCGTAGGCCAAACACAACAGCAGAAAAGGAAACAAGGTCCATCTTTACAAATTCCATACAACTCTCTGAAAGTAGAATTAGTAACTGAAGGGTTGTCTTTTCCTACAAGCATGGAATTTATAGATAATAACAATATTTTGGTTTTGCAAAAGAATAGTGGAACAGTACATCTTATCTCAAATGGTATTCTACAAAAGAAGCCAGTGTTGAAAGTACAAGTTGACGCTAAGGGAGAGCGTGGACTGCTCGGAATCACACATAGCGGAAAAGATGCTGTGTTTCTTTATTTTACTGAATCAGACCATGATAAGCCATTACGAAATAGAGTATATCAATATCATTGGAATGGAGCAAATCTCGTTAATCGTACTTTGATTTTGGATTTGCCGGCAGCTCCAGGTCCTTATCATCAAGGAGGAAAATTGAAAATAGGCTATGATAATTACCTGTATGCAGTTATAGGAGACCTTACTGCACCAGACAGCGTACTACAGAATAACAAAAACGGAAAGGATCCTAATGATACCTCGGTCATATTGAGAGTAAATCCAGATAATGGCTTACCAGTCAATAATAATCCGTTTTATAGCAATAATAATAATGATAATCATAGTAGTAGTGGTGGCTATTATAATGATAATGATAATGATAATGTTGAAAGCTTGTTGGATAGGTATTATGCATACGGTATCAGAAATAGTTTTGGCATCGATTTTGATCCTATAACAGGAACCTTATGGGATACGGAAAATGGAGAAAGTGGATATGATGAAGTTAATCTGGTTAAACCAGGGTTTAACAGTGGATGGGCACAAGTTATGGGGCCTATTGCTAGAAATAGTAATCAAACGCCTAATGATTTGGTCAGTTTCTCCAGCTCAATATATACTGATCCTGTATTTAGCTGGAGAGATCAGATTGGAATTACTGACATAGAATTCCTAAATTCATCGAAACTCGGAGATAGATTTGCAAATAATATTTTTGTTGGTGATATTAATAATGGTAATCTCTATTACTTTGAAGTTAATGATGGAAGGACAGGCCTAAAGTTTGATAGTAATAGCAGCAGCACTGGTAGTCATTATATTGGATTAACTGATTTTGTGGCAGATAATAATGACGAATTATCAGCAATAATTTTTGGAACTGGCTTTGGCCGTATAACTGATATCGAGACAGGACCTGATGGGTTTTTGTATATATTGTCATATGATGATGGAAAAATATTCAGAATCGTAAAATAGTTATACAATATAAAGAACACAACCAGAGTTTGATTCTTAATAGACCGGTATTGCCAAAACATATCTATTTGCTTAAGTTTATTTTAAAATTCTACGCTAGTGGATCTATTAGAAGATTATCGCTATATATTGCATAGATAATAATAACATTAAGAGACAATTAATAACATAATAAATTCAATTGATGATTTTGTTAACAATAAAATGCTATATACGCTTAAGGCTAATCAATGAGAATATTGTTATGTACTTCTATCAGCCAGTTCAATAGAGTGCATCTTTACATTAAACGTTTTTGTTTTATACCTATTTTAAGTTCTTTTTAAAAGAACCTGCGGGAAAATAAAATCTTATTTATCTTGCTTCGCCTTTTCAGTGACATGCTTATAATGATCAATATTTAATTGGATCGTAAAAACATTAGCTTATAATATTCGCTATTATTCTCATAGCGTTAGCAATGCCGTTCAAACGCTTTTGTGATAGCTTGTCCTAATTCTCTATTATGTATCCTAGGGAACTATTAGTGTTTTTTTATCGAATCCTCCGGATCCGAATTTGCAATAGAAGCATTGATCGGATTGCATGTAAGGTATTCGTTGAACCACGACTGCCCCTATTTTAAGTGCGATTTTGGTCATCAACCTAAATTTAAAAGGCATTGATGGGATTACTTCGCCAAAATATACATTATAATGATCGGGACAGAATTTGAGTATTACCTGTGCTCTTTGTCTCTGTTCAGGGACGATTTCTCTATTATTACTTACAGCTTTGGCTATATTAACCTGCTCACGTATGTATTCATGCTTAGGACACGGACAATTCTTACCTCCGGGATGCTTATAGGCTGGAATGTTCTTCCAATCTAAATCTGGGAAGTCTCTCTCAAAATCGTCCATAAGCGATCAATAATCTCTTATAACGTCATGTCATATAAAGGTGTGGGAGATTTAGCAATTATAAAAAGTCATCATTCTCCATCATAATAAAAATTTACTGTTCAGAAATGAGAAAAAATATATTTTTGATGTTATAAGAAAACGACAAGTAACGTGACAAGAGACAAATACACTAATGGAAATAGCAGTGCAGCTGCTACTACTACTACTACTGCCGCTAGAAATAATACTATAAAGAGCAATCAGAATTCAGCAGATTCAAACCTTAATACTCTACTAGAATTCAAAAAAACTCTGGTAGAAGAGCAGAAATCAGGCGAAATAAAAATTCAGGATCTCAACAATAAGATTGAAGGTACCAAGAAACAGATTGATGAGGAAAGGATACGACTAGAGGATTTTCGTATCAAATTAAAAGAAATTAACGATCAAAAGGACACAGAATACTCTAAATTTACGGAACTAAAAAGTAATCTTATACAAGCAAAAAATCAAGTGAAATCTCTCGATGATAAAGCAGGTTCAGCTGGATCCTCAAAATTCCGTAAGGAACGTTATGATCTGGCTAATTTGACCAAAGCTTTTGAACAGATTGAGCGCGACATTCAAACAAAGAAATTATCAAAAGACGAAGAGAGAAAATTAGTTGCAAGGTCAAAGGAGATTGCTACCAAATTATATGCGTTGAAGATTATCCACAAGAAAGAAGATCATTATAGAAACATTTCGTCTCAGTATGACTCAATAAAAACAAAAATGAACAATATCTTTGATCTGAAATCAGAATTTGGTAACAAGATTGGCGAACTGAAGAAAAGCTTAGATTTTCTTTTAAATTTACGTGAAAATTTATATGAAGAGAGAAGAAAAACAATTCGTGATGTTAGAGAATCGGCAGCAAAATTAGAAATGGTTGAAACACAACTCAATGCAATTGAATTTAGAAAATCGCGTATTCAGGCTGCTGAATACAGACAAAGAAAACAGAGGGAAAGCGGAGATAGACGAGAATCCAGATACGAAGTGGCTCAAGAAAGAGCTAAAAGAAGTAAAGAGAATCAGGAGAGATGGAATACATTAAAGGAAGCCGCATTAAAAAAGATGTCAAGTGGCGAAAAGCTAACATTTGAGGAAATGAAGCTAATCTTTGGTGACAGCAATAATCCTGATTAATTACGCTTTCAAATGATTGAGTCATCTTACTGTAGTAGTTTGTATAACGTCTTTATTTATTTTTATTATTTTAACTCTAAAACGTAAGAAAAAACAAAATTATTTATGAATCTTGAATCTTGAAATATCAGTAATTTTAATCTAACTTTACAATAAAGCTGTTTCTTAGCTGGTCATAGTTTTCTAGTCATAGTTTAATAGAGTAAACAACCAAGCCGAATAAAATTTAGGAGTTAAGCCAAAAGCAACGTAAAGGCGGTATAATTTCTCGTAGGCCTGTTTTAAAGTGTAGATATTGAAGAGATCTCTCCTTCTGGCTGTGTGGAGTAAAAACATTTCAGACAAAAGATCTAAAGACATTACTTAGGTTACAATTATACGAGAAATCAATGAAAAATAACATAAGTTACAAAAATAAGGATAATAAATATCGTAGATAATTTCTCTTAATAAATTTGAGCTGTGCAATCCTTCACTCTGCCTGATAAACTGAGTGACAATAATAATTATTTTATAGAAAGATAAAGACATTAACAATAAATTCTTGTATGTCCAGTAACTTATAATTGCCTGAATTTCATATTGTATTAAGGTTATAAATGTCTGACACAAGGCAGCTTCTTGTTCGTAGAATCAAGGATGGAACAGTAATAGATCATATTGAATCTGGCAAAGCATTGCTCGTATTACGTACTCTAGATATTACTGGCAAAGAGGGCAACGTGATAACTGTTGCCTTAAACGTTCCAAGTAGCAAACATAATAAGAAGGATATTATTAAAGTAGAAAATAGATTTTTAGAAGAAAACGAAACTAACAAACTTGCCTTAATTGCTCCTCATGCAACTATTAATATTATCAAAGATTACAAATTAATTGAAAAACGTAAGATTCAACTTCCTGATTCTATAACTGGAGTTTTCAAATGCACTAATCTTAAATGTGTTACCAACAGTGATGAATATATCAAACCTGTTATAAATATTATAGATAAAGAAAAAGTCATACTAAGATGTAGATATTGTTTTAGAACTCTTACAATAAACGAATTAGTATCTTGATTATTATGTAATCATACTGTCGCAACAATCTCGTATATCATCAGGTGGGGACGAGATCGACATGCTCATGAGAAAAAATATTATATTCTCATGATTGTCCTAGGATTATGATTGCTACGACGATACCATAAATTGCGATTGCTTCCCCAAGAGCTGTAAAGACCAGTGCCTGTGATCTAAGTTCTGGTCTTTCGGTAATAGCTGCAAGTCCTGCTGCACCAACACCTCCAATGGCAATACCAGCGCCTAGGGCTGCTAATCCAAAGGCAACTCCTGCACCTATAAATTTAAAAGACCCACTAGCAGATGCTGTTGCTCCGTCTTGGGCATAAGCATTATTTGTCAAATGTCCTACAGCAAGTAGAGTTACACCAATAATCATCGCTATTGTTGAAAATGACAGTAATTTCATAGACATGGTAAGCAAGACAAGGTGCCATATTTAACTATAACTAAACGACAGAAAAGGTAAATTTTATAGATAATGAAGTCCCTAAGATTATAAAAACTGGTTCATGGAATATCATTTTTAGCATTTAACTGTAAGGCTTATCTTTTCTTATTTTAGCTTTATATATAAAATATATCTATTCATGGTGTTCAATTCTAATAGAAGCAAGACAGTGCCTAATAAATAAAAGTGATAATAGAAAAGTATAATGACCAAGAATTATGTATTCAGAATGCCTGTAAAAAGCATAATTTATCACTTTAATAGTTAAATATTTTTATGCATTAATATGTGGTTATCATTTGTAATATAAATAGAAATAAAAAGTGAGTACGTTTGGCTAACACTAAACGAATTTTATCTTTGACACATGAACAAGATGTAGACGGATTGTTTTCTAGTGCGATCCTAAAGAATGCCTTTCCAGATACTTTAGTATTTCTTACAAATTATGGACACAAAAACGTAGAAAGAGCCGCCGCGGCAATTAAGTTCAATGTGGCTAGATCAAGGAAGAATGGAACAATTGTAATCAGCGATTTAGGTGCAGACGACGTACAAGATATTGAACCTATAGAAGATGCCGCTAATAATGCAAGAAATTATGGATGGGATTTCGTATGGCTAGATCACCATGTTTGGTCTGAGAAAATAAAAAGAAGAGTAAATTCGTTTGCATCACTGATCTTACCAAATGATAAAGTGAAATGTACTGCCGAATTAGTTTATGAAAAATTCGCAAACAATAGAAGAACATGTGAAAAGATAGCTAAATTCGCACATATTGTTGATTTTCGGTTACAAGAAGTGCACAAGTTGCCGCCACTCCCTGAGCTTGTTACCTATTACCGTAGTATGCCTAACCCATATCCAAAGTTGCAGTCTATAGTAAATAAAGCATCTAAGGGTATATTTTGGGATGACGACTTGCAAGAAGACTTTGACCAATACCTTCCGTTAAGGGAATCTGCCTTGTTCGCTGCAATGAAATCACTTACGATTTACAATATTTGTAATTATAAAGTAGCTATCACGGAGTCGCAAAGAATAATCTCTAAAAGCATATTGTCGGAAAAAATTTTTGTAGAGAAACCAGAGGTGAATCTTGTGATTTTATTTGCTCCAGATGGAAAAGTAAGTATCAGAAGAAGGCCAGGATCTAATATAAAATGTGATGTTATCGGTCAGAAACTAAATGGTGGGGGTCATAATCATGCAGCAGCAGGTTTAATAAAGAATAGTAGTGAAAGTCTGCAAATGGGACAAGTAGCGCAAGAATTAGAGATTATTTTGAGAAACTTATAGTATAACTATATTAAATATATATTGAAACAGGCATTAGGACATAGAACAAAGGTTCAATTAAAAAAACTCACGTGGATGCAAATAATTAACTTGTTAAATTTCTGGATATTTCTTATGACAAGAACAATAAGGTTCTTGATGACGTCCAATAATGTCCACCTTGAGCCACATCTGTGTCAATAGAACTAAATACTTAACACCGTAACAGATGTCCCTTCTGCATATTTGGCTTAACTTTTGAGATAATAAGTTCTTTATCTGAGGTTTCATAATGTCTTATGTTATGTAATTCTAAATTTTACAATTATGTCTGCTTTAGCTTTCTTTAGTCTCATTGTTATTGGGTCAGCCAATTTCCTAACGCTTCATCATAGACTGCGGATGAGATGATAACAATCAAATCCTTTTCATTATATATTGTAACGACATTATTATGACATCATGTATCTTTTTTGCTTTGATTAATTGTTGTTACGATTGTTGCTTGACATCTTGTAAGTTACCTCTCTAATACTTCGCTAATTCTATAACTGCTCTTGTACACATATAACATAAATTTAATATCAAATAAACTTGTATTTCACAAAATAGGCTTTTTTATTACTGGCATAGTACGTGCAAAATCTGTGCTTAATTAATTGAAAACGATTTTATAATATCCGTGCTCTAATTCATATCTAATCCAAAATGGCATCGGTTAGTTTCCTCTGTTGATTTAGAGATTTAAAGATTTAACAAATATATTAACGAGAGATATTATAGGAAAGAAAATATTACAATATTGAAAGCCAGATTTCAAATAAACAGGCATTGAGATCATTGTTATAATATCATTAGCTATCAAGTAAAGTCCTTTCACTTACTATAACTATTTTCTTCAATTATCAGAAGAATCATCAACCGACAAGTAACGCTTTATTGTTATACTCCTGTTATCATAGTGAATTACAGCCAATTTTGTTGCAAATTCTTCTTAGCCTTGAGCTTGAAGTTTGAATCCCATTTCTTATTTGTAATCAGAGTATGTCTTCTAAAGTCCCATGTCCTTAATCTTTCCATGGTAGAACGCATAGCTGCATCTAAAACTTGTCCACTAGCATCCTTATTTGCTCTTCCAATTATTGTTGCAAGTCCTTTATCATGTCTAGCTA
>Ga0126310_10000602_pt1 | contig 12634 bp, 11 predicted proteins | sample Plot60_FD_92540 | JGI IMG/M metagenome (GOLD analysis project Ga0126310, IMG submission 92540) | Serpentine soil microbial communities from UC McLaughlin Reserve, CA, USA - Plot60 | ecosystem: Environmental > Terrestrial > Soil > Grasslands | place: USA: UC McLaughlin Reserve, Lake County... | reverse complement strand
CTTCCTGAGCCCGGATGCCTCCGCTCACTTCGCCGCCGTGAAGGAGGGACTCGGCGCTCTAGGCGTACCGTACGAGGTGGACGAGCGGCTCGTTCGCGGGCTCGACTACTACACCCTGACGGTTTTTGAGGCCAAGAGCGGAGCGCTCGGGGCGCAGGACACGGTGGGAGCGGGGGGACGCTACAACGGCCTCGTCTCCGAGCTCGGCGGTCCTGACGTCGCGGGGATCGGGTTCGGTAGCGGCGTCGAGCGCATCCTGCTTGCCGCCGCTTCGCACGAGGTATCGACCCCCCTCGGCGTCTTCTTCATCACCCTGGCCCCCGAGGCCCGGAACCTGGCGATGAAGCTGGCGAACGCCTTGCGCTCCGAAGGCTTCGCCTCCGACCTTGACTACGCGGGCCGCAGCGCGAAGGGCCAGTTCAGGCAGGCCGGCCGCTCCGGCGCAGCCTACGCTGCCATTATCGGCGAGGACGAGCTCGAACGAGGCGTCTGCACGCTGCGCGACATGAGGTCCGGAGAAGAACAAACCGTCTCCGTAGCCGACGGGGCGAAGGAGCTGCTCCGGGCCGTCGCGGGTTGAGCTCTGCGGGCGCGCGGGATCTGCCGCAGGCCCTGATCGTAGCGCTCTGCGACGCACAGAACGTCGTCGTGCTGACCGGCTCCGGCGTCTCGGCCGAGAGTGGGGTGCCAACCTTCCGCGAGGCCCAGACCGGGCTCTGGGAGCGCTACGACCCGCAGCAACTCGCTACCCAAGAGGCGTTTGACCGGGATCCCCGCCTGGTTTGGGAGTGGTACGAGTGGCGCCGCAAGCTCGTATCAGAGGCCGAGCCGAACCCGGGCCACCTCGCGCTCGCGGAGCTCGAGCGCAGGACCCCCAACTTCACCCTGATAACCCAGAACGTGGATGGGTTGCACGAGAGGGCGGGGAGCCGGGAAGTAATCGAGCTGCACGGCAACATCCTACGCTCGAAGTGCTCGCGTGAGGGCGTAATAACCGAGCCGGAGGAGCACGATGCAAACATCCCTCCGTGCTGCCCGCGGTGTGGTGCGAATCTGAGGCCCGACGTGGTCTGGTTCGGGGAGATGCTGCCCCCAGGGATGCTAGATGCGGCGTCGGAGGCAGCGCGCGGCTGCGATTTGTTCCTCTCGGTAGGAACCTCCAGCCTCGTCTACCCTGCCGCCGCGCTGCCCTACGAGGCGCTCGAGAGCGGGGCCACGCTCGTCGAGATCAACCCGAGCGAAACGCCACTAACGCAGTATGCGACCTTTGCTCTGCAGAGCCGGGCAGGCGAGGCTTTGCCAAATCTCTTGCGCGAGGTCCGAGAGCCACCCACCTCAAGGTAACCCACCGCCGGCAGGGCGAACGAGGCGCCGCTGAACTGCCAGTGCTCTGTTCTGTCGGGACAGCCGGGCTCGGGGATATTGGACGTTTTCACCGGCTTGTTCATGGGTAACGTTTCACGAGGCGCTGCATACGAGCGTCTCTGCCATCGAACACGCAACGGTCGTGTTGCCCGTCCATCGCGAAATCTCGCCGCGACGGCGGTGAGAAGGATTGCTACGGAGCCAGAAAAACATCCGACGCGTGGTATCTTTTATGCGATCTGGAGGCTTGTAGAAGAGAGGGAAGGTGAAGGTAAAGAAACTTGACCACATAGCGCTCTACATGGGCGACAGGGACGCCGCAGCCGACTTCCTGACCTCGCACCTGGGACTTCACGTGGTCGACCACACCGATCGCTACACCCTCGTCGGCGCAGGGGGAAGGCTGGGCAAGCTGACGCTCTTCGACGCTCCTGAGGGCTCCGAGCCAACCCCTGGAGCGATAGACCGCATAAACATGCGCGTCACCGACCCGGAGTCGGCGGCCGCCCGGCTGCCCGAGGGAACAGGGGTCGAACCTGACGATAGCGGGTACGAATTTGCCGGCCCCGAGGGCCTGCCCCTCGCGCTCGTGCCAGGGGAGGGTGACTTCACAGACTACGATCTCGAAGGCCTTGTCCTGCGCTCCGGCGACCCGGAAGGATCAGCGAGCGCTTTCGTGGAGATGGGTTTCGCAAGCGGAGACGACGCGACCACCGTGAACGCGGGGGAGTACCGGCTGCGTCTGGTCCCGCGCGCGTCCGGTGGAGCGTCTCAGAGTATGCTCTTTCATCTCGGCTGCCTCGTTGACTCTGCCGAAGACCACCGCAGGCAGGCCCAGGAGCAGGGGCTTGAGATCCAGGACTTCGTCGAAGGGCCGAACACCGTGGCCGTCTTCGTCCGGGGTCCGGAGGGCGTCAGCGTCGAGTACATCGAGCACAAGCCCACCTTCTCGTTGACCTAGGACCGCACTATGCGTGTCACCGTCGTCGGCGGCGGCCTCGCCGGGCTGGTCGCGGCTCGGCGGGCGCTCGAGCTGGGCGCCCGCGTTACGCTCCTTGAGAAGGGCGACAGGCTCGGCGGGTCTTTCGTCTACTCCAGCGGCTACGTCTGGTCCTACAAAGACCTGCAGACGTTCAGGGAAGAGGCCCCCGGCGGCGACGAAACGCTGCAGAGGCTTATCCTGGACCGGCTGGGGACCGGCCTGATCTGGCTCGAGGACCTCGGCGCCCCCGTTCTCTCGCGCGAGACCGGCAATCCGCTGACCATCGGCGCCCGGTTCGAGCCGGGGCCGACCGTGACGGCATTGTCGGACCGCATCGCCGCCTCTGAGGGACGGGTATTCCTGGGTGCGGCGCTGGAGAGTCTGGCCTGGGATGCGCGAGGGCATGTGGAGGGGGTGAGGGTAGTCTCCGGTGTGGAGAGCTGGACGGAGGAGGCGGACGCCGTGATCCTTGCGTCCGGCGGTTTCGCGGCGAACCCGGAGCTGGTTGGACGCTACATTGTCAAGGGCGCTGGGAGGATGCGCCTGCGGGCGCAGCCGTGGAGCACAGGGGACGGGTTCCTGACGGCGCTCGCCGCCGGGGCGCGCAAGAGCGCTGGCCTCGACGAGTTCTACGGCAGGAACCTGCCTGCTCCCCCCGCGGACTTCCCCCCGGAACGCTTCGTCGAGGTCTCCCAACTTTACGGCCGGTATGCCGTAGCGCTGAACCGGAACGGCGAGCGATACGCCGACGAGGCCGCCGACTGGTCGGAGACGGCCTTGACCCGGGCCACCGCCCGGCAGCCTGGCCTTCGTGCCTGGTACGTCGTGGACGGGGCTGGTCTCCGGGAGCACGTGCGGGAGCGCACCGTCGGAGAGATGGCAGCTATCGCTCGGGAGGTGGGGGGGACCGTACTGGAAGCCGGGAGCCTGGAAGAGCTCGCAGAGAGGCTTGCGGAACGGGGGGTGCCCGCGGACGCGGTTCTGCGTACCCTCGACGAGTACAACGCCGCCGTCGCCGGCGGAAGGGCCCCCGGGCTCTCGCCGCCGCGCGGAGATCCCGCGCCACGCGTGCAGGAGCCGCCGTTCATAGCTGTGGAGGTCGCGCCGGCCATCACGCACACCATTGGCGGGCTCGCGGTGGACGGTGGCTGCCGGGTGCTGAGCGAATCGGACGGCCGGACGCTCCCTGGCCTGTACGCCGCCGGGGTCGAGGTCGGGGGGGTCTCGGTCGGCGGATACACTAGCGGCCTCGCCGCAGCTCTCGTCTTTGGACGTGTAGCCGCGGAATCGGCCAGTCAGCTAGTCAGCTAGTCAGCACGCCGCCTGTTCCAGGCGGCTCGTCAGCATCTCAGCAAAGAGTTTGGGTGGCGAAAACGCCGTACGCGGAGCCGGTTCGCCAAGCGTACCCGGGTATGAGCCAAGCGGTGAAAGCTGAAATGCTGAAGTGCTGACAAGCTGCCGAAGTCAGCGTGCTGAAATGCTGATCAGCTTTATCTCAGGCGGTCTCCGCCACGAGATGCTCGACGACAGCCCTTAGTGAGCCATGTTTCTCGAAGACGGTGCGTTGCCTGTCGGCGCCGCTTTCGCCCTCAGCTATCTCCAGCACGCCGTCGAGCTCGGCCTCGCATCCGAGGTCCTGGGAGACATGGCGCAGCCTCTTCACGAGGTCACGTGCGGTCTGCCGGGCGGAGGCGTCGCGTCCGGTCGAGAAGTCGTGGAGGCGGGCTTCAAGGCCGTAGCGGGTCGCGCGCCACTTGTTCTCTTCGGTGAACGCCAGATCCTCCGGCGTGTGCTCGTCGGCGGTCGCCACGATGCACTGAGCGAGCGCGGCCAGAGAGGCGGAGCGGTGGGCCTCCGTCTGCATGTCCGGCGCGCGGAGCTCGACTGTGCCGAACCGCGGGTGGGGACGGGCGTCCCACCAGCACAGGGAGTAGTCCGGGATGCTTCCTGCGGTTACCAGGGCGTCGACGAAGCCCTCGAAGTCCTCCCAGGCGCGGAAGGCGGGCGGCAGGGCCGAACGCGGCATGAGGCCGAAGACCTTCGTGCGCACCGAGGCGAGGCGGGTATCTTCTGCCTCCCAGAATGGGGAGTTGGCCGAGAGCGCGACGAAGAGGGGAACGTATCTGGAGAGCGCGGCGACAGCCCGGATCGCGTGCTCCTCGTCCGGGACTGCGACGTGTACGTGCAGGCCGTAGATCGCCTGCATCCGCGCGGGCCAGCCCATCTCTTTGTCCACCCTTCTGTAGCGCTCTTTCCCGGTGATCTGCTGCGCCGTCGCCTTTGAGAAGGGGTGGGCGCCTGCGGCTGCGAGCCGCGCCCCGCAACCCTCGACGAGGTCCCGAAGCCTGCGGCGCAAGACGGGTAGCTCGGCCGCGAGCTCGGCCACCGTGCCGTAGACCGGGGAGCGCACCTCGACGCAGGAGGCGGAGAGCTCCGAGGCGATGGAGTCCTCGGGCAGTTTTGCGGTGTGGCTTGCGGCGAGGACGGCGTCTATGGCCGGGACGAGCGCGAGCGAGGTGGGATCTACGAGCTGAAGTTCCTCCTCGACGCCGACGGTGTAAGGCGCTGTGGCCCCGAAATTGCGTTCCATCCGCATACTCTAGGAGCTCGATCTCTCGGATTCATTCTCCGGCGTGTTCCGCGGCTTGCGCAGGGCGATGTGGAGTTCCTCGAGCTGTTCGTCGCTGACGGGGCTGGGGGCGTCCATCATCTCGTCGCGGGCGGCCTGGGTCTTGGGGAAGGCCATGACCTCCCGGATATTCGGCTGGTCCCTGAGGACCATGATCAGGCGGTCCACCCCGGGCGCTATGCCGCCGTGCGGCGGCGCGCCGTAGCGGAAGGCTGTCAGTATCGCCCCGAAGCGGCGCTCGGCCTCCTCGGGCGAGATGCCGACGATGGAGAAGACCTTCTGCTGCAGATCCGGGCGGTGGATCCTGATGCTCCCCGACGCCAGCTCGACGCCGTTGGCTACCAGGTCGTAGAGTTGGCCTATGACCTTCAGCGGGTCGCTGTCGAGCAGCGGCAGGTCCTCCTCGCGCGGCATAGTGAACATGTGGTGCATCGGCTCTATACGCTCCTCGTCCTCGTTCCAGTCAAAGAGGGGGAAGTCCGTGACCCAGGTGAGCCCCAGCACGTTGGGGTCGGCGAACCCGAGCCGGTCCCGGAAGTGGAGCCTGAGGCGGTTCAGGCTCTCGAAGACGACCGTATCTTTATCCGCTACAAAGAACATGTAGTCGCTGACCTCCGCGTCAAGCGCCTCGCGCAGCGCCGTCTGTTCTTCCGGGGAGAAGAACTTCGCGACGGGTCCGCTGAGCCCGTCTTCCTCGACGTGGAAGTACGCGAGGCCGCGGGCGCCGCCCGTGGCGGCGACGGCGGTAAGCTCGTCGATCTCACGGCGCGAGAGGTCCCCGAGACCCCTTACGCAGATGCCGCGGACCGACCCGCCGGACTCTACGGCGCCACGGAAGACCTTGAACTCCGAGGAGCGCGCGATCTCGCTGACGTCGGCCAGTTCGAGGCCGAAGCGGATGTCCGGCTTGTCCGAGCCGAAGCGGTCCATCGCCTCCGCGTAGGTGAGGCGCGGGAATGGTTTCTCGAGGATCTCCTTGTCCGTGAGACCCTCCACGATCTCGACGTAGAGTCCCTCTATGAGGTCCAGGATCTCCCCCTGCGTCGTGTAGCTCATCTCCAGGTCTAGCTGGGTGTGCTCGGGCTGCCTGTCGCCGCGCTGGTCCTCGTCGCGCAGCGCGCGCGCAATCTGGAAGTAGCGCTCGAAACCGGCGACCATGAGCAGCTGCTTGAACTGCTGGGGCGACTGCGGGAGGGCATAGAACTGGCCAGGGTACAGACGGCTCGGCACAAGGTAGTCGCGGGCCCCCTCGGGGGTGGACCTGGTCAGGAGCGGCGTCTCTATCTCGACGAAGCCCCGGTCGTTCAGGTAGTCGCGCATGTGCCTGATCACCTCGTGCCTGAAGACGATGTTGTCGCGCATCCGGGCGCGCCTGAGGTCGAGGTAGCGGTATCTGAGGCGCAGAAGCTCATCCACGGGCGTCTCGCGGTCGATCTCAAACGGCGGCGTCTCGGATTCGTTGAGGACCTGGAGGGCGGCCGCCTCGACCTCGATCTCACCTGTCGGTAGATCGGGGTTCTCGTTGCCCTCAGGGCGCCGGACTACCTCCCCCTCGACCGAGATGGACCACTCGGGCCTGAGCTGTTCGGCGGCGGCGAAGACCTCCTCGCGCTCGGGATCGAAGGTGACCTGAGTAATCCCCCAGCGGTCGCGCAGGTCGATAAAGATCAGACCTCCGTGATCCCTCCTGCGGTGCACCCAGCCAGCCAGCCTGACGCGCTTGCCGACGTTCTCCGCGCGAAGCTCACCGGCGTTGCGCGTCCTGTATGGGTTGGCGGTGTTCCGGCCTTCTTTGTGCAAGGATCATCTCTCCTCTCAGCCGCTCTTTCGCGCGTTCGTCCTTGGGGCGCGCGGTTCGCAAATGGTAGCCCAAACCGACCGGGATGGCCCGTTGCGCCCATTTTGCGCGCGTGCTAAGTTAGCGCCGAACTCGAGCGCGGCTCTGACGGGTAACCGGGAAGCCGCAGGGGAGACGTTTATCCGAGTACATGGGGTCAGGGGTTTGCCTGCGAGAATCGGGCTGTTTCTGGCACTGATCTTGTTCCTCTCGGTCGGGTGCGGGGGCGGGGGTGACGAGACGACCATAACGCCGCCCTCGACTCCCGCGGCGACCACCCCGGCGGCTACAGGGACCGAGACGACAGTCGGGATCGGGCAGGCGGAGACCCTGAGCGACGTGCCTTTCTCGCTCAACACCGAGCAGCCCGTACCGCCGGACTTCAGGGAGGCGTACCAGCGGCGGGCGCTGATCTCCGTGCAGTTCTACAAGGAGGGGACCGACCCTCTCGACTACCCGCAGGGGCTGGAGGTGGACCAGCGGGTGCGCGCCTCGATGGATAGGCTCCGGACCCAGTACCCGACGATCGAGTTCTTCGGCTACGACATAGACAACCCGGGGACAGCCGAGAAGAGCGAGAGTCTCAAGCCCGGCCAGTACGGCACGCTCGCGGCGCAGCTCGGGGTCGGCTTCACGCCCTTCGTCGCGATGCTCGCGCCAAGCGGCGACCAGTACGTGATCACGAACCTCTACCAGGGTTACGTCTCGCCGCCGGTGTTGAGCCAGGCGCTCTACGACCTCTCCTCGGTCCAGGTCGAGGACAATACGAGCGACCTCGACGTTGTACTGGTGCAGCTCGAGCTGACCGAGAGCGGTGGCGGCCTCGAGTACGTGACCATCCAGAACCGCAGCACCAAACCCGTGAACCTCCAGGGCTTCTCTTTGAGGGTCCTCGACCCGGAGACCGCGCAGGTGGATCCCGACTCGCCGGGAGTGACGATCACCGAGCCCATCGAGGTCCAACCCCGCGAGAGCGTCTCCGTGGGCCGCGTCCCCAGCGTGGTGGACGCAGACGGTGAAAAGGTGGCCGGGACGTTCGAGGGCGGCGAGTCGCTGGACCTCTCACCAGGGGACCAGGTGGCCCTGCTCGACTCGGGCGGTGCTGTCGCCTCCACGATCACGGTTTGAAGCTAGTCAGCACGGCGCTTCGCGCCTTGTCAGCACGTCCCCTATAGGGGACTTGTCAGCACGCCGCCTTAGGCTTCGCCAGACGGCTTTTCAGCTAGTCAGCAAGGATGGCGCGGTTCGTAGCATTGCGGCGTCCGGCAAAGCTTCTGCCGGAAAGTCGTCTCGCACTACGTGACCAGGCATGAACCGAAGGGCTGACAAGCTGAAGTGCTGACAAGCGAGGGCCCCTGGCCCGAGCGTGCTGAGAGCGGAGGCGTAGCCGGAGCGTGCTGACTAGCTGAAATGCTAATCTGCAATTTCGCCTCCTTGGGTTACACTAGGCGGGCGATGGAGCACCCCGTTTACCTGGATAACGCGGCGACTACGCCCCTGGACCCTCGGGTCCTCGAGGCCATGCTGTCGCACCTGCGTGGACCGCGGGGCAACCCCTCGTCACTGCACGCGACCGGCACAGCCGCACGCGAGGCCGTCGAGAGCGCGCGCGCGTCGGTGGCCGGGATGGTCGGGGCTTCGCCTGGGGAGATCCTTTTTACCGGCGGCGGCACCGAGTCCGATAACCTGGCGGTCCTGGGCCTCGCCCGCGCAGCCGCGCCCGAGAAGCGGCACGTCGTCGTCTCCCGCGTCGAGCACGCCGCTGTCAGGGAGGCCACGCGACGCCTCGAGGCCGAGGGCTTCGAGGTTACGAGGGTCGAGGTGGACTCGGACGGGCTAGTGGACCCGGCGGAGTTCGAAGATGCCCTGCGGCCGGACACCGCGCTCGCCGCCGTGGTTTGGGCGAACAACGAGGTCGGCACGGTAGAGCCGATAGACGACCTCGCGGGAATCTGCGCCGAAAGAGGGATCCCGTTGCACAGCGATGCGGTCCAGGCAGCCGGACGGCTGCCGCTCGACGTTGCGGAGGTCCCCGTCTCGACGCTCGCCATCTCGTCGCACAAGCTCTACGGTCCGCAGGGGGTGGGGGCGCTCTACGTGCGGGATGGCGTCGCTTTGGATCCCATCGTCTTCGGCGGCGGGCAGGAGCGGGGGTTGCGGAGCGGCACCGAGAACGTAGCTGGCCTGATCGGGCTCGGCGAGGCGGCCCGTCTAGCACGTGTGGAGCTGGAGAAGCGGGTGCGACACGAGACCCAGCTGCGGGACAGGATCATCGCGGGCACGACGGAGATTCCCGGTGTCCTTCTGAACGGGCACTCGAGAGAGCGGCTCTCGAACAACGTTCACCTCACGGTCGAGGGCGTCGAGGCGGAGGGGCTGGTGCTGTTCCTGGACTCGCTCGGTTACGCGATCGGGAGCGGCTCGGCGTGCGCGTCTGGCACTGCAGGCCACAAAGCGTCGCCGGTGCTGCTCGCGATGGGCCGGGACGAGCGGGAGGCCTTCTCGTCGGTCAGGATCACCGTGGGCAAGGAGAACACCATCGAGGAGGTCGAAGGCCTCCTCGAGGCGTTCTCGGCGGCCGTGGCTCGCCTCAGAGAGCTATCCCCACTGTACACGCAAGCTGAAGGCTGATCTCCGATGGCTGACCGCTACAACCCGAAGGTAATTGAGCACCTCGTGCGGCCTCGCCACGTGGGCGAGGTCCCCGATCCATCCGGTGTGGGGGAGTCGGGGGACGGCGCGTGCGGCGACGTCGCCCGCTTCTCGGTCCGGATCGAGGCCAACATCCTCACGGAAGTCCGATACAAGGTCTACGGCTGCGCCGCATGCATCGCCGCCGGGTCCGCGCTCGCGGAGCTTGTCAACGAAAGATCGCTGCTGGAGGCGGCGCGGGTCTCGAAAGAAGACGTGCAGGAGGCACTGGGGGGGCCACTACCGCTGGGCAAGGAGCACGCGCTGACGCTGGTCCTCGACGCGTTGCACAAGGCCTTCGAGGACCACCTCAACCGCGAGGCCGGCGAGATGCTCGTCGAGGGCTACGGCGGTACCGGGAACAGCGGCGCGAAGGGCGTCGTCGCGGCGATGAGCGGGGGAGTAGACTCCGCCGTCACTGCTCTGCTCCTCAAGGAGGCCGGCTACGACGTGGCGACTGTGACGTTCAGGCTGCACGACGGTGAGAAGGGAAGCCGGTCGTGCTGCTCGCCGGACACGGTGCTCTTCGCCCGCGACACAGCGCACAGGATGGGGCTTCCGCACTTCACGCTCAACCTCAAGGAGCTCTTCAACCGGCGCGTCATGCGTGACTTTGTCGGCTCCTACAAAGAGGGAATGACCCCGAACCCGTGCGTCGCCTGCAACGCGCACGTCAAGTTCCACGCGGCGGCCTTTCTCGCCGACAGGCTCGGCTTCGAGAAGGTCGCGACCGGCCACTACGCGAGGGTCGCCGACGGCCCGGCACTCGCGCGGCCTGAGGACGAGAACAAGGACCAGACCTACGTCCTCTGGCCGATCCCGAAAGAGCTACTGGAGCGCACGGTCTTCCCGCTCGGCGAGTACCGCAAGACGGAGGTGCGCCGGATCGCCGAGGAGCGGGCCCTCGCTGTCGCCTACACGCCCGAAAGCCAGGACATCTGCTTTATCCCGGACGGCGACTACCGCGGCTTCATCCGCAAGAAGTTGGCGGCCCAGCCCGGCGACGTGGTGGACCAAGAAGGAGCGGTTCTCGGGCGGCACGAAGGCGTAGTGGACTTCACGGTCGGCCAGCGGCGCGGTATAAGGGTCTCGGCGCCGACGCCGCTCTACGTGACGGAGGTGCGCCCGCAGACCAACCAGGTAGTTGTTGGGCGCCGGCGGGACCTCGAGGTGCGAGAGGTGCGGGTACGAGGGATGAACTGGTTCCTGGACCCCGAGGACGCCCGCTTCGTGCAGGTGCGCTACAACAGCGTGCCGGTAGCCTGCGGGGTCGAGCGGGGGGAGGCGAGCGGCGAGTGGGTCGCGCGGCTCGAGGAGCCGGTCGCGGGAGTCGCGCCGGGGCAGTCGGCGGTGTTCTATACACGAGACGGGGAGCGGGTCGTCGGGGGTGGCGTCGTGGCTCGTCACGAGCCGTAGATCGAAGTTATAATGCGGATTCTCGTGCGGGAGGTGCAGTAGAGCTTGGATGCTTTCGTTGAGTTGATGAAGGGAATACTCTTCGCGGGGATCGCGGTCTCGTTCTTCGTGCTCGCGTGGATGCTCCTCAGGCTCGCGCGGATCTTCTCGACCACAGAGCGGGCGATCAACGACGTCTCCGAACAGGTCGTGCCGCTTCTCGGGAAGACGCACGTCACGGTAGACAACATCAACAGCCAGCTCTCCCAACTCGATGAGGCCGTCGGGGACGTGGCCGGTATGACGGGGGAACTGGACCAGACGACCGCGGTCATCACCAAGGGGGTGCGCGGCGGCGTGATCAAGATCTCCTCCGCGACCGCAGGGGTCTCGCGCGGCATAAGCACCTTCCTCGGCGGCGAGAAGGCACCGGAGAAGGAGGGCTAGGTGGAGGGCTGGGGCAAGATCGTGGCCGGGGTCGTGATCGGGGTCGCGGGAACCGTCTACGCGACGAACGAGGAACTGCGCAAGCGCCTCCCGAAGTCGGCGCGAGACATCCCGGACAACGTCCGCCACCGCTTCGAGACCGCCGTCGCCGCAGCCCGCGAGGCCTCCACCAGGCGGCGGGAGGAGATCCTGCGCGACCTCGAAGCGCACGAGGCCCACGCCGACCGCGTCGCCCGACCGGTCCCCGCACTAAAACCCGAGCCCGCGACGCTTGCCGACGACCATAAGATCGCAGAGAAGACCGAGGGGGGATCACCTTGACCATCGACCAGGAGTACGCTTACCTCAAGGTTCCGCCTGGCAGGGAACTGAGATCGTGCGTGGGCCTCGTGCTGGCCGGGATGGCGGCGCGGGCCAAGGTCGGGGTCGGGGGGTTGGAGGAGGCAGTGGAGCTCTTGCAGGGCTTCCACTCGGATGACGCGCCGACTCGCTTCCGCTTCTCCCTTGGGAACGGCGGGGTCCTCGCCGAGGTCGAAGAGCTGTCCGAAGAGCCCGGGGGCTCCCGATGGCGCACGGTGGTAGAGCTGGTTTCGTGAGCCGACGCTACAGACGACCGGACAAAGCGCGAACCAGGCTGCTGCTAGAGCGTTACCACCGCGAAGGCGATGAAAGCGCCCGCGAGCGGGTGATCCAGGAGCAGCTCCCCCTCGCCGAGTTCCTTGCCCGCAAGTTCGCAGGCCGCGGCGAGCCCGTGGACGACCTGGTGCAGGTGGCCTCCGTCGGCTTGATCAAGGCCGTAGACCGCTTCGACGTGGACAGGAACATAGAGTTCTCGACTTACGCTACGCCGAACATCCTCGGGGAGATCAAGCGCTACTTCCGCGACAAGGGCTGGGCGATGCGCGTCCCGCGTGGCCTGCAGGAGCTCAGGCAGTCGGCGAAGGAGGCGATCCGGGACGAGACCGTGAGGACGGGCCGCTCGCCTACGATCCAGGAGCTCGCCACGATCCTGGACTCAGACGTGGAGAGCGTAGCCGAAGCTCTTACCCTCGGCTGGGCCTACAACACCGCGAGCCTCGACGCCCCCGTGAGCCAGGACGAGCCCGATGGAGACACGATCATGGACCTCCAGGCCGACGACCGCTCCCCGATAGACGGGCTGGAGGACAAGATCCTGCTCCAGGAGGCGATGGGTAGCCTTAAAGACCAGCAGCAGCAGATTCTCAACCTCCGCTTCAACGAGGGCAAGACACAGACGGAGATCGCCGACCACATCGGGGTGAGCCAG
>Ga0126310_10000601_pt1 | contig 12661 bp, 12 predicted proteins | sample Plot60_FD_92540 | JGI IMG/M metagenome (GOLD analysis project Ga0126310, IMG submission 92540) | Serpentine soil microbial communities from UC McLaughlin Reserve, CA, USA - Plot60 | ecosystem: Environmental > Terrestrial > Soil > Grasslands | place: USA: UC McLaughlin Reserve, Lake County... | reverse complement strand
TATCGCCGCCGGGAGGTGCAGGTCGAGCACGGCGGGAGGGTCGTGGCCGCCGACGCCTACGAGGTGGTCGACAAGGAGCCGGAGCAGGTGGCGCCCACGCCGGAGTACCTGGAGCTGCTGCGGGCCGGCGCGCGCGAGCGCGGGCTGCCGGAGGTATAAAGCCGCGGTGACCGAGGAACGCCACACCCTGATCAGGACGGCCTCCTACGAGGCTGTCCCCGGCGAGGTCGGGCGGGTGCTGCTGCTCTACTCGGGCGGGCTGGACACGAGCGTGATGCTCAAGTGGATCCAGGACGAGTACGAGGCCGAGGTGGTGGCGCTCACCGTCGACCTGGGCCAGCCCGGCGAGGACTTCGACGTGGTCAAGGGCAAGGCCCTGAAGCTCGGGGCGCTCGACTGCCACGTGGTCGACGCCCGCGCGGAATTCGCGCGTGACTACGTGCTGCCCGCGATCAAGGCCAACGCCCTCTACGGCGGCGGCTACCCGCTGTTCACCGCCCTCGGCCGCCCGCTGATCGCGAAGCTGGCGGTCCAGGTGGCGCGCCAGTCCGGCTGTGACACGATCGCCCACGGCTGCACCGGCAAGGGCAACGACCAGGTGCGGATCGAGTCGACCGTGGTGGCGCTCGACCCGCAGATGAAGATCATCGCGCCGGTACGCGGCTGGCAGATGGGCCGCGAGGAGGAGGTGGCCTATGCGCGCGAGCACGGCATTCCGGTGAAGGGCGGCAGCGAAGCGCCGCCGTACTCGGTCGACGACAACCTATGGGGCCGCTCGTCGGAGGGCGGGCCGATCGAGGACCTGGAGGAGCCGCCTCGCGACGACGTCTTCGAGCTGGTCACCGACCCGCGGGAGGCACCCGACGAGCCGGAGGACGTGACGGTCGAGTTCGACCGCGGCTGCCCGGTGGCGCTCAACGGGGAGCGCATGGAGCTGGTGGCGCTGCTCGAGCGCGCCGGCGAGCTGGGCGCCCGCCACGGGGCCGGGATCGTCGACCACCTGGAGGACCGCATCGTCGGCCTCAAGGTGCGTGACATCTACGAGGTGCCCGCGGCCGCGCTGATCCTGACCGCGCACAAAGAGCTCGAGAAGCTGGTCGGCACGATCCACCAGAACAACTTCAAGCCGGGTCTCGACGCCCACTGGGCCTACCTGGTCTACGCGGGCCTCTGGTACGAGCCTCTGCTCGACGACCTCAACCGCTTCATGGACTCGGTCAACGAGCAGGTTACGGGCTCGGTGACGCTGCGGCTGTACAAGGGCAGCGTGCGCCCGGTGGCGCGCCGCTCCCCCAACGCGCTCTACGACGCGGCGCTGGCCGGCTTCGGCGAGTCGGGCGGGCTCTTCTCCCAGCAGGCGAGCGCGGGCTTCATCGAGCTCTGGTCACTTCAGTCGCGGATGGCTTACAGAATCCGGAACCGGGAAACTGGGGAAGCATGAAGGCCTACACAATCCTCGGCTGGATCGTCTGGCAGATCGGCAAGCGGGTCGCCGTCAAGAAGATGGCGCAGAACCGCGTCAAGCTCGGCGCCGCCGGAACCGTCCTGCTCGTGCTGATCGGCGGCGTGATCGCCGCCAAGGCCGCCTCCGGCGACGACTAGCGGCTCTCTCGCTCCGGGCGGCGCTCGTGCTCCGGCCGGCGCTCGCGCCCTGGACGGCGCTCACGCCCTGGGCGGCGGTCTCGCTCGGGGCGTCGGAAGCGGGTCCCGATGGTCACGAGCAGGTGGAGCACGCCGAGCGCGATGAAGAACGCCGTCGGCGCCGTCTCGTCCGAGAACCCGGCGATGAACGGAATAGCGATCAGGGCCAGCGCCAGCACGTAGTCGAGGGCCACGTGCGCGGTCACGGAGATCTGGTCGACGAGGCTGGTGGGGCCCTCCGTGCTGGCCGCGACCACCAGGACGATGATCCCCGCGATGATCGAGGCGGCCGTGGCCGCGCCCGAGTCGAACGAGAGCACGAACGGCGCCACGAACAGCGCGACGGCGGCGAGGTACTCGATCAGGCCGTGCAGGAAGCGCGGTATCGGTCCCTGGCGGAGCATCGCTGACTTATACCCGCTCGCCGCCATGCGGTTCGCAGCGGTCACCGTCCGCGCGCGGTCCCGACCCGGCCTCGCCCGGCCTCCCCGCATCTAGCGGGATCGGACCAACGGCCTGGCCGGAGGGGTCCGAGCCCGGGCCTATATTGGCCCCGATGTCGCAGCCTTCCTGCGTCCACCTCCACGTGCACTCCGAATACTCGGTGCTGGACGGCGCCTGCAAGATCGACGCCCTCGCCGAGCGCGCCGCCGCCTTCGGCCAGCCGGCCCTCGGGCTCACCGACCACGGGGTCATGAACGGCGCGGTCGAGCACTACAAGGCGTGCAGGAAGCAGGGAATCAAGCCCATCGTGGGCGTCGAGGCCTACCTCGTCGACGACATCCGCACCGAGGCCGTGCGCTACGAGCGCAACCATCTCACTCTGCTGGCGCGGAGCGACGAGGGCTTCCGCAACCTCGTGAAGCTGTCGTCGGCCGGCTACCTCGACGGCTTCAGGCGCGGCAAGGCGAACGTCGACATGGAGCTGCTGTCGAGGCACGCCGCGGGGGTGATAGCGCTCTCGGGCTGCCTGCAGTCGCGCTTCTGCCAGCGGCTCGTGCACGGCAACCCGGCCGAGGCGCGCGCACACGCCGACGACCTCATGCAGGCATTCGGCTCGGACAACGTCTACTTCGAGGTGCAGAAGAACGGCGTGGCCGAGCAGGACAAGGCGAACGACGGGATCGTGAAGATCGCCCGCGAGCTCGGTCGACCGCTCGTGGCGACCGGGGACGTGCACTACCTGGGGCGCGAGGACTACGACAACCACAAGGCGCTCCTCTGCGTCCAGACCAAGAGCACGCTGGCCCAGCCGAAGCTGAGCTTCGACACCAACGAGTTCTACCTGAAGGACTCCGGCGAGATGGCGAGCGCGTTCGCGGCCTGGCCCGAGGCGATCGCCTCCACGGTCGAGATAGCCGAGCGCTGCCAGCTCGAGCTCGAGCTAGGCAAGCAGCTGATCCCGCGCTTCCCGACGCCCGACGGGCGGGCCGAGGCCGGGTACCTCAAGGAGCTGGCGCGCGAGGGGCTGCGTCGCCGCTACGGCGACCCGCCGCCGGCGCAGGCCGTCGAGCGGCTCGAGATGGAGCTCGAGGTGATCGGCCGCATGGGCTTCGATGCCTACTTCCTGATCGTCTGGGACTTCGTGCGCTTCGCCAAGGAGAGCGGCATCGCCGTGGGCCCCGGCCGCGGCTCCGCGGCCGGCTCGATCGTCTCCTACTGCCTCGACATCACCGACGTGGACCCGCTCGCATACGGACTGCTGTTCGAGCGCTTCCTCAACGCCGAGCGGGTGTCGATGCCCGACATCGACATCGACTTCTCGGTGAAGGGCCGCGATCGCGTGTTCCAGTATGTGGCCGACAAGTACGGGCGCGACTGCGTCGCGCAGATCATCACCTTCGGCCGCATGTTCCCACGCGCGGCCACGCGCGACGCCGCGCGCGTGCTCGGCTTCGACTACGCCACCGGCGATCGCATCGCAAAGCTCATTCCCGAGCCGGTGATGGGGCGCTCGAAGAGCTTCGACGAGTACCTGAACGAGGAGCCGGAGCTCAAGCGCGTCTACGACTCCGAGCAGGAGGCGCGCCAGGTCATCGAGACGGCCAAAGGGCTCGAGGGGATCGTCCGGAACTCCTCGATCCACGCCGCCGCCGTCGTGATCGCCGACCGTCCGCTCACCGACATCGTGCCGCTGCAGCAGGCCGACGAGCGCGTGGTCACCCAGTACCCGATGAAGCCGATCGAGGAGATCGGCCTGCTGAAGATGGACTTCCTCGGCCTGCGCAACCTCGACGTGATCGAGGCGGCGCTCGACATCATCGAGGAGTCGAGTGGCGCGCGGCCGTCGATGGCGGAGCTGCCGCTGGACGACCACAAGACCTACGAGATGCTGCAGCGGGGCGACTCGACCGGGGTGTTCCAGTTCGAGTCCGACGGCATGCGCGACGCGTTGCGCAAGGTCAAGCCCACCGAGTTCAACGACCTGGTGGCGCTCGTGGCGCTCTACCGGCCCGGCGCCATGCGCTACATCGACACCTACGCGCGCAACAAGCGCAACCCCGACGGCATCTCCTACCTCGACGAGCGGCTGCGGTCGATCACCGAGGCCACCTACGGCGTGATCCTCTACCAGGAGCAGTCGATGGAGATCGCCAAGGAGCTGGCAGGCTTCTCCGGCCCGGAGGCCGACGACCTGCGCAAGGCGATCGGCAAGAAGCTGCGCGACATGATGGCCGCCTTGCGGGACCGCTTCGTGGAGGGCGCGCGCGCCAGTGGCACGTCCGAGCGGGTCATCGAGGAGCTGTGGTCGGTCAACGAGGCGGCCGCCGACTACTCGTTCAACCGCTCGCATGCCGCCTGCTACGGGCTGATCGCCTACCGCACCGCCTGGCTGAAGGCCAACTACCCGGCGGAGTACATGGCGGCCCTGATCTCGTCGGTGATGTCGACCAAGGACAAGGTGCCCTTCTTCGTCTCCCGCTGCGAGGAGATGGGCATCGAGGTGCTGCCGCCCGACGTGAACGAGTCGGGCCACGACTTCAAGGTCGTGGGGGGCAACATCCGCTTCGGCCTCGACGCGGTGAAGAACGTGGGCGCACAGGCGGTGGAGGCAATTCTCGAGGCGCGCGCCGAGGCCGGGCCGTTTCGGTCGATCTGGGACTTCTGCCGCCGCGTCGACTGCCGTTGCGTGAACAAGAAGGCGATCGAGTCGCTGGTGAAGTGCGGGGCCTTCGACTCGCTGGGCGCCTCGCGCACCGGCACCTTCGAGATCCTCGCCCAGGCTCAGGGCGCCGGGCAGAAGGTGCAGCAGGACGCGCAGGTCGGGCAGGAGTCATTCTTCGCATTCGACGCCGGCGGCGCGACCGAGCGGGCCCACCACGACCTGCCGGTACCGCGTCTCGAGGACCGGCGGGAGGAGCTGAACGGGTGGGAGAAGGAGACGCTTGGCCTGTTCCTCTCCAGCCACCCGCTCAAGGAGGTGCGCGCGGCGCTCCGCGCGAAGGTCGAATGCTCGCTGGCGGAGCTCGGCTCGAAGAAGGACGGTGACCAGGTGGTGGTCGGGGGCATGATCGCCGAGTGCAAGCGCATCCGAACACGCAACGGCGACCCGATGATGTTCGCCACGCTCGACGACCTGGAGGGCCAGGTGGAGATGCTCGTGTTCAACTCCGCCTACGCCCAGAACGAGCAGAAGGTCGACGCCGACCGCATCGTGATCGTGCGCGGACGCGTCGACGTGAAGGAGCAGGGCGAAGTGAAGCTCGTGGCCCAGGACGTCGAACTGTTCGAGCCGACGGCCGATGAGGTGCGCCAAGCGGCGGAGGCCGCGCTGGTTGCTCCGGTCTCGCGCAAGTTGACGCTGCACGTGGCTCCGGGCGTACCCGACTCCTTCCTGGAGGACCTGAGGGAGATCGTCGGCCACCACCCGGGCGAGCACGAGCTGCTGCTCGCCGTCGGCCAGCGGCGGCTGCTGCTCGGGCCGGACTTCAGGGTGTCCGCGGACAGCGCCTGCCAGGCGGAGCTGGGGTCCCTCCATGGCGCCGCCAGGGTGATCGCCTAGCTTCTACACTGACGTGCGTGGAGACGCCGTTCACGCACGCCAGGGAGGTCCACGAGTGCCGTCAGTGCTGCTCGTTCTGCGACCGCGTGGTGCATCCCTCCGGCTGCATCGCGTCGGGTTGCGCCTACCTCTACCTCTACGACGACGAGGAGACGGGGCGTCGCTTCATGGGCTGCATGAACAAGGTCTTCCGCGGCGAGATCGACGTTGAGATGTTCGAGCAGGCGCAGCGCAGCCGGCACGGCTACGGCGGCGTGAAGACGACCGGCCTGCCGCTCCCGCAGTGCCGCACCTCCGTCGAGCGCGCCTACGACGGCCACGGCGAGCCGTTCGACTGCGTCAACCCCGGCTTCTTCGCGAAGCCGCAGGTCGAGGACAGCTTCGACCTCAGGGACGCGCTCTAGTGCGACTTCTCATGGACGCGCTCTAGCGCGATTCCTTCGTCTGCGGGAGCGCAGGCCGTTGCGCCTCAGCTCCCTGAGGCGGTCGACGTCGACCTTGTCCGGTGCCTTGCCCGACGTGCCCGGGCCCTCGAACATCGCCGGCAGTCCTTCGAAGCGCGGCTCCGAGAGGAAGGCCGCGCAGCCGCGGGCGCCCAGCTCGCCCTCGCCGGGAATCGCGTGGCGGTCACGGTTCGAGCCGAGCGGCGTCTGCGAGTCGTTCACGTGCAGGCAGCGCACCCGCCGGCTGCCGACGACTTCCACGCAACGGTCGATGACCGCCTCGAGCTTGTCGGCTGTCGCGATGTCGAAGCCCGAGGCCAGCATGTGGCAGGAGTCCAGGCAGACGCCGATGCGGTCGTGCCTGCCGCCCAGCTCGATAAGCTCGGCAAGCTCCTCGAAGGAGCGCCCGAGCGTGGTGCCGGCCCCCGCCGTGTCCTCCAGCAGCAGCGGGCAGGAGTCCGTCTCGTCGAGCGCGTGCCTGAGCATCTCGCCCACCCGCGGGAGCGCCTCGTCGTGCGGCTCGCCGACCGTCGAGCCGGCATGCAGCACCACGCCATCGGCCCGGATCGAGTCGCCCATCGCCAGCGCGTGCACCAGCGAGGCGGCCGACTTCTGGCGCATCTCCCTGTCCTTCGTGGCGGGGTTGATCAGGTAGACGGCGTGGATCGTGACTGAGCGGATCGGGCCGGTCCCCATCAAGTCGAGGAACGCCTCGATGTCGGGCTGCTTCCAGCGTGTGGGGCGCCACTGCCGAGGCGACTGGTTGAACACCTGAATCGCCTCGCAGCCGCGCTCCACACCGCGCTGGTGCGCGCTCACGAGCCCGCCCGCCGTGGACACGTGGGCGCCGATTAGCATCGAGGCGTGGGCATCAGGGTTCGATTCGCTCCGTCTCCGACCGGGAGCCTTCACATCGGCGGAGCGCGGACGGCACTGTACAACTGGCTTCTGGCCCGCCGGGAGGGCGGCTCGCTGGTGCTGCGCATCGAGGACACCGATCGCGAGCGCTCCACTCCCGAGAACGTGGAGCAGATCCTCGAGGCCATGCGCTGGCTCGAGCTGGACTGGGATGAGGGGCCGTACTCGCAGGCGGAGCGCGGGCAGCGCCACCGCGAGCGCATCGAGGAGCTCGTAGCCGCGGGCCACGCCTACGAAGATGAGGGCGCGGTGCGCTTGCGCGTGCCCGACGAGGGAGAAACCACGGTCTCGGACGTGATCCGGGGCCAGGTGAGCTTCCCACACCGGGCCATCGACGACTTCGTCATTGCCCGCTCGGACGGCAGCCCGCTCTACAACCTGGCTGTGGCCGTGGACGACCTCGACATGGGGGTGACCACCGTGGTCCGCGGCGAGGACCACCTCTCGAACACGCCCCGCCAGGTGATGATCCTGAAGGCGCTCGGCGCCGAGCCTCCGGTGTACGCGCACCTGCCGCTGCTGCACGGCCCGGACGGCAAGAAGCTCTCAAAGCGCCATGGCGCGGCCTCGGTGCAGGAGCTGCGCGACGGCGGCTACCTCGCGGAGGCCGTGCGCAACTACATCGCGCTGCTCGGCTGGGGCCTCGACGAGACCACCACCTTCCTCACCACCGAGCAGTTGGTGCGGAGCTTCTCGCTGGAGCGGGTGTCGCGCAATCCCGCGGTGTTCGACGAGCAGAAGCTGCGCTGGATGAACGGGCGCTATCTGCGCGAGCTCCCGCCGCAGGAGCTGCAGCTTCGCATCGAGCAGCTGTACGGACGAGAGGTGCCGCGCGAGGCCGTGGAGATCTCCCAGGAGAAGATGCAGACGCTTGCCGACTTCTGGCCGCTGGCGGGCTTCCTCGTGGAGCGTCCCGCGGGCTACGACGAGAAGGCGTGGGGCAAGGTGATGGGCGACGGGGCGCCGCAGCGGCTCAAGGCCGCCCGCGAGGCAATCGAGGCCGCCGAGCCGTTCGGGGTGGAGTCGGTGGAGGCAGGGCTGCGGCGGGTGGTCGAGCGGCTGGGCGTCAAGCCGAAGGAGGTGTTCCAGCCGATCCGGGTGGCCATCACGGGTACGACCGTCTCACCGGGCATCTTCGAGTCCGTGGCCGCGCTGGGCCGCGACGAGGCGCTCGCGCGCATCGACGCGGCCTTGAAACGGGCCGGCGGCTAGCCCATTCAGCCTCAACATTTGTACGAACCCTGCCGATAGCGGGGGTGACCCCCGTGGAAGCCGCCATGACCACATCCGCACGGAGGCCGGATACCCTCGAACGCAGGCACAACGAGGGCCACGGCCGGCGCCTCACGGCCGCCTTCGAGGCGCTGGAGGCCTTTCCCGCGCTCGCCGAGTCGCGCAACCGCGTGCTGCGCGTGGTTCGCGAGGACCAGTCTTCGGTGGGCGAGGTGGTGGCCGCGGTCGAGTCCGACGTCTCGCTGGTGATCACGGTGCTGCGGATCGCAAACCGCGCGGCCCGGCGCAAGCGCGGCAAGATCGCCGCGATCCCCGACGCGGTCGAGGTGCTCACTCCCGAGGGTGTCGAGACGCTCGCATCGCGCACCGCGACCTTCGATTTCTTCGAGCGCACGCCCGGCTGGGATTTGATGCCGGAGCGCTTTCGCCTCCACGCCGTGGCCACCCAGGCCGCCGCCGACCGGCTGGCGCGCGAGCTGGACTACGAGGACCGCGACGAACTGCTCTGCTCGGCGTTGCTTCACGACATCGGCAAGCTCGTGCTGACCCATGCCTACCCCGGCTATCCGAGCCAGATCCACGGCCAGGCGCGCACGCCCGAGGACCGCATCCACCGCGAGCGCCTGGAGCTTGGCGTCGACCACGCGCTGGTGGGCGGCGTGCTCGCCCGCCGCTGGAGCCTGCCGAATCGGTTGGCCACCGCGATCGAGCGCCACCACTCGGACTCGCCCGAGGACGAGGAGGCCGGGATGGTGCGCCTGGCCGACATGCTCGCCCACTACGGACACGCCCAGCCGGTGCACCCGAAGCGGCTGCTCGAGGCGGCCAAGGCCTGCGGGCTGAGCTCGGAGCAGCTGCGCGCCGTCATGTACGAGCTGCCGCAGGGCAACGGCCAGGCCAAGCGCAACGTCGATCCCTGCCCGCTCTCGAACCGCGAGGTCGAGGTGCTCAAGCGGCTGGCCGAGGGCAAGGTCTACAAGCAGATCGCGCACGAGCTCGAGCTGTCGACGAGCACGGTGCGCACGCACCTCCACAACACCTACGCGAAGCTCGCTGCGGTCGACCGCGCCCAGGCGGTGCTGATCGCCACCGAGCGCGGCTGGATCTAGCGCGCCGCCACGCTCGCGAGGGGCGCGCGCACGAGCACCCTGGTCCCTCGCCGGGAGGTCGCGATGTTGAGGCGGCCGCCGAGCAGCTCGGCGCGCTCGCGCATGCTCGCCAGCCCAAGGTGCCCGGGCTCCGCGGCCTCCAGTGGGTCCCCCTCGCCGTCGAAGCCGCCTCCGTTGTCGCTTACACGCAGCTCCACGTCGCCGCCGACCCTACGCAGCGAGATCGAGACGCTGTCGGCGCCCGCGTGGCGCCCGGCGTTGACCACGGCCTCCTGGGTGATCCGAAACAGCCCGCCCGCGCACTCAGGTGCCAGGTCAAGCCGCTCGAGGGCCAAGCCGACCTCGAAGCCGTAGCGCCGCTTCCATGCCGGCAGGCAATTCTCCACGGCGGTCTCGAAGGCGAGCTCTTCGAATGCGTACGGGCCGAGGTCCACGATCTCGTCGCGCAGCGCTTGGATGTTGCGCTCGGCCAGGCCGTGCGCCTCATCGATGAGCTGACCGGCACGCTCGCTGTCGCCGTCCTCGGCCGCTCGGTGTGCCGCAGCCAGCACCATGTCCAGCCCGATCAGCTCCTGCACCGGGCCGTCATGGATCGACTCCGCGACCTTCCGGCGTACTTCGCTCTCGGCCTGAAGCGTGCGCCGCGAGAGGCCGCGGGCGCGCAGCCGCGAGGCCGACTCGGCGGTGCGCAGCCGGCCGACCATGAAAGCCGTCGCGCACGCAGCCAGGCCGAACACCGTCTCGTAGAAGGCGAGGTCGTCGTTGGTCGCCGGTCCCCCGTGGCGGAGGGCCGACGGCACCACGAGGATCGCCACGCCCGCCAGCGCCAGCGCCAGGCCGCGTCGCTCGCCCTGGAAGTGGGCGTGGACGGCGATCAGGAAGAGCGCGGCGAAGCGCACGGCGGCATAGGTGTCCGGCGCCACCAACTCGACGACGGCCAGCGCGGCGAAGTCGATCACCGGCACGACAGGGTGCAGAGGAAGGTCGGGACGCCGCCGTGCGAGTACCACGATCACGAGGCTCCACGGGATCAGCAGCCCGCCGACCACCGCTGCCGCCCTGCCGTCGTACGGCAGCCCCAGGGCGAACAGCACGATCAGCGTGATCACCGCGAGCACCACGCGCACCAGCCCGAACAGCTCCAGCGGGCGGCTCGACTCGATGGGGAGGCGGCGCAGCATCAGCGACGAGCCTGCCCGCGATTGCGCTCGCGGGCAAGTCGCGCGCACGCGAGTGCCGCACCCGCCGAGTCGATCGCCCAGTCGACTGGGCTGCCGTGACGCCCGTGCACGAAGGTCTGATGCAGCTCGTCGCTGATCGCGTACGCGCTCGTGATGAGAAACGCCGCGAGTGCCGCCGTGCCGGCGGAGAGGCGGCCGCGCAGCGCCCGCCACCAAAGGAACCCCAGCAGCGCGTACTGCGCGAAGTGGATGACCTTCCGCCCGATCAGATCGATCAGCCCGAGGCCGGAGTTCAGGTCGGGCTGGGCGGAGAAAAAGAAGATCGCCGCCATCAGAAGCAGTGCGGGGCCCAACGGATCCAGGCGGCGCAGTAGCGTCACGCGCTTACCCTAGAGTCCAGCCCTCGTGCTGGTGATCACGAGCAAGTCGCCCTATGCGGTGCGCGCGCTGGCGGAGCTCGCCCGCCGCGGCGGCGCCGCTCCCGTCCCAATCGGCGAGATCGCCCGGGCGCGAGACATCCCGAGCCAGTTCCTCGAGGGCCTGTTCGCGGCCCTGCGGCGCGCCGGCATCCTCCAGAGCCAGCGCGGCGTCAAGGGCGGGTACAGCTTCGCCCGGCCGCCCGCCGAGGTGACGGTCCTCGAGGTCGTGGAGCTGCTCGAGGGCGAGCTGGGGGCGGAGGCCGCCGCCAACGGGCCGGTCTGGCTCGAGGCTGTCGACGCGGCGAAGGCGGTGCTGTCGAACACGACTATCGCCGAGATTGCCGAGCGCGAGGCGCAGGCCGCCGGCACGCAGATGTATTACATCTAAAGCGGGGCCTGCTAAAGCCGGATTCCGCGTGCTAGAGCGGTTTTGACCGCTGGGGAACGGCTCAGGACCGCCCCGGCAGGGTGCCGACTGCAGCGCAACTGCAGCGCGGGATCGGCGCCGCCGTCGAGATCAGCCAGCGGCAACGGAAGACATGCTGGCGCGCCTCACTGCAACTCGATGCGCCCAGACACCATGATGCGATCGTCGCCTAGGTCGATGAGCCCTTCGGGCACGAAGTGGAGGTGGCCCCACGCAGAGGGTGATCAGGTCGACCTGCCGGTCGTAGGAGATGAAGGCCGCCGAAATCGCCGCGGTTAGACGCCTCGAGACTCAGCTGCACCGAGCGACGGAGCACCGCCTGGCGCAGCCGAGCACGGGGCGGCAAGCGCTACAGGAGTCGGGTGAAGAGGGTGAGGGACGCCCGGGTCCAGATTCTCCTGCGACATGCCTACTCCGACAGCCCGGCGGCTTCGCGGGCTTTGTCTTCCTCGCGGTCCAGGTAGATCTCGATCCGCGTTATCAGACCGTCCTCGTCAAAGGTCCAAACGGACCAAGTGATGACGTCCAACTCGATCCCGCTGGCCGCCCCTTGGGCCATGACGAGTTGCCTCCCCAGGATCGTCCTGTCTGTGACGACAACGGGTTCAAATGCTTTGACCACCTGCTCCTGAAACGCGTCTGGCTCCATCCAGCGTCGCAAGCTCTCGGTGCCCCTGTACGGCGGTTGATCCCCTGGCGGGACGAACACGATGTCGGGATGGACCAACGCGAGGGCACGGTCGAAATCCTCGCTGCCACCGCTAATGGCTTCGAGCCAGCGGCGCACGATCTCCAGGTTCTCCTGCGACATCGCCCGCTGAGTATCCCTAGGGGAGGGTCGCGCTGCCAAGGGCGCCCAGCCGAGGACCACCGCGTGGCTCAGCTCAGAGAAAGCTCAGAGGCGGAAGTTGGCTGCCGTTTGGCTGCCGGCGCGACCGCAGCCCGAACTGCAGCCAACCCCCCGCAACCCCGCTCGTAAAGCGGATCATCGCTTTCAACAGAGCGAGGCCGGCCACGAGCAGGAAGGTTCAGGTGGGAATGGAAGCGGACGGCCACTCTCTGAACGCGCGAGGCGAGCGAGGCGTGACGTGTTTTCGACTCTCCGGCATACTCGGCGGCGTCCCGGTCGAGTAGACGATGTGGCAGGTCGTCAAGTTGTGAGACGGCAAGGCGCGATGGTGAACCCTTTTCTTACACTGAGTCTGGCGCCCCCTTGAGGCCCGTTGGCTTGCCGGAGTAGGAATGTCGCTGCAGAACGTACAGGCGGCGCGGCGGTTGTACGACGCT
>Ga0126310_10000600_pt1 | contig 12668 bp, 10 predicted proteins | sample Plot60_FD_92540 | JGI IMG/M metagenome (GOLD analysis project Ga0126310, IMG submission 92540) | Serpentine soil microbial communities from UC McLaughlin Reserve, CA, USA - Plot60 | ecosystem: Environmental > Terrestrial > Soil > Grasslands | place: USA: UC McLaughlin Reserve, Lake County... | reverse complement strand
GAAGGAAAGGCTGCTGGCCGAGGCCGAGGCACTCCTGCCGGTGCGTGATCCCAGCGCTGCCCGGGCCTCGTACCGAGACATCCTCCAACGGTGGTCGGCCATTGGCAGGGTGCCTCGTGACGCTGTGCGCCCACTGGAGTCTCGACTCCGCGCCGTGGACAATGCGATCAAGGCTGCCGATGAGGAGCGCTGGAGGCGCAGCAACCCCGAGGCAAAGGCGCGGGCCGCCGATACCGCGGCCAAGTTGGAGGCCCAGATAGCAGCGCTCGAGGCACGGGCTGCAGAGGCCGAGGCGCGCGGCGATCACGGCGCCGCACAGAAGGCGGCTGCCTCAGCTGCTACCTATCGCGAGTGGCTTGCGCAGGCTCAGCGGACAGCGAGTGATCTCGGTGGTTAATCTGTGCATGATTGCTTCGCCCGCTGAGCGAGCTTGGCGAGCGAAGCAATAGTTACTGCTGGATGCGGTATGCCTCGTAGACCGCGGGCACACCGCGTACCGCACGCAGCAGATGATCCAGATGGGTCGGATCCGCAGTCTCGAAGGTGAACTTGGCCCGGCAGATGCGGTCCTTACTGGTGGTCAGGGCGGCCGACAAGATATTCACGTGCTGGTCAGACAGCGCACGGGTGATGTCAGAGAGCAGCCGATTCCGATCGAGCGCCTCAATCTGAATGGCCACCAGAAATGAACTCTTCGCGTTCGGCGCCCACTCGACCGGAATGAGCCGCTCCGGTTCGGCTCGCAGACTGGCGGCGTTGCTGCAGTCGACGCGGTGCACCGATATCCCCGATCCGCGAGTCACGAAGCCCAAGATTTCGTCCCCTGGCACTGGCGTACAGCACTTTGCCAGCTTGACCAGCAGGTCACTTGCGCCGACCACTCGGATACCGCAGTCAACGGCACCGCTGCTCCGACGCCGTCGACCGGTGACAACGCGATCTTCGCTGATCTCCTCGGCGACCGTCTCGTCGCCGCCCTCAACCGCGATCAGCCTGTTGACCACGGCTTGCGCACCAACGGTTCCCTCGCCGACTGCCGCGTACAAAGCGGTGACATCGGACAGTTTGAAGAATCCGGCCACAGCCGTCAGGTGCTCAAGGGTAAGCAGTCGCTGTAGCGGCAGCCCGCCCTTACGCAGCTGGCGCGCCAGCAGCTCCTTTCCGTTCTCGATCGACTCCTCGCGACGCTCGCGGGTGAAGTAATGCCTGATCTTGTTGCGCGCTCGTGGGCTACGAACGAACGTCAGCCAATCTCGGCTCGGTCCGGCGTTCTCGGCTTTGGAAGTGAAGATCTCCACCACGTCGCCGTTCGCCAAGACCGACTCCAGCGGGACCAGGCGGCCGTTCACGCGGGCACCGATGGTCTTGTTGCCAACCTCGGTGTGGATGGCGTACGCGAAGTCGATCGGCGTGGAGCCCTGAGGGAGTGAGATGACGTCGCCTCGCGGGGTGAAGGCGTAAACCTCGTTGGTGTTGATCTCGAACCGCAGCGAGTCCAAGAACTCCCCTGGGTCAGCCGTCTCGCGCTGCCAGTCCAGTAGCTGCCGGACCCAGATCAGCTCGCCAGCGTCGTCGGCGCCCTTGACCGGCAGCAGCGCTCCACCTTTGCCTTCCTTGTATTTCCAGTGAGCTGCGACACCGTACTCGGCGCGACGGTGCATGTCATCGGTCCGGATCTGCAGCTCGACCGGCTTACCCTCTGGCCCGAGAACGGTGGTGTGCAAGGACTGGTACATGTTGAACTTCGGCATCGCGATGTAGTCCTTGAACCTGCCAGGCAGCGGGTTCCAGCGGACATGCAGCACACCGAGTGCGGCGTAGCAGTCGCGGGGGCTCTCCACCTGGATGCGCAGGCCCACCAGATCGTAGATCTCTTGGAAGTCCCTGCCGCGTACCACCATCTTCTGATAGATCGAGTAGTAGTGCTTGGGTCGACCAGTCACGGTCGCCCTGATCTTGGCAGCGCGGAGGTCGGAGTGAACCTGGTCGATGACCCGCGAGAGATACTGGTCGCGGCTCGGGGCAGCCTCGGCGACGAGCCGCACGATTTCGTCGTAAACCTTGGGATACAGGGTGCCGAACGCCAGGTCCTCCAGCTCCCACTTGATCGTGTTCATGCCGAGCCGGTGGGCTAGTGGCGCGAAGATCTCCAGCGTCTCAGACGCAATCCGAGACTGCTTGTCTGGCCGCAGGTAGTGCAGGGTCCGCATATTGTGCAGGCGGTCGGCGAGCTTGATCACCAGAACCCGGATGTCCCGGCTCATCGCCACGACCATCTTGCGGATGGTCTCAGACTTTGCGGACTCGCCGTACTTGACCTTCTCCAGCTTGGTGCAGCCATCGACCAGCAGCGCGACCTCTTCGCCGAACTCATGTGTCAGTTGGGCGAGGGTGTAGTCGGTGTCTTCTATTGTGTCGTGGAGCAAGGCCGCGCAGAGCGTCGCCTCCGTCATGCCGAGCTCCGCGAGGATCGTCGTCACGGCCAGCGGGTGGGTGATGTACGCGTCACCGCTTTTGCGTACCTGGCCGGCGTGCAGTCCCTCGGCCTTGCGGTACGCGCGCTCAACCAGTCCTAGGTCTGCCTTGGGGTGATTGGCGCGGATGATCTTGAACAGCGGATCCAGAGCGGGAGTCTGGGGCCGGTTGGAACCCAGCCGTGCGATGCGCTGGCGCATCTTGACCCGCTGTTGTTCAGCGGAGGCGCTGATTCTGACGGGGAGGCTGGGGCTCGGCTCGCTTGTGTCGTCGGTCTCGGTCTCGGGCAGGATGAGCGCCCGGCGCGGCTCATGGGCGACATGGCCTCGCGGCCCTGCGGGCCTGGCCTCCGGGATTGACGACCGAATGGCCGCCCCGTGATCGCTCACAGCGCGTTCCTCCTCAGCAGGATGCCATTCTAGACAACTCGTTGCTTGGCTCCGCAGAACTCTCCGCCGAAATGGACCAAGACCGCTGTTTTTCTTGCGTTATATGGCGATATCCTCAGGTCGCGATCAGCTCGCTTGCGCCGCTCGGTTTCGCCGCGACGCACTAATCGCTTCCTGCTCAACCTCTTCGGCCGCGTGACGTACTACGACGACCTGGTCGCCTGCCTCCAATCTGGCAACCGTGGGATCGTAGAAACGGCGCAGCGTCTTGTTGCGGACCACCGCTATCACCCGTTCCCCATCGACTTCACCTGGTGAGCGGCCGATCTCCTCCTTGGTGACCGGCCGTTCCGCGACCTCCAGGCCCTCATTGCTGGACAGCAAGTCCTCGATGATCGCACCGAGGTTCGGGCTGACCGCTGACAATCCAAGAACTCGCCCAACTGCTTCGGATGAGGTCACCACGGCGTTTGCCCCCGACTGACGTAACAGCGAGGCGTTGTCATCCTCACGTACCGCTACCACGACATGCGCACTCGGGTTCAGCTGGCGCACCGTAAGCATGACCAGGATCGCCGAGTCATCCCGATCGACAGTGATGAGCACCTCGCGGGCCTTCATGATCTCGGCTCGGCGCAGGATTTCACGCCGCGTCGCATCACCTTCGATCGCGGCGTATCCGCGTACGTTTGCATCGATAATGGCGGACGGCCGGCTGTCGATGACCACGACCTGGCCGGGATTGGCACCGTTGTTCTGAAGGGTCTCGACGGCACTCTTGCCCTTAGTGCCAAAACCAACGACCACCACATGATTGCGCATCCGTTTCCTCCAGCGTGCGTCTTTGAAGATGCGACGACCATGGTGCGCCAACACCTCGAGGGTCGTCCCGACCAACAGTACGAGGAAGGCCACGCGCAAGGGCGTAACGATGATGGCACTTAAGACCCGCGCGTGCGGCGCCACTGGCGTGATGTCCCCGTAACCCGTCGTGGTGATGGTCACCGTCGCGTAGTAGATCGCATCGATGAGATCGACTTGACCGTCGTAGGTGTCGCGGTAGGAATCTCGATCGACCCACACCAGCAACACCACGATCAATAACAGCAGCAGCGCCAGTAGCCCACGCCTCAGCAGCTCCACTGCAGGTGAGGAGGTATGGGTCGGAAGGCTGACCAGCGCCTCATTCGTCCAAGACCGACTTGAACCATCCCGGCGCGCCGGCTCAGTGAGGCTCATGTGCCTACTTCTTCCGCTGGCTGCGCGGTTTGTTCTGCGGTTGGGGACGCTTTGCCGCCCCCTCGCGATGGGCCGCCTCGCGAGGGGGCCCCTCGCGATGGGATCGTACGTCCGGTTTGACGGTCATTTCGACTGAGCTCACCCGCTTGGCGCCGTTTCCTGCTAGGGAACCCGCCTGCTCAAGCTCTGCGTTGCTTGGTTCGCTGATCTCCTCAGCGGCGTTAGTGCCAACCACCTCTGGACCCGTCGGGGTTGATGTCGTGGTTGCGGCCACCCTCTCTTTCTGGGCTTCCTTGGCGCGGCGCGCCCGGACCCGCGCGGCCAATTTCTTCATATCCGGCTCCCGCTCCTTCATCTGAGCCAGGAGCGGTGTCGCGATGAAGATCGAGGAGTATGCACCCGACACCATGCCAACGAAAAGCGCCAGCGCAAGATCTTTTAGCGGACCCTCACCCAAGATCACGGCGCCCGCGAACAGCAGCGCGACGACCGGCAGTACCCCGATGATGGTGGTGTTGATGGACCGGACCAGCACCTGATTGACGGCGAGGTTGGCAGCTTCGGAGTAGGTCCTGGCCGTACTGGAACGAAGGTCACGGACATTTTCCCGGACCTTGTCGAAGACCACCACCGTGTCGTAGAGGGAGTAACCGAGGATGGTCAATACGCCAATCAATGTGGCCGGTGTCACAGTAAAACCCACCAGGGCATAAATGCCGATGGTCAAGATCAAGTCGTGAACCAACGCGATCAGCGCGGCGGCCGACATCTTGGCGTCTCGGAAGTAGATCCCGATAACCAGCGCGACAAGAGCGAGAAACACCCCGAGCGCGATCAGTGCTCGCTCGGTGATCTGGCCACCCCAGGAGGCTCCGATCAGGCTGTACGCCACCTGGTCGGAAGGGATGCCAACCTCCTTGGCGATCGCGGCGCGCACCTTGGGCACTTCTTCTGTCGGGTCAAGCGTGCGGGTCTGCACTCTTACCTGGTTATTGCCGATGGTGTTGACGGTCGCATCGTCGAGATCTGGTACGCCGGAATTGCGCAGCGCGTCTTTCATTGAGTCGACGGTCTGTGCGGTGACGATAGTCGCCGCCTTGAAGTCCGCGCCGCCCTTGAATTCGATGCCGAAGTCCAACCCCCGTACCAGCAACGCCAGGATCGAGGCCCCAATGAGGACGGCCGAGACGATATACCAGCGACGACGATGCCCAATGAAGTCGTAGGAGACCTCACCGGTATAGAGGCGATGGCCGATTGTGCCGAGCTTCGACATCAGACCCCCTCCTCGCTCACCGCAGGACGCGCGACGGCCGGACGACGCGAGCGTGAACCCGGCAATGCCTGTACGCCGAGGTGGGCCGGATCCAGGCCTGAGAGCTTGTGGCCGCCACCAAAAAACTTCGTTCGCGCAAGCAGGGTCATCAGCGGTTTGGTGAAGAGGAAGACCACGAGCACATCGATCAGCGTGGTCAGCCCCAGTGTGAAGGCGAATCCCTTCACCGCGCCGATCGCCAACACGAACAACACCAGTGCCGAAAGCATGGAGACGGTATCTGCGATCAAGATCGTCTGACGGGCTCGTCGCCAACCGGTTTCAACAGCAGTACGCAAGCTACGACCTTCACGTACTTCGTCACGGATTCGTTCAAAGAAAATGACAAAGCTATCCGCGGTGATGCCGATGGCAACGATGGCGCCGGCGATGCCGGGAAGGTTCAAGGCAAAGCCGACGGAGCTGCCGAGCAGCACCATGCAGGCGTAGGTGATGACCGCGCCGATACCGAGCGAGGCAACCACCACGATGCCAAGGCCTCGGTAGTACAAGAAGCAGTAACCAACAACCAGCGCGAGGCCGATGATGCCGGCGATGATGCCTGCACGCAGCTGGTCGCCGCCCAAGGTTGCTGAGACGTTGTTCACTTCGGAGACATCAAAGGCCAGTGGTAGGGCGCCGTACTTCAGGACATTCGCCAGCTCGGTGGCGCTCTTCTGAGTGAAGTTGCCAGAGATCTCGGCCCGACCACCGGGTATGGGTTCATTGACCGACGGAGCCGAGATCGAGACGCCATCCAAGACGATGGCGAAGCGGTTCTGCGGCTCGCTGTTTTGGGAAAGCTGCCGCGTCGCTGTTTCAAATGCCGCCGCGCCTTGGGAGTTGAATTCCAGGTTCACCACCCAGTTGACGTTGTTTTGCGGAATGCCGGCTACGGCGCTTGCGAGCTGGTTTCCCTCGATGAGAGTCGGTCCGAGCAGATATTTCTCGGTCTTCTCCTGATTGCAGGCAAGCAGGCCTTGGTCGGCCACATCGGTCACCTTCGTATCACAGGTGAATTCGGCAAAGGCCGACTGGCAGGCCTCAGATGGCTGCCAGTCCAGGGCCTTGTCTGGCGGTGTTCCCTTTCCGTCGGCTGGGACGCATGCCTTGTCCAGCGGAACCGGTGGCGCTGTCGGCAGGGCTGGCAGTGGCAAGTTGTTGGGCCTCTTGGTTGCACTCGGCTCCGGAGGCTTGGCCTCCTCGGAGGCGCCTGCAGTGGGTTCATCGCTCGGTGCGGCCGTCGCTCCTGAAGTCGGCTCCGCTGACGCGCTTGGCTCAGCTGATGCGCTTGGCGGCGCTGCCGGTGGCTGTACCTGCTCGGCCGTGTAGACCGACCGGAAACGTAGTACGGCAGTCTGGCCGACGAGGCGTACTAGCTCGTCTTGCTGCACGTTGGGCACTGTCACGACGATCTGGTTGTCGCCGGATGTCGTGACTTCAGATTCGCCCACGCCGAGGCTGTCTACACGGCTCTGGATGATGGTCTTGGCGAGCTGCAGGCTGTTGGGGTCGACTGCCCCGGTGCCGGTGGTGTTCTTGGCGGTCAGGGTGATTGTGGTACCGCCCCGAAGGTCGAGACCGAGCTTCGGGGTCCAGGTGCCGCTGACCGCAAGCAGGGTGATCAGTCCTGCGACCAGCACGGCCAGAGCGATCAGGATGCGGCCGGGATGACCAGTCGTCGTTGCCACTCGTGTGTGTGTCCTAGTGATTCCTTGCTGTCGAGAAAGCTAGTCGGCGGTTTGCGGCTTCGAATTGGTGGTTGGTGAGGATTCCGGCTCGACGGCAGGCTCGGTGCCGGCCGCCGATGTCGGTTCCTCTACGGGACGCTCAGCCGGGAGTTCGTGTGGTTCGGCTATAGCCGCGTCGTTGGTGACCGCCTCTTCCTCGTCCAGCTCGTATTGCTCCTCCAGATTGTCTTCATCTTCAGCTGTGACAACCCTGCTAATGGCCTGTTTGAGCACTGTGAGCTCAGTGCCGGGCGAAATCTCGAGCACAACCTGCTTTGGTCCCACCGAAACCACTGTGCCGAATAGTCCGCTGGCCAACATCACCCTGTTGCCAGGGCTGATCGCGTTCATCGTCTGTTGGAGTGCTTGCTGGCGCTTGCGCTGCGGCCGCAAGATCAAGAAGTAAAAGGCCAACGCTAATAAAGCGATGAAGATCAAGGTCGAGTATTGCTGCATTGCTCCGGCATCCGATTGTGGGGTCCTGCGCAGTCTGTGCAGTACCAAAGAGTAGTTGTGTGAATTCTTGTGCTGCGGTTAAAGGCACCGACCGCCGTACTCTACCTAGTCTGCGCCCAAAACCCGCATTGCTCAGGTGAAGAGATCAGGAGAGCCCTCTTGACCGGGTACCGAACTGGGTGCGGCCAAGCCCACGTGACGCCAGGCCGCCGGAGTCGCAACCCGGCCACGCTGAGTCCGCATCAGGAAGCCCTGCCGGACTAGAAACGGCTCAGCGACCTCTTCAACGGTTTCCCGCTCTTCGCCGACCGCGATAGCCAACGTGGAAAGTCCGACCGGGCCACCACCGAACCTGCGGCACATAGCGTCCAGTACGGAACGGTCCAGCCGGTCCAAGCCGAGCTCGTCCACCTCGTAAAGCTCCAAGGCGTCCTTGGCAACATCAGGTGTCACTCGGCCATCTGCTCGGACCTGTGTGTAGTCGCGTACCCGACGGAGCAGTCGGTTTGCAATGCGTGGAGTGCCACGGGAGCGCCGTGCGATCTCGGCAGCACCCGCCGGCTCGAGCGGAACCCCGAGGAGCTGCGCCGAGCGGTGCAAAATGTGCTCCAGCGCGGAGGTGTCGTAGAAATCGAGCTGAGCCGTGAAGCCAAAACGATCCCGCAGCGGGCCGGGCAGCAGGCCGGCCCGGGTGGTCGCTGCGACGAGTGTGAAGGGTGGAATGTCGAGAGGGATCGCGGTCGCCCCTGGCCCCTTACCGACAATGACATCGACCCGAAAATCCTCCATAGCGAGATAGAGCATTTCCTCAGCGGGGCGTGACATGCGGTGGATCTCATCGAGGAAGAAAACTTCTCCCTCGAGCAATCCTGACAAGATGGCCGCCAGGTCACCGGCATGCTGGATGGCCGGCCCACTCGAGATCCGAAGGGGGGCACTCATCTCGCTGGCGATGATCATCGCGAGAGTGGTCTTGCCGAGGCCAGGTGGGCCGGAGAGCAAGACGTGGTCTGGTACGCCCCCGCGGTGCCTGGCTGCCTCGAGAACCAAACCGAGCTGGTCGCTGACCCGCGGCTGCCCCTCGAACTCGCCCAGAGTGCTGGGTCGGAGCATGGATTCGGCGGCACGCTCGGCAGACTCGGCGTAAGGACGTACGAGCGCGGCGAGGTCGTCATCGCTCACGTGACTCACTTGTTCCTTCACCGTCGGGCCAAGCTCTGCAGCGCGGCTCGCATCAAGACGGCGACGTTGATCTGTGGATCTTCACGCGCCAGCTGCTCGACCTCATTGCAGGCAGCGTCGGCATCTTTGGCCGGCCAACCCAGCCCCTGGAGTCCCTGCATCACTTGTCCGCGCCAGGCTGCGGGTGGGCCGACGGTGGATGGCGAGTCTTCGGCCGGGGCGACCGCGTTGATCTTGTCCTTCAGTTCGATGACGATACGTTGCGCCCCCTTGCGACCGATGCCAGGCACCTTGCACAGCTGAACGAGGTTTTCGGTGGCAATGGCTTTGCGTAACTCTTCGGGAGTAAGGACTGCGAGCGCTGTCTGCGCAAGCTTGGGCCCCACTCCGGTCGCAGTCAGCAGCAGCTCGAAGAACTCCCGTTCATCGGCGGAGGCGAAGCCGTACAGCGTCAGCGAGTCCTCCCGAACGACCAGCGACGTTGCCAGAGTTGCTTGCTGACCCAGCCGGAGCCCAGCCACTGTGTTGGGACTGCACACCGCCAGGATGCCGACACCACCGACTTCGATGATTGCCGATGTCGGACCGACCTGAGCGACCACACCCGTTAGCTGAGCAATCACTTCTGCCCCTTCGAGGGTGGATGAGCGGATCTACCGAAGGCACCTCGCCGGCGTCCCGTGTGATGCGCCGCAGCTTCCACCGCCTTATTGAGCCGTGCAGTCGTGCTGCCACGCCATACGTGACAGATAGCAAGTGCCAGCGCATCGGCCGCATCGGCTGGTTGAGGTACGTCGTCGAGCTTGAGGATCCTGGTCACCATGGCACCGACCTGCTCCTTGGAGGCGCGGCCGGAGCCGGTGATGGCGGCCTTGACCTCGCTGGGTGTGTGCAGGCTCACCGGAATCCCGTGTCTAGCAGCCACCAGCATCGCCACCCCGGCAGCTTGCGCGGTGCCCATCACAGTCTGCACATTGTGCTGAGCAAACACCCGTTCGATGGCCACTGCTGTCGGCCGGTAACGAGCAATCCAGCCATCGATCGTCTCCTCGATGGCCACGAGGCGACGTGCGACGTCAAGATCGGACGACGTACGGACGACATCAACGGCAACCAGCAGCGGCTGTCGCCCTGGAACTCCGTCGACCACGCCCAGACCGCATCTGGTCAGGCCCGGGTCGATCCCCAGCACCCGCATGCGTGCCCCCAGTTGCCGCGTGACCGGATCGCCCACGCGATCCCCCTTGCCCTCGATAAACGAACAGATGTTCGGCAGCCTATGTACTGCTCCTGACTTTGGTGACCGCGACACGCTGTCCGTTCGCAACTAGTGTTGCAGCCGCCATCGTCGTCGGACGGGGGGTCTCCTGATCTGCCTTCAGGTCTGCAGCGCTAGCCATTCGTCAGCGAGGATGCTGAAGACGCTGGAGTCTCGCCAGCCGTCGCGGATCTCCATGGTGTGTCGCAACCGACCCTCGAACGTCATGCCTACCTTCTGCAGCACGGCGGCCGACGGCAGGTTTCGAGGATCGCAAGTGCCCATCACCCGATGAAGATCCATAGATCCAAAGGCGATTTCGAGCAGTGCCCGCGCGATCGCCGTTCCGATGCCGCGACCCCAATGATCAACGTGAACGATGTACCCCATCTCGCCCTGGCGCCATTCATGACTCGAGATTGTGAGCTCACCAAGCCCGACCGCGGTTCTCTGCTCCTCGGCAATCCAGACGTATCGATCCTGTGGCTGACGGCTCCATTCGCTAACTGTCCGAGCGACGAAGGCTTTGGTTTCAGCCACCGTGTTCGGTCCCCATGCCTGGTATCGGCAGACCTCTATGGTCGATGCCCACTCGTGGACGGCAGTCCAGTCCTCGATGTCAATGGGGCGCAGCGCGATACCAGGCACCGTGTCATTCGACTCACCCACTGCTGGCCCGTCAAGAGTCCGTTCCTGAAGCTAGGAGGCTGACCGACCCGCTCTCTTGCTGTCCACAGTTCGCGGCTTCATTCGCTACGGCGCCGGACGTGCTCAGCTCGCCGACCCGGGTGCCTTTCCGCGGCTTTGGTGGAAAACGTCTGCCTCTAACCGTGATAAGCCGCTCTCATCCGCAGCTTGGGGGGAAACGTACGCCAATCAGTTAAGCGTTTCGCGCTCCACTGCCAACAGCAAGCCGATTCAGCTACGCGATCACGCTTGGGGCAAGATCAGCAAGCCCAGTAGTCGTGCGGCCAAGGCACTAGCTGATGTTGGCCAGTACCTCATCGGAGGCATCGAAGTTGGCGTACACGTTCTGGACATCGTCAGAGTCTTCGAGAGCGTCAATGATCTTCATCAGCTTTTCAGCCGTCGGGGCGTCGACCTCCTGGGTGTATTGAGGAACGAAGGAGACCTCGGCCGACTCGTAGTCAAACCCCGCGTCCTGCACTGCCGTGCGTACCGCCACCGTGTTACTTGCCTCAGTAATGATCTCGAAGCTATCGCCAAGATCATTGATCTCTTCGGGGTCGGCATCCAACGTCACCTCAAGAAGATCATCTTCGCTGATGCCGCGACTGTCTTGCTGCTTGGCGACGATCACCACGCCCTTGCGAGTGAACATCCGCGCCGTCGAGCCGGCGTCGGCCATGGTCCCGCCGTTTCGCGTCACGGCCACTCGTACGTCGGAGGCTGAACGGTTCCGATTGTCGGTAAGGCACTCAATAAGCAGCGCAACGCCTGCTGGTCCGTACGCCTCGTACATTAACGTCTCGTAATCCGTGCCACCGCCTTCGGCGCCTGAACCCCGCTTGACGGCACGGTCGATGTTGTCGTTCGGGACTGAGTTCTTCTTAGCTTTCTGGATCGCGTCATATAGCGTCGGATTCCCGGCCGGGTCGCCGCCGCCAACTCGAGCTGCTACCTCAACGTTCTTGATCAGCTTGGCGAAGAGCTTGCCACGGCGGGCGTCGACCACAGCCTTCTTGTGCTTGGTAGTGGCCCACTTGGAATGACCGGACATGTGCGAAATCCTAACCGCCCTGCCGGCTTCGGGTCGTTTGCGATCACGAGGGCCCAAATGTATGAATTCGGCCGCACATTTGGATCGTCGCTGAACACAAGCGCCGAAACGGCACGTCGGAGGCCCGAGGGGCCCAACTGACACGGTGAAGAGTTATCCACAAATTGCGGCGGCGCAGGTTACACAGCAGAGGCTTCGCCGTCCAGATTCCTCGCCATGAGTCTCCCGCAGCAGAAGTACAACCTTGACGTTGGTAGTCCATTCACACGCGCTGACGCTCGAGCGGCGGAAATCAAAGTCAAGGAACTGCTCAGAAGGCGCCATCAGAAGGTCTTCTACAACCTTTACGTCAGCGCCGATGTTGTGATCACACCACAACTTCGCGCACGAGCAGCAGTACAGCTTGCCAACCCCGACAGCTACAGGAGCCACCGCACGGCTGCTGGGTTGTGGGGCTTGGCATCGCACCCTTGAGCGCGTACGCGATGCGCTGCGCAAGCGTGGGGTCCGAGTGCCGTCACGATTCAAGAATGAGTGGCGACGCCATTTTCCGCTCACTGAATGGCACCCAACGGTTTGGCCGCTAGGTCGATTGTGATCGCAAACGAGTGCGCCGTGAAGTGCACGTTGATTGAATGGAGGTGAGAGACCTCGACCGTGGTTCTGTCGCAGCAGGACTGCGAAGCTGGGGGCAGCCTGGCCTGGGAGATGCCGGGTTTGGGTGGCAAGCGGCCCCGACAAAGCCGGGACGTGTCAGCACTGCCAGATGATGCGGGCCCGGTGAGCGTGGCGGAAAGGCATACGTGAGGAACCGGTGTTTACGCCCCTCAAGATCACACCGGCTCGAACCTGGCGGATAGGGGCCGGAGGCGACGCGCACCCG
>Ga0126310_10000599_pt1 | contig 12673 bp, 13 predicted proteins | sample Plot60_FD_92540 | JGI IMG/M metagenome (GOLD analysis project Ga0126310, IMG submission 92540) | Serpentine soil microbial communities from UC McLaughlin Reserve, CA, USA - Plot60 | ecosystem: Environmental > Terrestrial > Soil > Grasslands | place: USA: UC McLaughlin Reserve, Lake County... | reverse complement strand
TTTTTTTTGTTACTATATTACAGGTAATTGCTTTTCACTGCAAGATAATAATATAGAAGTTGAGCTAGAGAAAAAAATTAACAAAGAAGGAGTCCCGAATCGGTTTCTCATAATAGCAACGAATACGATAAACGATAATGGAGAGAGCAAATATGTAGCTGATTTTCATCATAAATCTGAATGAATGAATGAAACCCCTATAATACCATCCTCATTTTTAGCCACCCAAAAACTCCAAGTCCAAATTGTGGCTATTCACTAGGGGCAGTATTCAGTTAGAGTAAATAATACTCAAGGTTATGAAACTCTTCCATAAAATGAGTGTCAAAGTCAGATCAAAATTAATGAGATTAAAACTTGCTTAATTCCTATAGACGGTTAAACAAAAATATAAACAAACCATCATATTCCTTCCATTATAACTTGCTTAGTTACCAGTATTAAATGAGTGACACTACCATCAACAAGTTACTATACCATCACTAAACATTACTATGGTAAAAGATTTCCATTGTATTACATTGACTATGAACACCATAATATGGGTACCAAAAGTGATTGACGACTACCCATAATTATACAATATACATAGAGGTACCTTATTGTTATAACTCTACCATTTCACATATTTAACCATTGTAATGTCTATATTTTATGAAAATCTGCTTTATGGAATGAGTGTAAAATAAATATGACAACATTGTTTGAAAAAAAATTGGTATAACTAATATAAGAAAAGAAATCTACAATGTTATATGTTAAAGAAAGAATGTAGAGGTTGTAATATTAGAGATAAATTGTACAAAGTGCATATCTTGTTTGCCATAAGTACTATAAACATTTTATTTTAATGATTGGTTTATGAAATTTCCTAATTTTTTCAATATTGGTTTAATTGGAAGAACGACAAGAGGATTTCAAAAAGTGAAAATGTATAACAAAGTAGTGTGCCCTATCTGCATTAAATATACAAAAAATCATGTAATCAATCATTACAATTCAAAATATTTATGCTTGAAATGTTACAAGTCATTAGAAAGACGAGGAGCATTGACTGAAACAGTTGGTGGAGGTTTAGCGGAATTGGTTCAAACCAAGGATGACATTTAATGAGATTCTTATTTGAGTATAAATCTGAAAATTGAATTATTTAATTCATAATTTGTTCTAGATTTAATATTGTGTAAAGATTCAAATAAAAAGTAACGAAGCTATATATTAATTGGCTCTGTTAAGTTAAGCAGTAAAAGCTATAGCTAGGAACATTCCATTTATGTTATGATATTTAGATTTGAAAGAGATAAAACATCTACAGTTATAGTAATGTATTCTCTTTATCTATATTTTCTTGGTCTTAGTTTACGCAATACTTCTAAAGCGTTAGTGATTTTCAAAGATGAAAAAAGAAGTTATGTTTCTATATGGAATTGGATACAAAGATTTGGTTCATCTCAAATCTACAAACGTAAAAGAGTAACTGCTTTTATTATAGATGAAACTGTTATACAGATTGGAAACCATCATTATTGGTTATGGTTTTGTATTGAACCAGTCCACTCTTCAGTGCTGGGAATCTACATATCTGAGGAGAGAAATATGCTTGTTGCAGAGAGATTTATTCGTTCACTAGTTGAAAAATATGGTAGACATACAGTTTACACAGATGGTGGTACATGGTATGATGAAGCATGCAATATACTGAAATTGAAACATTATCTACACTCACCATTAGAAAAGAGTTTGATAGAAAGAGTAAATCAATATTTCAAAGATAGAACCGAGAGTTTTGATGACTATTATCCAGGTATTGGAAATGAATGCAATCTATTACATGTACATAACTGGATACAATTCTTTGTATCTATGTATAATAATACTACTACAACAACAACAACAACAACAACAAATAATTATTTCCAATATGAGTTTAATGGAGGTGAAGTTGTCTTAACTTAACAGAGCCTATTAATTCCTCTTTAACAAAAAGAAACTGCCTTAATATATCAATTAAAAGTTGAAATAATGAAAAAAATTTACTAATTTTTTATAAAAGAATAGATAGATTAATCCTTATGTCATAACGAATATGTAAATGATACTAATAGTCTAATTATTCTTTAGAAGCGATATAAGCAACAATATTTATCAGTATTTTAAAAAATCATTTTCGTAAGATAGAATTTTTACAAAATCATGTAAAGATAAACAATATTATTATCATTATTATTATTATTAAATTTTTTTAATATTGTATAGTAATGTAATAACTATAAACTATTTTCTAAACTAACTACTAGTTTATATTAAATAATATAGATGTTTAAAAATTAAATATAAAGAACTTGTTGATTGGTAACTTCTAAAATTAACTAGCTCTATAATTATTTAACTAGTTTAAACCCAGATATATATCCAAATGGTGATACAATAAAAAATGAGTCTAAAATAAACTATAATTTTATAATAAAAGCAATTTCTTTGACCTTAGCAATAAATGTATGTTGTAGCAGAATAGATAAGGTTTTGTAAAGGTTTCTAAACTACTTTGACCATAACAAATATAATTATTCATAATTAGAAACTATTATTAGAATTGTTTCCTATTCTTTAGTATTGAAACTAGATAATGATTCTTCTGACAAGGATAATGATCCGAAGGTCTTTACAAATTACCATCATTCGCAATTAGACAGTGATTTATTAAATCAATCAGTAGAAAAAGCTATTAATGATAGAAACTTTCTAACTTCTAATTTAAGTATATTAGAAGATATGAAATTTCCTACATATAAATATAAAATAATTAACCATGTTAAAAAAAAACAAATGATGAAAACATAATAGCATTATTTAATACATTATCTGACTCATTGGAATATAAAGATATTATACATATAAAAAATATTCTCCAAAGTAATATTCCAGCAAAAAATTCACCTTCGAAAACAAAGAATCCTGACGAATTGAATGTTAATCCATTATCTAAAGAAAAAAATTTAGCTATTGATGAGAAAAATGATTCTATATCAAATGATTCTATGCGACAATTTATATGTAATAAATGCGGTAAACCGTTTCTTACAAGAGAAGATCTAAATATTCATCGAAACTTTGAAGGCCATTAGACGTGAATACATCATTTTGTGACTACATTGGTTTTATTAAGTATTATTTTTGGAATTTGTAAAACTTACTAATTTTATATAAAACTATGGAATACAATGCTTATGATTTTCTTCTTATAACTAATGTAAAAAGGCTTTTTATTTTGACAAAGAAGTAACCAACTAAATTAATGGAATTTAAAATATTTATTTTCCATAACTAAGCAAATATTTGAATAACTTAATTCTTTTAGAGACATTGGACATTGACTTTGAGTTAACAATATTAAATATTATATTTATTTTAACAGAGTTGTTATAGTTGTAATAAAGTATAATAAAGTATAATGTTAAAATATATTTATGGAGAATAAAGGAGAAAATACACAAATACCCAATAAGTCACTCTCTATTAGAGATAGTAATAGGGAACCTATGAACAAAGTTGAAGAAAGATCTAAATCCTTTACCGATAAAATAGTAAATAAAATTCCTCATATTGACAGTGTAAAGGAAATTGAAAATGCATTAGATAAATACTCTAATGTAAAGTTTATAACACTGGGTTTATTTGCTTTAATTGGTTTTATAGTAATAATCTATGCTATACTAGTGGCGGTTGTCTCAGACACTATAATTCAATCTGCAAATGTATTCTTTGTAGTTACTATAATTAGTATTTCTACTTTGGTTGGCACACTTGTATATCAAATTCGGCCGCCAAAATAAGTTTTTATTGGTATGATAGTGTCCTAGTACCAAATTATTTTGGCATTATTTATAAAAAATAAGCAAGATATCTACTAATAAATAATACGGCCAATACTTTGTAGATTATTCAAGATATGCGTCTTAAGAATATAATGGTATAATGAGCTATTAAAGATGAGACAATTTAAGATTAAAATGACCATATTAAAGAATCAATACAAGTATACAAAAAACAAAGGAATTGTTTCATTATATAATATAATTTGTTATACAATCACGTTTTGCATCTTACGTTTTAATTTTTATTGTTTTTCATAATTCTAGATTAAAGTTCTATAAAAAATATTATTTTTCAATGTAGTTAGAATTAATTCCTTTAAGAGGACTTGAATTGGATGTTCGCTATATATATAATTATACTAGAATATGTATACTAATCATCTTTTAAATAATCTATTTACTTAGTGCTTTTCTGACTTCTGGTAATGCCAAAGTAAACCCAACATGAATACAATCAAATTTATCATCAGATATACATTTCAAGTTTTTATTTCTTATTTGTACTTCAATTAATCTATTATTTTTTCTTAAATCCTTTAAAATAATTGTATCATCGTTTAAACTAATTAAAGAGATTAATGGTGCTTCCTTTAATATTTGTCTTCTCTCAAGTTCAATCAAAGCTGATTCTGATACAAAAGAGGCAAAGGATAGAGATGGATTCTTATTTTTTTCCAGAGTATAAATCTCTTCTAATTTTTTTAATACCTTTCCACTAAAGGTTATTGTTCGTTGACCTGGTTGGGGCATTTAATATAGACACACGAAATTCCTTAATAAATTTAACGTTTATATACTTTAATTAACCGTTAGTAACTATGGAGAATTGGAATATACAAAAAAGAATTAACTGGAACGTCGAGGTAATGCCAATAATAAAGGAGAGATTAGCATTGTTTAATCGATATGGTATAATTCCAACACTCAAAACTATTTTTTATTCCTTGGTTTATTTAAATATAATTCCAAATTCGTTTTATTATTATACATATCTTATTCAATATTCTACCAAAGCAAGAATTAGAGGAGATTTACCTATTAATTGCTTTCCTGAACAAGATCTACCCAGAATAAGAAATTCATATAGTGAATTTGTTAACGCAAAGGAATACATTCAAAAGATTATCCATTACCTTGAAGAACCCTCTGCAAATCCTTTTCGACGAGATTGTAATTTCAATAATAAAAGTAATCCCCCAAACAGCGATATAGAAATTTGGGTCGAAAAAAATACATTAAGTTTTACCCTTCACAATTTGTTAAAACATTTACGTATCAAAATAATTTCCAATAAACGAACTAATAATTTGGAATTTATAACTAACAATATTAAACGTCTAAAATGTTCTGTGAAAGAAGATAAAAAAATTTACATACTATATTTTGGTAATTTTGATCTCTTTAACAACAACATTGACAAAATTATTAACAATGCTCTACTAGATTTCAATTTAAATATAGATTTTAAAAAAATTGCTGTCACAGAAAATCAAATGAGAAAATTTCATTTACCAGAAAATCCTAATCCTAAAATCATAAGAAAATTAGACAGTAATTTACGAAAAGACTATTTCATTAAAAAGTACGGACGGCTATTTCAAATAGAAATGGAAGCTCTCCAAGCATATGCACCAGAAAAATTTAAGAATATGGTTTTAGAGTCAGTAAATAATATTTTTCAGAAATATCAAAATTGTGAAAATATAAAAAATTGTCATTTAATGGCTTAAAATTTTGAATTATTTTTTTAGTTAAAACTAGGTATATAATTACCTAAATGAATATTATTCTAAAAACCATATCAGTATTAGATTCTCATTGTTATAAATTATAGTGGTAACAAATCCAAAATATATATTATACATATTATCTATTATCTGCCTCATAAATTATAAATCATGAGTTAAAGTTGTTCTAGATTGTAAGTTATATTAATAATAATTAAAATATAAAATAGACAAACAATAAACTATTATTTCTTATTTAATTTATATTGGATTTAAATTTATATTAGAATAGCTATCGATTAAATATTTTCTACTAATACTAATCTAGTGAATGTCAGAAGGTCCTGAAGTAAAGATTGTTGCAGATAAAATACTATCTTCAATGTTAGGAAAAAAAATAGAAGACATTGTATTTAAAAATTTGAATAGTGATATAAAAAATAAAATTATAGGAGCTAGATTAAAAGAAATAAGAACATTTGGAAAGAATATTGTAATCAAATTTTCTTCAGGAATTTATCTTCGTAATCATATGATGATGTGGGGAAAGTGGCGGATTTATGACAGACAAAAGTACGATAAAGGATTAGCAATACCACCGAACAGATCCAAATGGAAAAAAAATCCATTATTACTAAAAAATGTTAAAGATGTAAGAGAGGACTCCCGCGTAAGATTAACAATTATTACCAAGGAAACGGTATTGATTGAATTTAATGGTCCAATTTTACAATTTTCTATAGATAATCCTTCAGAAATGGAACCAATAAAATCTCTTGGTCCAGATTCCTTAAGCGAAATTTTTGATATAGATGAAGCTAAAACGAGATTACGTACAAAACAACAATTACTCATTTCACAGGCTTTATTAGATCAAAAGATAATCTCGGGTATAGGTAATAAATATAAATCTGAAATTTTATTTATTTGCAAAATTTCACCTTTTAAACTAATATCACAGCTCAAGCCAACAGAAGAAAAAATTCTTTTGGAAAGAATTCCAAAATTACTTAGGTATGGATACAAGAACTGTGGCAGAACAAGATGTGTATTACAAAATGAGAAAAGTTCTTGGAATACTAGACATTGGGTTTTTCGCCGAACAGGAAAAGAATGTTGGATATGCAGATCATTGATTAAATCAGAAAAGACATTAACTAATCGTGCAACCTTTTGGTGTCCGAATTGTCAACAATAACATTTAATGATAACTGAAAAATTTGCTTAAATTAATATGATTATTTATATAAATAATTCTTTTTTTTCAATGTTTAACTTAGTGCAATGAAGAAAAGTCTAAAAATCACATCTATCTTTGAATTTGGAAAAGATAAGAGTACAAAATGGTACAAAAAATTTTCTATTCCCATAATGATAACTTTCAGTAGTAATTTGATAATGAAGATTATATCATTAATAGCAATAATAAAATTAACCTACATTATTTTAAATTACCTTATTTATAGAAAATGATTAAAAATTGAGTAATTATAGCCTTAATTTCTATATAATAATAATTATTTTACTAGTCTTACCTCTGCAATTTATGATAATACAAACTGCCTACAGTCAAATAGATAATGTCTCTTCTTCCAATGTTAATAATACAATCCATCCTCCTTCTATTATCAAACCTAAAGTAGATCTCAAGATAGAGGGAACTATTGTCGATGATAAAATTAATGAGGGTGACGGAGATGATAAGTTAAATGGAAAAGATGGTGATGATCAATTAACTGGTGGAAGAGGAGATGATGAACTTGATGGAGATGAAGGTAATGATATAATAAAAGGACAACAAGGAAATGACATAATTGAAGGCGACAAAGGTAATGATAATTTGATGGGAGAAAGAGATGTGGACGTCATAACTGGAGATGAAGGTGATGATAAAGTAGATGGTGGAAAAGGAGACGATCATCTTGATGGAAGCGAAGGAAACGATGAGATTAATGGAGGAGAAGGATCAGACATCATGATCGGCGGTCTGGCATCTGATACTTTTATTTGTGATGAATTTGATAAAATAATGGATTTTAGTTCGGTAGAGGGTGATAAAAAGATTGGATCATGTTTAGTTATAGATTATAACCAATCTAACACAACACAAGTTACAACAAATACAACAATACAATAAGTAATAGTACATTTTCCTATTATAGCTCAAAAATATTCAATTATAATATTTCTATAATTCCAAGTATGATATTAATTTATAGTAAAGAGCAGAATAAAAAATAAGTTTTTGCAACTATATACCTCTACTACTTCCTTGACTAAATATTATCTACATTACTAAAGATTTTATCAAAAGTTTATCAACTTCTTTGCGTTTTCAATTCTCCAGTTTCTTTGATATTCATAAAGACTAACTTAGTACATGAATTTAAAATAAAAATTTAAAGTTTTGTTTTTTATATATGTTAGAAAATTGTTAATATTAATATTAATAATAATAATAATAATTTTCTCATAGAAGATTAATTTGATTTATTGTTGTTGAATTTGCTGTGCTTTATTTCTTCCAGATCTATGGCCTAAATACATAATTACAAATCCACCAATTACGATCATCAATCCAATGGACCCAACAAGTATTATAGATATTGTCATTGTAGATGCAATCCAAAGAAAGCCAAATAAAATAATTATTATTCCAATGAAATATCCTGCTATTTTTCTTGCCCATCCCATGTATAAATGTCTAATATTTGGATTTTAAGGTTTTAGTTAAATTTAGAAACTTAATTTTAATAGTAGATTCTCTTTATTGATTGTTCTCTATAATTTGTTTGTGAATTTATAAATTGATGGAAAGTGATAATAATTTTACAAGAAATCATTGAATTTATTATAGACTATTCCTATCAAATAACAACTAGTAATAATTATTAGTATATTCAATAGATTTAGAACATGTAAACTGCGTTTGTTAAATATTATAAATTTAGCATATTATACCTTTATTACTATGAGTTTATAATATAATATAATGGCTATATCTACCAAAGACAATAAGAGTTTAAAGAAAAAAGAGTCTTCGTTAGGAAATATGCTTAAAGGTACAGGTTTGTTTATTGGTATCTTTATTGTAATTTATATAGTTATATTATTTGCGACTTGAGTCTTCGCAAAATAAATATCTCCCCTCCATTTTTTATGATATATTTTTGTTAATTATAATTACTATTTATCTCAGTTTATGGAAAAACATGGATCGTCCTAAAACCTGTAATAATAATCCTAATATTTAATATTACTATAATTTTGTACCTTTGTAGATAATGTACATCTATTAACCATAGCCTTCTATTATTGATTTAAACGATTCCAATAGTAATGGATTATCAAGTTATTACTATAAAAATAATATTATATTCATCATGGTCATGAAATTAATTAAATTTAAATCTCCTTTTATTTAGTAGTGAAAAATAGTATCTCCAATTGTTTTTTTCCAATCAGATCTAATCCCTGGTTTCCCTTTCATTTTCTCAATATAATTAAAAGCAGATAGTCCAGCTGCTGCTCCATCCCCACAAGCTGCCACAATTTGTTTATATAAAATATTTGTTGCATCGCCTGCAGCAAAGATCGACGGGTGTACTGTCTTTCCACCCTCAGTTACTTCTATTTCACCTTTTGCATTAACCTTAACAAGATGTTTTACGAAATCCAAGTTGATTTTTGATCCCATTTCGATGAATAAACCATCGATGTTAAGTGTCTTTTCTAAACCTTGGTTATCTTTAATAACAATTTTTTGAAGCGTATTATTACCATGAATTTCTTTAATCATACTATTAGGAATCAATTCAACATTCTCTTTTTTTTCTATAGAAGATATCATCTCTTTGTCACCTCCCAAACCACCTCCCCTGTAAATCAAATAAACCTTTGAGGCCATTCTCGAAAGGAGAATTCCAGATTCAAGAAGGTAGCCGCCCACTCCTACGGTAGCTGTTACCCTATCTTGATAAAATGGTGCATCACATTTAGTGCAGTAATGAACTCCTTTATTTGCAAATACATTCTCATTTGCAATGCCTAAGTTATTGGGTACTTTACCTGGTGCCAAAACTATAGATTTACAGGTATATTCTGATCTATTAGTTTTAATTGTTAGCCCATTTTCAGATTCATCTATCCGTTCTACTGTATCATATATCATTTCTCCTTTGAATGTAAGGTATTGGTTTTCTAAAGTTCTAGCAAGTAAGGGGCCACTAGACATAATGGTTCCAGGATAGTTTTCAAGACGTGGAATTAGATTTAGTTGACCGCCGAGGTCTTTTGATATAACTAGACATGAAGTCTTTTGGCGAGCAATATATATACCTGCTGATAATCCTGCGGGCCCGGCACCAATTACAATAATTTCATAATCGCTGGTCAATTATCCCACCGAAATCAATGATGTAAGGTTATTGACACCCTCTATTTTATAAAGATGCCCATCTATAGAATTCTTTATTTGTTGTATATCAGGCGATTCTAGAATTACTAAAATATCATAAATCCCATATACAGATTTTACCTCCTTAACACATGATATTTTTTTTGCTGTTTCAATAATACTTCGTTGTTGTTTATAATCAATATTTAATAAAATATATGCTTCATTCACAAAATTTCATACCTCTATACTGATATAACATTAATTTTATAAAAATTTTCGTATTTTATATAAATCAATGAGATTATGAGTGTAATAGTTGTATTTAAACATTGTAATTTATAAGAGGGATAAATAATAATAAATAATTGCTGGAAAATACTCTTCAAATTTAGTCACTAAATAAGATGGAAGATTTTAGATTATAATGATCAATAATGGTAAATATTTTAGCCATATTCAAAAGACAAAAATTACTCTTTACAGGATATAATATTTCTACTATTTAGAACAATATTGTTGTAACTTTTTTTTAGATATCGTATTGATAATTCAATATCTGGAAGAATAAATAATATTACTTTAATCAGTCCAAAATATTTAATTTGTCCTTTCCGCTCATTATTTTACTCGATACAATAATTCAATTGAATGGATGGTAAATATAGTAAATGGGAATATTATATACACAATTGAAACTTTACAGATAACTATAACTCTATATGTTAAATCAAACAATCATTACATTTAGAAAATGTATCTAGATTAAATACTCATTATCAATGCAAAAAGTGACAATATCTCTTATCCGAGGAATTTAATAAATATATTTATAAAAAATTATTGGGCAATAGTTTTAAAATGGATACCATTACCTTAAAAAATAATAAACCTTCTTACAGCATAATTTTGAGTCACAGTACAATTCTTAAACAGCTATAAAAATTATCAGTGTAAATCGTGTTTTAAGAAAAATGGATATACTACCAAAAATAATTTTTAACAACAATAAAGAATTTTATTCTAGTATTTTAATCAACTAATATTTTGGATGATACAAGTCAATTTACTAATTTATTTTATTTGGATGTGCATCTCTACTATCTAGTACATGTAATATGCCATTATCATCAATGTCAAGATCATGTATTAGTAAGAATTCACCTGGTCCAGAACCTTGTTTTCCAATACTCTTTAAGTAATGACCATCAGATGTAAAAACCTGAATCCTATTGTTTTGGGTATCAACTACGTACACATTTCCTTGTGAGTCAAAATCAATTCCATGCGGTTCGTCAAATTGGCCTTCATTTTTTCCAACAGATCCCCAGTTTGTAATAAATTTACCATCTTTGGTAAACTTCGTTACAGCACCATTATCCTCATCATTAACATATACATTATCTTTAGAATCAATAGATACTGCGTGTAAATGTCTAAATTGACCATCCCCTTCTCCATACTCTCCCCACTGTTTAATGAAATTACCTTCGGTATCAAATTTTTGAATACGATAAGCGTATTTTTCGCTAGTATAGATGTTATTATCAGAATCAAACGCTACACCCCAAAGTCTGTTAAACTCTCCAGGACCATTTCCTTTTTTCCCAATAGTCATTAATAATTTGCCATTAGGATCGAATTTCATTAGTTTTCCAGGCCCCCAGTTAACTACCCATACGTTTCCTTCCTGGTCAACATTTACATCTTCCATTTTGTGGGAGAAAAGATTTTCGTCAGCTGGAGCACCCCAAGACAATAAGAAATTACCTTTACTATCAAACTTTTGGACATTCATTCTCTGTTCATCGGTGACATAGATATTTCCCTGTGAATCTACCGCTATGTTATGGGCATGAAGAAATTGACCATCACCATTCCCCTTGGATCCGAAACCGCCAAGAAATTTACCGTTTAAATCATATTTTTGAACATAATATTTCTGAATCTCGCCGTTACTCATGTCATAATTTGGCTGATTCATATTCTCAGAGCCTGTTTTCTTTTTTTTAGAAGATTTTTTTTCTGAAGAATCATCGTCATAATCTTCATTTGTATTTGCACTTTCTTCATCATTTGTATCTGAGTATGAATCATCATAATTATCATTAGTATTTGTTGAGGATCTTCTATCCTGTTCATCGACATCAAAATAATCGTCTTCTTGAAACTCAAACACTTGAGCAGATATAGGTTGATAATTCATGTTTAGATAACTAAAGACTAAAGTAAAAGTAATTAAAAATACAAAAGTAAGGCTAGCCCTTTTTAATAACATCTTCTTATAATTATTATTTACGTTAATATTAAGATTATAATAAAGTTATGTATAATATCCTTATAGAAAAACTTACTCTGTATATTATGAGTTATATTGTGACTATCTTAATTACTATAGATATTCTATAAAAAAAAATTTCGTTCTCTTAATAAATAGTACTGCACTAATTATTTTAAGGGTATCTATATAAATTTTAGCTGAATAACAAAATTATTGACTTTTTTTCAGTATGTCATGAACTTAAATATAAAAATCAGCTAAAAAAACCAACCGAAAAAACAATGAACATTAAGAAAAAATAGTTTTTCACAAATGAAATTTATCTATCTTTAGGATATATTTAATTGCGATGAGGTAGGGTTTTTCTTTAAAACAAAAAGGAAATAACAAAAGA
>Ga0126310_10000597_pt1 | contig 12725 bp, 12 predicted proteins | sample Plot60_FD_92540 | JGI IMG/M metagenome (GOLD analysis project Ga0126310, IMG submission 92540) | Serpentine soil microbial communities from UC McLaughlin Reserve, CA, USA - Plot60 | ecosystem: Environmental > Terrestrial > Soil > Grasslands | place: USA: UC McLaughlin Reserve, Lake County... | reverse complement strand
GTCCGGCAGCTTCTCAAAAAGACCCGATTTGCCGGGGAAATTTTGGGCGAGGGAAATCGTTGTTAGGGGCGGGGCGGCTCTTTGACAGTTACTTGAGAAGCACCATGGGTAGGAGAGTCCGTATATGGCCGCGCGAAAACACACGTTAATCTCCCTGTCTGCTAGTTAGGACTGGCGTTTATGCCGTCCCAGGGGGAGCATAGCCGTGGAAAGCGTCATGTAAGAGAACGAATGCCCTACTCCTGATGCGCGAGAGCCTCTCTTGCCTGCTGGCGTTTCCTCCTGTTGCGCTCTCGCCTGTATCGCCTGAGTCTCTCCTTCCGCTCTCGTTGGAGGCTCTCTCGACTCTGGCGCCTCTCCAACCCATGACTCACCGCTCGGTTACATCCCTCCTTGAGATTGGATAAGGTCTTTGCTGCAAGCCGGAGCGCAAGTTCAGGTCCTCCTACGATCCTATAGCGCCGCCTGTAAGAGTGCACCACTCCTAGCAATGCGATCGCGTAGAAGAGGACCCCGGCCAGGATAACCAGGAAGACAGTCGGGAAGTTGAGCGCCAAGAACAGGGGGAGGGAGAACCCCGCCACCGCCTTCACTAATGGGTTGTTGACCACACCCAACCGCACCATCGGTACCCCTCCTTATACCGAGGTGCTCACCTGCAGTCTCACCGCCGACAAGAACCATTTCGGTCACTACTGATGGTGGCTAGAAGGATAACGTGTCCTAGATGTAGTGGTCAAGTAGTGGTCAACGCCGATCTCCGGAAGGAAGGTTTGTTACAGGCGAGTGGTTCTTGAGAGGCGAGAGCTTCCTCAGATCTCTTCCTGAGGAGACCGCTGAGAGGCCGCTCCTCCCTAGAGGCGCGCAAGGATACCTTTTAAGTGTCGCTAGGACCGGGGGTAGGGGAAGGTCCGCAAGGGGGCGGCGTCGGCTTCAGCGCTGTTTAAGGTGAGTTGAAAGGGAGACTAAGAAGGCCTCTGAGGCTGCTCCGAATGGAGCGGGCAGGCGGATACTAACTACTTAGCGGGCGTGTGGCAGTAGGGCAAACCGGGTATCACGATCGAAACTGTCAGGCACCACGAGGGAGCTAGACAATGCACTACCGAAGCCTAGGACGCACGGGCACTCAGGTAAGTGAGCTGTGTCTTGGATGCATGATGTTCGGAGGCCGTACGGACGAAGCGGCCTCATTCGACATCATAGACTGGGCCATCGACTCGGGGATCAACTTCCTGGATACCGCCAACGTCTACAGCCGCGGACGCAGCGAGGAGGTGGTGGGGAAAGCTCTCAAGCGCAACGGGAAGCGGGATAGCGTGGTGCTGGCCACCAAGGTGCACGGGCGCATGGACGATGAGGACCCCAACGCCGCTGGCAACCACCGCAGGCACGTGATCGAGCAGTGCGAAGCCTCCCTAAGGCGTCTGCAGACCGACCATATCGACCTCTACCAGATCCACCGCCCTGACTCCCGGGTGCCCATAGACGAAACCTTGCGGGCGCTGGATGATCTGATCCACGCTGGCAAGGTGCTCTACGCGGGCACGAGCACCTTTGCTGGCTGGCAGGTCGTCGAGTCGTTGTGGGCCTCCAAGGAGCTTGGCCTGAATCGCTTCGTGACGGAGCAACCTCCCTACCACCTGCTGGATCGGCGCATAGAGCGCGAGCTCGTGCCGGTAGCTCAGACCTACGGCCTGGCCCTGATACCGTGGTCACCGCTCGCTGGCGGCTTTCTGAGCGGCAAGTACCACAGAGAGCAGGCATCGCCCGAAGGTTCCCGCTACGGCCTAGAGCCCAGGCGTATGGGGCGCAACCACTTTACGGAGGAAGCCTTCGCCGTCGTGGAGGTAGTCGAAGCGCTAGCTACGGAGAAGGGGTGCACGCCGGGGCAGGTTGCGCTCGCGTGGTGCAAGGAGCAGCCGGGTATAACCAGCCCCATCATCGGGCCGCGCACGATGGAGCAACTGCGGGACAACTTGGGCGCGGTAAGTATTGAGATCACAGAGGAGGATCGTGAGCGACTCGACGAGGTGGCGCCTCCGGGGCGAGCTACCGTACCCTACTACGAAGCCGACTTCGGTCCACCCAGATTTTGCTGGTAAGGACAGTAAACCATCCCTTTGAGAAAGGACATATTCGTATCGAGAGTAGGGACCTTGCTTGGCGGCAGCCTTGAGGAGATTGTGAAAGGAGTTTGGGTGTGCAGATAGGGGTGACCTTTCCGCAAACCGAGATAGGCACCGACCCTAAAACCATCCGAGACTACGCTCAAGTCGCAGAGGACCTCGGATACGAGCACCTCTTGGCCTACGATCACGTGCTCGGTGCCGACCCCACAAACCGGGAAGGCTGGCGAGGATACACCCACCAGACCATGTTTCATGAGCCATTAACCCTTTTCGGTTATCTGGCTGCCGTCACGCAGCGGCTCGAGTTAGTCACCGGAGTCATCGTCTTACCCCAGCGCCAGACCGCGCTTGTAGCCAAACAGGCAGCCGAGGTCGATGTCCTTAGCAGCGGACGGCTGCGCCTCGGGGTGGGTATCGGCTGGAACGCGGTGGAGTACGAGGCGCTCGGGGAAGACTTCAGCACGCGCGGCGCTCGGATCGAGGAGCAGATAGAGGTGATGCGCCTGTTGTGGACTAAGGAGGTCGTCAGCTACGAGGGTGAGTACCATCACATTGACGAGGCGGGCATCAACCCCTTGCCTGTGCGGCGCCCCATACCGGTGTGGATGGGTGCAAGAGCTGACGTAGGGCTGCGCAGGACTGCTCGCGTAGCCGAAGGCTGGTTCCCCTTGGGACCGCTAGATGACAGGATGCGCGAGGCCGTCAAGCGCCTACGCCATTACGTTGAGGAGGCAGGACGAGATCCTGAGTCGGTAGGGATCGAGGCACGCCTGGACATGAGTAGGGTCCCTCAAGAAGAGTGGGTACCCCAGACCGAAGCCTGGCGCTCGCTCGGAGCGACGCACATTTCTATCAACACGATGAATGCGGGGCTAGGCTCGCCTCAAGAGCACATAGAGGCCATCCAGCGCTACAAGGAGGCGTTGGGAGAATAGGGAGCGTCACCCGGAAGGGGCTCGATCACGCTGGCGCGGAGGCACCGGTGGAAGGGAAGGTATAGGGATTATTGACAAGGAAGCTATCCTCCAACAAACCCGCTGCCCGAGGTTCCCATCGTTACAGATTCTACTCCGGCAGCGCGGAGAGGATGCCCGCCATCTTGTACATCTGTGGGTCTAGGGGGCGCATCCTCCCGACGACCTGATCGAGGGGGAGGGTCACGACGAGCTCTCCGTTTAGCGCAACCATCACCCCCGACTCCCCCGCGGCAAGGGCCTCGACCGCGGCGGTTCCGAGCCTGGAGCCGAGTATCCGGTCGAAGGCAGTGGGGTCGCCTCCCCTCTGGGCGTGGCCGATTACCGTCAGGCGTGACTCGTAGGTGCCCGTTGAGTTGACGTACTCGTCGAACTCTGTTGCGGAGAGTTTGGCCCCCTCGGCGGCTACGACGATAAAGTGAGACTTGCCCTGATCGTAGGCCTTCCTGATGAACCCGATCAAATCCTCCGGGTCGGGCTCGAACTCGGGCACTAGGACCGCCTCGGCTCCTCCCGCGATCGCGCTCATGAGCGCCAGGTAGCCGCAGTTCCTGCCCATGACCTCCACGACGTGGGCCCGATTGTGTGAGCTCGCAGTGTCCTTGATGCGGTCTATGGTCTCAAGCGCCGTGTTGAGAGCCGTGTCCACCCCTAAGGCTATCTCGGTGCCCCAGACGTCGTTGTCTATGGTGGCCGGGATGCCCACCACCTTCACCCCTCGCTCGCTCAGCTCCATGGCCCCGGTGAGGCTCCCCTCGCCCCCGATGATCACCAGCCCCTCGATCCCCGCCTCCTCGAGCAGGCCCACCGCCCGCTCTTGACCCTCTGGGGACTGGAACTCTTTGGAGCGCTGGGTACCGAGCACGGTGCCGCCCCTGCCGATGATGCCCCCGAGCCTGCGGCGGTCCATGGGCGAGATGCGCCCCTCCAGAAGTCCCTTGTAGCCGCTCTCCACCTTTATCACTTGCCAGCCCAAGGAGAAGGCCGGGCGGGCGACGGCCCGCACGGCGGCGTTCATGCCCGGTGCATCTCCTCCGCTGGTCAGAACCGCTACCTTCATGTGAGCCCTCCTCGCTTGGAACCCAAGCGTACAAAACCCAGCGCCTCGGCGCTCATCCGATACGGTGTTGGGCTTCTTGTGACTTCTCTCGGGAAGCTCTACCCGGAGTTCTACCTCTCCTTGCGCCGCACGATCCACGATAACTGGCGGGCCCACGACCGTTGCCTTGCCCTTGGTGTGTATAGCCGTTTCAAGGGTTTGTATTGGATGGTGAGCCCCGGAGGGGCGTGGGGGGTACTGCTGCGGTTTAAGTGGCCATTCAACGGCCTTGAAGGAGATAGGATACCTGGGTTGCCGGCCGCATACCAGATGGTTCTGTAGCGCGGCCGTTTCTTACCGAAGACTGGATCGCTTGTAGCGCGCCTAGAAGAGGTTAGCAGGCAGAGGACTTATGGCTCGACCCTCACCTAAAATTACTTGGATTATCCACGAGGATGAGGTTGTGTCAGACTACCGAGCTGCCAAGCAGGGTATAAACGAAAAGATCGAGAGATATAAGACGATATGGAGATAGAAGAGAGCGCGAAGGGTCTGTAATCGGTGGGGTTCTTCTCACCGGTTTGAAAGAGCGAATACGAAGAGGAGATAGATATGGCTCAGGCAGCGTCTCCCAGCAGGTCCGGCGGAAGCAGGCGCTTTGTCTATGTGGTGGCCTCCGTCGCAGCCCTCGGAGGGCTGCTTTTCGGCTACGACACCGGGATCATCTCCGGAGCTCTTCTCTTTATCCAGAAGGATTTCCAACTCAACGCGTTTCTTGAAGGCTTCATCGTTAGCTCTCTGCTGCTCGGGGCGATGGTCGGAGCCGCGGTCAGTGGAGCGCTCTCCGATAGGTTAGGTCGGCGCACCATCATCCTCGTTGCGGCCGCTATCTTCGCGGTCGGGGCCATCGGTGCGGGGCTGGCTCCTAACGTAGAGACGCTCATCGTCTTCCGTTTCTTGCTGGGCTTGGGCGTGGGCAGCGCTTCAGCCCTAGTGCCATCTTACATCTCGGAGTCTGCACCGACCGATGTCCGTGGCTCGCTCTCCTCCCTTTTCCAGCTTGCGATCACGATAGGAATCCTGGTCGCCTACCTGGTCAATGCAGCCTTCGCCTCTGCCAGCGACTGGCGTTGGCCGCTCGGGCTGGCCTTCGTACCTGCTCTGATATTGCTTATCGGCATGTACTTCCTACCGGAGACGCCCCGCTGGCTCGTGAGCAAGGGCAGGGACGAAGAAGCCAGGCGAGTTCTAAGTCGAACCCGAACCGAGGAAGAGGTAGAGAGTGAGCTAAAGGACATCCGACGTGCGGAGGAAGAAGAAGGAGAGCTGGCAGGCTACCGGGAACTGCTCGAGCCATGGGTCCGGCCCATGCTAGTGGTGGGCATAGGGCTCGCAGTGTTCCAGCAGTTCGTTGGCATCAACACCGTCATCTACTACGCCCCGACCATCATCAAGTCCACCGGGCTCGCGAACGTGGCCTCCGTCCTCGCTACTGTGGGCATCGGGGTAGTCAACGTGCTGATGACCGTAGTTGCCATACTCGTGATAGACCGTGTGGGTCGCAAGCCCCTGCTGCTCGTTGGGCTTGCCGGCATGACGGTATCGCTCGGAATCATCGGCGCAGCTTTCTTGTTCTCCGGCCTCTCGGGCATCATCTCCTGGGTAACGTTGGCTGGGCTCATGCTCTACATAGCATCATTCGCGGTAAGCTTCGGTCCGGTCCTCTGGGTCATGCTGCCGGAGATTTTTCCGCTCAACGCCCGCGGTACCGGCACGGGTGTTTCGGCCTTGAGCAACTGGGGGGCTAATTTCATCGTTGCCCAATCGTTCCTGCCGCTGATTGCCCTGATAGGCAAGACAACTGTCTTCTGGATCCTCGCTAGTATCTGCATCGTGGCGGCGCTGTTTATACACTTCCTAGTACCAGAGACAAAGGGACGCAGCCTTGAGCAGATAGAGGCCGACTTGCGCAACAGGGTAACGGTCGGCTCCTAATCAGGACTCTTCGAGGTGGAGAAGTAGCCTCGTCGTTAGCGTGGTTCTCGTGTGAGGTTTTTCTCAAAGGAAACCTACAATCGACACCGCGTTAGAGCCGGTTGATATGAGGCGGGAGATGCGACGACGAGGTGACGACTGCAGCGGCTCGGTGACTGTGTCCTGCAGCTGCACGTGCGCCGCAACGTCCGTAGGGCGCGTGACGTGCCGAAGGGGTGGAGCAAGAGCTCCGGAGGAAGAAGGAGGTAAGGAATGAACGCCATAGGAGTAGACATCGGCGGGACGAAGATCGCCGCTGCGGTGGTTACTCCGGAAGGTAGGATCCTGAACGAGGTGAGGTACCCGACCCAGGCGGTCCCGCCCAGCGCCCCCTGCCCTTCTCTTACCCCGAGATAGGCGCCTCGCGCGACGGCGCGCCGCCCGGGTATCCCATAAACCATCACAGAGGACGGCTGGGGGCGGTACAGGAGGCGTTCGTGCGGGTCATCGAAGCCATACGGCGCTGGGAGATGTACGAGCTGGGATGGACCAAGCTGTGCTGGCCCGATGCCCCCATCGCCGAGGGCACGGTCGTAGGCGTCCTCGGTCGCCCGCTCGGGGTGTGGTCACTCAATGCCTGGCGAATCGCCTACACCATTGAGGAGGAGAATCCGATGCTGAGGCGCTACGGGTTCGCCTTCGGCACGCTGCCCGAGCACGTGGAGCGGGGAGAGGAGCGCTTCACCGTCGAGTGGCATGGGGATGACGACTCGGTGTGGTACGAGGAGTTCGCCTTCGCTTGCCCTGCTCACCCGTTGGCCGGGGTGGGCCGTCCGTTCGCTCAACGTCGGCGTTCCGACACCACGGCAGTGCCGGCGGCACCAAGGTGTCTGGACTCCGCACGGTTCGTGTCCGAAAATGGTAGTGCAGGCGGCAATAGGGGTTAAGCGGTTGGAGACTCAATCAGATAACTTCGTGCGAGCCGCTCGGCTAGAGGAGGTGCGCGCCGCCGGCCGCACATCTGTCCGGGTCGCCGGTCACTCGCTGGCACTCTTCTTCTACGACGGCAGGGTACACGCCGTAGACAATCGCTGCCCCCACATGGGGTTCCCCTTGCACCGGGGGAGCGTACGCGACGGCATCTTGACCTGCCACTGGCATCACGCCCGCTTTGACCTGGAGAGCGGCGGGACCTTCGACCAGTTCGCCGACGAGGCGCGCGTCTTCCCGGTGGAGGTCAGAGACAGTGAGGTGTGGGTGGACCTCGCTCCAAGGGAAAATTCCCTGGCCCACCGGCGACGGCGCCTCCAGGATGGGCTGGAACGCAACATCTCTCTGGTTCTGGCCAAGTCGGCGATCGGTTTGCTGGGCGAAGGTGAAGATCCCGCCGAGCCGTTCCGTGCCGGGCTGGACTTCGGCGCGCGCTACCGGAGAGGAGGGTGGGGCCAGGGGCTGACCATGCACGCCTGCATGATGAACCTCCTGCCTCACCTCTCTCCTGAGGATCACCCGCGCGCTCTCTACCACGGGCTCTCTGCCGTCTCGCGCGACTCTGCCGGAGAGCCGCCGCGCTTCGTCGTTCGTCCGCTGCCTAGCGGGACGGCAGACCTGGTCACGCTCAAGCTCTGGCTTCGCCGCTTCGTCGAGGTGCGCGACTCAGAAGGTGCCGAGCGCTGCATTGTCTCGGCGGTACGTGCCGGAGCAGATCACATCCAGATGGCGGACATGCTCTTCGCTGCAGCCACGGACCACCGCTACTTGGATGTCGGGCACGTCTTGGACTTCACCAACAAGGCCTTCGAAGCGCTCGACGTAGCCGGATGGTCCTACGCCGAGCCGGTCCTGGCCAGCCTGGCCGGAGGATACGCGGGCGCAACCCGCATGGAGGAGTCGAACTCCTGGCGCAACCCGGTGGATCTGGTGGAGATCCTCGAAGGCGCCTTCGAGCAGTTGCCGGAGACGCTAGAAAGCGGCCGGGACCGACGCGGAAGCTGGGAAGGCCGAGAGGGGCTGGCTTTTATGTTGCTGGACGAAGACCCGAAAGCCATCGCCGAGGCGCTGCTTGAGGCGCTGTGTGAGGGCGCCACCGAAGAGGAGCTGGCCGGGGTTGTCGCGTATGCAGCGGTGCTACGCATCGCCCGCTTTCCGACTACCAACGAGTTCGGCGACTGGGACACCGCGTTGCACACCTTCACCTTCGCAAACGCCGTCAACCAGGGGCTGCGGCGAACCTCCTCACCGGAGCTGCTGCGGGGAGTTTTCGATGCGGCGATGAGTGTCCACCTCGACCGCTTCCTGAACGTCCCGCCCGCGCGCCTGCCCGAGCCCCACGGCTTGGAAGAGTCACCGGAGGAACTGCTGGCCAAGCTCCCGGCACTCCTGGATGAACGGCAGCGGGTGTACGAGGCGGGCGAGCTTGTAGCCCGCTACTTTTATGGCGGAGGAGATTCCGACCGGTTGTTGGCAGTGATGGGCAGCCTGCTCCTTAGGGAGGACCGTAACTTCCACGCTATACAGGCCATCGAAGCAGCGTTTCGCCAGCACACCCTCTTGCGCGGTACCGCGGCTGGGACACACGTGCTGGTCGCGGCCGCGCGTTACCTGGCCGCCCACTCTCCCACGATGCGCTCTCAAGGACAGACCTACGACATCGCCCGCCGCCTCTCTCGCGGCGACATCCTGTACGAAGATTAGACTCGGCCAATCCGTCACGGTAACTACGTACGTTGAATTGTTGGCAGAGCCTGCCCTCAACGACGGCGCGAAGTCCCGCGCTGGTCGGCTTGTTCCTCCGTCTGGCGCGCTAGCACTCGATCGCACGGACAAAACCACCTGTAGTTATTCCATCCCGAAAATTGCGGCTGTTGACGGTTTGTCCTCAGGATTCTAGAGGGCTCGACAGGGCGTGACAGAACTTCACGATGGTCGCTTCGGCCCAGAAGCGCTCGAGTTTTCCCTCGCCCGAGACGAAGCCAACGTGCCCGCCACGATGGGGTGTCACCACCAGAACGTTCGGGTTTTCGCTGGCCTCTTTACTCAGGGAGGGGGCAGACGGCACCAGCGGGTCGTCTCGGGCGTGGAGGATCAGAGTCGGCACCCTTATCTTTGACAACAAGGGCAGGGCACTAGACTTGGCGTAGTAATCCTCGGCGTCGGAGAAGCCCCCGTGCAGGGCGGTATAGAGCTCGTCGAACTGGCGTACGGTGTGTAGCCGCTCTACGTTCCGCAGGTCGTAGAGCTTGGGGTACAGCTCCTTTTTGCGCACCATCATGCGCTTGAGCCCGCTTACGAACCTCCATTGGTAGAGCCGGTTGGAGAGGTACTCAAGGTGCCTTGCGGTCTCGCTCAGGTCTACGGGCGGGGAGATGGCGCACACCCCGAGTAGCCTCGGCCACCTCTCATCACCCAGCTCGGCGGCCATCTTGAGGGCCAGGTTACCGCCCATCGAGAAGCCGCAGACCAGTACTTCGGGAAGAAGGTCGCGCTCCCGTAGCTCGGCTACGACCGCACGGAGGTCGCCATAGAGCCCCGAATGATAGAGCGTGGGGGTGAGGTTCTCGGTCCCGCCGCAGTTGCGCTGATTAAGACGCACCACGTTTATGCTCACTTCGTAGGCCAGTTCAGCGGTGCCCATAACGTAGGCGGAGGCATCGGATCCCCCGAGGCCGTGAACAAGGATCAGCGTGGGGCTCGAAATCCGGTCCTCCTGTCAGCGACAGCGGGCGAGCAGCCTCACCCCCGGTTCTACCTCGAAGAGGCGTTCCTCGTCCATAGTATGGGCGCGGTTCAAAGCCTTGAGCAGCGGATGGGGCTCGAAAGGTCTTCCCGAGATCAGGTTCGCTACATCGCCCAGGCGTGGGTTGGAGTCGTTTGGTGGTGCATGGGAACTCATGTTATCTGTGGACCTTGCTCGGTCAGCTCATCCACAGCTTCGCCCTCGCCTTACCGCCCTTATTCTGCCGATCGCGGATCAGCGGACGATCTTGAAGTTGAAGACGGGCTTCTGGAGCGCGCCGAACAGCCGCACCCAGACAGGTAGTATCATCTCGGTGCCTCGCGCGGTAGAGATGTCCCCCAGATCGATGATGTCTACCCAGCCGAAGCTCCGGAGCAGCTCAGTTACCGTGGCCTTGGCCTCCGGGTCGTCGCCTCCCACGAACACGGTGTGGTCGGCCTCCGCGAGCTGGCCGGGGTCGACCATGAGGTGGGCGTTCATGGTGTGTAAGGTCTTGACCACCTTGGCCTCAGGAAAGGTCCGCTGAATCTGCTCCCCCAGCGAGTCGGTGTTGGAAACCGAGAGAGTGGGGGGCATGCCCTTCGAGAAGTCCAGGGGGTTGGAGACATCTATTAGGACCTTGCCGCTCAGGTTCTCCTCGCCTGCTATCCCGAGCGCCTCCAGCGAGACGGCGCCCGCGGTGGCGTTGACAACCACCTCGCCGTGGGCTGCCGCTTCGGCGAAGGTGCCGAGTCTAACTTGTGGGTGCTCCTCTTGCCAGGCGCTAAATGGAGGGGTGCCGTAGCGATCAGGCTCGTCGCGGGAGAGCGTCTCGGCCGGGTCGCGGGTACCGACCATCACCTCATTGCTCAAGCTGGCAAGCCGGGCAGCTATCGTCTTGCCGACCACTCCAGTGCCAAGGACGCCGAATCTCATATCCCTCTCCCTTCTGTGTTCTCTGTCTCGCGTCTTTCGACACGCGCTATACTCGCCCGAGGCGCATATAAAGCGGGAAGTACAAATCCTGCTTCTGTTCGGGGTCTCTCCATACCTGCGCCAAGTCTCCCTTTATCAGGTCCGTCGGATGGGTACCCGTGGCCTCGCGGTACTTCAGCGAAGAAGACCAAGTCTCGAAATAGCTGCGGAGGTCCTCCATGTTCTACCTCATGTCCGTCCGAAAGGGTGGCGCGTCGATCGGCTCGAGACGGGAAGGGCAGGTCATGGAACTCGTCCACAACGTAGTGCAGGCGAGAGTCCCAATAGTTGGCGAGAACGTCGTGTGCCAGGTGCTTGATGATGGCGTCTATGTCGTTACCGAACACGGGGGTGTAGTAGGTCCAGGCGGCTATAACCCCTCCTGACTTTACGACGCGGCGGACCTCCGCGTAGAACCTACGCAAGTCGAACCAGTAGATTGCAGAAGCTACCGTCACCAAGTCGACGGAGTGAGTCTCGATGCCCGAATTCTCCGCCTCGGCGACCCAGTATTCGATCCGCGGATCGCGGGGGGCTTGGGCTATCATCTCCGCGCTCTCGTCGGTTGCTATGACCCGTTCGAAGTACCTCGCCAGGTGCGTCGCCGCTTGGCCGTTACCCGTCGCGCAATCCCAGGCCACGTCGCGCGAAGCCACGGTCGTCGACAAGAAGGTAAACAAGCTGTCAGGATAGGTGGGGCGCAGGTGGGCATACTGGGCAGCCTCGGCGCCGAAAGGGTTGGTGTGCATCTGCAGAGCTCCTTACGCACTCTTCTTGCCGGAGGAGCCAATATAGCAGAGCGCCTGAGGCACAGCGCGTCCAAAGCTTTGTGCGGTTCGGTGAATATGCCTTCGTCGCAAGGAGCTATCCTCTGTGGTGCTTGGAGTCTTTGTACTACACCAATTAGTACACCAACCCACCAGAAACACCCTTGAACACTGGGGAACACCTCACAGGAGAAAACGGCTTAGATAAGCTGTTTTGTTAACGGTCAGCAACTGCCGTGAACGTACGGAGCCTGACTCTGGATTAGTTAGTGAAGGTTCGAATCCTTCTCCGGCAGCCACCAAAGCCCGCATGAAAATCGGGCTTTTTGCTTGCATCCGATTATCCAATCGTCGTGAATCGTCGCTAACCGTCGGGTTATGGTCAATCGGCGGGTGTCGGGCAGAAGCCAGCCTCCTCTCAGATCCTGCCTATAGGAGCTGCACTTACTCCATTACTTGGATAGTCAGCACCTGTCACGTTCTCGTTGGGCGTTATGCTGGTGCAAGGCTAGTTGGCTACGTCTTCTTCCCTGTAAGTCGGGAAGTACTCTTCTCGAGAGTAGCTGCCGCTCAGATGAAGTGTTCTGTGAATCCCTACAACCTGCGATTTTTCCACCATGTTTGTATGCGTCAGATGTCAGCGCAAACGGCTGTAGGGCTATTCCTATCTCGGAACATACGCCTGCTGCTAGAGCGCAGGGGTTAAAAATCAGACCGCCGGTTGGTCTACCTTCTGGACGGCGATCAGTCAGGGCGCGGGTTGGTATGAGATGTCTTGCACGTCTATACCAAGGCCCGATCCAGGCGCAATGCGGCGGCGATCAGGGCTAGGTGGGTGAGGGCATGCGGGAAGTTGCCCAGGGCTTCTCCGGAGGAGCCTATCTTTTCGGCGTACAACCCCAAGTGGTTGGCGTAGGAGAACATCTTCTCCAGAGCGAGCCTGGCATCCTCCAGACGCCCGGCCCTGGTAAGGCATTCCACCAACCAGAACGAGCAGACGCTGAAGGTTCCCTCTTCAATCGATGAGCCATCAGCGTCTGCTGCCTCGTAGCGGTCCACGAGCGTGTCGTGGGTCAGTTCGTTCTGAATGCGCTCGAGGGTGGCGAGCCAGCGGGGGTCCGTCGGCCCGACGAACTGCACCACGGGCATGAG
>Ga0126310_10000596_pt1 | contig 12728 bp, 12 predicted proteins | sample Plot60_FD_92540 | JGI IMG/M metagenome (GOLD analysis project Ga0126310, IMG submission 92540) | Serpentine soil microbial communities from UC McLaughlin Reserve, CA, USA - Plot60 | ecosystem: Environmental > Terrestrial > Soil > Grasslands | place: USA: UC McLaughlin Reserve, Lake County... | reverse complement strand
TCCAGACCGACGCCGCCGTCTCGCCCGGTAACTCCGGAGGGGCTCTAGCAGACCAGGGGGGCGAGATTGTCGGGATCAATGTCGCCTATCTGCCACCAGGCGAGACTGGCGCCGAGAACATAGCGTTCGCTATCCCGTCAGACGTGGTGACCTCGGTAGCGGACCAGCTCATCGAGAGCGGCCGAGCCACGCACCCGTATCTCGGGATTAGCCTGGCCGATTTGACACCGGACGTAGCCCGACAATTCGGTATATCGGTCGACTCCGGAGCGCTCGTGGCAGAGGTGGAGGCCGGTGGCCCCGCGGACGACGCCGGGATCAGGGCCAAGGACGTGATCACGGCCCTGGGTTCGACCGAGATAAAGGACTCGGGCGATCTGGCCGCCGCCTTGCGCAACTACCGGCCCGGCGATTCCGTGACCGTCACCGTTAACCGCAATGGAAATGAGAGCAACGTAGACGTCAAGCTGGGCGAGCGTAACCGATAGGAACGCCGGATGGGAAGGAGCCGCGATGTGGGCGAGGAGGCTTAAGGAGACCTTTGCGGTGGTAACCGTCGGCGACGGGGTCATAGCGCTTCTGGCCCCCAGGGAGCACTCCCTCCTCTGGGAAGTCGGTTCCGAGGGCGCCCGCAAAGTGGCCCGCTTCTTCGCCGACAACCCGAATCATTTGCGCCTCCTCGGGACGGCCCAAATAGCCTTTGGCGTCTGGCTGGCCCTGAGGCAATACCGGGAGAGGTAGCTACTTGGCTCACTCGCACGGGGCGCGCGCCGACTCTACTGAGCGAAGCAGTCGAGCACTCACGATCGTGCTCGGCCTCACCACCGCGTTTTTGGTCGTCGAGGTCGTCGGCGGCCTTATTACCGGTTCCCTCGCCCTGCTCGCCGACGCGGCGCACATGGCCTCGGATTCGGCCTCTTTAGCGCTCGCGCTCTTCGCCTTCTGGCTATCTGGCAAACCCCCGACCCCCAACCGGAGTTTCGGCTACAAGAGGGCCGAGATCCTGGCCGCCCTCGCCAACGGGGTCATGCTGGTAGCGATCTCTATCTGGATCTTTGTCGAGGCCTACCGACGTATAGCGGAGCCCCCCGAGATCCTCGGTGGGTGGATGCTGATCGTGGCCGCAGCGGGGCTCGTCGTAAACTTCGTGGGCGCTTTGGTGCTCTCGCGCTCCGGGGGCGAGAGCCTCAACCTCCAGGGCGCTTTGAGGCACGTGTTCGCCGATGCTTTGGGCTCCGCGGGAGCGATGACCGCCGCCGGCATCATCCTCCTCACCGGCTGGCGCTATGCGGACCCCCTGATTAGCGTGCTTATCGGCCTGCTCGTCCTGGGAAGCTCCTGGAAGCTCCTGAGCGACTCGGTCAACATCCTGCTCGAACAAACCCCGTCCGGCATCGATGCCACCGAGGTCGGCAGTAAGATGGCCGGCGTCCCCGGCATCAAGGAAGTCCACGACCTGCACATCTGGACCATAACCAGCGGCTTCCCCGCCCTCTCGGCCCACGTGCTCGTCGGCCACGACGAGGACTGCCATGCCAGGCGCCGCGACCTGGAAGAGCTCCTCGCCCACGAGTACGGCATCGAACACACCACCCTCCAGGTGGACCACACCGGAGATCAGATCGCTCACGAAATCCAGTTCCTCCCCCGCCGCGGCAATGAGCGTTAGCAAACTAGAACACCCCCTTTGCATGACCGTCGTGGTTGTGCTCTACTCTACACAGGTCTTGACGGAACAGGGAAAGGAGCACGAACCGTGTCCGAGATGAACCACGAGGGCCACGCCTCCTGTCACGGGCCGGGCTACGCCTCGCCCGAAGAGGCCATGAAGGCCGAACCCGAGAAGACGCTCTACACCGTCGCCCTGTACGTCGGTACGGACGTTGAGGAACCGGACTACCTGGCCACGGTCGACGTCGACCCGGAGTCTTCGACCTACTCCCAGGTGGTCCACCGCACCCCGATGCCGAACGTGGGGGACGAGCTACACCACTTCGGGTGGAACGCCTGCAGCTCCTGCCACGGGGACGAAGGCAAAGAACGTCGCTACTTAGTAGTCCCGGGCCAGCGCTCCAGCCGCATACACATCATAGACACCGCCGACGAGCGGGCGCCGAAGCTCCACAAGGTCATAGAGCCCCAGGAGGTCGTGGAGAAGACTAACCTCACCGCTCCGCACACGGTCCACTGCCTGGCCGACGGGCACGTTATGATCTCCATGGTCGGCGACGGCGAGGGCAACGGCCCGGGCGGCTTCCTCTTGCTCGACGAGGACTTCAACGTCGCTGGGCGATGGGAGAAAGGCATGGACGGCATGAAGTTCAACTACGACTTCTGGTACCAACCACGCCACAACGTCATGGTGAGCAGCGAGTGGTCCGCGCCGAACACCTACCAGCCCGGTTTCGACCCCAACGACGTGGCGGAGGGCAAGTACGGTAGGCAGCTCCACTTCTGGGATTGGGAGAAGCGCGAGATCGCCCAAAGCATCGACCTCGGAGAAGAAGGTTGGATACCGCTCGAGGTGCGCTGGCACCACGACCCCGAGAGCACCCACGGCTTCGTCGGCGCCGCCCTGAGCTCCAACATGTTCCACTGGTACAGACAGAACGGGAGCTGGAATGCGGAGAAAGTCATAGACGTGGAGGGGATCGACGCCGAAGGCTGGCCGATGCCGGTTCCGGGCTTGATCACGGACCTCCTCATCTCGATGGACGACCGCTTCCTCTACTTTTCGAACTGGCTGCACGGCGACCTCAGGCAATACGATATCAGCGATCCCTCCAGCCCCAAGCTTACCGGTCGAGTCTGGTGCGGCGGCCTCTTAGGCAAGAGTCAAGAGGTCGCCGGGCGCAAGCTCGATGGGGGCCCGCAGATGCTGCAGCTAAGCCTCGACGGCAAGCGGCTCTACGTCACCAACTCGCTCTACAGCAGCTGGGACAACCAGTTCTACCCCAAGATAGCCGAAGAAGGCTCCTATTTGCTCAGAATCGACTGTGACCCCGAAAACGGCGGTATGGAGGTAAACGAAAACTTCTTTGTGGACTTCGGTGCAGAACCCGCCGGGCCCGCCCGCGCCCACGAGATGCGCTACCCCGGAGGGGACGTAACCTCGGATATCTGGATCTAACAAAAACCGCCCGCCTAAGACCGAGGGTAGGGGCTCCTCTACCCTCGGGTTCCTGTATTAACGCATCAACAATTATTAGGATGAGTTCATGGACGACGAAGGCTGCGATCTGCTCTGTCTCGACCTTCCGCGTGCGGAGGCGATACGCCGAGCAGCCCGAGAACCATGCCACCCGTGCTGGGAAGGAGACCCCTTATGCCGCCGCTATTGTCGGAACCACCGTTGCAGAAGCGCCACTGCCGGAACTATCGCTGCTGCCGGAACCACCGTTATCCGCGAAACCTCTGCTATCCGCAGAACCATCGGTATTGTCGGAGCTTCCAGAGTCGTCACTGTTATCGGAATCGCCGTTGGTAGTTTCGTCAGGTAGTATGATCGTAGTCTACTCTGCGAGGCTCAAGAGATCATAGGCAGTAGTGAGCTTCCAGAAAAAGATCACAAGAGGGATCCGACCCTTTCGCGTAAGACTTTGTTACCGAACTTTTACCGAGTTGTTATCTAATATTGACGAAAGGTGCCTACAATTCAGAACAAGAATAACCTGGTGCCCCATACTCCTCCTTTCCCTTTCCCCACCTTCCTTACGGGGCACCAGGCTCCCCTAACAAACGCCTCGTCCCGCAAGTATCCGGGCCTTTTCAAAGCCGCTAGTAGGTAACCCACTAGTTAGCACATTCGGAGGGGAGCGTTCACCTACCGCATGTCGCACCTACTGTACCACGGCCCCTATATGTAGTATGCTATGTGGCACATAGGAGCTTCCTCGGCCTACCTCCTACGGTGAGAAGTGATCCAACAAGGGGGCTAGCGCAAGAGTGTGGAAAAAGCGTCAGCGCTACGTATTTCGGAAACGAAGCATGCGCGGCCGAATTTTGTGGCTGATCGCCGGTGTCTTGGTAGTAGTGGGTGTCGTTTGGCTCATGCCGTGGCTGGCGCTCTCTTCGGTGAATGTAGGGGCGCCGCAGGTAGAGGGCTCAAAGGACCAGCCCGAACAGGAGATCGCACAAGACCAGCCTGAACAAGAGACCGCGAAGGAGCAGCCCAAAGATGAAGAAACTCCGAAGGATGCCCCTCTTTCTAAGGAGGAAGGTGCCTCGAATAACCTGCCGCCCCCCTCCCCTACTACCCACTCGTCTTCTCCCCCCTCCCCGACTACCCAATCTTCCTCTCTTCCTTCTGCACCCCCCTATCCTCCTAAAGTGGAAGAGGCTCCGAAGAGCGTTCCCTCGCTAAACAGCTACTGGTACTATGAGCCTACCGACAACTACTACTGGGACTACCACGAGTCTGACTACTGGGACTATGGATCTTACTGGGACTACGAGCCCGACTACTACTGGGATTACTGGTCTGGCTACTGACCATCTCTGGAAGAGTAGGTACGTCGTTCAGAGAAATTTTCGAGAGCTTGGAAGAGGCAGCCAACCCTTGTAGGTGCAGGCTGAGCTTGCCGCTCGTATTATTACTGTCGGTAGTCATCCTAGACCGGGTAGAATCCGGCGGATGGGATCGCGGAAGTGGAAACAGCGGGTCAGGGATCTAAGGCACGAAACCTACGCTATATACTTCGTGTTCAAAATGCGAAACAGCCCGAGCTACGATTTCGCGCTTTGCTGTACCAGGCTGGTACTGAACCGCAACTAATACGGGAATGACGCTGAGCCGGAGGAGAATGAGGATGATCTCCCCAAGCTCGAGGCGTGGTTCGGCACGACGTTGGCTTCGGAGGCCGAGCGCTCTGGGAATGTCAGCAGAAGTTGGCAACGTTCGCTGTGTCCGTATACGAAGCCGCGGGCCACGGCTCAGCCGGTTCGGCGACTACTTAAGCGCGAGGAGGTGTCCCGGATGAACGCTGAGTCGTGGAAGCGCCGGGCACGACACCTCATGGCGCAGACCCACGCCCTCTACCTGGCGATACGCCACCCGAGAACCCCTTGGTACGCGAAGGCCTTCGCCGCTCTAGTGGTCGGCTACGTCTTCAGCCCTATAGACCCCATCCCCGACTTCATCCCCGGGGTGGGGCTGCTCGACGAGATGGTGGTAGTTCCCATCGGCGTGTTGATCGCCGCGAAGATGATCCCCCGAGGCGTCTTCGAGGAGTGCAGGGAGAAGGCTCGCGAAGTGGAGGAGGGCGAGCAGCCCGTGAGTCGGTGGCGGCGGTGGTCGTTGTTATCGTCTGGCTGCTGTGCATAGTGTTCGCCGTCTTCTTAGCTATTCGCGTCTTCTAAACAGATCTCCACAAACGCGGCAAGTCGGCAACCGAGTAGCCGAGAAGGGGTCTTCTCGGCTACTCATATCTCAAATCCTGAATAAGGATGATCCTTATCCGGAGTTAGCGGGTGGGTTACCGGGAGTGAGGCATCGCTCGTGTGTTAGCATTTAAGGACCCGTGCGAGGCGAAGCCGCGGGTTTCACGGCATTTGCGCCTTCCGCGCGGTGGAAGCTGAGGGTGACAAAAGAGAGGTTGCGAGTTGGGCAAGAGCAGGGTCGGTGAGAGCCGGAGGCCGACGAGCGGTGGAGGTTCGAACAGGGTCAGGATCGTGATCGGTCTGATCGTTCTGGCCTTTATAGGAGGCTTTGTAGCGCTCATCGTGATCGACAGCCGCCAGCGGGCGGGAAGCGAGCCGCCGGAGGGAGTTGAGGAGTTCGACGTGGGCAAGGCCGGCCTGCACACCCAAGAGAACGTCGACTACGAACAGGACCCCCCGGTCGGCGGAGAGCACAACCCCGTCTGGCAAAACCAGGGCTTCTATGAGGAGCCGGTGCGCAACGAGAACGCCGTTCACACCCTGGAGCACGGGGGGGTTTGGATCACCTACCGCCCCGACCTGCCAGAGGACCAGAAAGAAGCCCTGCGCGAGATAGTCGAAGGCCAAGACTGTCTGCTCGCAAGTCCCTACCCGAGCCTGCCCGAGGGTACCCCGCTCGTGGCCTCGGCCTGGGGCGTACAGCTGCGGCTCACGGGTGTCGACGACCCCAATCTCCAGAGGTTTATCCGTACCTACCGAAAGGGCCCCCAGACCCCAGAGCCTGGTGCCGCCTGCACCCGCGGGACGGGGGAACCCGCGTCGTAGGTGAAGGAGAACCTGCAACACACCGCCGACGAACGCCCCCAAGAGGAAAACCCTTCCAAACGACGCGGATGGCTCCGCCGGGTCCCGGTCCTCGCCGCGGTCCTCTTCGTGGGTGCGGTGGTAGGCGCAGCGCTGACGTTGCTCTTCTTCGACAAGCCACCCGGAGATGACTCGGCGGAAGCAGGATTCGCCCGCGACATGATGGTTCACCACGCCCAAGCCGTCGAGATGGCCGAGATTCTGCGGGACCGCACCGAGAGCGAGGAGATGCGAACCTTGGCCGCCGATATCTCCCTCACCCAGCAGGCCCAGATCGGTCAGATGCAAGGCTGGCTCGCCGTCTGGGGGTTGCCGGCCACCGGGGTTGAGCCGGCTATGAGCTGGATGGGTCACCCCACCAGCGAACGGATGCCGGGGATGGCTAGCCCAGAGGAGATAGAGGAACTGCGCCAAGCGCCCCCCGACGAGGTGGACGTTCGCTTCCTCCAGCTCATGATCCCCCACCACCAAGCTGCCCTGCCGATGGCCGAGGCGGTACTCGAACGTACCGATCGCGAGGAGGTCGAGCGACTCGCCGGGGCTATCACCGCCTCGCAGGAAGCCGAGATCGAGGCGATGCAAGACCTCTTGCGGAACCGCGGCGCTACGGTCGAAGAAGAGCCGCCCACGTCCGATGAAGATTCCCACGGCGACCACGAGCACGACGGCTAGCGGTTTCAGCCCTCAGTCGGCACCATGAGACGCGCCGCAGATCTGGGGCTCGCCCTCGTGTTCGCCCTCTCGGTCTTGTTCGTCGACCAAGTACTAAAGCGGCTCGTCGAGGGCTCCATGTACCTCGGGGAGAGCATCCCCGTAATCCCGGGCGTCCTCCACTTCACCTACGTAAAGAACGACGGCGGCGCCTTCGGCATCCTCGCCGGACGCGGGGACGTGCTGCTGCTCGCGAGTGCCGTCGCGCTCGCGTTCGTCCTCTGGATGCTCCTCCTAGGGCCGACCACGCGCATCATGGCCCTGGGGTGCGGTCTTATCCTCGGCGGCGCCGTCGGCAACCTCCTCGACCGCCTGAGCGCGGGCGAAGTCACCGACTATGTGGATCTCCAGGTCTGGCCCGTCTTCAACGCCGCCGACGCGGCTATCGTTCTCGGCGCGGTCACCCTCATCCTTCTCGCCCAACGCCCCGAAAGAGCCGCCCGGAGATCAGCCACCAGCGACCAGGGAAAATCCCATAGCGGATAGCGATGCCGAACCGCTATCCGCGCGGTCTGCTCATAGACGGAGCGACCTTTACGTAACCTCTAGCACATCTTTTCTTTGGTCGCCTGTCCTTGGTGCCTCCTCGGTCGCACACCCTTCCTCGGCGCCGGCAGCCCTATAGATCCTCACGCCCCACCCTCCGGTTCTTTAGGAACCTCCCCGGCATCCGCGCCCTCCCTGCGCAGGGCTATCGCCACACCCTGCGGGTACCAGTAACCGCTCTCCGGGTTCTGCCAAACGATCTACCCGGCGCGATCTTCTGATCTCCAACCCGCGGCCTCCAACTCGCGCCGCTCATCGCTTCTGTCGCCCCTCACGCCGCTCCTCTCTCTACACTTCCTGCACCTCAAAACCCTCGTACCCTTTCCTGCCGGTGAGTCAACCTGTTCAGAATAAGCGCCGGGTAGTAAGATCTGAGCATGCCCCTCTCCGAGAAGCAGCAGCGGGTGAGAGACCCGGCCCGGCCCGGCTACGCCGTCTTTAAGAGAAGACCCCAGGTCAAACTATATATCCTCGTACTCTTAGTACTATTAGTCCTGGGTTTGGGGGCGTACCTTTTCTCGGGGATCTTCGAGGGGACGAGCAACGAACCGCCAGAGCAAATCGATATGCCCGCCGCAGAGCAGGAAGAAACGGAAGATACTGCCGATCCAGAGAAGGGCACAGAAGAAGAGGCCACAGAAGCGGCCGCGGTCCCGGATGACCCCACGCTCTACCTCACGGTCCCTAGGCTCAGCATATACCACCATACGGTGCGAAACGACCGCTCGGAGGAGGCGCTTGGCCTAGGCGCCGTCAAGCTGCCAGGCACGGATTTTCCCTGGCAGAAAGGGTCAACCAACACCTATATCGCGTGCCACCGGATCGGCTTCCCCGGTACCGAAAGCTTCCATCAATGCCTCAACCTCCCTTCGACGCAGCAAGGAGACGAAGTCATCCTTGAGGACACTAACGGTACGGTTTACAGGTACCGGATCAGCGAATTCCTTCAAGTCGCACCCGGGGACACTTGGGTAACGGAGCCCGTAGACGGGAGAGAGATGATCTCACTGCAGACCTGTACCGAGACCTTCAACGATTTCGCAACCCTGGGTCCCAACTGGGCGGTCCGTTTTATAGCCCGGGCCGACCGGGTCAGCTAACTTCGAGCCTCTATCCTGGCGACACGCGTGTATTCCTCTCCCAGATTAGCCGCGCCGCTAGTTTGTGCTTAGACAACTCCCTTCGAAAGCGGCTAACTACGCGCTTGCTCCTGTTCGCCGAACAGACCGTGTCTATAGGCTCGCCAGGCCCTCGCTACGTTTAGACGGGTTCTCCGGCTGCACAACCATTGTGACGGGGTTTTGGACGAAAGCACCAGCTCGGCAAAAGTCTAGGGGCTGGAACGCGCAGCGCTTGGACGCTGCGGAGAGGCGGCATTCGCGCCACGGTCTTCTATAGGTCGAGAGGCCGCCGATGGATTCGGCCAAAGGCAGGAGCTCAAGCGGTCGGAGATACAGTCCGTACCGCGCAAACGATGGCATCGTGCCCGAGAGATCCGGATAAGTTAAAGTAGTGAGCCGGGGGGAGCGAAGTTCGCGGAAAGGAGTAGCGGTGGATCGAGACGGCGGCGTGGACCCGTTCGCGGAGCTCAAGGAGGCGGGCGAGGAGTATAAAGTCTACGACTCGCACTACGAGAGGATCGGTAAGGTTGACGATCTGATCGCGGACGAGGACGATCGGGTGCTGTACATCGGCGTGCAGATGGGCTTCTTCGGGACTAACTCCACCCTCATCCCGGTAGAGATCGTGCGGATCAACGACAGACGGCACCTGATCGAGGTCTCCGAGCCCGCCGAGACGATTAAGCACGCCCCCCACTTCGGCAGGAGCGAGGATCTAACCCCCGAGCTCGAAAACCACGTCCGCACCTACTTCGGGCTGATGGAGGGCCTCAGGCCCTCGCCGGAACACGAAGCGCGGGATACTTACACTGCGGCTACGACAACCGACGATCGGGTGGATATCACGCCGGGTGAGCGCGCACCACAAGACCGCCCCGTCCCGGCCTCAGAGAGCTCCGCCACCCAGGAAGAACGCCCGGCGGAGCGCCGGCCCGAGCGCGCAGAGGAACAGGAGCCGATCAGCGAACGCCTGAGCGACGAACCCGGCGTTCTCGGCCGTTTGATGCCTGGCGGAGTGACGGTGCACCGCATAAGTAGGTAGTGGGTAGCGGGCGGAGAATCCGCACCCTGGGAACCACGAACCGAATTGCGGGAGCGAGATAGGCTCTTTACCTCGCCGAATCGGGCATTAAACGGAGTTGCCAAGCACAGCAGCGTGCCCTGAAAACCATAGCCGACGCACGCCCTGATCGCCTATCCGCCGCCCTGGCCGGGCTACCAGGCCGTCAGGCCACCGTCCACTATTATGGTCTGGCCGGTCACGTAGCTCGCGGCGGGCGAGGCGAGAAAGAGGATCGCGCCTTTAATGTCCTCCGGGCCGCCGAAGCGCCTTAAAGGTATGTCCTCGAGCATCCTGTCTTCGAATTGCTCGATGAGGCCACCGCTCATCTTTGTCGGGAACCAACCGGGGGCGATAGCGTTGACGTTGATGCCATACTGGGCCCAACTCGTGGCGAGGTCGCGGGTCATGGAGATCACCGCCCCCTTGCTGGAGTTGTAGCCGATGGTCTGCATGTAGTCGGGTCGGCCGCCGACGAGGCCCGCGATGGAGGCTATGTTTACGATTTTACCGCCCTCTGCGCGCTCGATCATCCGCTGCCCCACTGTCTGGGACATGAGGAAGGTACCGCGCACGTTCACCCACATCACCTGGTCGAACTTATCCAGGGGCATCTCCTCCACCGGGGCCCCCCACGTAGCCCCGCTGTTGTTGATCAGAATGTCCACCGCCCCGAAGCGCTCCTCGGCCTCGGAGACCACGTTCTCGACATCGTCGGGCTCGGTGACATCGCAACTCAGGGCTAGGGCCTTGCCACCCCTCGCTACTATCCCCTCCTTCACCTCCTCGAGCGTCCCCTTGTTACGGGAGCAGAGGACGACGTTCGCCCCGGCCTCAGAGAGGGCTTCGGTCATGTACTGCCCCAATCCCTGGCCACCACCGGTGACGATCGCCGTCTTGCCGTCGAGGCGGAACAGGTCCAGCGCGTTCGTTCCCGCATTATTCATCTAGCTTCCTCTCTACTTCGGGGAAGGTGAGGCCTGCGCGTCGGCCTTCGCCCTCTCCTCGTCGGCGAGCACGCGCCTCAGGATCTTACCGACAGCGCTTTTGGGCAGCTCGTCGCGGAACTCAACGGTCGTTGGTGCCTTGTAGGGAGCGAGGCGTTGCTCGCAGTGAGTCATTATCTCCTCCTCGGTCACCTCGCTCTGCGGCTTACGGACGACGAACGCCTTGATCGTCTCGCCCCGGTACTCGTCGGGGACGCCGACGGCGGCGGCTTCGGCTACCCCTTCGTGCTCGAAGAGGACCTCCTCGATCTCGCGGGGGTAGACGTTGTAGCCGCCCGCTGAGATCATGTCCTTCTTGCGGTCCACGATGTAGAAGTAGCCGTCCTCGTCCATGCGCGCCACGTCGCCGGTGTAGAGCCAGCCATCCCTCAGAACCTCGGCCGTCTCCTCGGGCATGTTCCAGTAGCCCTTCATGACCTGCGGGCCCCGTATGACGAGCTCCCCGGGTTCGCCGACCGGCTGCTCTTGCTTGCCGGTCTCGACGTCTACGATTCTGGCATCCGTGCTCGGGATCGGTACGCCGATGCTCCCCTCTCTCCCCTGCCCGATGAACGGTGGGTTTAAGTGTGTAACGGGCGACGCCTCGGAGAGCCCGTAGCCCTCAAATAAGACCCGCCCGGTCTTCTCTTCGAACGCCCGCTTGAGGTTCACCGGCAGCGCCGACCCGCCGGAGTTGAATGTCCGCACCTCGTCGAAACGGTACCCTTTCAGGTCCGCACCGCTACTGACTAGCGCCACGTACATAGTCGGGACGCCAGCGAACATAACGGGTCCTTCCTCCTTGACCAGGTCCATGACCTCGTCCGCGTCGAAGCGGGGCAGGAGGAGCTGGTTCAAGCCCTGTCGGATACCGAAGAGCATCACGCAGGTGAGGCCGTAGATGTGAAAGAGGGGCAAAACCGCCATGATCTTCTGCTTGCTCGAAAACGCAGCGGGGTCGTCCACGAACAGGTCCGCGGTCTGCTGCACGTTCGCCACCAGGTTGAAGTGGGTGAGCATCGCCCCTTTCGAGACCCCGGTCGTGCCACCGGTGTATTGCAAGGCCGCCACATCCTCCGAAGGGGTTATCTCGATCTCGGGGACGGGATCGGCGTCTATCTCGATAAAGTCGTCGAAAGAGTGGTGCTCCCTATCCAGCTCCTCAAGCTCGCCCTCAAGGTGCACGACGACCACGTTCCTGAGCCGCGTCTGCTCTATGACAGCCTTTACGCGGGGGTACGCCTCCGAATAGACGACGATCGTCTCGGCGCCAGAGTCCTCGAGGATGTGCTCTATCTCGCGCTCGACGTACATCGGGTTGATCTGGGTGACTATCGCCCCGAGCCGGACGGTGGCGAAAAAGGAGATCGCGTATTGCGGACAGTTCGGGAGCATGAGCGCCACCCTGTCGCCCTTTTTCACCCCTCGAGAAGCGAGCGAGGCGGCCATTTTCTCCGTCAGACCTCCAAGATGGGCGAAGTCGAACGTGGCGCCGTAGAAGGTGAGGGCTACCTTGTCGCGATGCTCCTCGACCGAGACGCGGAGAAGGTCGGTCAGCGAACCCTCGTAGATCTCCGTCTCCGGCGAGACGTGGCCCTCGTAGATCCGGACCCAGGGCTTCTCCGTGCGGAACATACCGTCGCCTCCTGTCATCGCCTTTCCCGCCCCTTACTATACCGGATCACACGATGGGGGTACCCTCTTTCTCGAAGATCCTGAACACCCCCGCCCCCATCGCCACCAGGTTCCCTTCCTCGTCGTAGACCCTCCCCTCGGCGGTCGCCGTCCGGCGAGTGCGATGGACGACCTCGCCCCGGCAGGTTATGCGTCCCCCGCTAACCGACTCCAAGAAGTGCGCGTCCATCTGGATCGTCGCCGTTCTCAAACCTACCAGCGACGAGACCGCAAGCCCGGTCGCGTTGTCTATAAGCGAGGTATAGACCCCGCCGTGCAAGGTCCCGTTACCGTTGAAGTGGATGTCCTCGGTATCGATGTATATCACGGCACTCCCCGGCTCAACCTCCTCGACCTTGGCCTTGATGTGCTTAGAAAACGTTACCG
>Ga0126310_10000594_pt1 | contig 12801 bp, 16 predicted proteins | sample Plot60_FD_92540 | JGI IMG/M metagenome (GOLD analysis project Ga0126310, IMG submission 92540) | Serpentine soil microbial communities from UC McLaughlin Reserve, CA, USA - Plot60 | ecosystem: Environmental > Terrestrial > Soil > Grasslands | place: USA: UC McLaughlin Reserve, Lake County... | reverse complement strand
GTCGCCTTGGGCGCCTTCTTGCCGCAGAGCTCGGCGGTCTGGTTGATCAGGTCGTCCATGCGCGCGATCTGGCCGCCGAGGACGTACGACTCGCCGACCACGCCCTTGTCGAGCGCAAGCAGGACCCCGTCGGCGACGTCGTCGATGTAGACGAGGTTGAGTCCGAGCTGCGGGAAGACCTTCGCGCGGAGCTTGCCCGTCCGAGTCTGGTCGATGAAGTTGCCGAGCTCCGAGTGGTCGCCCGGGCCGTACACGCCGCCGGGCTGGACGATCACGATCGGGGCACCCTTCGCGATCCTGTCCTTGGCGATCTGGTGCGACCTGTACTTCGTCTCGTCGTAGCAGGTGAGGAAGCCCTCGCTCTCGTCGCGCTGGTAGCCCTCGTCGACTACCTGCTCCTTCGTGTTGCCGAATACGTTCACGGTCGAGACGTAGACGATTCGGTCGACGCCGGACTCGATCGCTGCGTCGAGGACGTTCTCCGTGCCGGTGACGTTCGAGTCGTACATCGCCTGCCGCTCCTTCTTCGGGATGCCGACCTTGTAGATCGCCGCTCCGTGGATGCAAGCGTCGGTCCCGTCCAGGCCGCGCCTGATCGCCGCGGTGTCGGAGAGGTCGCCTTCGACGAGCGTGCAGCCGAGCTCACGGAGCCGCGCCGCCTTGTCCGGCGAGCGCACCAGCGCCACCACCTCGTCGCCACGTGCGCGGAGCTTCTCCGCGATCTTGCCGCCTATGAATCCGGTGCCCCCGGTGAGGAAAACTCGCATGGCCGGACCCTATCCTGAGTACGTGGCCAAGGACACGACCCAGTACGGCGAAGGCATACGCAACCCGCGGGCGCGGCAGCGCGCGTTCTGCATCGGCGCCGCGCCCGAAGACGTCGACTTCACGGAGCTGCGCGAGCTCCTCCGCACCGCCGGCGTGGCCGTGACCGGCGAGATGAGCCAGCACCGGCCCGCGCCGGACCCGGATCGCTACTTCGGCAGCGGCAAGCTGTCGGAGCTGAAGCAGGCGGCGAAGGCTGCAGACGCCAACCTGATCGCCTGCGACGACGAGCTCCTGCCGCGCCAGGAGCGCAACCTCGAGGAGGCGATCGGCCTCCCCGTGATCGACCGCACGGCGATCATCCTCGACATCTTCGCCGACCATGCGCACACGGCCGAGGGCAAGCTCCAGGTCGAGCTCGCGCAGCTCGAATACAACCTTGCGCGCATGCGCGGGCTGTGGACCCACCTCGAGCGCCTGGGTGCGGGCCGTATGGACGGCGGCATCGGAACGCGTGGTCCCGGTGAGACCCAGATCGAGACCGACCGCCGCCTCGCGCGCGACCGCATCTCCGCGCTGAAGCGCCGTCTCGAGCACACGAAGGCGACGCGCGGTGTCATGCGCGCCGAGCGCGAGCGCGCCGCGCTGCCGACGGTCGCGCTCGCCGGGTACACGAACGCCGGCAAGTCCACGCTGCTGAACGCGCTGACGGACTCGGACGTAGGGGTCGCGGAGCGTCTCTTCCACACGCTCGACCCGACGACGCGGTCGTTCGAGATCAGCGGCCGTACCTATCTCGTCACCGACACGGTCGGCTTCATCCGCAAGCTGCCGCACCAACTCGTCGATGCGTTCGCGGCGACGCTGGAGGAGGCGCTCAACGCGGACCTGATCCTCCATGTGGTCGACGCTTCCGTGCCCGAGGACGAGCTGCTCGGGATGGTGGACGCGGTGGACGATGTCCTGGTCGAGGTGGGCGCGGCCGAGCACGCGCGCCTTCTCGTGCTGAACAAGGTTGATCGGCTCGACGACGAGCGCCGCCGCGAGCTCTCGTACAGGCATCCGGATGCGGTCCAGGTGTCGGCGGAGACGGGGGAGGGGTTGGATGCGCTCTCCGAGGCGATCGAGGCGAAGTTCCTCTCCAGCCTGCGGCGGATGGAGCTGCTCGTGCCGTACGACGAGGGCAGCCGCCTGTCCGAGCTGCACGACCTCGCCGGCGAGATGGAGCGCGAGGACACGCCGGCGGGCGTTCGCGTCCGCGCCCGTGTGCCGGCCGGCGCCGCCGCGCGCTTCGAGCGCTTCTCGGTGAACGGGCAGCCCGAGTGAAGCTCGAGTACCGGCGGCTCGACGAGGGCGCGAAGGCTCCCGTGCGCGCGCACGAAGGCGACGCGGGCCTCGACCTGCACGCAAACGAGGCGGCCCACCTCGATCCCGGCGAGCGCGCGACGGTGGGCACCGGCATCGCTGTGGCTATCCCCGACGGCCACGCGGGCCTGGTCGTGCCGCGCTCCGGCCTTGCGGCGCGGAACGGCATAACGCTCGTAAACACGCCCGGGCTGATCGACTCCGGCTATCGCGGCGAGCTGCGCGTGCTGCTGCTGAACACGGACCGCCGCCAGGCGTTCAAGGTGACGCCGGGCGACCGGATCGCACAGCTCGTCCTGGTCAAGGTCGAGTCACCGGAGCCGGCCGAGGTGGGGGAGCTGTCCGAGACGAAGCGCGGTGAGGGCGGCTTCGGCTCGACCGGCGTCTAATGGCCTCGGAGCGGCTGAAGGCTGCGCGCGATGCCTACAGGGCGTTCGAGACGGGCGACCGCGAGCTCATCGAGTCTCTCCTGACCGACGACTTGATCTTCTACAGCCCGCCTGACCCGGGGATTGACTGCGCGGCCTACTTCGAGCGCTGCTGGCCGAACGCGGGCCTGATCGAGTCGTATGAGTTCAAACGCCTCGAGGAGATCGGGGACGACGAGGTCCTCGTCACCTACAGGCGACGAAGAGCGACGGAAAGCGCCTTCGGAATACCGAGGTGCTCACCTTTCGCGGCGACCAGATCTGCCGCACAGAGGTCTATTTCGGCTGGGACCTCTAGGCGAGCTGCGGCTCGAGCTCGACCGGGCAGCTGAGCGACTTCGCCACGTTGCAGTGCCGATGGGCCTGCTCGCACAGCTTCAGGACGCGCTCCTCGCTCGCCTCACCTTCGGTCGTGATCCGCGGCCGCAGGACGACGCGCGTGAAGCGGTCTTCGGGCATCTCGGCCTCGCATTCGTCCTCGTAGGCGACGACGTCGATTCGCGCCTTCGCGGCCAGGTGCAGGAACCAGAGCATCTGGCACGAGGAGGCGGCGGCCAGTAACAGCAGCTCCGGGTTCGCGAGGCGCGCGTCGCCCTTCTCCTCGGCGGTCGTCAGCGTCACGCTCTGATCGGATACCCGCGCCGTGTGCGTCCGGTCGTAGTTCTCCCAGCCGAGCGCGGTCGAGCCGGTCCAGGACGTGCGGGCGCTGAACTTCACCCCGCCCGCAGCTCCGCCATTCCCTCCGGGATCGTCTTGACGGGCTCGTAGCCGAGCTCGCTGCGCGCCTTCGAGATGTCGATCGTGCATTCCATCGCCGACAGCCAGACCGCCAGGCGGGTGAGAGGTGGGGTAGAGGTACGGCGCAGCGTGCCCCAGATGCCTTCGCTGATCCCCGCTAGCGGCTTCGCCACCGCGACCGGCACGCTCCGGTCCGGCATCTCGACGCCCGCAGTCGCCATCAGCTTGGTGATGAAGTCGCGGAAGACGACCGGATCGCCGTCGGTGACGAAATAGGCGTTGCCCGGCTTCCCGCGCGTCGCGGCGAGCACGAGCCCCTCGACCACGTTGTCCACATGTGTCGTCGAGGTCCTGTGGCCACCGCCGCCGATCCAGGAGAAGCGACCCTTGTCGACCGCGTCCTTCAGCGCCGGCACGATCGTCGTGTCCCCGGGACCCCAGACGAGCCGCGGCCGCAGCACAACGGTTTCGAAGCCGTCCCGGTTCGCATCGAGCACGACCTGCTCGGCCATCGCCTTCGTCGCCGGGTAGTGCGCCTTCGAGTCGGGCCGTAGCGGGACGCGTTCGTCCGCGTTTACGAGCGGCTGGCCGACGAGCAGCGCCGCCTCGGTGCCCACATGGACGAACCGCCGGACGCCGGCCTCGCGGCACGCGCGCAGCACGTTCTCCGTCCCCGTGACGTTGCCGCGCACGAAATCCTCGCGCCGGCCCCAGTCGCCGAGCGAAGCGGCGGCGTGGAAGGCGTACTCGCAGCCGCGCGCGCCGTCGGCCATCGCGGCCACGTCGTCGAGGTCGCCCATCACCGGCTCGGCGCCCGCGTCGCGGACCTTCGAGGCGGACGAGTCGGAGCGGGCCAGCGCTCTCACCGCCCACCCGTCCGCGACGAGACGCCGGATCAAGCGCCCGCCGATGAAGCCTGAGCCCCCCGTTACGAACGCCGTAGGCACGCGCCTACGCTACCCCGGCCGCGCGCCTTGCGCTGAGATGCGCCGCCTCCTCGAGCGAATCTCCCGGGAGCGGCTCGAGCTCGATGCCCAGCGCCAGCTCGATCAGGCGGTCGGCGAGCCAGACGTTCTTCGGGAGCAGCGGACCGTGCAGGTAGGTGCCGATCACGTTTCCCTTGCGTACGCCCTCGAACCCGTCCTTGCCGTTGTTGCCGTGGCCCTTGAGCACGCGCCCGAGCGGCTGCTCGCCCTCGCCAAGGTACGTGCGCCCGCCGTGGTTCTCGAAGCCGGCGATCACGCGCGGGCCGCCGCCCAGGTCGGCCTCGATTGCGCAGTTGCCGATCAGCCGCGGGCCCGGCTCGCGGATCGTGCGCAGGTCCACCAGGCCGACACCGGGCAGCTCCTCGTTGCCCATCGCGTAGCTGTGCCCGAGCAGCTGGTAGCCGCCGCAGACGGCGAGCACGACCGCGCCGCGCTCGGCCGCCGCGTCGAGCGCGTCGCGCTTGGTCTCGACCATGTCAACGGCGACGGCCGCCTGGTCGCGATCCTGGCCGCCGCCCATGTAGAAGAGATCCCAGGCGTCGGCATCGACCGACTCGCGCATCGACGCGGCGCCCAGCTCGAAAGCGATTCCGCGCCACTTGCACCGGGCGCGCAGCACCGCGATGTTGCCGCGGTCGGCGTAGATGTTCATGAGCTCTGGGTAGAGCGAGCAGACGCGCAGCGCGGTCACACGGCCTCCAGCACGACGACGTCGCTGCCGACGTATTCGGAAGTGGGCGCAACATGGCGGATCGGCCCCGCGGCAAATCCGTGCGGCGCCGCCTCGCTTTCGAACCGGTCCGCGCCCAACGTGTCGAGGACGATCGTCGACGACTCCTCGGTGCGCTCGCCCTGCGGCGATACCGCCTCACGGCGGCGGTCGATGAGGAACCAGTCCTTCACCCGTCTGATCCCGACCGGAGTGGACGAGTACACCCAGCCGTCGTACTCGCGGATGTCGGGAACGGGTGGCCCGAGCTCGTCGTCCGGCACGCCCTCGAAGGGGTTCGCGAGTGCCGCCGCGAACGTCCCGCCGGCGTCCAGATGGCGGCGCACGGTGGCGAACATCGAGCGGCGCCCGTCGGGGCCCCCGAGTAGCTGAACCACCTGCATCGGGGAGATAACGAGCGCAAACGTTCGCCCGAGCTCGAACGAGCGCGCGTCGCCAAGTAACGCCTCCACCTGGAGACCACGCTCGCGCGCCCGCGTGCCGAGAGCCTCGATCAGATCGGGATCGCTGTCGACGCCCGTCACTTCGTACCCGTGCGAGGCGAGGTCGAGCGCGATCCGACCCGTCCCGCAGCCGAGGTCGAGAATCGGCCCGCCGGCGTCGTCGGCGAGCCGGCGCCAGACGTCGAGATCGGCCACGTAGGCCGCGCACTCGACGTCATGCCAGACCGCGCTCAGGCTGCCCATGGCCTCGCAAGCCCGCGGTCGGCGAGCAGGTCGCGCAGCTCGAGGAGCGCGGTGTACGTGGGAAGCGCGAAGAGCCGGCCGCCCGGCTCGACGCCGCCCACGGCCGACTCGAGCGAGCGCCAGAGGTCGTGGTCCACTGCAGGCTCGGCGTCGATTCCGGCGTACTTCAGCCTCAACGCCATCTCCTCGGCCCGTGTTCCCGAGCAGGTCACGCGACGCACGCACCCGGCGAGTAGCTCGAAGTCCGCGTCCCAGACCCACGAGATGTCGCGCCCGTCCGCGATCTTGTCGTTGAGCGCGATCCACAGGTCGAGCTCGCGGCCCTCGAGGGTGAGCGTGCGGAGGACTTCGTTGGCGCCGGCGGGGTTCTTCACCAGCAGGATCGAAACGTCGCGGTCGTTCACCGGAATCGTCTCGACTCGCCCGAAGGCGGCCGCCTGAGCCTCGAGCGATGCCTTCACCTGGTCGAGCGACGCGCCGAGCTCGAGCGCGGCGGCGGCCGCCGCGACCGCGTTGTAGACGTTGTAGAGGCCGGGGAGGGGGATTCGGATGTCGGCCGCGCCGGCCGGCGTGCGCAGCGACACGTGCGAACCGGCCATCCCGTCGAGCTCGACGCGCTCCGCGACTACCTCGGGCTCGGGGCGCGTCCGGCCGCAGTTCGGACAGCGATACCGGCCGAGGTGGCCGAGATAGACGGCCTCGTAGTCGTATGGCGTGCCGCAGTTGCGACAGTGCTTGGAGTCGGCCGCGTGCTGGAGCTCGGGCAGGGCCTGCGAGTCGTCGGAAACGCCGAAGTAGACGACGCCGGGGCGCTCACGGCCGAGATCCGCGACCAAAGGGTCGTCGGCGTTCAGCACGAACCGAGCGGACCCCGCGCGCTGTCCGACCAACTCCGCCCAGCGGTCGGCGAGCAGCTCCAGCTCCCCGTAGCGGTCGAGCTGATCGCGGAAGAGGTTGCAGAGCACGAAGGTGTCCGGCACGATCTCCTGTGCCACAGCCGGCAGCCAGGCCTCGTCGACCTCGAAGAGGCCGAGCTCGCCGGGACGCCGGCCGGCGTCGATCAGCGCGGTCGCGATGCCCCAGTGCATGTTCGAGCCGGCCGCGTTGCGCACGACCGGCCGGCCCGCGCGCTCGAGGATGCCGGCGATCATCGATGCGGTCGTCGTCTTGCCGTTCGTGGCGGAGAGCAGGGTCGTGCCGCCCTCGAGCCGGCCGCCCAGGCGCGCGATCGCGCGCTTGTCGAGGCGCAGCAGCAGCCGCCCCGGCAACGTCGTCCCGCCGCCACGCCCGAGGCGGCGGCTCGCCGCCCGCACGAACCGGGCGATCGCCAGCTTCAACCGCAGCATCAGGTCGCTTCCGTCGGCACGATCACCCGCAGCGACGCCTTGTCGATCGTGACCTCGAGCGGAAGCTCGGCGATCGGGTCGCCGTCCGCGTAAACCGTGAACGGCCGGTCGGCAACGACCTGCACGACCTCGCCCGTCTCGAATTTGCCGTACGGACTGTCGACGTGCGTGCCCTTGAACACCTTCGGCACGGTGGCGAGCCAGCGGAGCTTGCCGTGCTCCGCGACGGTCACGACATCGAGTAGGCCGTCGTCGAGCTTCGCGTGCGGGAACACGAACATGCCGCCGCCGTACGCCTTCGAGTTGCCGACCGCGACCGAGTAGCCGACCACCTCGCGCTCCCTGCCGTCGACGGTCACGCGGAACCGGGCGTGCTTCCACCCGGCAAGCGCGCGCAGCGCCGCATAGAGATAGACGAGGTTGCCTTTGACGAGCTTCGCCTCGTTCGCGATCCGGTTCGCGTCCGAGTCGAATCCCAGGCTCGCGATCCCGACGAATGGCCGCCCGTTCGCGAGGCCCAGGTCGACGATGCGCTCGCTGCCATCGACGGCGACGCGCGCAGCCTCACGCGGCTCGGTCGGGATCTTCAGGACGCGGGCGAAGTCGTTGCCGCGCCCACTGGGCACGATCGCGAGCGCACCCGCACGGCCGCGGAGTGCTCCCGCCAAGCAGCCGACCAGCCCGTCTCCGCCGACTGCGACCACCGTCTCGCCGTCCGCGGCCGCGGCGCGAGCCTCGTCGCGCGCGTGGTCGACGCTGGTCGTGTCGACCATGCGGTAGGCGACGCCAAGGTGGGTGAGCTCCGTCTCCACCGCCGGAACAGCGGTCATCGCACGCCCGCCGGCGGCGGCGGGGTTGGCGAAGAGCGCGAGCCGGCGCTCGCTCACTCGGCGGAGCCCGCCGCCACGCGCGCGGCCCGCTGGGCCGCAAAGTCGCCGCGCTCGGCGCCGCGGAGGTGCTGTCCCTGCTCGAACTTCTCGATCTCGGCCCTGGCGATCCACTCGTTCCCGACGAGACGCTCCGCGTGCGGGCTCTCCGGGTTCTGCGGATCGAGGACCAGCAGGACGTCCTGCTGGACCGTGTGCCACGGCTCGTCGGCCGTGATGACCTCCGAGGCGACGAGCGCCTGCCCTGGGCGTACGAGCCAGTGGAGGTCGAAGATGCCGAGCTTGTACGCGTAGAGACGCTGGCCGTCCGAGAAGAGGAAGTTGAGGCCGGAGAACGGCGAGCGCTCGATGCACGTCTTCACCAGCTGCCGCAGGGATCGCAGCGGGTGTGCCGAGTCGTAATGGCACATGAGCCAGTTGAAGACGTGCTCCGAGTCGGTCTCTCCCTGCGGCGGCGAACAGCCGGGGTCGACCAGCCGCGGGTAGCGGATGACAGTGCCGTTGTGCGAGAACGAGTACTCGCCCATCACGAACGGATGGGTATTGACGAGCGTCAGCCCGCCGAGCGTCGCCCGCCTCAGGTGGGCGTTGAAGATGCGCCCGCGGGTAGAGGTCGCGCGCTGGAACTCACCGTCGGTGTAGGCGGCTTCCGGGAACCGCAGCAGCTGGGGCTGTTCGCAGTCGGCCTGGTCATAGACAGCCATTCCCCAGCCGGAGTCGTGGTCCTCGGACTGCTGGATGAGCGGGTTGTCGGCGAGGAGCAGCTCGTGCTCGATCGAGATCGGCTCGGCGGATACGCATCCGAGGATCCGGCACATGCCGCAAGCATACGGGGGCGAGAACCACGCGCCGCGGACTTGCACACGCGATGCGACAGCCGAAGCGCAAATGGTGGGCACGCCCGCGCAAGTTGTGCGCGCTCGAGCGCCCGGGTGGGGGAGGCAGCAGCCACCGGCCCGACCGCCGGCGTGACGAGATCGAGTGGCTCAAGGCGCAGGGCGTCCACACCGTGATCTCGACGATGAAGACTCGTCACAACCTCACGGCATACGAGGAGGCGGGGCTCGACTGGGTTCATCTGCCGGTCGAGGAGGAGCGCGACGGAGTCGATCAGGTCCTTCCGGTCCTGCGGCGCAAGCTTCGCCTCGCCGGTGCCGTCGCCATCCACGCCAACCGCCGCACCGATTTCGTGACAGAGGTGTGCGCGGCGTACCTGCGCGACCGCTATGGCATACCCGTGAAGGAGAGCCTGGCGAGCGCGGCCGAAGCCGGCTTCAGCCCGTCCCGCTGACCAGCGACAGCAGGCTGTCAGCGACCGTGACAGGTCTCGGCTCGCGGGTCGCGGCGGCCTCCTCGGCCGTCGCCTCTCCGGTCAGGACCAAGGCTGCGTCGAGCCCGGCTCGCTTGGCAGCCTCGACGTCGGAGTCGATCCGGTCGCCGACGACGAGCGTCCGGCCCTCGCCGAGTCGCTCGAGCGCGGTCACGAAGAGCTGCGGCTCCGGCTTCCCGACGACCGCGGCCTCGCGGCCGCTTGCCGCCTCGATCGCCGCGAGCAGCGCGCCCGTGCCGGGCCACAGCCCGTCGGGCATCGGATAGGTGGGATCGCGGCTGGTGGCGATGAAGTCCGCGCCGCGGCGGACCGCCAGCGCAGCCGTGCGGATGTCGGCGTAGCCGACGTCTTCGGTGCCCGAGACGACCACGAGGTCGACTCGGCTCGCGAGGTCGGTGTTGTTCATCACCTTCAGGCCCGCGTCGGCGACGTGGCCGACCATCGCCTCCGTCCCGATCACGAAGGCGGTCATGCCGCGCCGTGTCTCGGCCAGCAGGTGCTGCGTGGCGCCGCCGACCGTGACGACATCCGCGAGCGAGGCCTGGATGCCGAGGGCCCAGAGCTTGCGGACGTAGTCCTCGCCGGTGCGGCGCGAGTTGTTCGTCGCGAACGCCACGCGCTTGCCCGCTCCGCGCAGCAGCTCGATCGCTTCGACAGACCCGTCCACGGCCTCGGGGCCGACCCACACGCAGCCGTCGAGATCGACGATCAGCTGGTCGTAGCGATCGACGAGAGGGGAGAGGCTCACCGAGCGGATCGTACGCATCCCGCCTCGCTAGTCTTCCGGCGCCGTGCGCTACCTGACGCTTCTTCTCATGCTGCTAGCGCTCGTCGTCGCCGGGTGCGGCGACGACGACGATGGCGGCGGCTCCGCCTCGATCGAGACGCGGTCGCAAACCGTCGCGACCCCCGAGCCTGAGAAGCAGGGGGGCTGCGCCGAGGTCTCCCAGCCCGAGCCGAAGCGCGACGGTGGCGAGAAGAAGCCCACCGAGCCGCTCTCAGGCGACTACGAGGTCACGATCGAGACGAATTGCGGCGCTTTCACCGTCGATATGGACGAGGACATCGGCGGGCTCAGTGCAGCGTCGTTCGTCCAGCTGGCCGACGACGGCTTCTACGAGGACACATTCTTCCACCGGATCGCCCCAGGTTTCGTGATCCAGGGCGGCGACCCGACCGGTACCGGCACGGGTGGGCCCGGATACACGACCCGCGACGCGCCGCCGGCGGGCTCGCAGTACCCCAAGTACACCGTCGCGATGGCCAAGGGCGCCACCGAGCCGTCCGGGACCTCTGGCAGTCAGTTCTTCGTCATGACCGGCGACAGCGGCCTGCCCCCGCAGTACGCGATCGTCGGCAAGGTCACGAAGGGCACGAACGTCGTCGATCGGATCGGCAAGCTCGGCGACGCGACCGAGCAGCCCATCCGGATCGTCGTCATCGAGAAGACGAAGGTCAGCCCGCCGCTCGGCTAGCGGCGGCTTTCGCCTGCCGCCTGCGTCCCAGCACCGTCAGGAGCGCAAGGATCCCGACGACGATCACGAGCCCGAGCAGGACCGCTCCGAAGGTGCCGACGCCGCCGAACGGCAGGGCGACGAGCTTCGCGAGGCCGAACCCGATGGCCAGCAGAACGATCACTAGAACGATTACGAGCAGGATCCCGCGGGCGCGCACGAGGAAGCTCGCGCCGGAGGCGGGGGCGATGAGCCCCATGAGGCGCAGCATCAACAGCTGACGGTTCGAGGGCGGCGCCTGCCCGAGCTTCTCGACGGCCTGCTTGAGGTCGTCCGGCCGGCGCTCGGCGAGCGCGAGCGAGGCGTTCATCATCTGGCGCAGGGCAGGGCGCTCACGTGGGTGGCAGCCGGCGAGCGCCTCGTTGAAGTACCCGCGGGCGGCCTTGGCGTCGTAGCGCTCAGCGGCACGCGCACCGAGGATCGCCCGGGCGGCCGCGCGATGCTTCGACTCGGAGATCAGCTGCTCGTCGGTGCGGTCCTCGAGCTGCGGGATCGCCTGCAGGCTCCCAAGCTGGTACTGCATCTTCGTCTGACGCTGCTTCGCCACGCGCGGCAGTCTGCCAGACGTCTTTCAGCAGCGTCCGGTGACGAGGACGTGCCCGGGGAGGCGCCCGCCGCGGCGCTGACGGACGCGGTTGAACCCGGCGGCCTCGATGAACGTCGAGATCTCGTCGGCGGTGTAGGTCCGCGCGCGGCTCGTGACGTAGAAGAGCAGCCCGGTGAGGGCGCCGATCGTGTTGCCGCGTTCGCCCGGGGGAGGGCGCTCCTGCTCGAGCACGGCGATCGTGCCGCCCTCGCGCAGCGCTTCTCGCGCGCGGGTGAGGAGCTCGACGTTCACGTCCTCGTCGAAGTGGTGGAGGATCTGGAAGGCGGTCGCGACGTCGTAGCCGCTGCCCAGTTCTGTCGTGAACATGTCGCCGACGAGGTACTCGATCCGGTCGGCCATGCCCTGCTCGCGCACGATCTGCCGCCCGATCCGCGCCGCGCCCTCGAGCTCGGCGATCGTGACGGTGAGGTCGGCGTGGCGGCGGCACATCGCGATCGCGTACCCGCCGTGCCCGCCGGCCAGGTCGAGCATGCGCTTCGGGTTGCGCGCGGGGATCATTCGGGCGACGTCGTCTCCCGCGAGCCGGGTCAGATCGAAGAGGCCGCGCATGTACCGCTCCCAGTACGGGTCGTCCGGGGCGCGCTCGTGCAGCCCGGACGTCGTGCCGGTGCGCACGGCGTCCTCGACGCGCGAGAACTCGTCCCACATGTCGCGGTTGAAGTCGCCGACATACGCGCGGACGGTCTGCGGGCTGTCTGCGAGGAGGTACTTCTCCACAGCTGGGGAGTTGCGATAGCTCCCACTGCGCTCCTCGACATAGCCCATGGCGTGAAGGGCGACGAGCAGGCTGTCGGTGCCGCTGGGATTGAGCTGGAGCCGGCGAGCGAGGCCGTCGGCGTCATCGGGCTTCTCGTCGAGCGCGTCGAAGATCCCGAGCGAGATGCCGGCCATGATCGCCCGCGCCATGGCCATCGCCTCGAACGTCTCGAGCAGCGGAGTCGGGACCAGTCCGGCGGCGAGGGCGAGCCGCTCCTGAACGTTCTCAGACTTCGTTCCAACTCTCACGGCCCAAGCCTAGTCGCGCCGGAGCCGGGTATTCCCACACTGGAAGTTCGAGAAGGAGGAGAGCATGGAAGCCACACGTACCCGCGTCGCCGGACCAATCAATTCCGGCCTGTTCACGTTGGCGCGCGTCGTTGCGCTGATCGGGAGCCTGGTGGCCGCAGTGATCGTCATCGGGATCCTGCTGGTCGTACTCGACGCGAGCACCAAGAACGACATCGTCCAATGGGTCACGGACGCTGCCGAATGGCTGGTGGGCCCATTCGAGGGCCTTTTCAACCTCGATTCGAATAAATGGCAGACCGCGGTGAACTGGGGGCTGGCAGCGGTCGTCTACTTCGCCATCTCGCGGATGATCGCCCGCCTGCTGGCGCGCTGAGCGTCAGGTCGACATAACGGCTGTTATCGGACGTTGAC
>Ga0126310_10000592_pt1 | contig 12815 bp, 13 predicted proteins | sample Plot60_FD_92540 | JGI IMG/M metagenome (GOLD analysis project Ga0126310, IMG submission 92540) | Serpentine soil microbial communities from UC McLaughlin Reserve, CA, USA - Plot60 | ecosystem: Environmental > Terrestrial > Soil > Grasslands | place: USA: UC McLaughlin Reserve, Lake County... | reverse complement strand
TTCTTTTGCATTTTCTATCATACTTTGTATTTTATGTGCCTCCTCAGGTGGAAGAGAGTAGATATCCACAATAATGCTAATAGAAATTCCAGCAAATCCTCCGCTTCTTTCAAAGTAAATTTTTGTAGTGGCTTGTGCTGTCGGATTCTGATTAGAATCATTTAAGGTTGCACTTAATAGACTCATAAAACTGCTCATTGGACCAGTCTGTGCTATTGCTTGTGGAACAATATGTCCTAGACCAATAATCGATAAGGAAAATATTAGGAGTATAGACAGACCAATAAGGCGTGACGAAGGTGAATAAAAGCTATGTGGCTTGTTACATTTATAGTGTGTATGGGCACCATCCAACGCATTAGTAGACACAACCTCTCCATATAATGATTATAGAGATAGCATAATGTTTAACATTTCAGGTGAGGAGATTATTGCCAAGCCTTAATAATTGAATGGAAGAATTAACCTAGGATATATTATATTCACATCTTTTCTATCTTTGCAATTTACGTGTGGTCTTTAACTCAGTGAAGTTAAGATCCTCTATATACACTACATGGTGGAGACAAGCAAAGATGGAAAAACTGAAAGCAGCAGTTATAAGAGTGAGTAATGATAATGGGTCGAACATTTAGACCAGCGCTAATGCTTGCTGCTCAATGGATTATTGAGGACAGCAATAAGAGAGGAATTAAAGAAAACAAAGCAGCATAAATGCCGGTAGCCGTAGAAAAATAAGGTGGAAAAAATTTATGATATTATTTTTTATTATATTCTATTCTATGTTTATCTGCTTTCCCTTTGGTGTTGTTTGATCTTTTTTCTTGAATGTTATCTCTAGTATTCCATTCCTATAACTTGATTTAGCTGTTTCAATATCTGCTTCAGGAGGTAAATCTATAACTTCATGGTATTTTCTCTGTGGATCATCGCTCTTTATTTCTACTGAGTTATCATAAGCATTTATCTTAATCTTGTCTTTGCTGACACCTGGCATTTCTAGTATCACTTTAACTTCTGTATTTGAAGTTGTTACATCTGCTAAAGGTTCTCTTTCAGAGGAAATCAAAGGCCTTGTAAAAGAGCCACCTCCACCACCACGCAATGGTGATCTAACATTACCAAATTCTCTTACTCTTGGTTTGCCATCAGGTCCTATAGTCATAGAATAGCCATATACTATTGGACCTACCTCCCGTACCTTACCGCCTTCAGGTGTATCGTATTCTCTTACTAGATCCTTTGGTACTGTAGACTGAAAGTTCTTAAATTGCTCTTCAAATTGTCTTTCCATTTCTCTTCTCATTTCGTCAAATCCTCTGAACATATCACTAAAATCAAATTGTCTGCCTGCTCGACTGCCGCTACCAAGGAACCTTCTAAACCAGTCAAATGGTTCTATATCATCGCGTCCGGAACTCAACTTTAATTATAACACCATCTAAATATACATTATAATGTTATATAAACATGAACGCTGTCACATCTTGATCCATCCATTTTATCAATGCATTATAAGAGTAGTTAGTGATCCTTTTACTTACTCCAAACTTAAAGTATGTTGATAGTAACAAAGAATTTGAAAAAAATAAACGTCATCGCCACAGTTAGAATATATATATCAGACTAGGCAATATCTAATCGTTTTTACTATGTTCTTTTGTGCCTACATTTTGCCTTTGTATTAACTTTTCTTTCTTTTCCAAAGAAACCATAAGAAGGGCTTTATATAATAAACAACTAACCTAGCTATTGATCTCCAATAATGAGTAGTAATCACGAATCAGTAAATAAATCAGACGAGGATAGAAGGAAACTACAAAGAAACAAGAATGGCAATGAGGACCCGGCTGCAACATCTGTTGAAGATGTAATAACAAAGGACGAAGAAAGTGAGTACTACGAAGAAGGAAACGGTGGAGCAACAGACTGACTATTTCCTATCTTTATTGGGATTCTGAATTCATTTGTTATTTGTTATATCATCGGTATTAGCTTAGATTTCTATAAAGGATCCTACATTAGCGCGAATATTGTTACTGATGGTATCATAGGTTGTATTATAGAAAAATTAGCATACTAAGCTTTAAAATTTTCTTTCTTTTATCCTTTAGATGAAATCTATACTTCCATCTTCTCTAGCAATATAACCATCAAGGCTAGAAGCTATAAACTGCTTTACCTTTCTCATTGTGGACTATGAAGAATAATACATAATGAATAATAAATTATATCATATGATGTGGATATCAGCTCATAATATTCAACACAATCATTGTTTACCTACTTCATATTTGGATAGCAGAATTAGTGTTTCCTTGAAATTTATTTTTATACTATGTTTTCCATATAATAACACAATGTCTGAAATAAAAGACGATATGGAAAAAGCAGGCGACAAGATGAAGACTGGTGCAAAGAAAACAGAAAACCGAATGGAAGAAGGAGCAGAAGAAGCAAAAGAGAAAGTAGAGTAGTGGCATTAGCGCTTCTTTTCACACATGGACGCATACAGTATTATTTTTTACTTTTTTCCTTTGATGTTTATTAAAATTATTAGCAGTACGCGGAAAAATCTCTCTAAGAAAAATTATTTATTTTGTAAAGGTCAAGGTTGGCATAGCTTCGAATGAATATAGATAGATTTGATTCTATTTTGCTACACATTAAAGCGATGATTTCCATTCGATAATTGAAATCATTAACCGCTTGCGCACTACAATATTATTTGACTAAAATATCAGAATATAGAATTATTAAATATGAGGATAATGGCCATATTCGATAGCTTTGTATCAGTCCAAAATATAAGAACCAAAATAGTTAGTACTATAATGGCCTTATCTTATCGTCTTCAACTACTACTATTACCTTATTATATTGCATCTGAATTTATATATTTTATTTATTGTTCTATATTTTAGTTTTTAGTGATACCAAGTATGTTTTCTAAATTTTTTGTCATGTTTGCTACCACTACCACTACCACTACTACTCTTATGCCTTAATTTTTCATAATTATGACTTTTACTTTGGTTATAATTACCGCTGCTGCCACTTTGACGTCTATTTCCATTATATCTTTGTCCATATCTTCTGAACTTTCTGTCTTTGCCATATGATCTCTGTTGAGCAATCGGGACGGATATTCCCATTTCATCATTAAGTTTCCGTATTGGTTGTCTAGTGTTTCTCAGAATTCTTTCAAATTCTTGTATTCTCTGTGGTATTACCAAAGATATAGCTTTACCAGTAGCACCAGCTCTAGCAGTTCTTCCAATTCTATGAAAGTAAATCATAGTTTCATTAGGAACATCATAATTGATTACATGACCCACTGCCGGAACATCTATACCTCTTGCAGCAATATCAGTTGCTACCAATACATTATCAAGGCCTTTTCTAAATCTGTTCATTGCAATATTTCTTTCTTTTTGTGAAAGATCACCATGAATTGTAATTACTCTGAATCCCTCGTCTTTTAGTTCCTCTGCAAGTCTTTGTGTTCTTTGTTTGGTAGCAGCAAAAACTATTGTTTGTTCTTTATCTGTATTTTCATTCTTAATGAAATTACAAAGATGTCTGAATTTTTCTTTCTCAGAGACTATGAGATAAGATTGCTCTATAGTATCAAGGCTTAACTCTTGTTCGTTTAATCGTACTTCTTTAGCATCCTTTTTCATATATTCTTGTGCTAATCTTATTATAGGAGGAAGCATAGTAGCTGAAAACAGACAAGTCTGCCTGTTTTCTTCCTTTATATAAAATAATATAAACTTTATATCATCAATGAATCCCATATCAAGCATTCTATCGGCTTCATCTAAAACTACAAAATTTACTTTATTCAAGTCTATTGACTCTTGCTTTATGTGATCAATTAATCTTCCAGGAGTAGCAACTACTATCTGTGCATGTCTTCTTAACTGATTATGTTGAAGACCAATGCTTTGTCCTCCATATATGGCAACAGTTCTAACTCCGGTATATTTTCCAAATTTATTAATCTCATTTGTTACTTGTACTGCTAGCTCTCTTGTTGGAACAAGGATTAGTGCTTGAATCGGACCATTTCGTCTAATTTTTTGTAATATTGGAAGAGAAAAAGCAGCAGTCTTGCCAGTACCTGTATGTGCCTGACCTACTACATCTGAACCCTTTAAAATAAGGGGGATAGCCTCTTCCTGAATAGGAAAAGGTATTTCAAATCCAATTTCCTTAAGTGCTTTGACTATTTCTTTACTTAATCCTAATTGTTCAAATGTTGCTTTTGTCATGGTTTTACGTCTAGACTCTCATTGTACTAGATACACCACAAATGCCATAAGTATTCACCTTTTTTTATCTCTTAATAAATATCCTGATATTTAGCCTATGAATTTATTTCTCCAGGATATTGAATAAATGGCTGTCAATAATAACAAGATTCTCTAGTTGGTATCAAATAGTTCAGTGTATATAATTACAAAATAAACATAATACGGTAGGTAGGATAGTAGACTATTATAATAACGTAAAAAAGTGGTAATATTTCTCTTAGATATTTAATTTAGCTCTAATTCTTACTGTTTTGATTCCTTATTTGGCGAGAATAGTATTTTATGACCCTAAGATTTCTTCCCAGGAGCAAGCCTACTCCTAATACAAGAAGAAAGTCAGTAACTATTAACGACAATGTTGTTAACTGCGATGTAGTATTTATGATTGGTCTATTAATTATAATCATGTCTCCTTGCTGATTAAGAGTTACTTCTTGATAGCCTATAAATATGAAGTTGATAGCAATCCGTATGCTCAATGCTATTACATATAACAGATAGAGCGCTATACCTCCTTTTACATAAACATTGATAGAATCCTGTTTCCAAAATAGAAGGCTTCTTTTGGAATACACATATGAAATATATGTAGATAGCAAAGCTGCCAAAGCATAAGGAATTGCATATGTGACTGGCACAGCTAACAAGAAGGAGTTATAGATTAGGAAAGAAGTAATGACTATATAATATGCAGAGAATAGAATTGACTTTCTTATGCTTATCTTTGTGCCTTGTAACACCTTTCTAATCCTAATAACAATTATAATAGAAGTAATTACGAATGATGTTATAAAAGCAACAACATAAATGGCAATAATATAGTCTTCACTGTCATTGAGTAATATCAAATATTTCTAAATGAGTAGGCTATATTTTATTATAAAGGTTATTTTTATTATATAAGAAACATTGTAAGGAATTATACAATTGTTTTTATTTTATTTGTTATGGCAGATATATAAAGAGCCCTCTTTATCATCTTTATAGTTTCTTTTATTATTCTATATTTCGATGTCTATCGGAGTCTACTATGTTATTACAAGGTAACTATACTAAAATTCATGAGACAAGAAACATCTGCAGAAAATTACTTTTCATTTATTGCTCAAATAATCCAAAATATTAACGAAGTGCATTAGAGCGTAATTCATCTATATTCATCGCCACAATCTCCAATTATCTCAAACAAGTTATTTGACTTTGTACATACAGCATCTATATCATCATGGTCTGTCTTATCCAAACTAAAGTTGAATACCTGCGTGTTATTGTTTCTGTGATCAACTATTCCAAGTCGAACACCGATAATAACTCCTGCTACTGCAGGCTTGGAAAGAATATAGTGACTTGCTATATTTGCAATGCTTGCATTGTGCTTTTGTGCAATTCTCTTCAAAGTAGATAAAAGCTCTTGAAACAAATTCCATCCACCCCATGCATCTATCATCTGCTTGTATTTTCGTAAGCTTAAGGTATTTAACTCAGCAGCAGAAGGTTGTGTTCTTCCTAGATAGCGCTCTGACATCATCCCTCCACAGATGCTACCATAGGCTAGGAGACTGATATTATTATCCTGACAAAATGGTATCATCTTTACTTCTGGCCTACGATCTATAATCGAATATTGAACCTGGTTAGATACAATTTGCAGATCTGAATCCTTCATGATTTGCATACGTTCAGTATCAAAATTTGTAAGACCTATATGCTTAATTATTCCTTCATCCCGGAGATCGGATAGATATTTAAGAGCATCCATATAATATGGACTGTCATAATCCCACCAGTGGAATTGAAGTAAATCCAAGGAATTAACACTCATTCTGCGAAGCGATCTTTCTATATTTTCCTTAACGATAGAACGTGTAATTCTTCCTGGCTGTGGTACCCATTTTGTTAATGCCTGAATTCTGTCGAGTTCTTCTTTTCTTTTATGTGTCCATAATCTACGCCTGAACTCTCCAATAAAATCCTCTGCTGGGCCATAAATATCTGCCAAATCCCAAGTTGTGAAGCCAGCATCATGATATCTAATCATGTCTGCCATTGCCAATTCATAATCAATATATCCATGTCCGCCTGCAACCTGCCACATGCCGTTAAGTATCCTGCATATTGTCAAATCATGAGCCAGTTGGTAGCATTTCTTGCTCATATCATTCACTCCAGATTTTTCAGATATTTTTATCTCACCAATATTAAAAACAAACCTAATACTTATAGAAAAATCTATTTCTATATTGCTTTTAATTCTTGTTTTATCTAATATAGAGGTGGTAGGAGTAGAATGAGAAAATAAAAGAACGCTATAACCGAGACTGACATAGGCTGCTTTCAAAGTCTTATCTGCCATTGATATATTCTTACCCTACTACTGTCATATATGCAATATCTGAATTCTAATAACGAATCTAAAGAAAATAGAGAGAAAGAGAAGGTTCGTTTGAGTATTTTTTTATTACTGTTATTCTAGAAGACTTTTGTTTATTATGACTTGCCGCCTTTTCTTGCTACTCTTTCTCTTGTCTTTTTATTAGCGGATGCAAGTCCCTTCTTACTTGCTTTCTTTTTAGCTACCATTATCTCTGGATATTTATATCCATAATCTATATTAATGAATTACTTATCATTGTTTCTTATTTTAGCTATTAGAAAAATAAGATTAAGATAACTATAATATAATATATCATTAAAGAGCATCTAAAGTATCTGAAGGATCATACCTATAATAGTATGTTTGTTATTTTCGTGTATATAGTTGACCTGACGTATTGATTCTGTTACAGTCGCTTACTTGAGATAATGTCTGTTTCTCTCTCCAACTAAGATTCAATTATTAATTCGTATTTAGGAGGAATCAGACTACATTGAATAGTACCTTTAACTTTATTCCGAGTCCAATCAGTAAACTATTTCTTCTGCAGTTTTTCTATTTCTTCTAGGTTTGGAACTGACTTCTTGAATTCTTCATGGAACTTATATTATTTTCTTTTTCGATAGTGAAGATTTGGGCATACTATCGAAATAAATCACTTATTTATTAGATTTATGAAGAAACTAACATGAGAGTATCTTAAGCTTTTAAATTTAATAGGACAGATCCATTAGTAATACTTCGAATATGGCGTAATTAAACGGAAAAAAATGATATAGTATGTAGACAGATTTGACTTTATTTACTCCACAATGTTTTATTGTATTAGTCAAGTATCACTATTATCTTATCACAGTAGAGAACTCATATTAGATAAACGCATAATTTTAATATTTTTCTTTTTCCTATTATATTGAAAAAATATGCATCCTATAAATTCAAAGCTGTCCCTATAACCTTAACATGAATCAGGACGATAATAGAAATCAAAATATGCAAGGTCAACAACAGCAACAACAGCAACAACAATCATCAAGTCAATGGTCTGAAATGATAGGACAAGTTATAGAAAAATTAACAGGCAAGAATATGTCGACTACACTAAGCTTTGAGGATCTAGAAGTTGATATTCCAAGAGCACAAGGTCCAGGTGGTAGAGATTTAGGTAGTGCAAAATGGACAATAAATGGAAAAGTAGTATGGACAACAGAGGCACATAAAACAGAAAGTGGTGGATAATAGGAGAATATCTTTTCTGCCAGTCGTATATGACTGAAATGGGTTTTAGCTCAGACATATATGTTACAATAGAGTGATGGCATTCTGAAAAGTTATCAAGTTATATGCTCATGGCTTGACTCTCATTTTTATTTCAAATAGAATTGCCTTCTATTTCTTCTAATGGCATTGCTGTAGATTATCGATTTCATTTAGTGCTTTGAGTGTTACAATGTCATCATCATAAGGCTGTTGACTTTTGGCAGTAAATAAGATGCAACGACTTCTTCTTAGTTATTCTTCAAGTTAGATTGTTTGTGGAGCATTGTTATTTTCTTTAATCCTAATGCACAGTTTCTGAAAGTTGTTTTGAGATTTGACATAAATCCTTTGTTAGAAGTTCCTTGCTCAAAACTGAAGAACAACAACTATCTATCATACTTTGATTAGAATAACTATAATTATATCTACCAAGTATTGTTACAAATGTAGTAAAGCCCGGAAGTGCATATCCAAATAAGATAGGCTAAAGCAATGCCAAATGGATTGAAAACACTACCCCACTAAAAACAATTATAGGCTTGTATTTTCACCAATTTCTACAGCTGCGATACATAAAATTTCAATTCCTATTGCTGCTGCATACAAACGCTTTTTATACTTGAAGAATTTGGCTATGGAAGAAAAAGATGAAGATGATAGAGATAATGATTGTTTTGATTCTTTTTGACGAATGCTGTTTATATGACAACAAGCTTCTCTTCATAGCAAAAATCCTCTTTTGGATGAATATTAATGAACAACAAACTTCCTTGGTGCAATTAGCACATTTCTCAAAGCCTTCTCTACTACAAGCCACAGGAGTGCATTGACATTCTGCACATTTCAAAATCATATAGTTGAAAGTCCATTTTTTGTATTAAATCTTATGCAAGATCTCAATATTAAAACATATGCAAATACGGTAAAATCCAAGGATAGCCAAAGATCAAAATGAAGTGGTTATTGCTGTTGCTGTAGTATCATCAGTAGTATACGATGCATCTTTCAACTATTCCTTAACATAATATTAGATGATACCAAGAATAATAAGCCCCCGCAGCAGCATAGCTATAGAATTTTAGAATTCACGGGTTTAGTTGGATTAGTTCCATGCATCTATAAGGGTCTTGTAGTTTTTCATATTTATATTTTTAATTATGATCATACTATATCTGCTGCAGCAAAAGGGGGATTGATAACTCCACTTCCCATATTGAAGGATCAACGGTGAATAGTAAGAAATTCTGGAAATGCAATATCTGTAATAAGGTATTTGATAGTTGGTATTTGCTAAATTATCACATCTATCAGATCATGGTGAATCTAAGAACGCACCAATAGGCATTGGATAAACTTACTTTATTGAATACTTAAGAAGTCAAGCCGACACTCTCTTCTACTTTGATTTAATAACATGTATAATTTAAATTCCAAATAAAATAATGCAAAAGCCTGTATGATTGCGGAAGGCGAATTTGACTATAATCTAAAATAGAATAAGGTCAACTCAAAATCAGCTATGAGAAAAAGAAATGAGCCCAGTTACTTTAAGAAGGAAAGACAAAAAGAAGAGGCTAGAGACTATGACAAAGACTTTTCTGGACCTGGAGTAACAGAATTTGGCCTTGACTTAAATACCGATCAACTAAGAAATATGTCTCCCGAAGAGCTAGAAAAGTATTTGCGTAGAGAGGTTAGGAAGCGGCAGCATAGAGGTTAGGTAGATCTTTGAGCCTATTGTGCTTAACGCCGAGCCAACCACGAACTACGATGGCTTGGAAAGGTTCAAGTTGACCGAAAATTTGACGGCGAACTCATATTTGTTATAGAACCAAGAGGGAATGATAGTATGATGTTCTTTTTAATCAGAGAGAAGTATATAGGAGCATATAGTTCCATTTTTCTAAAAAGTTGAACACAAATGTTTGGGCTGGTTCATCGCAATGAATAATGCTAAGAACTTGGCAGAGCAAAATGAGCGAGTATGGTTAGATAAATTTAAAAACTCTTTTTGGTTATATTTTATCTCCTGTTTCCTTCAACCGGTCAAATTTCAAAGATATCTAAACTACTTTTTGAGGCAGATTTAACCTCAGTCGGATTGACTTCATCTATCATTTTTGCCATCCCAGCTATTTTTGGATCTGTTAGAAGGCGAGTGATTTCATCTAATTCTGGAGCTGACCTAACTACTATTCCTCTTTTTTTTGTAACGGAACCAGAAGCATCAACAGGATTAATTTCAATAGCTATAGATGCAGATCTTCCTTTAAATGTAGGTAACCTGAGTAAAAATACACCAGCTATATTGGTTGCTTTTCTTTCCCAATCCTTTCCATTTTTTAGAAATTGAACCAATCTTTCATCAACCATAATATATCTATTTATACATCATCCTCCTCCTAGTTAAGGTCTTTGGAAAATATATAGAAAGAAAAAGATATGATATTGTCATTTCATTATTTCAAACTAGTTTCTATACTGACATCAATATAATAATATTTGTTAAGCATATAGAGTGGAGAAAAGATACACTATTTCGCCAGCATTATATTATTCTATGAATGGCTCTGTCTTTAGAGATAGAGTGAAAATTTGCTTTCAGGAAAATAACGTACTTGCCAAAGAAATAGAATCTTAGGATACTTTGAATATAGCCTGAGAAGAAGATAGGATTCTATTCCACTAGTTGCTGAATAGATGTCGAAAAAGAAGTATATTAAAGAATTGAACACTAAAGGCATATGCAACTCTACTGAAACACTCTTTATGGCTTTGATATTTCAGCAGCAGAAAATAATTAGTAAATTAATTAATAAAGATTATAATAATCATAATCAATAACATACCTACAACTCTTCTTTGGTATATTGCAAAGTCTGTATTGGATTGTCGATGACAAGGATTTCTAATTACTTTGGTATAGTTTTTTAGGAGATAAACGTCTTAAGTAGATGCTATATGTGTGATGGCATAGGAAATGATCTAATGGTGGATTATTTTTGCAAATGACCCATGAAATTAGAACTGAAGCAAAAGTTTTTAGAGGTATAAACGGTGGCAGTGAGTTATAAACAAAATTGTTTATGTGCAAACTTCAAATGCTGAAACATTAAACTCGTTTCGTAAAAGAAGAACTCTCTCTGGCTAATAAACTGCACGTTATAATTATAATAATTTTTACTCACGTTATGAAAAAGTCTGCTATCATCCTGCAAATGCATCAATGTTGCTTCTCTAGGAAGTATACAAAATCATATTGCAACCATTTTTTTTGGGGTGGCGTCATCTATTCACCATCGAAGAATAGTTAAAAGAATAAACTTTTATCCTATCATCTTTATAGTTTTAGCAGCAATGCCTAGTACAAAGTCCAAAACAAAGTCCACAAAAAGAGGATCAGAAGGAGGAAGTAGTAGTAGTAGAGGAGGCAAAAAACTATCTGCAAGGACAACAAAACAAATAGATTCTCTACCAGAGCATGCACAGCATATATATAAAAAAGCACATTCTAATGCTTTGGAGCAATACCAAAATCCTGAAAAAAGACGTGGTGGTAAAAAACAAAGTGCTGAAGAAGTAGCTCATAAAGCGGCATGGGCGGCTGTCAAAAAAGAATACAAGAAAAAGGGAAATGAATGGATAAAGAAAGAAGAGGACTGAAGAATAACAACTTACTAATAACACCTCAGGTCATTCGAGGAGATAAAAATAGCATTATCTCTTCTTTAATTATGAATGCAACAATTCCACGGAATTAGCTGCATTTCCAGATAGCCACTCATAAAGAATAGTGAGCAAATTATCTATTAGAAAGTGAGAAGTAAATGATAACTTCTATCACTACCAACAAAGATAACAACAGTATTATAGTATCATAGCTCTTTGATGACTAATCTTAGGATTGTTAATATTGAATTTTTCTAATATACTGGTAACTGCATATATTGTCATTATTATATTGGATATGTTTACGTTAGAACGGTTGTATTGACTTTATATTACTATTATTACAGTAATACACAGTAAAAAATTAGGGATGTGTAGAGAACAAAGAAGAATAATACGTCTTCCTAATTGAAATCTATGCCTTTGGCTTATTTCTTTTACGTCTCTCAACTTTGGCATACTTTTTGCTTCCTGATCTCTGTGCACTGTAAGCATGAGTTTTATTCCCTTTTCTATGAACCATAATTAAATAGATAAAGTCAGAGAAATAATAACTATCCTATCAGGCTATTCTTTAGCTTAGTAGATCTACTTTGTACTTTTCTCTATTATTTGCTTAGATCATAAAACCTTCGAAAGCCATTTACTGAATTTAGTTTTATATAAGGAAAAGATAATCATTAAATTTTACCAAAGATAATGTAGATAGTGGATAATAAATCGAAAAAGTGCATCCAAAACGAGCATAACTTGTGTGAAGGTACTATAATAGAAATTATCAGTGATTCAAAAACAACAAAAATTTGTGAATGTCAATGTCATGACAATATGTATCAACTAGTCAGAAGGATGCAAGCTGCAAATAGTCAGTGATAATAATTCACATATAGTTATGCCATCAATGATTTCAGACATGTTTATCCTTTATTCTAGGATTGCAATCTCTTTTAATACCCTGTTATTATTTAATGGCATACTTATGCATCTTTTCTGCAACTTCATCTTCTGTCTTCCTCTGATAACAGAATTACAGCCGAATAGTATACCTCCTATTGTCCTAAATTCAAATACTTTTTTCCTCTTATGCAATAGTGTTATTATTGTAATCTGATTATCTCATCCCATGTTCCAGTTACTGAGAGCATGTAGTATTTGCTGTTATTTCCAGATTCAAATTGTATGACGTCTCCAGC
>Ga0126310_10000591_pt1 | contig 12829 bp, 11 predicted proteins | sample Plot60_FD_92540 | JGI IMG/M metagenome (GOLD analysis project Ga0126310, IMG submission 92540) | Serpentine soil microbial communities from UC McLaughlin Reserve, CA, USA - Plot60 | ecosystem: Environmental > Terrestrial > Soil > Grasslands | place: USA: UC McLaughlin Reserve, Lake County... | reverse complement strand
TCGGTGCAGGTGTAGTAGTGAGCTGCCTGTCTCGCATGGTTGAGCGAAAGCCGCTGAGCCATGCAGCCTGGAGAGGCGCATACGGGATTCGAACCCGTGCCGCCGCCGTGAGAGGGCGGTGTCCTAGGCCACTAGACGAATGCGCCGGGCGGGGCCGAAGTCTAGCCGATCAAAAAAGCGTCGCCGACCACGCGCCCGGCAGCTTCGACAGATCCGGTGTCGAGCACCCAAGTGTAGCCTGACCGCCGAGGTGGCACAGGCTCTCCCCAGCGAGCGCGCGCCATCCGTGCGACGATTGCCGAGAGTTGTGGCCTTCGACGCGGCCGTCGTCGCGGTCGGCTCAGGCCTGCTGATCGGCGGCGTCGCCGCGGCTTCGGGCGGGTACTTCGCTACCTCTTGGGGCTGGACCGCGGTCGCCGTTCTCTGGGCGGTCGGCCTCGCCTTGCTCCTTCGCACTGGGTTCGAGATTGGAGTCGCCGAGCTCGTTTTCTTCGGGGCGCTGGTGCTCTTCGCCGCGTGGATCTGGCTCGGGACGACCTGGTCGGAGAGCGCTCCGCGGTCGTTCTTCGAGGGAGAGCGGGTACTCGTCTACGTCGCGGCCGCAGCCGCTGCGCTTTTGCTGATCCACCGTCGCGCGGTGCCGCAGTTGCTCGGCGGCGTCCTCTTCGCGATCGTCGTCATCTGCGGCTACGGCCTGGCGACGCGGTTGTTTCCGAACCGGATCGGCACCTTCGATCCCGCTGCCGGCTATCGACTCGAAGGCCCGATCGGTTATTGGAACGCGCTCGGGATCTTCGCCGTAATGGGAGCGCTGCTCGCGCTCGGATTCGCGGCACGGGGGCGCTCTGCCATCACGCGCGGTTTTGGCGCATCAGCGCTGGCGATCTTGCTCCCGGCCCTCTACTTCACATACAGCCGGGCATCCTGGATCGTGCTTGCCATCGGCATCGTCGCGCTCGTCGCCTATGAGCAGCGTCGGCCTCAACTCGTGACCGCGTTCGCCCTCGCCGCCGCTGCTCCTGGGCTGGCAGTTCTGATCGCATCCCGTTCGACCGCGCTGACCCACCAGACGGCTTCTATTAGCGCAGCAACGCACGATGGGAACCGCTTTGCCGTAACGCTGCTTGCCGCCGCGGCGGTGAGCTGGTCGTTGGCGGCCGGGTTGGCGAGGGGGGAGCGAAGCATGAGGCCGCCGCGCTGGCTGCTCATCAGCTATGCGGCAGGGCTCGCGGCGTTGGTCGCCGCAGGCTTCTTGGTAGCTGTCGCCCGTTACGGGAGCCCGCCGACTATGGCGCGAAAGGCTTACCACTCCTTCCTCGCGAAGCCCGTCCACCTCAGTCGCGACGCGAACCTCAACGACCGTCTCTTCTCGTTTTCCAGCAACGGCCGGGTCGACCTCTGGAAGGTCGCCTGGAGCGACTACAAGCGACATCCATGGCTCGGCTCTGGGCCGGGTAGCTATGAGCAGCAGTGGGACCGTCACCGGCCTACGACCTTGAACGTCCGTGACGCGCACAACCTCTATCTCGAGCAGCTGGCGGAGGTTGGGCCCTTTGGCCTGGCTCTGCTACTGCTTGCACTGGCGACGCCGCTCGCGGTTGCAGCTCGCGCGCGAGGCGCACCGCTTGCCGGAGCGGCGCTGGCTGCCTACGTCGCCTTCCTCACGCATGCGGCCGTCGACTGGGACTGGGAGGTAACGGCCGTGACGCTCGTCGCCCTGCTGTGCGCAATTGCGCTGCTCGCGTCGAGGCGGCCCGAGTGCGAGCCGCGCGCGTTCGGTCTGCCGGCTCGGCTGACCGCGCTGGTCGCCACCACGGCACTGGCAGCGCTCGCGCTCGTCGGGCTCGTGGGCAACCTCGCTTTGGCGTCGAGCAGGCACGCAGCCGTCCGCCACGACTGGCAGAAGTCCGCCGCCCAGGCGCGGCGGGCAGCGAACTGGGCCCCCTGGTCGTCGGACGCACCGGATCTCCTCGGCCAGGCGGAGCTTCAGCAAGGGCACATCGCCGCCGCCGCCGCGTCGTTCCGACGGGCACTCGCGAAGGATCCGCAGGAATGGCAGCTCTGGCTTGATCTCTACTCGGCGACCTCGGGCCGAGAAGCGCAACACGCCTTCAGGCGTACGTATGAGCTGAATCCGAGGGGAGACGCAGGGTGACAGGCGTACGCTGAGCCGAAGAGAATGTTTTCGAAGGACCCACTTGCACACCCCGAGCCGTTGATCCGGCGCGTCTACGCTTACGCCGCATACCGCCTCGGTGACGGCCCCGACGCCGAGGACGCGACCAGCGATGCGTTCGAACGCGCGCTTCGCTACCGCGACAGCTATGACCGGCGGAAGGGAGAGCCTGCGGCGTGGCTGATCGGGATCGCCCGACGTTCGGTCGACCAAATCCTCGCGGACCGCGTCCCCTTTGCCGAGCCGGTCGATGTCGCGGAGGGGGCCGATCTCGAGGAGCAGGCCGTCGCCCGCCTCGAGCTGGCAGACGCGCTTGCGTCGCTCAGTGACTATGACCGCGAGCTGGTCGCGCTTCGCTACGGTGCCGATCTCTCCGCGCGCCAAATCGCCGAGTTGCTCGAGGCGCGGACGAATACGATCGAAGTTGCGCTCCACCGTGCTTTGGAGCGCCTCAGGCGCGAGATCACCCGCGATCGTTCGGATGGGCCGCCTGCTGCCGCAGCCGACGGTGTAAGGGTTTAGCCAGCTCGACCGGTATACGGGTCAAAGCGACGACCGACGAGGGGGTTTTGTGAAACCGTTTTGGAGTAGGCGCAGGTCGCTCGACCTCGAAACAGAATTGCGGAACCACAAACCGGAGCCCCGCTCCGAGTTCGTGACGAGCCTTTCCAAGCACGTTCGCACCGAGCGTCCTACGGCGCGTGTACGCATCGCGCTTGCGGGCGTCCTATCCGTCGCGCTGCTCGCGGCCCTCGCTCCCGTCGGAGCGCTCGGCTCGGCCGGCTCGGCGGTGAAGGGGGTCGCGAACGCCGCGACTCGCGTTCTTACGACGCACGCTCGGCCGGCTATACAGCACACGCCGGCCGCGAATCAGTACAAGAAGAAGAAGAAAGTCTGTCCCAAGGGTACGAAGCGCCATGGGACGAAATGCGTCAAGGTCAAGAAGGGCGTCAAGGGCGTACGCGTCCACCGTGGTCCTCACTTCACCGGCGGAAAGATGAAGCGCGGGTAGTGAGGTAAACAGGGAGTCAGGTGGGGCGGTCTCAACCCGCCCCACTCCACACCGGGGGACTGAGTGGAAGGAATGGGGGTCGAGAAGGTCGGCAGGCAGATCTGCGCGACGACGGTCGCGTTACTAGCCTTGCTGTCAGCGATGCTGCTGATCGCGCCGTCGGCGGGTGCGCGTGGCAGCGCGATCCGAAGCCCGGCGCTTGCGCTTTCTTGGCTCGCACCCACACCCGCGGATGGAAAGACCTATACCGTCGCGGTTGGAACCAGGCTGAGGCTCGAGCTCGCCGCCGGTGCAGAAGGCGTTCCGACTGAGATCTGGGGGAGCGGCGTCGCGGCGGGGGCGGTGCTCAACACGAATGCGGGTGCGCCGGCCAAAGCAGAGCTCGACTGGACGCCGAGTGGAGCGCAGCTCGGAACCCACGTCTTCGTCTTCGCTGCCTGGTCCACGAACCGCAGGGTTGCCACGCAACCGCGCGCGATCTTCGTCCAGGTCGTCCCGGCGACGCCTCCGGCGGCAGGGGAGGTAACACCGATCGGCACGAACGGCGTCTATCGCTGGGCCTATGTCCTCGAACGAACAGCCGCCCGTGCACGGCCGAGGAGCTCGTCGAGGGTCGTCACCCATCTCAACGTTTTCACTGGCGACTCGACCGTCAATCTCGTTCAATTGCTCGCGCGGGTGACCGACGCGAAGGGGCGCGTCTGGTATCGCGTCCGCCTGCCAATCCGGCCAAACAACTCCACCGGTTGGGTTCCCGGGGCCGATCTGACCGCGACGCGCGCCATCAGGACCTACCTCGTCGTCTACCGCAAGCTGTTCACCGCGACGCTCTACCGCAGCGGGCGACCGATCTTCAGATCCCGCATTGGAGTCGGTAAGCCGTACTGGCCTACTCCGACGGGTGATTTCTACATCCGCGAGGTCCTAACCGGCTTCGGCGATCCGTTCTACGGCCCGGTCGCGTTCGGGACGAGCGCACGGTCCGCGGTTTTGACGGACTGGAAGGGCGGGGGCGGCGTGATCGGAATCCACGGCACGAACACCCCGCAGATCCTCCCCGGGCGCGTCTCTCACGGTTGTATTCGGATGAGGAACGCTTCCATCGTCCGCCTGCTCCGGCTGATGCCTCTCGGAACGCCGCTCGCGATCCGATAACGAGCACTCCGCCGGCCGAGCGCTTGTATAAAGTTCCGCGGCCGTGGGAGGCGGAAGCCAGAAGAAGCTGGCGCTTTTTCTTGTGCCGGGCGCGATTTGGGCAACGGTCTTGCTGGGCCCCGGCACCGTCGCGAGCGGTGACACCGGTGCAGTCCAATGGCTGCCGCCGACTCCACCAATTGGTTCGACGATCGCGGCGACCGCCGGGGTGAAGCTGAGCCTGCGACTCGCCGCATCGTCTGCCGTTCCCGGCAACCTCGTCCAAATCAGACCCGCGACCAGGCTGCCGCGGGGGGCAAATCTCTCGTCGCTCCCCGGGAACCCAGCCCGGGCCGTGCTCAGATGGACTCCGCAGGGCCGGCAGATCGGCGATCACGCGCTCAGCTTCAAGGCCTTCGACAATTCTCCGTCGCGGCTGACCTCGCCGATCATGACGGTCCCGGTCCGGGTTAGGCCCGGCACCGCGATTCTGAGCGGGGTGGGCAACGTGTCGCGGTGGGCGTTCGTGGTGCGCACCACCGTCGTCCGGTCCGGGCCCCGTCTCTCCGGCCAGGCCAAGGCCCGACTTTCCCGCTGGACGCCGGAGAACTACCCAAACCCCGTCATGACGCTCCGGGAACGAGTCGACCGCAACGGCGTCTGGGTCCAGATCCGCCTGCCGATCCTGCCAAACAACTCGACCGGGTGGGTCAGGCGGGCCGCGCTCGGCTCGTTCAAGGCGACAAGCGACCACCTCATCGTCGACCGGGCTGCAACGAAGGCGACGCTTTTCCGTAACGGCACGCCGATCTTCTCGGCACGTGTCGGGGTCGGGAAACCATCCTCGCCCACGCCGCGCGGCGAGTTTTTCGTCACGGAGAAGATGAGCGGCTTCCATAACGCCGCGTACGGGCCGGTCGCGTTCGGGACGAGCGGGCGGTCGGCGGTGCTCACCGACTGGCCGGGCGGCGGGTTCATCGGCATCCACGGCACCAACGCGCCGCGGCTGATTCCAGGACACATCTCGCACGGATGCATCCGGCTTCGCAACGCGGCGATCCTGCACCTCGCGCGCATCTTGCGCGTTGGCACGCCGCTGAGCGTCCGCTAGCCCGCGACGACGTCGGCGGAACCCCGCCTTGCGGTCGAGTGGCCGCTCGAACGTCGGACCGCGCAGGCGACAGAAGGAAAAAGCCCCGCAAAGGCGTGGCTTTACTGGAAGGCTGCGGGGCTAGGATTCGAACCTAGACTACTCGGTCCAGAGCCGAGCGTCCTACCATTAGACGACCCCGCAAGGGGTGGAAAAGTCTAGCGACTAGGTTTCCAAACGGTAGGTCGGAAGCAGCAGCTTCTCGGCCTCGCCCTCGATGTGTGCGATCACGTCGACGTAGGGCTCGAGCCCCGAGCCCCGCAGCTTTGCGCCGAGCAACTCGTCCACCTGGTAGATCCCGGACGAGTTGTTCATCGTGATCTCGATCCCGATGGGTCGCTCGACGCCGTCGGCGATCGTGACGTCGTCGATCGCCGCCGCGGAGAGCGAGTGGATCGAGACGCGGCCACGCTCGAACGGGATGCGCGAGCGGCCCTTCGCCATGTCGAGCGCGTCGGCGACCCTGACGATGCCCGCCTCGAGTGTCAGGGGCTTGCCGTACTCGCGGTGGCTCGTGATCGCGTGCAGCACCTCGGACGCGATCACTGTCAACTCAGGCTCCTCGTAGAGGCCGTTCAGCAGCTCGCGCTGCTTCGGCTCGGCGAGGAAGAGGCTGAAGTCCTCGTGGCCGTCGCGGTGGATCGCCATCCCGATGCAGTGCAGCAGCGCGCCGAGGGTGACAACGACCTCGGCATCTTCCCGCTCGAGCCCGAAGTCGTTCACGAGCGAGGGCTCGATCCCGTGCTTCGTCAGCTGGCGCAGGAGCTTCAACGCGATGTTGGTGACGATCTGGACGTGCACCCACGAGTGGTCGTTGATCTGCATCCGCGCGACCGCGTTCACGTTCGCCACGTGCCACCACGCCTTCAGCTGCTTGTCCTTGTTCACACGCTCGAGCAGGGTCCGCAGCTTGCGGTTGCCGCGGGCGGGGACCCGGAGCCGCATCCGCTCGACCGCCTGCGAGGCGGTCAGACGGGTATCTCGCTCGGCCTCCTCCGAGACGGGCTGCTCGATTCGCTCTTCGGTCTGTTTGTCGAGCGCCATCACACTGGGTCGGACAGTGCTCTATGCGACATCTGCCGCCCAGTCTCCGTAGAGCGAAGTGTAAAGGCCGCGTTTCTGCATCAGCTCGTCGTGGCTTCCTTGCTCGACGATCCGGCCGTGCTCGAGGACGACGATCAGGTCAGCGTCGCGAATCGTCGAAAGACGGTGCGCGATGATGAACGCCGTCCGGCCCGCCAAGAGCAGCCGCAACCCCTGCTCGATCTTCCGCTCCGTGCCGATGTCGACCGACGACGTGGCCTCGTCGAGGATGAGGATCCGTGGATCCGCGAGCAATGCGCGGGCGAGTGCGATCAGCTGGCGCTGCCCGAGTGAAAGCCTGCTTCCGCGTTCCTGCACCTCGGTCTGGTAGCCGTTCTCGAGGCGGAGGATGAATTCGTGAGCCCCGACCGCCTGGGCCGCCTGGACGATGTCCTCGCCGGAGGCCTCGGGCCGGCCGAAGGCGATGTTCTCGGCGACGTTGCCGGCAAACAGGAACCCCTCCTGTGGGACGATCCCGAGCTGGTGGCGTAGCGACGCCTGGTTGACGTCGCGCAGGTCGACGCCGTCGAACGTGATCCGTCCGTCGCGGGGGTCGTAGAAGCGGGCCAGTAGCTTCGCGATCGTCGACTTGCCGGCACCCGTATGGCCGACCAGCGCGACCGTCGTCCCCGCCGGCACGTCGAGGTCGAGATCGGGCAGGACGTCGGGGCCGTCGCCGTAGCCGAACCGGACGTGCTCAAACCGGACGTGGCCAGTTGCCAGCGGGAGCTCGATGGCGCCGGGTTTGTCGAGCACCTGCGGGTCCTCGTCGAGCACGTCCATGATCTTGTCGAGCGCCGCGGTGGCGGACAAGAAGGTGCTGTAGAGCTGCGAGAGTTGCTGCACCGGGTCGAAGAAGTTCTGGACGTAGAGCAGAAAGGCGAACAGCGTTCCCAGGCTGACGTCGCCCTGAAAATAGAGGTGACCGCCGTAGCCGAGCACGACCGCGAGGGCGACGGACGAGACGAGGTCGACGAACGGGAAGTAGAGCGCGTTCAGGACGACCGTCTGCATGTTCGCGTCCCGGTAGCGCTCCGCAACGTCCTGGAAATGAGCGATGTTGCGGTCCTCGCGCGTGAACGCCTGCACGATCCGCATGCCGGCGATGTCCTCGGCCAGGGTCGCCGTGACCAGCCCCAGCCGCTCACGGACCTGCGCGTACGCGCGCGACGAGTAGATCCGGAAGAGGATCGTCCCGACGCTCATGATGGGGATCACGGCCAGCGTCGCCAGCGCGAGCCGCCAATCGAGAATGAACAGCAGGATCGCGGTACCGACCAGGGTGAGCGTGCTCTGCACGAGTGTCGTGACGCCGTCCGTGACCAACTGGTCGAGCGCCTCGACATCGTTGGTCAAGCGGCTGATGATCACGCCGGCGCGATTGCGCTCGAAGAAGCCGAGCGAGAGCCGCTGCAGGTGCCCGAAGAGCTTCACCCGGAGGTCGGCGAGGATGCGCTCGCCGACCCAACCGGTCAGGTACGTCTGCAGATAGCTCATGCCCCAGTTCGCGAGGCCGGCGAGCAGGAAGATCGCGACGATCACCCACAGCGCGCCGAGGTCGTGCCGGCTGATCCCGTCGTCGATCGCGTACTTGGACAGGAACGGCGGCGCGAGAGCGGTCGCGGTTGCAAGGAGCAGCGAGAAGATCGAGAGGATCGTCCGCGTCCGATACGGGGCGGTCAGGCGCGCGAGCGTCGCAAGCCGGCGCCGGGTGCGGTGCCAGGACCAGTCGTCGACCTCGGCGCCCCGCTGCATGGTCAGGTGGCTGCCGGGCTGCCAGACCCTCACCGCGCGCGACCTCTTGTCAGTTCACGCGCGCTTCCCCACCCGGGTGGTGGAGAGGACCACCCGCCACCCGCGGTGAGCGTAACCCTGAAAGGCGCACGCGTCCGTGACTGAACAGAGCCGGATCCGTGAATCATGCGACCTCGGCCTCTTCGGCTTCCTCGAGGACGGCTCGCGCCTCGACCGCATCGGCGAACTGGCGCTCGAGCAGGCCGTGCTCGTAGATGTCGCGGTAGACCTGGCTCGTCTCGAGCAGGTCGTCGTGCGTCCCCCGGGCTGCAACTCGGCCGTCGTCGACGACCACGATCTCGTCGGCGAGCGAGATCGTCGACAGCCGGTGGGCGATGATCAGCGTCGTCCGCCCCTGCATCGCCTCGCGCAGTCCGAGGCGGATCCGAGCCTCGGTGCTGGCGTCCACGGACGCCGTCGCATCGTCGAGGATCAGGACGCGCGGGTCGACGGCGATCGCGCGGGCGATCGCGAGCCGCTGCCGCTGACCGCCGGAGAGTGTGATTCCGCGCTCCCCGATGATCGTCTCGTACCGGTCCGGCAATCGGTCGATGAACTCGTGAGCCTGAGCGAGCCGGGCGACGTGCTCGACCTCCTCGACGCTCAGATCCGGGGCGCCGAACGTGATGTTCTCGCGGACGGTCGCCGAGAAGAGGAACGTGTCCTGCGAGATCACCCCGATCTCGCGCCGGAGCGACTGGAGCTTCACGTCTCGGACGTCGGCGCCGTCGATCGTGACGCGCCCCGCGGTGACGTCGTAGAAGCGAGGCACGAGCGACGTCAGCGTGGTTTTCCCAGACCCGGTGTGCCCGATCAAGGCGATCGTTCGGCCAGGCGCTACGTCGAGATCGATGCCCTCGAGTACCGGGCGTCCCGCCAGGTACTCGAAGCCGACACCGTCGAAGCGGATGTGACCGCCGCCCGCCGGAAGCTCGCCGGCGCCGGGTCGATCCTTCACCTCCTCCGGCTCGTCGATCACCTGGAAGATGCGCTCGCCCGACGCGGTCGCCCGCTGCGCCTGGCCGATCCACATTCCCAGTGAGCGAAGCGGCATGACGAGCATCCCCAGGTAGAGGTTGAAGGCGACGAAGCCGCCGACCGAAAGCTCGCCGGAGGTAACCATCCGGGCCCCGACGAGCAGCACCGCGGCTTGCGCCACGAGCGGCACCCAGGAGATCAGCGGCACGTAGAGGGCCCGCTGGCGGTTCGCCTTGATCGTCTGGTCGAAAACGGCCTCCGAGCGCGCCCGGAACTTCTCGCTCTCCTTCGGCTCCTGTGCGAAGGACTTGACGACGTGCACACCGACGATGTTCTCCTCGGCGACGGTGGCCACATCGGCGAGCTTCTGTTGGACCTCGCGCAAGGTCGGGTGGGAAACGTGGCTGTAGCGATACGCGAGCACGACGAGCACGGGCGTAATCGCGAGCGCGATCAGGGCCAGCTTCCACTGGAAGAACAGGAGGACGCCGGTGACGAAGACGACCGTGAGCATGTTCTGAAAGAAGAAGATCAGGCCGTAACCGAGGAAGAAGCGGACCCCTTGCAGGTCGACGGTGGCGCGCGACATCAGCTGCCCCGTCTGGTGACGGTCGTAGAAGCCGAACGAGAGCCGGACCAGATGCGCGTAGAGGCCCTGGCGTAGGTCCATCTCGACGGCGAGTGCCTGCCGCCCCGAGATCATCCGGCGGCCGTACATCAGAAGCGCCCGGACGAGCCCGAGCACGACGATTGTCGCGACGTACAGCCACAGCTTGGACGAGTCGTGGGGCGCGAGCGCGTCGTCGATCACGTTTTTCGTCACCCAGACGAGCGCGATCTGGCTGCCCTGGTAGCCGATCGCGAAGATGGTCGAGATGCCGAGGGAAAGCTTGTACGGCCGTAGGAATCCGAGTAGGCGGAAGAAGGTCTGGCGGTAGCGCGGCGCCTCGGGCATCCCTGGAATCTAGCCGCCCGCCTCGGCGTAGCCGATCTGCGTCAGCTCCGTCCGAATGCGTGCGGCCGCGGCCTCCACGAGCGCACGGTTTGCAGGGGAATTGAGCCAGCCGCTCGCTCCCGACGGGTGCGGAAGCGGGATCGCAACGGCCCCGTCGTGCTCGTAGCGGCGGCCGACGCATTCGGTGACGCTCTTCAGGCCGAGCAGGCGCCTTGCCGCCAAACCACCGACGGGCACGATCAGCCGCGGCCGGATCAGCCGCAGCTCCCACTCACGCCAGAAGGAGCACAGCTCCTGCTCGCGCGGAGTCGGCGTCCGGTCGCCGCGGCCGGAAGGCGCTTTGCCCGGATAGCAGCGGGTGACCGAGGCGCAGTAGAACGTGGCGTAGAACTCGTCCTCCTCCAGCTGGAGCCAGCGGCGGAGCGTCCTTCCCGCACGGCCCCGCCAAGGTCGGCGTTCGGTTCCTTCGACGACGCCCGGCGCCTGCCCGAACATGTAGGCGCGCTGGCCGTCGTACGGCTGGACGATCGGGAGCGACTCGAGCGGATAACCGGCCTCGACACAGGATCGGCAGACGCGATTGTCGCGTTGGAGCGATCGCAAAGAGCGATAGCTCGACCGGCGGCGGGTCATTCGTGCGTGGTGCCGCCGAGTCGCTCATACCACTCGACTGTGCGGTCGGCGTTCTCGACGTGAAAGATCGGCACTACGCGTTCGTTCACGACTCGACGGCGACGAACCAGCGGCCGGCGAACAGCGTGTTGCCGCCGCCGAGCTCATGCGCAAGCTGGTTCGGCTCGAAAAACCGCTTGTAGACCTGCCACCGGGAACCATCGTTCAGCACACGCTCCTGCCACTCGCCCGGTTCGACGTCCTCGTTGAGCGCGGAGTCGACGACCACCAGCGCGTCGGCGACGCGTCGCGCCTCGCGCACGAAGGCGGCGCGATCCGCCTCCTCGAGGTGGCCGTAGAAGAAGCTCGTCACAAGCCGCTCGAATGAGCCGTCCGCGAAGGGCAGCTCGAGCGCGTCCGCCTGGACGAATCGACCTTCGGGAACCTTCGCGCGGGCGAGCTCGAGCATCGATGCGCTCTGGTCGACGCCGGTGACCTCGCCCCGTAGATGCTGCGTCAAGAAGCCGGTGCCGCAGGCGACATCGAGCGTCCGCGCAGGGGGCAGCGCTTCGAGCGTCCAAGTGAGGGCTGAACGTTCCTCCTGCCAGCCGGGCCGGAGCCGATCGGCGAACAGCCCCGTCCCCAGCCACCAGTCGTCGTATTCGGCGGCGCGCCGTTCGTAGTAGGCCTTCACGCGGTCCTAGACTACGCACGTGCGCTTGCCGCTCGAGTCGGTGCCGAACTTCTCGGAAGGGCGAGATCGGGCGACGCTCGACGCGCTGGCAGAAGCGCTTTCGACGCGCGCTCGCCTGCTCGACGTGCATGCCGACGCCGACCACAACCGGTCCGTGTTCACGCTGGTCGCGGGCGACGGCGACCTGCTGGAGGCGCTCGTCGCGGGAGTCGCGGCAGCCAAGCAGCGGATCGACCTGGGGCGCCACGAAGGAGCCCATCCGCGGGTGGGTGTGGCCGACGTGGTGCCTGTCGTGCCCGTACGGCCGCAGGACCTGGCGCGCGCGAAGGAGACCGCCCTTGCACTCGCCGAGCGCATCGGAGCCGAGCTCTCGTTGCCGGTGTTCCTCTACGGCGAGCTCGGGGCCGGCCGCGGCCCCGCCTTCTTTCGCTCGGAGGGGCTGGAGGGCCTGCGCAGGCGCGTCGAGTCCGGCGAGCTCGAGCCGGAGTTCGGGCCTAGTCGCCTCGACGAGCGTTCGGGCGCGGTGCTCGTCGGTGCGCGCCGCCCACTAATCGCGTTCAATGTCAACCTGCGCGCAGAGCTCGCGGTCGCGAGGGAGATCGCTTCGCTGGTCCGGGAACAGGATGGAGGTTTTCCCGGCGTGCGTGCACTCGGCCTCGACCTTCCACGGGCCGGGCTCGTGCAGGTCAGCATGAACGTCGAGGACTGGGAGGCCGCCGCCCTCCACGACGTTGTCGCGACGATCGAGGCTGAAGCGGCCGCTCGCGGAGCCCAGACGGCCGGCTCGGAGCTGGTCGGCTTGATGCCGGGGGGAGCGGCTGCCGCCGCGGCCGGAGCGGCCCTGCGAATCGACGGCTTCGACGCCTCCCGCGTGCTGGAGCTCCGGTTGCTCGAGGGCTCGAATATCGATCCGGCCTAAGGCTCGAACGACGCAGATTCGGCGCAAAGCCCTTGCACAGACGCGCTTCGTTGCTCGCTAGGCTCGACGCGGGGAGGAGGTCGGCTGTGCCTGACAGAGCAGGCGCGCGCACGGCGCCGGCCGTGAGGCCGGTGGCAATCTCTCACGCCGATCCAGACGCGCGCCTCCGGCATCCGGGCGGACGATGCGTCAAACTCAGAGCGCGATGGCCGATCCGGTTTCCTGGCTGATGATCGAAGCCGGCTGGAAGGTGCACGCCGCCGACGGCACCGAGGTTGGTCAGGTCGACGAAGTCGTGGGCGACAGCGGCGTCGACATCTTC
>Ga0126310_10000590_pt1 | contig 12831 bp, 11 predicted proteins | sample Plot60_FD_92540 | JGI IMG/M metagenome (GOLD analysis project Ga0126310, IMG submission 92540) | Serpentine soil microbial communities from UC McLaughlin Reserve, CA, USA - Plot60 | ecosystem: Environmental > Terrestrial > Soil > Grasslands | place: USA: UC McLaughlin Reserve, Lake County... | reverse complement strand
CTCCCCGGCTGGCGCCGCGAGCAGCTCCTCGACGCTCGCGTAGCCGAGCGTCTCGACCGCGGCGTCGTTGGCGTAGATCAGGCTGCCGTCAGGCGCCTGCGCGGTCACGCCGTCGGCCACGCCAGCGAGAATGAAGTCGAGCTCGTCGCGCGACTGGCGCAGCTCTTCGCCGACTCGCACGAGGTCCGTGAAGAGGCGCGAGTTGTCGAGTGCGAGCGCGGCTCGTCGTGCGAGGTCCTCCGCGTAGGTGAGGTCGTCGGGCCCGTAGCGGCGCCCGGTGTCGCCGATCCCGAGGCCGAGGGCCCCGAGGATCCGCCCGCGGGCGCGCAGCGGGACGACCAGCGCGGACGTGAACCCGAGCTCGCGCAAAAGGCGCGCGTGCTCCTCGTCCTGTGGGATAGCGCCGACCTGGAGCATGTCTTCGGTGACGTCCGGGATGAGCTGCGACTCGCCGGTGCGGATCGTGAACGGCAGGCCCTGGTCCGATTCCGGGTCGGCCAGATAGCGGTCGCGCAGCTCCTTCATCAGGCCGCGCCTGTCGGGGTCGGCGTGCGCCGCGGCAAGCCGCGCGATCGAGCCGTCCTCTTCGAGCACGTCGATAACGCACCAGTCGCCGAGCCGCGGAACTGCGATCCGGGCGAACTCCTCGAGCGCACGCGTGTAGTCCAGCGCGGTGTCGAGCACGGTGCCGACCTCGGCGATGAACTCGGTCTGCTGCTGAGCCGCCTCGGCGTCGCGGCGTGAGTCGCGCTCGCGGACGAGCAGCGACGTGCGCTCGCGTTCCATCTCCTTCCGTGCGGTGATGTCACGCACGAAGCCGGTGAATAGCGAGGGGTGGCCGTCGTCGGTCTCGATGGCGGCGATTGACAGCTCGATCGGGAACTCGTCCCCATCCGCGCGCAGCGCCGTCAGCTCGAGGCGCTGCCCGAGCAGGCGGGGCTCGGCGCCCTCCGCAAGCCGCTGGAGTGCATTTCGGTGTGCCGCACGCAGCGACTCGGGGATGACGAGCGCCGCCATTTCCTCTCCGAGCGCCTCGTCGCGCGAGTAGCCGAACAGCCGCTCCGCCGACGGGTTGAACTCGACGACCTTGCCCTCCGTGTCGATCGAGATCACGGCGTCGAGCGCCGTCTCGAAGATCGACATCTTGATCGCCTCGCTCTCGCGCGCGATCTCCTCCGCCTGTCGCAGCTCGACGTACTGACCCAGCTGGCTGCCGAACCCGCGGAGCAAGCGCAGGAGCTCCGGATGCGGGGTCCGCAGCTCGCGCGTGTAGAACTCGGCCGCGCCGACGACACCGTGCTCGCCGAGCACCGGGAACGAGAGCGCTCCCGACAGCCCGGCCTCGCGCGCGACCTGCGAGCGCATGTAACCCTCGTCACGGCTGATGTCCTCGGACCAGGCGGGCTCGTCGCGTTCCCAGACCACGCCGGGCAGCCACTCGCCGCGCTTGAACGTCGTACGCCGGCTCAGCTCTACGAAGCCGGCGGCCTGGAGGTCCGGCTCCTGCCAGACCCCGACCAGCCGGAGCACATCGCCATCCACGAGCCAGAGCGCCCCGAGTTCCCAGCCGAGCGTCCGGCCAATCGCCTGCAACGCGTTCGGCGTTACGTCCGCCAGCGACCCCGACTCGACGAGCGCGACTGCCAAAGCGTTCTGCGCGAGCAGATGGTCGTTCGTCCGCTCGTTCCGCTCCAGTAGAGCGGCGACCCAGACGCCGGCGTAGGCGGCCACCGCGACGGCGACCAGGACGACGAGGTAGGCCCCGTCCAACAGGGCGACGCCGACGAGCACGAGCAGCGTCGCGAGCGCTGCGGTTGCGAGCGCCCCGCGTCGAGTCGTGCCCACGTGTCCAAACCATGAGCCCACGTGTCTAGTGTGCCGCTTTCGGGTGCAATCCGTGCAAGAACCTCTCCCTGGAATCCGCCTGGTGGTGGCGCCGAATCCGTCGCCGATGACGCTCGACGGGACGAACACCTGGATCGTCGAGGGCTGGGTGGTGGATCCCGGCCCGGCCGACACCGCTCATCTTGAGCGCGTCGCCTCCGCCGCTTCTCCGGTGCGGGGCGTCGTTCTGACGCACTCGCACCTGGACCACTCAGAGGGGGCTGCCGAGCTCGGCCTTGACCCGATCCTGCCCACGGACGGTGAGCAGGTCGGTCCATTTTCGACGATAGCGACGCCGGGGCACTCCGCCGACAGCGTCTGCCTGCTGAACGGTCGCGTCCTCTTCACCGGCGACACCGTGCTCGGCGCGGGCAGCGTCTTCGTCGCGCCGGGCGAGGGGTCGCTGGCCGCGTACTTGCAATCGCTCGAGAAGCTGCTCGGGCTCGAGCTCGACGCGATCTGCCCCGGCCACGGCCCGGTCGTCAACGACCCCGCCGCGAAGCTGCGCGAGTACCGCGACCACCGGCTCGAGCGCGAGGCGAAGGTGATCGCGGCTCTCGACGCGGGCGCGCGCACGCGAGGCGAGTTGCTCGCGCGCGCGTGGGGCGAGGTCGATTTCTCGGTGTCGCCGATGCTGCGCGCGGCAGGCGAGGCGACGCTCGCCGCCCATCTCGAGAAGCTGGCCGACGAGGGCCGCCTGCCTGACGACCTCAGCGCGTAGCTAGCCTCCACGGCGTGATCTCGACCAACCAATTCAAGAACGGAACGCACATCGAGGTCGACGGCAAGGTCTTCAAGATCGTCGAGTTCCAGCACGTGAAGCCGGGTAAGGGCGGCGCCTTCGTGCGCACGAAGCTGAAGCGCGTCGAGGACGGCGCGGTGATCGACAAGACCTTCCGTGCCGGGGAGAAGTTCCGGCCCGTGCGCACGGAGACCCGCAAGATGCAGTTCCTCTACTCGGACGGCAGCGAAGCGCACTTCATGGACACGTCGAGCTACGAGCAGATCGCGATCCCCGAGGACACGGTCATGGACCCGCTCCAGTGGGTGCCGCCGAGCAAGGAGGTCGAGCTCCTGTACGTCGACGAGAAGCCCGCCGACGTCCAGGTGCCGACATCCGTCGAGCTCGCCGTCACGCAGACCGAGCCCGGCGTCCGCGGCGACACCGCGTCCGGCGGCGGCGACAAGCCCGCGACACTCGAGACAGGTGTCACCGTCAAGGTGCCGCTGTTCGTCAACGAGGGCGACCGCATCAAGGTCGACACCCGCTCGGGCGAATACATGTCGCGGGCGTAGTCCGATGAGTCGCTCCGACCAGCGCCGGGCGGCCGTCGTGGCGCTTTACCAGCGCGACGTGACCGGCAGGCCGCTCGAGGAGCTGATGCCGCGCGACGGGAGCGCGTTCACCAAGGAGCTGATCGAGGGAACCGAGCGCGAGCGTGCCGACCTCGACGCCGTGATCGAGCGCCACGCCGTCGGCTGGACGCTCGATCGGATCGCGCCGCTCGAGCGCAGCATCCTGCGCGTCGCGCTGCACGAGATGCAGAGCCGGGCCGACGTGCCGGACGAGGTGGCGATCGACGAGGCGATCGAGGCCGCGAAGGAACTCTGCTCCGCCGAGGCGCCGAAGTTCGTCAACGGAATACTCGGAGCCGCTCGACGTGAGAGGGTTGGCACCGGATGAGCGAGGTCGGACCGGAACCGCTGGAGGTGCTCGCGGGCGAGCTGGAGGCCGCGGCCGAGCAGCTGCGCTCCGGCGAGCTCGATTCCGGCCAGGCTGCCGAGCTCGTCGAGCGCTGCGCTGAGCTTGCGGCGCGCCTGGGCAGCGACGTCGAGCGACTCGCGCGCGAGGCGCGGTCCGACACGCCGCCCGGGCAGGAGAGCCTGCTCTGAGCGTGGCGGTCGCGTATCCGACGCACCTCCAGGAGGAGGTCGAGGGATACCTCGCCGAGCTGCGCTTCGCCCAGGAGCCGGCGACCCGCGGCCTCGACGAGGCGATGCGCTACTCGCTCCTCGCTGGCGGCAAGCGGATCCGGCCCGTACTGACGCTCGCGACGGCCGATGCCCTCGGGCGCGACCGCGCCGAGTTCGCGCCGTTCGCGGCGGCGATCGAGCTCATCCACACCTATTCGCTGATCCACGACGACCTGCCCGCGATGGACGACGACGCCCTCCGCCGCGGTCAGCCCACCTGCCATGTCAAGTTCGGCGAAGCCGTGGCGATCCTCGCGGGCGACGGCCTGTTCGCTGAGGGGATCCGGCTAATAACCGAGCGCCAGTCGGGCTCCCCGGCCGATGTCATGGCCGCGCTGCACCGGCTGGTCGCTGCCGCCGGCGTCAACGGCATGGTCGGCGGCCAGTACATGGACATCCAGGGCGATCCGGACGATCTGCGCCGGCTTCACGAGCTCAAGACGGGCCGCCTGATAGCGGCGTCCGTCGACTGCGTACCCCTCCTGTGTGGAATGACGGGACCTGCCACAATCGCCCTCGGCCGGTTCGCTGCGGAACTGGGCGTCCTTTTCCAGATCGTCGACGACATCCTCGACGTGACCGGTGAGGAAGCGGCGCTCGGCAAGCCGCAGGGCTCGGACGAGCGTCACGGGAAGCTCACGTACGTGAGCGTCTATGGGCTCGACCGGGCGCGAGAGCTGGCCACCGAATCGCATCGCAACGCACGCGCCGCGCTCGCCGAGAGCGGCTTCGAAACCGAGACGCTGGACCGGATAACCGACTACATCCTCACTCGCACGTCATGACGCTCCTCTCGCAGATCGACTCCCCGGCGGACCTGAAGGAACTGTCGAACAAGGAGCTCCAGCAGGTCGCGCAGGAGATCCGCGAGCTGATCATCGACACGATCGGGGAGATCGGCGGCCACTTCGGGGCGAACCTCGGCACCTGCGAGCTGGCGGTCGCGCTGCACAGCCTGCTCGAGTCCCCGCGCGACAAGATCCTGTGGGACGTCGGGCACCAGGCTTATCCCCACAAGGTCCTGACCGGCCGCCGCGACCGGCTCGCGACGATCCGGAAGTACGACGGCCTCGCGCCGTTCTGCTCGATCTTCGAATCGGAGCACGACATCATGGGCGCCGGTCACGCGTCCACATCGGTGTCGTACGCGGTCGGCCTGAAGGAAGCGATGCGCCGCGGCGTCGGCGAGGACGGCAAGGTCGTCGCCGTGATCGGCGACGGCGCGCTGACCGGCGGCGTCGCGTTCGAGGCCCTCCACAACGCCGGCGGCATGGACCTCCCGATCGTGATCGTGCTGAACGACAACGGGATGTCGATCGCGCCGAACGTCGGCGCCCTTTCGCGCTACTTCAACCGCATCCGCCTGAACCCCAAGCTCTACCACGCGCGCGAGGACGTCGAGGAGACGCTCACGCGGCTGCCGATCGGCATGGGCAAGCGGATCGAGCGGCTCGGGCCGATCCTCAAGGAGTCGCTCAAGGCCTACTGGGCGCCGGGGCTTCTCTTCGAGGAGCTCGACCTCGCATATGTCGGCGTCATCGACGGGCATGACGTCGGGGCCGTCCGCAAGGCGGTCAGCGACGCGCTCGAGGCCGACCGGCCCGTCGTCGTCCACGTCTCGACCGTGAAGGGCAAGGGCTTCGAGCCGTCCGAGGAGGGTGGGCTCGCGGGGATGGAGAAGTGGCATGCGGCAAAGCCGAACTCGATCGTCGGCCGCCGCGTCGCGCAGCCGCCGGAGCCTGCGCCGAAGAAGAAGGCGGCGCCGCCGCAGTACACGACCGTCTTCGGCAACGCGCTCGTCGAGGAGTGCCGCCGCGACGAGCGGATCGTCGGGATCACCGCGGCGATGAACTCGGGCACCGGCCTGAACATCCTCCAGAAGGAGCTACCCGACCACTACTACGACGTCGGCATCGCCGAGCAGCACGCCGTCCTGTTCGCGGCCGGTCTGGCGCTCGAGGGCGTCAAGCCCGTGGCGGCGATCTACTCGACCTTCCTGCAGCGCGCTTTCGACCAGATCGTCCACGACGTCTGCCTCCAGAACTTGGGCGTCGTGTTCGCGATGGACCGTGCGGGACTGGTCGGCGACGACGGCCCGACGCACCACGGCATGTTCGACATCGCGTACCTGCGCCCATTGCCGAACATCGTGCTGATGGCGCCGCGCGACGAGGGCATGCTCGTCCACATGCTGCGCACGGCGGTGACCTACGACCACGGCCCGATCGCGCTGCGCTATCCGCGCGGCAACGGCGTCGGGGTGGAGCTGCCGGACGAGCCCACACCCATCGAGCTCGGGACCGGCGAGATCCTGCGCGAGGGCGAGCGCGTCGCGCTGGTCGGATACGGCACGGGTGTCGGCAAGGCGATCGATGCGGCAGACCTCCTGGCCGAGCACGGGCTCGACGCGACCGTCGCGGATGCTCGCTTCGCGAAGCCGATCGACACCGGCTTGATGGCCCAGCTCGCGGCCGAGCACGACCTGCTCGTGACGGTCGAGGAGGGCGTGCTCGCGGGAGGCTTCGGCACCGCGGTATGGGAGACGCTGTCAGACGGCGGTGCCGCTCCCCGCATCCTCCGCGTCGGCCTACCCGACCGCTACGTCACGCACGGGACGCCGAGCCTCCTGCACGAGGAGGTCGGCTTCACCGGCGAGCGGATCGCGGAGCGGATCGAGTCCGCCATCCGCGATCCGGCTATCGCCTAGCTACTTCTTCTTCGTCTTCTTGCCGCCGCAGCCGAGCTTCACGCTCTGCTCCTCGCCGCGGCCGATGACGATGTCGCGCGTCTCGTAGACGGTCGAACCGTCGGGCGACTCGCACGAGAGCGTCCACGCTTCCTGAACGCCCGAGAGAACCACGTTCTGCTCGCTGTTCAGGCGACGCACGCCGAGCTGCCAGGTCGAGCCCGTGGCGACGCGGTTGACGATCTCCGCCACGTACTCGCCGACAGGCGGATCCTCGACGATCAGCTGCTCGGGCTGGGCCGGGCCGCTGCGGGCGCCCTCGCCCTGCTCGAGGTTCCAGATCAGCGCTCCGCCCGGCGGGACGTCCGCGCGCGGGGTGCCGATCCGCTCGAGCGTGCCGTCGGGCTTCTTGTAGGACAGGTAGACGTCGTAGTCCTCGAGGTTCGTGTTCTCGCCGCCGCCCACGGGGTCAGCGGTGAGGTCGACCACGAGCTCGTCGGCCTGGTCTGCGTCGGTGACGGTGAACGTGCGCGTCGTCGCGGAGTCCGGGCCGTACGCGTCGTCGACGATCCGCGAGCCGGCGGGCGTGCCGGTCTCACCCTCCTCGGGCGAGTACGTCTCCTCGCGCGTGACCGAGACGACCTCGTCACGACGCGCGCCGACGAACGGACGCGTGGACGGCGTGACGTCCCACGTGAACCTGCCGCCCTTCGGAACGACCATCGTCGAGTCGATGAAGTCGTCGACCGCGATCGGATCTCCTTCGGCCTGGCACTGGTCGACACCCGGGTCGTCGAGCGCGATCTGGCAGACCGGGCTCGTCATCGTCTGGAAGTCCTTCCGGACGCGCAGGACCCGGCCGGCCGGAGCCGTACCTGAGATGACCGAGTGGTCAGCGGGGTTGGCGGCGGACTCGAGCGAGAGCATCAACGCCTCGCGCATGCCCCGACCGGCGAGGTCGCCGGCGCCGTTCCACTGATCCACGACTCCGGTCTCGTACGGCATGTGGAAAAAGCCGTCGACGGGGCCGAGCTCGATCGTGTAGCCGAACGTCCCCGCGGCGGCGTAGTTCCAGTCCTCGGTCGTGCCCGAGGTGTCATAGAGCTGCCAGCCGTACTGCGACGTGTAGCCCGTCGCGGCGGCCATCTGGTCGCCCAGCTCCTTCAGGCGCGGCTCGTCAGGCGCCAAGCCATCCGCGTGCCGCCCGGGCGGGCGGAGCACGAGTGCGGCGACGTTGTGGACGGTGATCAGGTTGGTCACCTGGCGCGTCTGCGTGTACTCGTGCACGGCCTGCGTCTCCGGCTCCGACCACGGGCCGTCGCCGCGGTAGGTCTGGCCGTACGGGTTCATGGTCGCGCCGATGCCGCCCCAGCCCTCGCCGTAGTTGCGGTTCGGGTCGACACCGTTCTGCAGCTCGCACGGTACGCCGACGGGGAAGACGATGCCGCGGCAGTTCTTGCGCCGGTAGGCCGCGTTCCCGCCCAGCGGGACGCCCTCGACCGTCTCGAGGTCGCCGCAGTTGTCGTAGCCGGCGATCTCGTTGCACTGGTCGCGCAACGAGTAGCTCTTGCTCGCCTCGCGCGACGCGTTGAAGCCGTCCTTGTTCAGGATCGGCACGATCACGACGCGCACCTGGTCGAGCAGCTCGGTGATGTGGCTGTCCGAGCCGTACCCGTTGGCGAGGTAGTACGCGAACTCGAGCGGGACCTCCCCGGCGGGCCACTCGCGTGCGTGATGGACGCCCACGATGAAGAACACGGGGCGGCCGTCCTCCGGCCGCTGGACGTTGCCGGCGATCTCGACACCGTCGATCGTGCGGCCCTCGACCGTCGTCTCGGAAAGGGTGACGGGCTTGACCACGTCGGGATTGCCGTCGGCCAGGGCCTTCAGCTCGGTCTCGTAATCGGCGAGCTCGCGGTACGTCGTCCGTTCACCGCTCGGCAGGTTCGTCGCGCCGTCCAGCCGCTGTGCGTATGCGGCGTCGGCGGCCCGGCTCCTGTCGTAGCTCTTCGCCAGGTCGGCGATTTTCGTCGTGAAACCGAGTCCGGTCTTCGTGAGCGCCGTGCGATCGGCGGCGGTGTTGAGGACGACGTCGGCGGAGTCCTCACGGATGTTGTGGGTCACGTCGAGGCCGAGGTTCTCGAGACGGAACAGGTCGCCCTCGTCGCCGAGCTTGACGCTCACGAGCGACGGTGTGCCGAGCTGCTTCGGCGGCGCGATGTCCACCAGCTCCATCGAAAGGCGCGCCCTGCGCGCGCGGCCACTGTGGTGGCAGCCCTGGATCGCGAGACGCTGTCCGCTCTCCACCCACGTCTGCGCGAGCTCTCGCGAGCCGAATGACTGCGACGAGGCGACCAGGCGCTTCGTGGACCGGTCGAAAACGGCCAGGTCCCAGTCCGCCCGGCGCCTGCTCGTCATGTGGACGTTCAGGTAGCCGCTCATGGGGGCGCGGTAGCCCGCACGGTCGACTCCCCGCTTCCGCGCGCTCAGCAGGTCCGCGGCGCACGTCCGCTCGACCGATGCCTTGTCCGCCAGCTGCTTCTTGACCGGCGGCAGGACGTTCGGCGTGGCCGCGGCGGCGGTCGCCGGGACGGCGAGCGCGAGCAGCGCGAGCAGGATGGTGGGGAATCGCAAGGTGGCCTCCGGTAAAGGTCGGTTCCCCTGTCCAAACGTGGCGCGGCGGGAAAACTTTCACCCTGCGATGTACGCTCTGCGCGGCATGGCCCGCGCGCAGTCCGTTCAAGGCAAGACCGTCCTGATCACAGGGGCCGCGCGCGGCATCGGCGCGGAGACCGCGCGCCGCCTGGCGGCAAAGGGCGCGCGGCTGTCGCTCGTAGGGCTCGAGCCCGAGCTGCTCGAGCAGGTGGCCGGTGAGCTGGGCGATGCAGCCTGGTTCGAGGCGGACGTCACCGACCGCGACGCGCTCGAATCGGCCGTCCAGGGCACCCTCGAGCGCTTCGGCGGCATCGACGTCGTGATGGCGAACGCGGGGATCGCGGGCGTCGGAACGGTGCGCGGGATGGACCCGGACGGCTGGGAGCGGATCATCGAGGTGAACCTGCTGGGCGTCTATCGGACGATCAACATCTGCCTCCCGCATGTCATCGAGCGGCGCGGCTACGTGCTTCCCGTGGCGTCGATCGCTGCTGCGGTTCACGCGCCCGGCATGTCCGCGTACTCGGCGACGAAGGCCGGCGTCGAGGCGCTGGCCGACTCGCTCCGTGGTGAGGTCAAACACCTCGGCGTCGATGTCGGAGTTGCTTATTACTCGTGGATCGACACCGACATGGTGCGCGGAGCCGATGGCCACCCGGCGTCGGAGTTCATGCGCTCGAAGCTGCGCGGCCCGTTCGCGACGACCCACACGGTGGAGGAGGCCGGCGCGGTCACGGCGGCCGGCATCGCGGCACGCGCGCGGCGGATCGTCGTGCCGAAGGGCTTCCGCGCCCTCCTATGGGGACGCATGCCCGCGGCGCGCATGAGCGAGCTGCAGTCGCACCGTTTCGCGAAGGACTTCATTCCGCTCCTCGAGGCCGACGCCGGCCCGGAGGGCTCGGCGGCTGTCGGGGCCGGTGGTGCGGCGGACAACCGCGCCCGCGGCGCGAACGTCTAGCCAGGCACGCCCCCGAAAAGAAGAGCGGCCCCGGGGGGAAGACCCGGAGCCGCTCGAGGGAGGAGTGATGCGTTCGTCGGAAGAAGTCTTTAGGCGCGCGTGGGGCTGTAGCGCGTGAATCCGTTGAGGACGAGCTGCGCGATCCCCGCGGTCAGCAGGAACACGAGCGCGGGCACCTCGCCGGCCAGTCCGAAGACGATCGCCGCACCGATCAGCACGAGCGCCACGCCTGCGTCGTAGGCCGCGTGGGCCGAGATCGGCAGGGTGCCGCGGCCCTGTGTGTCCGTCGCCGAGACGGCCAGGCCGAACAGCACGATCCCGACGACGGCCGCCGTGATCGTCGCGTCGATAGACAGCCCGATCGCAAACGGGACGCCGATCAACGCGGTCGCGGTGACCAGCTCGAGCGCTGCGTGCAGCGAGAAAGAAACCCTGCCTCGGAACATGCTTACTGAAGGTACGTACGAGGTCGTAAAAATCGTGTGACAGGGGTCACAGGAACGCGCGGGTACGCTCCCGGCCATGTCACGCAAGCGGCTCGACGCCATCCTGGCTGAACGCGGCCTGTTCGAGACGCGCTCGCGCGCCGCGGCCGCCGTGCTTGCGGGCGACGTGCGCCTGGGGGACGATGGCCGGCGCGCCGAAAAGCCGGGCCAGATGGTCGCTGACGATGTCGCGGTCGAAGTGGCCGACAAGCCGCGGTTCGTATCGCGCGGCGGGCAGAAGCTTGCGAACGCGCTCGACGCCTTTGGGGTCGACCCAATGGATCGGCCCTGTCTCGACGCCGGGGCGTCGACAGGCGGATTCACCGACTGCCTGCTGCAGCGCGGCGCGCGCCACGTGGTCGCGCTCGATGTCGCCTACGGCGAGCTCGACTGGAAGCTGCGCAACGACTCGCGCGTGACGGTGATCGAGCGGCGCAATGCGCGTGAGATCGAGCCCGACGAGTTGCCTTACAGCCCCGACCTGGTCGTAGCGGACCTCTCGTTCATCTCGCTCACGAAGGTGCTTCCCCGCCTGCTCGAGATGACCGCAGCCCGGTGGGACTGCATCGCGCTCGTGAAGCCGCAGTTCGAGGTCGGGCGCGACCGGGTCGGCAAAGGGGGGGTCGTCCGCGGTCCCGATGACCGGCGCGCCGCGCTGATCGACATCGGCGAGTGGGCGGCACAGAACGGGCACGCGGTGCTCGGGTACGCCTCGTCAGGGCTTCCGGGCCCCGCGGGCAACCTCGAGACGTTCATCTGGATCGCCGAGGGCGGCAGGCCGGGCGCGGTCGAGTCGATCGACGCGGCGGCGCGCGAGGTGGAGCCATGAAGCAGCCCGAGCGGGTCACGCTATTCACGCATCAGTATCCGGAGCAGACGGGCGAGTGCGTGAAGCGGCTGCTCGCGGTGGCACGCGAGCACGGCGTGGACGTGATGGTCCCGAAGGCCGAGGCGGAGAAGCACGGCCTGTCGAACCAGGACGGCGTCCAGGTCGGTGTCGAGGTCGACGACCCGACGGACCTCGCGCTCGTCCTGGGCGGTGACGGCAGCATCCTGACCGCGCTGCGTGCATACGCCGGCCGCGGCGTTCCCGTGTTCGCATTGAATTTCGGCGCGATCGGGTTCCTCGCGACGGTCGAGCCCCACGACGTGGGCGAGTCGCTCGCGATCGCGTTCGAGGGCCGCTTCGAGTTGCTCGAGCTGCCGGGGATCGCGGCCGTCGTCAACGGCGACGAGCAGTGGGGAGTGAACGACGTCTCCGTCCACCGGCGCCAGTCCCAGCGCGTCGCCGAGCTGGGCTACTCGATCATGGACGACTCGCTCGGCGCAGTCCGCTGCGATGGGCTCGTCGCGTCGACTCCGGTCGGATCGACCGGCTACAACCTGGCGAACGGCGGCCCGATCCTGGCTTGGGGCGTGGAGGGCTACGTCGTGTCGTTCATCGCTCCGCACACGCTGACAGCGCGGACGCTCGTCGTCGCGCCGCACGACCTGCTCACGATCGAGAACCTCTCGCGGCGCGAGGACGTCGAGGTGACGACCGACGGCCGCCCCGCCTGCGTCCTGCCACCGGGAGAGCATCTGACCGTGCGGTTCGAGCACGACAGGTTCCTGCTCGCCCAGATCCCGGGCGCGTCCTTCTACCACCGCTTCAGGGAGAAGTTCGGCCGACTCGCTTATTAGCTTCCAGCGTCGATGCTGGAAGAGCTACGTGTCAAGAACCTGCTCCTGATCGAGAGCGCCGAGCTCAGGCTCGGCCCCGGCCTGAACGTCATCACTGGCGAGACCGGCGCGGGCAAGACCGTGCTCGCGCATGCGCTCGACCTCCTGCTGGGCGGGAAGCCGCGCTCCGGCATCGTCCGCCCCGGCGCCGAGGAGGCGTACGTCGAGGGCGCGTTCGAGGTGGACGGTGAGGAGGTCGTCCTCGGACGCCGCGTATCCGCCTCGGGCCGCTCGCGTGCGTTCCTGGACGGGAGGACGGCCACGATCGACGACCTGCGCGAGCTCGGCAGGCGGTTCGTCGCGTTCTATGGGCAGCACGAGCACCGCAAGCTGACGGTGGCGTCGGCCCAGCTCGAGGTGCTCGACGCCTTCTGCGGCCCGAAGCAGCTTGAAAAGCGAGCGGAGTACGCGACCGCGCACGCGCGCGTGCGCGAGCTGCGCGCAGAGCTCGCCGAGTTGCGCGGCCG
>Ga0126310_10000589_pt1 | contig 12859 bp, 16 predicted proteins | sample Plot60_FD_92540 | JGI IMG/M metagenome (GOLD analysis project Ga0126310, IMG submission 92540) | Serpentine soil microbial communities from UC McLaughlin Reserve, CA, USA - Plot60 | ecosystem: Environmental > Terrestrial > Soil > Grasslands | place: USA: UC McLaughlin Reserve, Lake County... | reverse complement strand
TGCCGCCCCATGACCTCGACGACGATGATCCTCTCGTGGCTCTTGGCGGTGGTCCGGATCCTGTCTATCGCCTCGGTGGCTATCGAGACGGCCGTGTCGTAGCCGAAGGTCGTGTCGGTCGCCGAGAGGTCGTTGTCTATGGTCTTGGGGCACCCGACGACCTGCACCCCGAAGTCGTCGTAGAGCCTCTTGGCTACCCCTAGAGTGTCGTCCCCGCCGATGGCGACGAGGGCGTCTATGCCGAACTCCTCGAGGTTGTCGACGACTTTCTGGGCGTCGCCCTCGTTCTTGTAGGGGTTGGTGCGAGAGGAGAGGAGCATCGTGCCGCCCTCCTGCAGGATGTAGCGGACGTCGTCCACGGAGAGGGACTCTACGGAGTCGGCTTCGGGATCTAGGAGGCCCTTCCAGCCGCGCTTGATGCCGACCACCTCGTAGCCGTAGTCCTCGATGCACTTCATAGTGACCGCCCGGATCACACCGTTCAGCCCCGGCGCGTCTCCGCCCCCTGTGAGCATACCCACTTTGCGTACGTCGGCCATGTCCTCTCCTCTCTGGTCCTCCGAAAAATCTAGTCTAGCCTCTCGACTGTCGGCTTTCAGCCGGATCTGACCGCCGACCTTCGATACTCTAGAATCTGGTCTTATGGTACGCGTCTTGTTCGTCTGTATGGGCAATATTTGTCGCTCCCCACTTGCTCAGGGCGCCTTCGAGAACATCTTGCGGCGCGAAGGACTCGAGGACGAGGTCTTCGTGGACTCCGCCGGAACCGGACCGTGGCACGTCGGGGATCCACCTGACAAGAGGGCGCAGAAGAGCGCATCCCTGAGGGGCTTGGACCTCAGCTCCCAACGTGCCCACCGCATCACGCCGGATGATTGCCAGAAGTTCGACTACATCTTGACCATGGACGAAGAGAACTACCAGGCGGTTGCGGCTCTCTGCCGGGGGAGCGCCGTGGTACGGCCCTTCCTGAACTTCGCGACGGACTCACCGGAGAGGGAGGTCCCCGATCCCTACTACGGAGGCCCCAATGGCTTCGAGTACGTCCTCGATCTGGTGGAGGAGGCCTCGGAGGGGCTCCTCAGCGACATCCGCGAGCGGCACCTCTCCTAGCACCGACCGAGCGCCGCTCGTAAGCTCGTTTCGATCTCGCCAGCGCTGGGTACCCAGCGTGATGTTTCTGGAGATAACCCGTACCTGCGACCATGGAGCTGATCTTTACGGCGTTCTGCGGCCAGTCTCCGGGTCCCTGACCGTCGTCAAGGTCCACGAGTACAAAACCGCCCGAGCTTAAGTTCCGCGCCGAGCTCAAGAGTTGCGTGAAGAGGTAGCCCGGATCGCGCGCCAGATGAGCACCTCGGATCTCGTGCCCACAACATCGGACAGCCGAGGCGATGAGGGAAGAAGAGTACGATCCAGGAACCTCATGTTCAAGTTCGCTACGCTGGATGAGGAGGCCCACGTTGACACTATCCTTGCTTGGTGGACCTCGTTAAAAAAGCTCGAAAAATCCGGTGAGACGCGACCGATTAGAGCAGCAACGGTCACAGTCAGTACCTCTCGAGCGAACAGCGTTCAACGTGTTTGCGCCTAGGAAATTACTCTGATAGTGTGAACATCACAAAACAAGCATGATGAGTATAGCGGTCATCGGGAGCTGATTAAGGCAGTTCTCTGGTGCCGGGTGGGGTGCAATTAGGATGAGTCGGACGGTCACGGGGCAGCACTCGTCTGACAAGCCCTCGCAACTGAAGAAGGCGGGGGCGATATGGGACGGGCCAACTCCGTGGCTGGTACTGGCGGTTCTCTGGTTGGCTGTTTTCAGCATCTTCCCCTTTCTCTTTGCAGTCTACCGTAGCTTTTTTACGTTCAGTACGCAGAGTGGGACGTTCGTCCCCGCGGGACTTGAGAACTGGGTAAGGTTGTTCGAGGATCCAAGGGTATGGAACGCCTTGGCCGTAACACTCAAGTACGTTTCTTTAGGGTTGGGGATCGAATTCGTCCTCGGATTCGGCATAGCCCTTCTGTATAATCAGGACCCGTTTGGCGTCAGCTTTTTCCGCACCGCGATGGTTCTGCCCATGGTCGTGCCTCCGGCGGTGGTTGCTTTGATGTTCCAGCTGATGGAGCACGACTCTTTTGGGGTGCTTTCCTACTACGCATACAAGCTCCGTCTGCTGACGCCGCAGGAGCCATTCCTCGGCGGTGAAGGCAAGCACGCGATGACGGCCATCCTGTTGCCAGACATTTGGCAGTGGACCCCCTTCATGGCCCTGATCATCCTTGCGGGTTTACGCTCCCTACCACGGGATCCTTTTGATGCAGCTAAGGTAGATGGAGCGAACGCTTGGCAGCGATTCCGCTACCTAACGCTACCTATGCTCCGGCCTATTATAGTGATCGCCGTCCTCTTTCGTGTCATAGACCTTTTCAGCAAGAGCTTCGACTACGTGTACATCCTGACCGCCGGTGGTCCAGGGAGACGCACCGAGGTACTCTCCTACTACGACTGGCTGACGACTTTCCAATACACTAACTGGGGCTACGGTGCTGTGCTCGGCGTTTTCATGCTGGTGATATTGGTGATTTTCGGCAATGTATTGATCCGCGTCTTCCGGCTGAGGTGGTAGTGATGGCCTCTGCAGCTTACAAGAACGGCGTAAACGCGATCAGGAAGCGCTTTCGCCTCGGACATGTCTTGATGTTTCTCGTGTCTTGCATAGCGACCATCTTCTTTTTGTTCCCGATCTTTTGGTGGTTCCTCTCCTCACTGAAACCGTTCGGGAAGATCTTCCACTCGCCCCCCGTATATACGGGGTTCGAACCAACTTTAAGCTGGTATAGAACGGTTTTGCTGAACGAGTCCTACGTAACGCAAGAGATCCAATCGACGGGGGCTGTCACGGGCGAGGGGGGCGGCTCCTACTACTCGGTACCCTTCCTCATGAATTCGATTATTGCCGCCCTAGTGAGCACCTTGATTGTTACGGTACTCGCGGCGATGGCAGGGTATGGCCTCTCCCGCTTCAACATCCGGGGGAAGGTGCACATAGTGTTCTGGATCCTCTCTACGCGGATGATGCCCCCGGTTGCGGTAGCTGTTCCGCTCTACCTGATGTACCAAAGTGCCGGGTTGCTGGACAGCAGGCTGGGGCTCATCCTTATCTACGTCGCGATGAACCTCCCGCTCGGCGTCCTTCTTATGAAATCCTTCTTCGACGACATACCACGCGACTTCGACGACGCAGCCCTTGTCGACGGCGCCACGCGCTTCCAAGCATTCCGCATGGTCGCTTTGCGCTACGTGTGGTCTGGGCTTGCTGCCACAGCGATACTCGCCTTCATCTTCGCCTGGAACGAGTTCCTGTTCGCGCTGGTCTTGAGCGGTGATCACTCACGGACGATGCCCGTTGCCGCTTCAACCTTCGTCACTTCCTACGGAACCGAGTGGGGATATCTCGCGGCGCTCGGCAGCACAGCGATGATCCCGACTCTCCTGTTTATCCTCTTTGTCCAACGCCACCTCGTGCGCGGGCTTACCCTGGGGGGACTTCGTGAGTAGAGAAACCGCAAAGGACGGTGGTTCGATTTGTCGACCAAGTGCGAAATGGTATAGGGGCTTCTTGAATTAACTGTCTCCCTGTAAATAGGGGAGGTAGGAGAGGATTGAACCCGAAAGGAGGAAAGGTTACGTGACTGGAACATCGCGTGAGGTAGAAGAGAAGAAAGCCATAGCTCGTCTCTGTGGTGAATTACGGCGAGGGCGTTTGAGTCGTCGCGAGTTTTTGAGGCGACTGGGGTACCTGGGGATCACCGCCAGCTTCGGTCCAACGCTTCTGGCGTCGTGCGGTGGTGAAGGGAATGAAGGAGGCGCCCCATTAGGAGGTGGCCCTAAAGAGGTGCAAAACTGGCTCAAAGATGTGGGCGGTCAGTTCAAGGGTACTACCCTCAAGATCATATCCGAAGCAACCCCGCCTAGCCGTGCTATCCTCTCGATGGCGCAGGACGAGTTCGAGCCAGCAACCGGGATGACCATTGACTGGGAGCTTCTGCCACTCGATCAGGTCCTTCAGAAGATCTCCGTCGACGCTTCCGGGAAGCAGGGGCAATACGACATGTATTACCTCGACCAAGCATGGATCGCCCGCTTCAAGAACGACACCATCGATCCCAGGGAGTACGACGAGCAGAAGCCAGACCTTCGGTTCCCCAACTACAATTGGGACGATTTCCTCGAACCGCTCGTGCAACACGTTGCAACGTTCCAGGGCAAGACGGTGGGGATTCCGGCGGACATCCCGATCTTCATCACGATGTACCGGAAGGACATCTTCGACAAGATGGGCCTTTCCGTGCCCAAGACGATGGATGAATACCTCGAGGTGATAAAGGAGATCAATACAGACCGAGCCCCCGAAACCTATGGGACGGTCGGGCAAATCAAATCTGGTCACTATAGCCTCGAGTGCGATTGGACCGCCTGGCTCTGGTCTCATGGGGGCTCGGTCTTCAACCCGGACGGCGAGTGTGTGGTCGACGATGAGAACGGCATCGCCGCACTCCAGTACCTTATGGAACTCAAAAAGTACATGCCACCAGGGGCGACGACGTGGGATTGGTCGGGAGAGGCCAACGCCTTCGCTCAGGGTAAGGGAGGCGTATACACTTCCTGGGGGGAGTTCTTCCCCCTTTACAACACACCGGAGAAGTCGGTGGTGGTGGAGAAGGTCTCTCCTGCCGATCCACCGAAAGAGAAAGCTCTGCGGTCTCCGGAGGAAGCGGGGTTTGAGGAGACTCCCGGCATCGCTCACCAGGGAGGCTCCGTATACGCCATGTCCTCGTACTCCAAGAACAAGGATGCGCTGTGGGTGTTCCTGCAGTGGGCGACCTCGAGCGACGTCCAGACGCGCGGCTCGCTCCTGGGAGGTGGCGCCTCACCCATGCGGCAATCCACGTTCGACGACCCGCGCATCAAGGAGAGGGAGAAACCCGGAGGGTTGACCCAACACTTCCCGGTTCAAGAGAGGGCGATCAAGACGCGCATGGGGACGGAACCCCACTTGCCTGCGTGGGTCGAGATTGCAAACGACGTGTTTGCGATCGAGTTGGGCAAGCTCGTAACTGAGGAGCAGGACGTCGCCACCGCCGCCAAGAACATGAAGGAGGGCGCGGACAGTAAGGCTGCCAGCTTCAGGGGCATTGCCTAACGTGAGTTCACCGACGTACGTCATCGGCATAGACTGCTCCACCACGGCCACAAAGGCCGTGGTGTGGGACCAAGATGGACACTCGGTCGCAGAGGGCCGGTGCACCTTTCCCCTGACCAAACCCAGGCCTGGTTGGCACGAGCAAGACGCTGAGGACTGGTGGCGGTCCACCGTCACCGCGCTTCGCGAGGTGGCTGCGGCGGTCGACTCGCGCCAGATCGGGGCCATCGGGCTAACGCACCAGCGCGAGACATTCGTTTGTGTGGGGGAGGACGGCCGGCCGCTCCGGCCGTCCATTATGTGGTTGGACTCTCGCTCGGGTGCCCAGGTAAAGGAATACGGCTCCGAGCGCATGCACCGAATCACCGGCAAAGTCCCCGATCCTACCCCGGCACTCTACAAACTTTACTGGCTGCGGGACCACGAGCCAGGACTCTTGGAACGTTCGAGAAAGGTTGTGGACGTTCACGGGTTCCTCGTTCACCGCCTCACGGGAAACTGGCGAACCAGCTGGGCGACGGCTGACCCGTTGGGCCTAGTGGACATGGAGAGCTTCGATTGGTCGGATGAGATCCTCTCGGGGCTCAATCTCGGCCGGGGCCAGCTGTGCGAGCTGGTGTCCCCAGGGGCGGTTCTCGGCGAACTCCGTTCCGACGTGGCGCGGGAGGTCGGGCTTCCTGTAGGCCTGCCGGTGGTGGCCGGTGCCGGCGACGGTCAAGCCGCCGGTCTCGGCGCCAACGTCACCGCGCCCGGAGGCGCGTATTTGAATCTAGGTACCGCTGTCGTTTCGGGCACCTACAGCGATCGCTATGCCTGGGGACGCGAGTTTCGCACGCTTTCCGGACCCATACCCGGTACCTACACGCTCGAGACGTTACTGAGGGGCGGCACGTACATCGTCAGCTGGTTCGTGGAACAGCTGGGGAGTATCCGCGCCTCCGATCTCGGCCTCGATCTTACTGCTGAGCAGGTGCTCGAGACGGCGGCCTCGCCTCTCCCTCCCGGATCCGAAGGATTGTTTATCTTGCCGTACTGGAACGCCGCACAGACTCCCTACTGGGACTCCACGGCCCGGGGTGTTGCCTTCGGCTTGCAGGGCCACCACGGGAAGGCGCACATCTTCCGCGCTATCCTCGAAGGCATCGCTTTCGAGCAGCGTCTCATGACGGACAGGGCTGAAACGGCGCTGGGTCAACCCATCGAGCGGTTTCTGGCCATGGGTGGGGGCTCGCGCAGCTCGCTCTTCTGCCAGATCGTGGCCGACGTGACGCGCCGCCCGGTGTACGTCTGCCGGTACACAGAGACGACCAGCCTCGGGGCGGCGATGCTCGCCGCTGCCGCTATTGATTGGTTCCCGAACATTCGGGAGGCCGCCGCTGGCATGTCCGGCGAGAGTCGACTCTACGAGCCCGACGACGGACGCGCCACGCGATACGAACGCCTCTACACGGGCACCTATAAGGAGCTGTACGGCAAGCTTGCACCGCTCTTCCCAGCGCTTGAGGACACGTTGGCACAGCATGAGGTAGAGGCGGCCAGTAGGTAGTATCCAAGTTTTTTCGGCGAGCCGACACAACCATGGGAAGTAGATACTCTTGAGGGCAGCGATGTTCTACGAACCTGGTGATGTGCGCATGGAGGACGTGCCCAACCCGGAGCCTGGCCCCGGCGAGGTGCTCGTTAAAATAGGTGCCGCCCTAACCTGCGGTACCGACGTCAAGACCTACCGGCGGGGGCACCCCTCGATCATCAAGGAGACCCCTTCTCCGTTTGGTCACGAGTTCGCTGGAACCATCGAGGAGGTAGGTGGGGGAGTCGAGCGCTGGCGCCCCGGCAGGCGGGTGGTGGCCGCCAACACCGCTCCTTGCAATCGCTGCTACTATTGCTTGGTTGGCGACCAGTCCATGTGCGAGGAGCTTGAGTTCTTAAACGGGGCGTTCGCCGAGTACATAGTGGTGCCGCGACGGATAGTGGAGCAGAACCTCTACGAGGTTCCGGACGGCATGGAATACCGGCGGGCAGCGCTGCTGGAGCCTCTGGCGTGCACCGCGCACGGGATGGTGCGGACCCCGATCGCCATGGGGGATCAGGTAGCGGTCATTGGAGCCGGGCAGATAGGGTTGATGTTCGTGCACCTAGCCACCATGCGTGGCGCCCGGGTCATCTGCGTGGACAAGAGCGCCGTCCGACTCGAGGTCGCCAAACGACTCGGGGCTGAGGAGACCGTCGAGGTGGGTAAAAATGGGGACAGTACCCAGGCGGTGCGAGAATGGACGCCGGAAGGGCGTGGGGCGGACGTGGTCATCGAGGCGGTGGGGCTGCCGGAGGTGTGGGAAGAAGCCCTGCGAATGGTTCGTAAGGGAGGTGACGCGACGCTCTTCGGAGGAGCACCCGCGGGAACGACGATTACGGTTGACACGCAGCTGTTGCACTATTCACAGCTTACTATCCGGGGCATCTTCCACCACACGCCTTACGCAGTGCGCTTGGCGTACGAGTTGCTGATCGGAACGCGGTTCGACGCCGAGGCGTTCATCTCTGGTGTGGAGCCGCTTGAGAACGTGCTTGAAGCCCTGGAGAAACACGGCCATCAGGAGGGAATAAAGTACGAGATAAGGCCCTAGAAGGAGGCCGACGGCCGGCATTCTTGGCGTTCCCGGTTGAGGTGGCCCGTATCGGTCTCGGCACCGCGGCGGGAGGAGAGCGCGTCCGGTTCGAGCCTGACCCGAAGCTCGCTTCCCGGTACTCCGAACGCCTCGAACACTACCGGGGCTTGCAAGGAGTGCTACTTCCGATAACACGAGCCCTAGAGCCAAAACCGCGGGAAGGTAAGCTCGATGTGGCCTGAGACCGGTTGGCGGGAACCACCATAGGAGGGTCGCGGGACTCTGGCAGACCGATCCCTTTGACCGTCAGAGGCGAGAACGGCACTAGAAGGAGGCCGAACATGGAGCATCAAGAGCTGCGCGAAGAGATATCCCGGATCGCTCGCCAGATGAGCGCTTCGGGCCTCGTGCCTACGACCTCGGGCAACGTCAGCGCTCGCACCCCCGAGGGGAATGTCCTGATTACCCCGAGCGGCCTCGACTACGACGTCTTGGCACGCCTCGCGACCAGCAGATACTGGACAGAAGCAGCAGGCCGAGCGGCGCTTATACGTCGGCTTCTACACCAATTGGTACACCAACCTACCAGAAACAATGCTGAACATTGGAAGCCGCTTCTTGCGAGAAAACGGCTTAGATAAGCGGCTTTGCCAACGACTAGCAACAGCTAAGAACATGCCGGGACTGACTCTGACTCAGACCGTAGATCTACCTCCACGAAGTTGGAGCTTCCTGGCGCAGGATTATCGTCATGGCTGCCTCCACTTTATTAATCCCTCGCTTTGGTGTTTGGGGCATCCGTTGCTCCTTGGAAGGGATGAAGCGGGGGCGGCGCTCCGGCCGCCACCACGTAGCCATCCGTGTTTGGCGGACCGTAGACGTACCCCAGTGAGAGAGCCCCACACGGTGTGTTGAAGATCAGTGCGCCGCCATCGTAAGGGATCCCATCTACGCTCAGGTCGGTAAACTCGGCCATCACGGCATCGTATCCGGAATACCTGGCCTTGATGTCCCTCGCGATGAGGGGTAGTCCGCTTCGCTCTTCGCCCGCGTATCCACCAGACGCTCGGCGACCCTGGCGCCTTCTCGGCCAGCGTGTTCTTGATCCACTGTCAGATCGAGGATCTCGTAATCCGGCACGCCGTCCGGTCGGACGAAGTCCCCGATCCGCGCGCTGCCGTCGGGGTCCCTGCCCTCTCTCGTGGTGCACACCGCACTCTGTTTCGTCTGGGATAGCGCATCGGAGTTGCCGGATTCGACTGGGGCGGTGGCTTTCGCGTAGCGGCTGGCGCCTTTTCCTCCGATCTGGGAGCTACAGTAACGCTGGATCCTTGCTGCTCCGGAGCGGTCTGCTGAACCTGACCTTCCTCGCATGCCATAACAACGACCCCTATAGCGATCAACATCGCCGCCCGGAGGCGGTGTGTAGGCATTGCCGCACCTTCCCTTTTTTGGTTTAGGTTAGCATGATGCGACGCGTACCAATCGGTAGGACATCAGACGGTGAAGGGGACGCAGGTTCCGTTGGGGGTGAAAAACTTGGCTTCTTCCGGAGAGGTAGCGTGGGTGACTGGTAGCGCCACGGGGATCGGTCGTGCGGTGGCCCTAAAGCTCGCAAAGCGGGGTTGTGACGTGGCCGTCCACTACAACCGCAGCGAAGCGGAGGCTAAAGAGGTGGTAGAAGGGGTAGGGGCCCTAGGCAGGGACGCGCTCTTCCTCCGGGGCGACGTGGCAGACGCCGAGGACGTGGAGAAGATGGCCCAAGAGATCGACGAGCACTTCAGGGGCCTGGACGTGCTGGTGAATAACGCGGGCTCCATAGTCGAGAGGGCGACCTTGGAGGGGACCACCGAGGAGTTGTGGGATCGCACCGTGGGCGTTAACCTCAAGTCCGTCTACCTGTGCTCCAGAGCTGCTCTGCCGCTCATGAGGCGACGGGGTGGGGGCAGGATCGTAAATATCTCGTCCATCGCCGCCAAGGCCGGGGGCGGCTCGGTCGCTTACGCGGCGGCCAAGGGCGGCGTAGATTCCCTGACCCGGGCGATGGCTAAGGAGCTTGCTCCGGAGGGCATCCTGGTGAACGCGGTCTCGCCCGGGCGCATAGCGACGCCTTTCCACGACAGGTTCAGCTCCCCCGGAAGCAGGAAGGAGAAGACGAAGTCGATACCCTTGGGGAGGGAAGGATCGGCGGAGGAGATTGCCGCGGTGGTGGTGTTCCTAGCTTCCCCCGATGCGAACTACCTGGTCGGTGAGGTCGTCGCGGTGAACGGCGGCTTGCTGATGACTTGAGAGGTCGGCGACGAGCACGGAGTTACGCGGACCCGTGCTGGTCAACACGGCGCCCAGCCCGACCTTCTTCCGAAAGGCAAGCGCCGAAGGCATTCTGGGTGGGGAGCCAGGAGGCTCCGCACGCGCCGCGCGGTGAGCGAGCGTGCCGGTACAGCGGCACGACCTCGAACGGGACAGAACTTTCCCTCGGGTCTTCCAGCCTGACGTCGTCGATCCCCAAGTCTACGACTACCAGGTCGAGTTCTCGCAAAGGTGCAAGTTTGTGCAGAGACACCTTACCGAACTTTGTGTGATCGACCAGCAGGATCCGGCGCTTGGCGGAGGCCATCATTATCCGCTTTCCTGCCATCGTCATTTGGTCTTGGTGTATGGCGATGCAATCCGAAACCACAGAGGTAGACGTGAAAAGCAATGCCGCGCGTACTGCACTCAACGACGCTTGGCAGATCTCTCCCCCAAAGCGGCGAGGAACGGCAGGTACTCTCCGCCCAAACAGATCAGTTCGATGCCCTTGATCCCACTCAGCTCGTTCAGGATCATCACGAAGTTGGTAATGACGGTCAAGGAAGCTTTGCTCGTCAGTAACTTGGCAACCGTGAGCGCCGTGGTGGATTAGTCCAACAGCACCGACTGGCCGGACTCGACCTGCGTCAACGTGTATTTAGCCAGTGCCTCCTTCTCTCGCATTGCTGCCAACAACAGGTAACGGACATTGCTGTCGAACAGGCTCGACGGTTCTGCCGTCACGTAACCTCGCAGCTTCCGGAGCATGCCCTGGCGCTCGAGTTCATCGGGATCCCGATGGATGGTGATCAGACTGACGTCGAACAGCTCCGCAAGATCCTTGATCGTCGCGGAACGGCGCTCAAGCACGTAATCAGCTATCCGGCCCTGACGCCGTATTACTCTCTCCGAACTGCTCTTGCCGGACCGTCCCCCGCCAAACCTATGATGATCCTCAGTGGCTTCTATATGCTTTACATGTCTACAAAGAATTCTACCGATCTGATCATGATCCAACGGCCCTTTGCCTTTGACCCATGAAGCGGGGCCTCAAGCTCGTCAAAGCACACGAAATCACGGTGCGTGGAGATACTCCCTGCGCCGGCCTAGCCACGTATGGTGTCCAGCTACCCCGAGGTGTTGGACTGGCCCGTGCTGGCCGGGGGGTTGTCAGGAGTCCAGAGGAGGTGTCGTATATTCTCGATGCCGGCGTGGCTGGCGTCTCCACCCCAGTCACCAGGCGCTCTGGAAAAACGCGCTTGACTCGAAAGTCAAGCCCTGACAGAATCCAGAAAGCTGCATTTGTAACGTAGCTACGGCGACTTAAAAGAGGGCCTCTCACGGAACCGCAACGTCTGTTCAGATAGGTCGGAAGTGTTTCCTGAGGGGCTCTTTCGCCTAGGGGCGATAGCCGAGAGCCAGGTAGATCAATTTCTGGTACTCTTGAGCGAAACCGGGTTAGGGAGAGGAGGCAAAGAGTTTGGCAGGGGATCAGTAAACCACGGGCACGACGGTGATCGTCTTCAACCCGGGTGAGCCTGTTGCCACTAGAGCCTTTGCGTAACGTGAGTTGTTATTTGTCCCGCAGGGAGATATGGAAACCTCCGAGACTGCGGTCGAGGATCGCAGAAAAGGTGAAAGGTGGCAAGCCATGGAAACGCAGCACTGGGGCAGGTCTTGCCCCGAGCTGCGAGCCCGTTGCAGGTGCGGTTAGAAGGTCTCACGTAACAACGCAGCGAAGCATGGCGTTCGTAAGATGCTAGACGGGCTGACCAACCTTTGGCTTGGCCCCTGGATATGACAGAAAAGTGAGACACAGAGGTGTTCTGGAGATGTCAAGTATCGCGATCGGGGCCGACGACGCGGCCTTCGAACTCAAGGAGATTCTGGCCCAGCATATGCGCGACAAGGGCTACAAGGTGGAAGACTTCGGCGTCCATTCCAAGGACTCCGTCGATTATCCTGACATAGCGGTCGAGGTCGCCGAGGCTGTCGCGAGGCGCGAGCACGAGCGGGCCGTCCTAGTCTGCGGGACGGGCATCGGGATGTCTATAACGGCAAACAAGGTACCCGGCGTGCGCGCCGCGCAGTGCCACGACGCCTTCTCGGCCGAGCGGGCGAGGAAGTCCAACAACGCCCAGATCCTGACGATGGGCCAGCGCGTTATCGGCCCGGAACTCGCCAAGACCGTCCTCGACGCCTGGCTGGAATCGGAGTTCGGCGGCGGCAGTTCGGCCCGAAAGGTCGCGAAGATGGAGGAAATCGACCGCCGCTACCACGACCCTGAGGCTTAGGGTTTGAGCTGAGGAGGCGGCATGGCGCAGAGTAGCGAAGCCCAACCCTCCACCTTCCTGGAGGTTCCGGACAGACTCTACGAGGCCTACGTCTTCGATCTCGACGGGACAATATACCTGGGAAACGAGTTGTTGCCCGGTGCCAAACGCCTGGTCCAGAAGCTGGGGGAACTTGGCAAGCGGGTGGTCTTCCTGTCCAACAACCCCACCCGCGACCAGAAGATGTACGCGGACAAGCTGACCAAGTTGGGGCTACCGACGCCGACTTCGGAGATAGTCAATACAGTCGTCACCATGACGCAGTGGCTGCTCCAGAACCACCCGGACGCCACGGTATTCCCCATCGGCGAGGAGCCGCTCAAGAACGCGTTGCGGGAGGCCGGCATCAGGATGTCGGAGGATCCTGCGGAGAGCCGGACCCGATCATGCTCGGGACCATAATGAACGTGACAGGGCTCGA
>Ga0126310_10000586_pt1 | contig 12886 bp, 11 predicted proteins | sample Plot60_FD_92540 | JGI IMG/M metagenome (GOLD analysis project Ga0126310, IMG submission 92540) | Serpentine soil microbial communities from UC McLaughlin Reserve, CA, USA - Plot60 | ecosystem: Environmental > Terrestrial > Soil > Grasslands | place: USA: UC McLaughlin Reserve, Lake County... | reverse complement strand
TCGAACTCGACCGCGAGCTGCAGGCCGCGGCCACTCAGACCGCGCCGGCGCTGTTAGCGCTACCAGGCTGCGGCGCCGTCAGCGCCGTCAGCGCCGCCAAGCTGCTCGGCGAGATCGGACCGATCGAGCGCTTCGACTCCGACGCCCAGCTCGCCCGCCACGCCGGCGTCGCGCCGCTCGAAGCCAGCTCCGGCAAGCAACGACGCCATCGGCTCGACCGCGGCGGCAACCGCCAGCTCAACTGCGCCCTGCACCGGATCGCGATCACGCAGGGCCGCGTCCACCCGCCCGCACGTGCCTACCTGGAGCGCAAGCAGAACGAGGGCAAGAGCCGACGCGAGGCGATCCGCTGTCTCAAACGCCAGCTCGCCCGCACCGTCTACACCACCCTCAAGAAGGAGTCCGTCTTGACATAGGAGCAACACTGGCCGACCCGAGACTTGTTCGCCTCAAGCAGAATTGGGCTGGGGACGATGCAGCTACGACGGCGCTTGAACGCAGTCAACGGAGGCATCGCGAAGCTCGCGCGCGAGCATGAGCTTCCTGCTTGCCGATCTCGAACGGCTCTTCCACGAGCACGGCGTCACATCGGACGAACCCTGGTTTGTGAACGTGATCGAACCGAATCTCGCTGGTGCGACCGCGATCGCCGAACACTGGTACGAGTTGCTGACGTCGCAAAGGACCTGAGCGCCACACTCGCGTAGATGACCGAAGCTCGCTACGACGCTCCTGAGGAGATCCGGGTCAAGGTGGGCTCCACGCGCCTACGTTTGACCTCCTTCAGACGACCGCGCTGAGCCCAGGTCGTCGCCGCAGCCTCCGAAAGACGCCGCGGCGTTCCCAACGCGCGGGGTGCACGGCATCCCGGAGCTCCTTGTCCTCGCCGGCGGAAACGGCATTTCGTGTCATCGCGAGCTGCTCGCGGATACCGCGATCGAAGGCGAGTGAGCCGTTGACGGTCTGGGTGGCAGGCCGGTTCATGGTCTCGCTCCTTTGTCGTCGAGCGCCTGATTGCGCTCACGAGACCACCCAATCGCACCGCCCTAAACGGGGCCTGAGAGCGCCGTGAGAATCACTTAAGAGTCACGCTCGCGCTAAACGCGGCAGCAGACTGTCGCGACGGCGAGGCGACCGCGAAGTTCGGGAGGTGAATGCCGAACGCCGAACCACGCGGCCTGCGGCTGACCTCGCACCGGCCGCCGTGGGCCTTGACGATCGTGTCGACGATCGCGAGCCCGAGGCCGACCCCTCCGGCCGAGCGCGTCCGAGCCGCGTCGGCGCGGGCGAACCGCTCGAAGATGCGTGAATGAGCCTCGTCGGGCACGCCCAGCCCTTCGTCGACGACCTCGATCGCGACGTTGCTGCCGGTCGCTCGGCTGGAGAGCTCGATTCGGTCTCCGGGCTCGCTGTACTTGACCGCGTTCTCGAGGAGCGCGTCGAGCGCGATCCGGAGCTGCTGCGGATCGGCGCGCAGAGTGCCGCGCGCGAGCGCTCCAAGCAGCCAGTTGCGGGGGGCCACCTCCGACCAGCGTAGGAAAACGTCCTCCAGAAAGTGATCGAGCTCGATCTCCTCGAGCTCGAGGAAGTCGGGTTGATCGGCGCGGGCCAGCAGGAGCAGGCGCTCGAGGATGCGCTCCATGCGGCCGAGCTCGTCAAGCGCGACGTCGATCTCCGGCGCACGTCGTCCGTTCATGCGTCCCAGAACTTCGAGGTGGCCGCGCGCGATGGTGACCGGCGTCCGCAGCTCGTGGGAGGCGTCGTGGAGGAATTGCTCCTCCCGCTCCAGCGTCGACTCGAGTTGCTCTGCATGCCTCTCGGCGATCCCGAGCGCGTCCTGGCGGCGGCGGGCATGCCAGACCATCGCGAGAAACATGGCCGACATGAGCGGCACCTCCGCCAGCTCGCCCCACTCCTGGGTACCGCGCGAGACGTCGATGGTGATCAACGCACCTGTCGAGACGACCACGAACCCGAGCGTCACCGCAGTCGGCCCGGACCGCCAGACACGGAACCCGTAAACGAGCGTGAGGCTGACCCAGATGAAGTGGAATGGGATCGTTTCCCACCGTTCCCAGCCGACCATCGCGAGCAGGTTTGCGATCGCGAACGCGACCCAGGCCAGCTCGACGGCCCTATGCCGCAGTGAGCCGATACCCGGCATGGCGAACCGTTTCGATCGGAGAGTCTGGACCGAGCTTCTTGCGGAGCCTGCGAATGCAGACGTCGACGACATTCGAGTGAGGATCGAAGTGATAGCCCCAGACCTCGGAGAGCAATCGCTCGCGGCTGACCACCTCGCCGGCGCATTCGAGCAGGCGGTGAAGGAGCCTGAACTCGCGGTCCGAGAGATCGACCACTCGCTCCCCGAGTTGCGCCTGGCGTCGGGCGAGGTCGAGCGCGAGCGAGCCGGCCTGCAAGACGTACCCGTTGTCTGGTTCGTGCGGCTGGCGCAAGTGGACGCGAACTCGCGCCAGCAGCTCGTCAAACGAGAACGGCTTCGTCAGGTAATCACGTGCCCCGAGCCCGAAGCCGTTGAGCTTCGTCGCCAGGTCGGCCCGCGCCGAGACGATCACGACCGGCAGGCCCGGCTGCTTCGCCTCGAGGGCGCGCAGCACGTTCAGGCCGTCGAGATGCGGCAGGAGCAGGTCGAGGATGATGAGGTCCCACTCGAGGGCTTCGGCAAGGCGGAGCCCCTCCTGGCCATCTCGCGCCCCGAGAACGGAGAAACCTTCGGCCTCGAGTCCACGCGAGACGAAGTCCAGGATCCTCGGCTCATCTTCGATGACGAGAATCCGCACCTGCTCCCTGCGAACGCGACCTTAACGCACGTCTTGCTGACGGTGGGATGACTTGCGGATGACAATTTCGTCATCTGCCTGGCGCAGGAACCTGCGCGTTCGTAGTTTCAGCGCCGCATGGGGGAGAACGCCGGGCGCGATCGCACCCTCGAACCGGCAACCCTGACGGCGGAGGCGCCCGCGCCTCTCACCGGCGGGGCCCGGGGGACGAGCGCATCGCCGTTCCCGGACGCGGCGGCCAAGCACTGGATCCTCTCTTCGATCGTCTGGCTGACCGTCGTCGATCTGTTCGGGCTCGTGCTCGCAACGGAGTTCGTGACGCCGGAGGCCCTCAGCCATTACTCCTGGCTCTCGTTCAGCCGGGTCCGGCCCTCCCACGTCAACGGGGTGATCCTCGCCTGGCTGACGATGATGTACTTCGGCGCGCTCTTCTACATGCTGCCGCGTCTCGTCGGCACCCGCGGAATGTGGAGCGAGCGGCTCGGGGTCATCTGCGCGTGGGCGTGGAACCTGATGTACCTGCTCGGGATCATCGGGCTGCTCACCGGCCACAGCCAGGGCCGCGAGTACGCGGAGTTCATCTGGCCGATCGACATCGCGCTCCTGATCATCTGGTCGGCGAACGTCGTGAACATCCTGGCGACTGTCGCGATTCGGACGATCAGGCCCATCTACGTCTCGGTCTGGTTCTTCATCGCCAGCCCACTTTGGCTTGCGGCGGACTACGCGATCGGCAACGTGATCTGGAAACCCGGGCACGTCTGGGGAGCTCCCTCGGGCGCCCTGCCGTCAAGCCTCTCCGACGCGATTCTCAACTGGTGGTACGCGCACAACCTCTTCGGCCTCTGGCTGACGCCAATGCTCCTGGCGCTGACGTACTACATCGTTCCACGCGTCACCAACACGCCTCTCTACAGCTACACCCTCTCTCTGGTCAGCTTCTGGGGCATGGCGTTCTTCTACACCGGCGTCGGCGACCACCACATCCTCCAGTCGCCGACGCCGGCCTGGCTGAAGACGATCGCCGAGGTCTCGTCGTGGATGCTGCTCGTGCCGGTCTTCGCGTTCACGATCAACATCCTCGGGACGATGAAGGGCAACTGGGACCGGTTCTTCACGAACCTGCCCTTACGGTTCACGATGACCGCCTTCTTCTTCTACTTCCTGGTCAACATCCAGGGAGCCTTCGAGGCGATTCAGCCCTTCAACAAACTGACGCACTTCACGAACTTCGTCGTCGCGCACGCGCACCTTGCGCTGCTCGGCGCCTTCACGATCCTCGGCATGGGCGTGATCGACTACATCGTCGCCCAGATCTACGCCAAGCCGCTCTTCAGCCGGAGCCTGAGCGAGTGGCAGTACTGGCTCGTCACCGTTGGCTTCACCGGCTTCTTCAGCGTTCTGACGCTGGCCGGTTTTCAGCAGGGCTTCAGCTGGCAGGACGGGATTCCCGAGGTGAACGTGCTCCCGCAGCTGCACGCGTACTACATCGCGCGAGGGATCTTCGGGGCGATGATCGTGCTCTCCGGGATCGTCCAGATCGTCAACATCGGCATGACGATCTTCACCAACACGGCCGAGCGCCGCCGCCTCGAGACGTCCCGCGTCGCCGAGGCGATCGCGCCGCCGCCGGTAACGGGCTGATGGGCGAGCGCGAACGGGAAGAGCACCCCGCCGACCTCGGCGCTGGCACGCCGGGGGTGCCCCGCGGTTGGGTCCGCCACCCACGAGAGCGGATGCTGATCACGCCGCTCATGGCCGGGGTCGGTGGCCTGCTGGCGTTCTTCACCGTGGTAGCGATCGTCGTCTGGCTGCCGATCCACACCTTCGACCCCCCGCCCTCGAGCGACTGGGCGCCGCTCGCGAACCAGGCCTGGCATGGTCGCAACCTGTTCGCGGCCAACGGCTGCTACGTCTGCCACTCCGGCTACTCCCGACCGCAGGACGTGCGGGAGAGCCTTTACTTCCTCTACCCGAAGATCTCGGCGCCGGGCGACTTCTGGGGCTCCGACCAGTCGCCCAACCTGCTCGGAACCGAGCGCACGGGACCCGATCTCTCCCAGGAATCGGGCTGGCACCCCGACGACTGGCAGTCGGCCCATTTCTACGACCCGCGCTACATGGACCCGCGGTCGCTGATGCCCGACATGAAGTCGCTCTTCTCGAACAAGCAGGTCGACGAGTTGATTGCGTTCGTCGAGCAGCGAAGCGGTAAATCCGGCTTGCTGCGCTACGCCGGCCAGCTTTACGCGAAGCACGTCGTCCTCGTGAACCAGGGCTTTCCGCAGCCGTATACCGGGTTCCAAGGGGCGCACAAACCGTTGCTCGAGTCGAACGACAAGATCCTCAAACCACCGAAGAGCCAGCTCGAGGAGGCGCCGAATCTCTCCCAGATCGACCGTGGCTACTGGCTGAGCGGCGATCCGCTGCCCGTCACGGAGCAGAACCTCCTGCGAGGCAAGGAGGTCTTCCTCGACCGCTGCGTCGGCTGCCACGGGCTCAAGGGCGACGGCAAGGGGCCGGGCGCGCGCTTCCTCTCGCCGACGCCGGCCGACTTCACCGATGCCGACGACGCGTGCTGCGGCGGCGACACCGGCCCGGGAGACTTCTACTACCGGATCCTGCGCGGTTGGCCGGGGACGGCGATGGAGAACTTCGGCGACCGGTTGAGCGTCGATGACATCTGGCGCGTCGTTCTCTTCGTCAAGACGATCCCGAACGGAACCCTGGAGCCGTACCGCAATCCAGAACCGAAGGACTACATCGTCTGGCAGCCGTCGAAGGAGCTGCTCGCCTGGACGAAGAGCCACCAGACGCTGCCGGGAAACGTCAGCTTCGAGAAGAAGTTGAGCAAGGATCCGTTCATGCAGGAGGCGATGCGGGTCTTCCCCGGCCTGGCCCCGAAGGATCGCATGCTCCTGAATGACGGCAAGACGCCGCTCTCACTCCAGGACGCGGCCAACGGGATCAAGGCGCTGTACGACGACATGCTCGACCGCGCGTGGAGAGAGGCAAAGGCGCGTGGCGAGAAGCTGCCGTCGGAGGCGCAAAAGGCGATTGCACCGACCGTGCCGGGGCAGCAATGATCGCCGCGAAAAATGCTCCGCAGTTTCCTCGGGTCTGGCTTGGTCGCTTCGCTTCGTTCGCGACGCTGAAGAGAGCCCTCGTCAGCCTGGCCTTGATCGCCTTCATCGCGCTCGCTTTGCCGACGGTTGCGCTCGCCCACGACCAGCCTGAGACCAAGCAGTCGCGCTGGGTGATGGCCGACTGGATGATGGATACCTTCTTCATCTTCTCCGGCCTCGCCGTGGTCGCGTTCGTCGCTGCGTGGAAGGCCGGGCACTTCCAGGAGCTCGACCGCGTCGGCGCGATCCCGCTGCTCGTGGAGGAAGAGGACTACTACACGCCCGAATGGGCGCTCGACGAGGAGGAGTGGGCCGATGGGAATCCCTAGTGGCGAGTCGCCGGCAAAGGCACACCAATACTACGAGTATCTGCAGTCGCACCAGCAGACGCAGCAGGTCCCTGCGACCTGGCACGTCCGCTGGCTCGATCTCGCCTGGCTCTGGGGTTTCCTGATCGTCCTCTCGCTGATCATCATCTGGTGGCTCTGGCAGTACCGCTCGACGCGCCAGCGCGCCGGGCTCTACCCCGTTGACCAGTTCGGCGGCTACACGTCCGAGCTCGCAGGCCCCGCCACGCTGTTCTTCATCCTTTTCTGCGTGATCATCACGGCCTGGGCGGTCGTGCTGATCGTCGGCCATATCGTCTGGGGGCAGAAGTTCTGATGGCGGCTGCCGAGGTCGCGTTCCCATCGGTGCTTCCCTACGTCTCCTGGTCGTCGCTGACCATCGCGGCTGTTCCAGCGGATGCATGGCCCCAGGTCTTCGGCTCGATGCAGGCGCTCAAGGGGCACGTCCAGGAATACCCCGGCTGTCAGAAGCTCGAGGCGTTCGTGCACGCCGAAGCGGAGGGCGCCGTGCGGATCCACTGCTACACGACGTGGGACACGCCTGAGCAGCTCGAGGCCTTTCTCGAGCGCGGCTACACCTTCGAGCGGATGCTCGTCGACGTCGCCGGGCTCGCGGCTCAGCCGACACTCATCATGGAGAAGGTCTTCTGATGGCCTCTAGAGATCAGGAACACGGCCCCGGCCCTGCGCGCCCACTCGTCGGCTACCGCGATGTCGGCGAGGATGTCCGCCACTCGCGCGGCTCGTTGATTCGCGCGTGGATCATCCTCGCCGCCCTCGCCATCTTCTACCTCGGCTGGACGCTGATCGTTTTCTTCTTAGAGCCTGGGCTCCGCTAGGCCGGCGAGCGCCGTTTGTACGTCAAGCACCTCACGTCGCTCCAGTTCCTGACCTACGTCGCCTTCTTCACGGTCGTGCTCGCGGCGATGTTCAGGTTCATGCCCGGTAAGGCGCCGCCGGTGCGCAGCGAGCCGTATCCGGAGGAAGAGCTCGTCGCCCACGACCGCAAAACAGCGAAGTACTTCGTCGCGGGCGGCTTCTTCCTAGTCCTCGGCTCGCTCCACATGGTCGTCAAGAACCTGCCGTGGGTAGCGGAGCACCTCGCGCGAACGGGCTATGCCGGGCATCTCGTCCGCGACCTCTCGAACACGCACGTAATGATCGTCGGGGGCGGCACGCTGCTCGCCACCGGGCTGTGCTGGTTGGTCCTCCCGAGGATCGTGCGTCGGCCGCTCACGAGCGAGGGCCTCGCCCAGTGCGCGTTCTGGTTCACCGTGCTGGGCCTCTTCGTCTTCTACATCTCGCTGATCGGCAACGGAATTGCCATCGGCCGGCTAGTCGAGCACGGCCGGAGCTACCAGCTCGCGAAGGAGCACATGGGCAAGTGGTACAAGGTGCCGACCGGGATCGGCGCCGGCGTGATGGGCCTGGGCTACTGGTGCTTCGCGACGAACGTCGCGCTGACGATCTTCCAGTCGCGGCTCGTCAAGGTGCCGAAGCCGCAATGGCACCTCTGGAAGTTCTTCGCCACAGGCGCAGCGGCGCTGACGGTCGGAACCGTCCAGGGGGTGATCCAGGTGCAGCCGGCGAACGCGGACTGGCTCTACAAGGCTGGGCACGCCGGCGAGTGGATCGACCCGATCAGCCACGCCCATATCAATCTCGTCACCGGGCTGACGATGCTCGTCGCCGGCTCATTGTTCGCGCTCGTCGGCTCGGCGGGCGGTATCGAGCCCTCTCGACGGACCGTCAACCGCTGCTTCTACGCCCTGCTGGGGGGCTCGCTCGTCTTCTACGCGGCGACGCTGTACCTCGGCTTCCACGAAGGCAAGCTCGTCGTCCACGGAGGGCTGACGCCAGAGCAGGCCGAGGAGGCGACCCCGTTGCACCCGTTCCTGATCATGGGCGCCGGGATCGCGATGTTCGCCGCGTTCTGGCTGCTGCTCGGCGTGATCGTCCGCTCCGTCTGGCGGTCGGACGGTCCGCTGCGGCCCTTCGTGCTCGCAGGGGGCGCAGCGCTGGCGCTCGGCACCTTGCAGGGCCCGGTCCAGGCGTTCCCGGCCGTCAACGAGCTGCTCGACCGTGGCGGCGAAGCCGGCGACGTGATCGTCAACCTGCACGCTCAGTTGAACATGCTCGGCGGGCTCATGGTGCTCCTGATCGGCTTGGTGCTCGCGGCCCTCGTCGGCGCCGGAGCCGAGTTGCCGCTCCCGCGCGCCCGGTTCGTCGTGGCGGCGGTCGGCATCGGCGCGGGCGCCTATTACGTGCTTGGCGTGGCTTTCTCGGCCGTCGAGGCTCATCGTGTTGCAGGCGGAGTGTCGTATGCCGCGGCCGTGAGCGGGCTCGAGCCGTGGGAAGGTCTCTTGGCGGTGCCCGCATCGCTCGTCGTGCTCGCCGGATTCTGGGCGTATGCCGGCCTCGCCCTCTCGATGACGGCGCGTCAGCGCGACGAAGGACGGCGCGCGATCGCCGCGCTGCCTCGTCTGTACACAGGGAAGATCCCGAAGCGTGTGCTGCGCCGCAGTCCGGCCGCGCTTGCGGGTTACGAGCTGCCGCTGGGTCTGATGGGTTTTCCAGGCGTGGGCTGGCTCTTCGCCGGCTTCCCGTTCACGGCCTCGATCCTGCTGATGGCCGGCCCAGCGGTGGCCTGGGCGCTCATCCCCGTCGCCTTCTCGCCTTACGGGCAAGGGCCGCTGCGCGCGGAGGGATGGAAGGTCGAGCTCGTCTGGTTGCCGTTCTCGGCGCTGCTTTCGAGCGCCGCGCTTTACCGCGCCCACGCCCGGCGGCGGCGGTTGCTCGACGGACCCTGGGGTGGGCACCGCGAGCGCGTGCGCAGGCCGCGGACTCGTGCGGAGATCCGGGCGCGGTACCGGACGCGGATCGGTGTTGCGACCGGTGTGATCGGCCTCGTGCTGGTGTCGCTGCCTTTCGTTCCGGCCGTGGCCGGGGTCGGCGCGAGCTCCGTGCGCTACAGCTACCAGCGCTTTACCAAAGACATCACCGGACAGTTCCTCGAGACTCCTCGAGGGCACGTGGCCCTGTTCGCGTGGAGCGATCCCCAGGCGACCTACCCTCACGACGCGCTCAGGGTGCACGCGGCCGACGTTCGCGCGTTCGTCGTCCGTGCGTCGGCCGTCGACAGCGCGGCTGCCTACCAGCTCTACGACCTCGACCGCGGCGGGAGTGTCCCGCTGGCGGTCCGCCGGCGAGAGCCGACCCAACTGACGCTCGCGCCGCGGCACGCGCTTCGCCCGGGGCGATACGAGCTGCTGGCAGCAAAGGAAGGGATGTTCGGCGGCCGCGACTACGACTACCTGCAAGTCGTCCGGGCGGGCTCGCCGGTGACGTCGATCTCGGCGAGCTCGAAGGCGACGCCTCGAGCGGTGGCGGGCGCGCTGCTACCGCTCGGCGCCGCGCTCGTCGCGCTGCTCTTCGCTGGCTTGCTGACGGCTTCGTTCCTGCGGCGTCCTGCGGGCCAGAAAGCGCTCTGGGCGGGCGGCTTTGCGTGCTTCGCCGTCGCGGCTGCCTGCGAGGCTGCGGCACAGCGGGCCGGTTGGTCGGAAGGGCTGTTCAAGGCCTACTACGTCTCCGGTGGAGTGCTCACGGTGGCTTTGCTCGGCGCCGGGTCGGCGTGGTTGCTACTGAGGCGGCGGGCCCGCGACCTGCTGCTCGGCGCCCTGGCGGTCGCAATCGCCGCCGCGGTCGTCTCCGTTGCGCTCGCCCCGGTCGCGCAGGGCACGCTGGCGGCGGCGTCGGAGCTGCGACCGCCCGGGAACTCCGCCCTGCGAGGCCACGCGTTCATCTGGGCGATCGCGCTCAACTCGTTCGGGACCCTGTTCCTGATCGGCGGCTCGCTGCTCGCGATTCTCCGGCGTCAGCGCGTTCGGACGAACGTCTGGATCGGCGCGGGCGCGCTCGTCGTGGCGCTTGCGACGGGGATGTCCCGGGCAGGCTCGTACTCGTTCGTCTACGCAGGCGAGCTGCTCGGGATCAGCATGATGTTCTTCGGCTTCCGCTTCGCGGCCGCGCCGCCTCCGAAGGCCGTGTCGGCAAGCCCAGCGCCGCCCTACTTGATCCCGGCCGGCTCCGCGACCCAATCGCGTGTGACGTAGAGCCAGAAGGCGAGCCCGGCGTATCGCCGGTAGCCTCAACAATGTCTACTCGAAGCTCGGCATCCACACACGCACCGCCGCCGCCGCGTGCTGAAAAAAGCGGTGTTGCCTGACCTAGCAACGCACGTCTCATAACCCGGAGGTCGGCGACACGATCGCCGCACCCTGGTCAAGTTTTGGTCAAGTAGAGACGACGAAGCGACGCGAAGCGTGGCGATCCGCCGAGGGGCGGAGCCGGACGGTTGACACAGACGGCGTGCGATGGCGATGGGCTGCGAAGGTTCTCGCGTAAATCGCACCCAGGAGGTCGCCGGTTCGAGTCCGGCTAGCTCCATGAAAAACCGCCGGAAAGTCGCCGTTTCCTTCGGCCGAAGAGGCCCGAGCCGGAGCCGACATCGACAGCGCTCGTGCCCGTGGATTTGTAGCCGATGAGCGCGAGCTTCCAGGCGCCTTAAGGGCATGGCGGAAACGCCGTTAACCCGAGTTATGCTCGGGCAGTGGAGCGGAAGCTGGCGACTGTCCTGTTCGCCGATCTCGTCGGCTCCACCGCGCTCGGCGGCGAGCTCGATCCCGAGTATGCGCGAGATCTCTTGGAGCGCTTCTACGACGCGATGGAAGCTGAGATCGCGCTCGGCGGCGGGACGGTCGAGAAGTTCATCGGCGACGCCGTAGTCGCGGTCTTCGGCGCTCCGGCCGCGCAGGAGGATCACGCGGAGCGGGCGCTGCAGACCGCGCTGTGGATGCTCGAGCGTCTGCGGGAGCTCTTCGCCGACCGCCTCGCGCTGCGGATTGGGGTGAACTCCGGCGAGGTCGTCGTCGGGCGGCCCCGCGAGGGAAGCTCGTTCGCGACCGGCGACGCTGTGAACGTCGCGGCGCGGCTCGAGCAGGCGGCGGCGCCCGGCCAGGTGCTCGTCGGCGAGCGCACCGCTGCGCTCGTCGGCGACGCGTTTGAGCTCGGCGAGCCGCGCATGGTGGAGGCGAAGGGCAAGGAGGGGGGCGTCGCCGCGCGAGAGGTCCGACGAATGGTCGCGCAGCGCCGGCCGCGCGGCGGCCACGGCCTCGCGAGCACGTTCGTCGGCCGCGCGCGCGAGCTCGCCTGGCTGCAGCAGATGGCATCGACCAACGAGCCGCGCTTCGCCCTGCTCGTCGGCGAGCCCGGGCTCGGCAAGACAGCGCTCGTGCGAGAGCTGCGAGGCCGCCTGCCAGCGGGGACGGCCTTCCTGCTGGGCCGCTGCCTCTCCTACGGCCGGAGCGTCACGTACAGCCCGCTCGCCGATGTGCTCAGGCAGGAGCTGGGTCTGCGGGAAGAGGATCCGGCGCTCGAAAAGCTCGCCGGCCGCGAGCTCCTCGGGCTGACCCTCGGGCTCGACGTCGCCGGCGATCTCGAGCCGCGCGCGGCCGTGCTCGCGCTTCAGGACGAGTGGGTGCGCCTCGTCTCGGAGATCGGGGCGCGCGGCCCGGCGATCCTGGCGCTCGAGGATCTGCACTGGGCTACCGAGCCGCTGATCGAGCTGCTCGCGCGGGTGCTCTCGGACGCAACCGGGCCCGTGCTGATCCTGGGGACGACGCGGCCGGGCCGGGAGGGGCTGGCCGCGGGCGAGACCCTGATCCTGGAGCCGCTCGGCGATCACGACGCGGCCAATTTGATCGATCGGGCGCTCGCGGCGCCGTTCGACGCCGCGGCGCGCGAGCTCGTCGTCCGCCACGCTGAGGGCAACCCGTTCTTCATCGAAGAGCTGCTTTCCGACCTCCTCGACCGCGAGCTGCTGACGCGGCGGAACGGCGGGTGGGCGCTCGACGCCGGCGCGCTCTCGATCCCCGACTCCGTCCAGGGCGTGCTGGCCGCACGCATCGACCTCCTCTCCCCGGCCGCGAAGGATGCGCTCCGGGCGGCCGCCGTGATCGGCCGGTCGTTCTCCGCGGCCGGACTTGCCGCTCTCGTCGGCTCGGCGGCCGAAGTGCGGACGCTCGTCGAGCGCGGCTTCGTTCGCCCCACCGAGCCCGAGCTCGTCTTCAAGCACGCGCTCACGCGGGACGTCGCCTACGGCAGCCTGCCGAAGGCAGAGCGCGCGCGGCGCCACGCCGCCTACGCCGAATGGCTGGAGGACGTGGACGCGAGCGACGGGCGTGCCGGTACGCTCGCCTACCACTATGCGGAGGCCGTCAACCTGGAGATCGCAGAGCTCGCCTGGCGCGACCGCGACGAGGACGCCGCGAGGCTGCGCGCTTCGGCCCTTCGATGGCTCCGTCGGGCCGCCGAGCTCGCGGTCGGTCGCTTTGACCTGGAGGACGCGCTCGGGCTGCTCGAACGGGCCGCCGAGCTGACCCCCGCCGATCCGGAGCTCTGGCACTCGATCGGTCGTGTCAACGCCCTCAAGTTCGACGGCCAGGCATTCTGGGAGGCGATGCTGAAGGCGGTCGAGCTCACTTCCGACGCGACGAGGCTGGGCGAGCTTTACGGCGAGCTCTCCTGGGAGTCGACGATGCGCGGCGCGATGTGG
>Ga0126310_10000585_pt1 | contig 12914 bp, 11 predicted proteins | sample Plot60_FD_92540 | JGI IMG/M metagenome (GOLD analysis project Ga0126310, IMG submission 92540) | Serpentine soil microbial communities from UC McLaughlin Reserve, CA, USA - Plot60 | ecosystem: Environmental > Terrestrial > Soil > Grasslands | place: USA: UC McLaughlin Reserve, Lake County... | reverse complement strand
TTATTAAATTCTGTGAATGAATTACTAGATATAATATCTTCATTATTACTTTTTTTATCTACTATCTTTGCAAAATATTTCATATTTTGATTTTTTACTTGATTAACAGTAACAGAAGATTGAGTCGAATCTTGATTCTTTAAAATTGATCTAATTTCACTATTAACAACATTTGATGTATTCGGCATTGATGATGTATCTGGAGGAGAAGAGCTTGATGAAGAGGAGCTGGGTGGAAGTAAGGAATTTAGAGGGGAAGAGCTTGATACAGAAGAATTTGGTCCAGAAGAGTTTGTAATAGATCTAGAATTTGGTAGAGAAGAGCTTGATGAAGAGGAGCTTGATGAAGAGGAGCTGGGTGGAAGTAAGGAACTAAGAAAAGAAGAGCTAGATGAAGAGGAGCTGGATGAAGAAGAGTTTGATACAGGAGAAGAACCCATTCCTTGCATTAATGAATCAATCGTACTATCGATTATATTTCCTCTTCCTACTTTATTTAAAAGATTATTTATTTCTGTATCAATGTTTGCAGGATTAGAAACGTTATCTGATTGTGAATAAACTAAGTTTAATAATTGATCACCGCCACTGATAGACACCATTAAGATTAAACCGTACAATACCAAAAAGTTAAATTTCATGTAAATATATTTTACCTCGACCGATCTTATATCTTTTAGTATTAATATGAATTGTATAAAAGTTATAATTAATTCTCCTATAAAATAATCGGATCTTCTATGTAATTTCTAAATGGTAAATGTTCAATAAAAAATGAAACAATTATGATATTTTTAGGAAGATAGAAAAATTTTTATAAAATTTAAAATAAAAAAAATCTTGTCAATATATTAATCAGATTGTTGTGTTATATTTTCTGAGGTTTGATTTAGTGGGATTTCTAAAAGTTGTGGAGTATCAATTAATTCTATTATACATGTTTTGTCTGTCCTTTCTATTACTCCTGTACACCCCGAAATCCTATTTATTTCATATCCAAATGTATTAGATATTTTAACATCATAATTTCCTGGCTTTATAGATACTTTTTGAAAGTTGTTATTACCTGCAAAGGAACTTGGTTCAACATTTTCTCCTTTAACTGTTATAATAAAATCTAATGGTTTTTTGCTTCCACTATGGACATTTATTACTTCTAATAGAACATTCAAGTGAAGGTCACGTAAAAATAAGTTTACATTTGCATTGTTATTATTATTACTGTCGTTAGTTTTCTTATTTGTTGTAGCGATTGTAGTTGTCAGATTGTTACTTGTCAGATTGTTACTTGTCAGATTGTTACTTGTCAGATTGTTACTTGTCAGATTGTTACTTGTCAGATTGTTACTTGTCAGATTGTTACTTGTCAGATTACCAATAGTGTTTGTTAATTTATCAGACGGAGTTTCTGGATTTATATCATCAAATGTTATCACACATTCTATGTTGTCACCTGAATCTATAATTCCTTGACATCCCGCTGAGAATGTAGTTTTATATTCAGAGAAGTTATTTATTTTAACTTCATAAGTTCCTGGGTGTAGAGATACGGATTGTCCATCTGGGTTCCCTGGGAATGAATTTGGAGTAGCCTGGCTACCATTAACTGATATAATAAAATCTTTTGCTTGTTTAGTTCCTTCATTATCATTGATGACTTGAGTAACTATATTAATAACTGATGCAGATGTAAATGATTCTTTTTGTATTGGATTAGCAAATATATCAACTTCATTGATACTGGCCCAATCGTTTACACTATTTCCAGTAACAGTAATTCTAAGATACTTACCGACAGTATCTGGGATATCATAAACTTCAATTTCGTCAGTATTATAACTATTGGTGCTCGAAAAAACTTGTCTAAAATCATAACCATCTGAGGACACAGAGACTATGAAATCTATGTAACGGAGATTTCCTTTATACCAAGAAATTCCAATATCACATATTTGTTTTTCTTGTCCAAGATCAAATTGTAACCATGAACCTAATCCTAGATTGGACCATTTTGTGGAAAGATCATTGTCGACTGAATTATCCTCAGTCTTATTAGGAGAATTACTAATTGATGAAATATGATCGGCAGGAATATTTAAGGGTAAACATGGAGAAGGAGAGCCAGGAGCTATGGGATTATTAATATCAATCTCAGATATACTTGACCAATCATTTATTGAATTATCATTGACGGTTATTTTAAGAAAGCGGGCTTTAACATCTGGAATATCAAATTTTTCTGGTCCAGTGGTAAGTCCACTACTAGTTTCAGAAAATAAATTGCTAAAAATTTCTCCATCTACAGATGTAGATAAAGTGAATTGAATCTTCCTCTGATCACCTTTATACCAAGATAAATCAATCTCACATATCTCTTTTTCTTTACCTAAATCAACTTGAACCCAAGAATCTAATCCATATTTCGACCATCGCGTAGATTGATTACCATCAATTGCATTGAGTTCTGTATTATTTGAAGCATTCCCTATGGAGGTAACATTAACAGCTTTTTCGGGTTTACAAGACGTATTATCTCCAAATGAAACAAATACTAATTGATTATCTAAATTGAATTTATTTTGTGTGTATGCGTCATATACCTCTGCTGTAGTAAGAGATCTATCCCAAATGCGCACTTCATCTACCTCACCCACATATAACTTATCTTTGAAAAGGGAGTTTGCAGCAATGGCAATCCTATTTTTTCCTGTAATATCAGGTTTGGCATTCTTTGTCTTTATGCTATGGTCAAGCACACCATCAATAAATAACTTCAGTAAGGATCCGTCGTAAGTCACTGTAGCATAATGCCATTTATTGTCATTGACGGGTTTTTTAGAAGTAACAAAATAATTTGAAGAGTCTTTTGCTTCAAATCCTGCTTGAAGATGACCAAGGTAGGTTATCCAAAATCCATAGTTCATATTTTCACCGGAAGCTTCGGATCCAAATCCACCTTTATTAACTAAAAATGAAACATGGGGGTCGGTATTATTTGTTTTGAACCAAACCGCAATTGAAAACTGATTTAATTGAAATAATTCTGAATCTTTTACATATTGAAAATTATTACCAGTAAAGGTTCCAAATTTTCCAATTTGTGCTTCCACACTATTAATGTGTAAAAGATTTGAATAAATAATGGTAAATGAAATAATAAATGAAATTAAAATTAACTTAATCATTTTATTTTTATAAATTTTATAATTTGTTTTCATTATCTCTTTCACCAAGAATTAGTCAAATAAATTTCTTTTATCACTTTCAGAAATTTACCAAGACATCCTATAATCTATTTTACCAAAAATAGTTGATAAAAAAATAAAATAAATTTACTAAGTAGGAAAAATTATAGTAATAACTAATTTAACAATTATCTAGATTATTCTCTTCTTTGTGGCAATGATGATAATGCTTCTTTACCAAAATCAAAAGCCAATTTTTTTTCTTCCATCATTCCACACTCAATGCACTTAACAGTATTATTAAATTTGACGGTATCACCTCCACAGATATAACATATACAATACACTACACCGAAATCTTTATCGTTTATAGTAGCATGAGCAGAGGAGTTCATCAAGCTAAAGATTCTTCCTCTTACTATATCCCCAACTCTATAAACTAATTTTGGTCTTCTTTCCCCTCTTTCTCTTCTCGAATTCCATCCTCCGGATTCTGAGGCTATCCTTGTTGAGGCAATTGCAGATAGACCTGAAGAAAATTTTTTATTATTGAGATATAAGATCCTTATAGAAATCATACTTCCAAATAACATTTCTATATATCCTACTATAACATCTCCTATTTTTGGAAAATGTGCTTGTTTTATTCTTTCTATCACAACTTGCCTCTTTTTAAAATCATATTCTCTTTTCCCAAAACTCAAAGATCGTATAGAACCATCTATAACAAATGTATTTTTTCCACTTTCAAATTCTTCAATAAACGCAACATGTTCACCAGGAAATATAACATCAGAGTTCGCTTTTTTCTTAATCATTTAAGAATTGTAAACATCTTAAAGTTATAATTGTTATTTTTTAGCTCTTCCACTTAGATTTCGTATAAATAATCTTCTACTATCCTTAATTTAATAGTAATTGATATATTATTACTATAAAAAAAATTCCAACCAAAATTAAGCTGATCCCTGAAGCAAAAATTAATTTGAAATTACCTTTTCTTAACTCCGTTTTTAACTTATCAAATTTTAAAAACTTGAGCAATTTCCTAAATATTATGGATAGTAAGTCTAACTATAAACAATATTTTCTATTACTGCTCTCTTATACTTTCTAACTTGGAAACCACTTGCCAAAGAGTAGTTCTGATATGTGATTCCATATGTCTATTTTGTGTTAAGCTATCCAGCATACTAACTGCATTAGCTGCTCTAACAGATATACTTCCATTTTTTTCTTCTTTTAAAACATCATAAATATCTTTTATTTGGTTGCGTATTACCCTTGGAAGGTCTTTATTCTCTTTGAATGATTCTAAAGTTGAAATTGTACTCTCAAGCCTTTCTGTGTTTTCTTTGTCACGCGTTTCTTTTTTTGATTTCATAATAGCAAACTAAACCTCGATTTTGAAGAATAAAAATTTAGTTGATTATTACTTATTTATATGTTTTTAATTCTCATAATTTAGTTAACGGAAATAAGGATTTTAAAAAGATCCAGTTAGATTAAATATTCCTAAATATTTATTTATCATATGGAATGTGCAGTTTATGATACATATGTAACAAAAAAAGATGGAAAAATCATGCATTTTGATGTGATTGTAGAAGCTAGTACTCCTCATGAAAAAGCAATTGAATATGGAAAGGAATTCCTTGAACAAGCCGGTCAGGGAAATCAAACAATGACGCAAGAAGAGTGTCAATTCTGTCATGTTCAGGAAGCCCCCCCTGTCGTTGCAAAGGATATTGAAAATAGAGGATACTTTATCCAAAAAATGGAAGGTTGTCCATAATTTTTTATTTAGTTACTCTTTTTCAATGTATTAAATTTTAATTGAGCTCTTGTAGTCAAAAGTTTATCACTATCTTTTTAAATTTTATAATGGATTATAATTTTAGTAATTTAATAAATGCATTTAATCAACTGAAAAAATTTAGAGGCTACTCATTATCAAGACACCATGAGCGATATCTTTTTCCTTATTTGTGTGGAACATATTTTTCTTATCGCAAGGTAGATGTCTTGAGAATAAAAGCAATAGCAGATGCACTTAGTAATAAGGTATCTAAGTCTATAAAATATTTAGAAGTAGGTTGTGGCAATGGAGATTTTCTCGAAAAGGTGAGAGAGTATATTCCAAATGCAAAAGGAATAGAAAGTAATATAGATATATTTTATTCAATTGGTAAACCGAAACCAGGATATATAGAGATAACTGATGCGAAGTATGGTATAGATGAGTTTTATGATATTATATTTGTAGGATGGATGGATCCTGGTCAGGATTTCAGAAAAAATATAGCTGAAAAAACAGATATAATAATAACTACTTTAGATTCTGGTTTAAGCTTAGCTGCAGAATATGAAGGACATGGTTTCAAAAAAATAGTCAAATGGACTACACCATCTTGGGAAGACGTAAATATTGAAATTAATAACCATTTCTATTCAAACCTTGATACTCGACGTTTACAATTCCTTTCTAATTTAAGAGGAGCACATAATTTTTGGTATGTCTATTCTAAAGAAAATATAAAAAGTCATTTATTAATAGATAGTCTAAAAAAACAAATACTATACGAAGAAAATAAAGACTACAAGATAATACCATATGACTTTGAAAAAATTCTTGATGAATGCGGATTTTCATTTCATCAGTGTTTATCTAATAATTATATAAATTCTAAAACCAAACTATGGAAAATAGATTTTCTCTAAACATCATAGAATATAACAAGACTTAAAGTAACCATACTTATTAGTATCATAGAATAATAATGGAAATTAAAATTTTAGGAGCTGCTAAGGAGGTCGGTCGTTCTGCGTTCTTAGTCAGTAATGAAAATTCTAACATTTTAATGGATTATGGGGTTCTTCTGAAAAAAGAGCCCCAATTTCCACTTCATGTCAAACCAAAAGATTTACACGGGATAGTATTATCTCACGCTCATTTAGATCATTCTGGATTTCTTCCCTCATTATTTCTATCATCATCTAAATTCCCTGTTCTTTCTACTAATCCTACGATCGAACTATCTCAATTACTAATTGAAGATATGATAAAGATATCAGGATTTTATCTTCCATTTGAAAATATTGACCTAGATAGAATGTTAAAGTCTCATAAAAATCTACAATACAGAGAACCTTATAATATAAATGAGACATACATAACGCTTTATGAGTCTGGACATGTATTAGGAGGTTCAACAATTGTTGTTGAAAATAAAGGAAAAAGAATCTTTTATACTGGAGATATTAATACAAGAGGGTCTAAAATCTTGAGACCAGCAGATTTAGATATTGATGAAATACATCTAATGATAATTGAAAGTACTTATTCACAAACGAATCAACTACCTAGACCCCAATCAGAAAAAGAGTTATTAGAATTTGCATATAAAATTATTGATAATGGTGGGACGTTATTTGTTCCAGCTTTCTCAGTAGAAAGAGCCCAAGAGATAGCATGTGTTTTTAAAGCATATAAATTTCCTCATAAAATCGTTATGGATGGAATGGCACTTAAAGTAAATGAAATCATGTTAAAATACCCTGAATATATAAGGGATCCCATAGTTTTCAAAAAATATATAGAAGAAGTGGAATGGATCAGAGATTGGAAAAGTAGACGAAGTTTAATAAAAGAACCTTGTGTAATTATTTCTCCGGCAGGAATGTTAGTTGGAGGTTCCGCTATTTTTTATATGCAAAATATTATGATGTCCGATAAAAATGGTATTGCGCTTGTTTCTTACCAAGGAGAAAATACACCTGGAAGAATGTTGCTTGAAAAAGGCACTTTTAAAATAAATGGGAAGATAAAAAAATGTCTAGCAGAAGTAAAACAATTTGAATTTTCAGGTCATAACAGTAGAGATGAATTATTTGAAATACTAGATAATATAAAAGGAAATCCAAAAGTACTTACGGTCCATGGAGATGGAAATTCCTGTATAAAATTCGCGGAGGAAATAACTGAGAAATATGGTTTTGAGGCTATCGCCCCAAATTCGGGTGATACATTTAAAGTTTAATGATAATGATAATAATAGCAAATTTAAAATTAATTGAAAATAATAATTTGCACATTGATAATAAAAAATACCGATCCATTTAAACTTAAAAAATGTACTTCTTGTAAAAAAGATATTAAATTAAACCTCAAATATTTTACTTATCCACTATCACTTCAATATTTTTGTCTTGAATGTGCTAAAAAAGAAATTCCTAAGATAATAGATACATTACAAAACGATTTAAAAAAAGTAAATAATAATTAAAATTTTAACAAAGTATTCTTATAACTATTAATGCATTATAAAATGACTTTTAAATATAATAAAATTAATCTCGTTCCTTTAGATCCGATAAGAACAATTAATTCTGGACAAGTTTTTCTCTGGGAAAAAAATAACAATTCTTGGTATGGAATTGATGGAAATTATATATTTAAATTAACCATCAATGATACAAAAGTAAACAAATACAATGAGAATAGAAGATACCATTTGGGATTAGAGAATAGTGATATAGATTATAATTCTTTTCCAGAAAATGAAAATTGGGTTTATGATTTTTTTAGATTATGCGATAACGAGAATAAAATAAACAAAGCACTATCAAAAGATCCTATTATTTTCAATATTTACAATAAATATAAAGGTCTAAGATTAATACGACAAGATCCTTTTCAATGTATTATTTCTTTTGTTTGTGCAAGCAATACGAATATAAAAAGAATAAGATATATGCTTAAAAATATTTGTAAAAAATTTGGTAAAAAAGTAACGTACAATAATATAGATTTTAACTTATTTCCTAATGTAAATGAATTGGCTAAAGCTTCTATTCAGGACTTAATAGGATGTGGTTTGGGATATAGAGCTAAATTTGTTAGATCAATATCAAACGAAATAAAAAATACTCTCGATCTAAATTCATTAAAAGATATGAAGTATCTTAATGCAAAATCAGAATTAACTAAACTTTTTGGAATAGGTAACAAAATTGCAGATTGCGTTCTTTTATTTTCTTTAGAAAAAACCGAAGCATTTCCAATAGATATTTGGGTATATAGGTCTTTATGTCAAAATTATGGATGGATGTTCGAAGATAGCAATATAAGAAAAAGTAAAAAGATATCAGAAATTGAATACAAATTAGTTCATGAAAAGATTCATGGGTATTTTGGAGAATATTCAGGGTACGTCCAACAATATCTATATTATCATATCAGGGATTCTAATAAAAGAAAGTGGTAAACTTTAGCAAATAGAATTATGAAAGATGAATTTAATTAACGCGCGTTACTAAGATTTAATGTAATTTGATTGTTTTCTTTCTTCACAGAATCGATCTTACCGAATACATCGATATCGTCTATTGTAGATGAAGCATCTACAAAAATAGAATACCTATTGAGGTCTTGTGTAGAATTAGATAAGGGAATTATTAATTGAATTGTTTGGTTTTCATTAACCTTAAAGGTAGTTTGATCTTTGGAGATTTCAGAGTCTGTAGACTTGTCTCTCAATTGGGCATTAATATCCCAAATTTGATCTAAAAATTTGTCACCCTTAATTATTTTAACGATTACACTCATTTCAGAATTTTGGGAATAGGTATCAGTTAAAGAAAAAATTGATAAAACGAAGATACCTATTATTAATGAAATTGTAGAATTATAAAAATTAGGATCCATGGATATACTAAAATAAACATCTATTTATATAATTCACTCGAATTTAAGATCTCCTTTTGTAATTTTATAATATTTATGATCATATGTAAATCTACTATTACAATATTGTTAGGCGAGAAAAATAAACTTTTTAATTAATTTGTATTTCTTCATTTTTTCTTCCTAAGTAGACAAATTTAGATATTATATCCATCTTTCAGAATAAATATTTTAAATTCTTATAGTTGTTGTCATCGAGATAGTATTTTCCATATTACTGAATTATTTGTATCTGTAATCCATACACAGTATAAACAAAATTTTTTAATATAGATACTTTAATTCTTTTGAATTACAACATACTGTTTCAATCTATACTTTGTATGCTTTATAAAAGCACTAGATTATCTCAGATTTCATAAGATTCATAGCTTTGAGCGTTTGCAAAAATATTCTAATATAGTAATTTTTTACTCAACTCCTATTATATTAGAAATCCAAATAAAAAATATAATATAATATAATAGATAAATTTTTTATTGTAATTCAACTATTCTCCATTAATTGTTTGACGTCAAAGGAAGAAAAAATTGGAAAGGTGAATATGAGGATACTATCTACAAAATTTATGATTGGAATAATAATCTAGCTGGATATTTCTATCCTATCTATAATATACAAAGAGTTAGTGAAGTGGAAGAGGAAGAAATTATCGTAAGAATGAATGAAAATAAAGAAAAAGTACAAGGCGGTCATTTAATGGTTCCATTTTTAAAATTGGATCTTTTAGACATTGATACTTTAAAGATAGATGAAGTTATTTACCGCTTACAAACAAATATTCAAAGAGCTATTGCATGGAAAAAATGGATTGAAGATAATAAACATACATTTAATTTAGCTGAGAGTTTAGTCTGCACATCCAGAGAAGATAGAAATCTTTTAGCAGTACTTTTTATGATAACTAAAGAAATAATATTGGATGAGAAGGTACTTGTAAAGGAAATAACACCTATACTTGATCAGTTACATATGGACAAATTGTTATAATATTCTAGGGAGTTAGTTATATTTTAGCGAAATCTTTAATATATTAACGACAATGAGAGATATGAAAAAATTTAATTAAATCTCCCATTCTATTTAAGAGGTCTTCTGATTAATTATTTGATAAGCACTTCTACTAATTCAGCTCAATAACCTACTATTTGAAATTATTGAAAGAACTAATCTATACATCAGGTTTATATCGGTACAATCCTAGGTAGAACAAGATAGTTTTTATCTTAAAATAGTGTTAGTTTAATGTAGATAACATTCTCTTTTAATTCTAAAAATTTGCTCTTATTGTAGATCTTATATAGATCAAGAAATATATTGTAATTCTTCAATAGTTTCGAATGGTTTACATTTTTAGCAGCTCAAAGGGTATAAAAATTCTTTATCTTCAGAAATTTTGTCTCCATTCTTACTTTTGGAAAGCTTATCTGTCATTTGCGATAATTATTCTAGCTGCATACTTAAAACTAATACGTGTAGTTATAAGCTCTAATTTCTGTTTATCTAACCCATAATCTTGTTATCAGTCTATTTTATGTTAGTTTATTTAACAATTCTTTCTAGCTTAATCTATGTTACGATTTTACAGTATTTGACAGTTTGTTGTATTTTAAGACATTTAATAGAACCACTGAAAATTATTTTAAATTATAACTGTGTTAAATTTCCAATAGAATTACTATTATGGCTTATTTAATTCGATAAATTCATATTTTTTTATTCCAGTATGGTAGATTATAACAGATGCTTGTTTGTTTAATTCATCATTTTGTAAACTTCTATGGGCGCTACCTGGATTAAGTATTTGCGTCCTATTAATTTTTCTAGTATCTTTTATGTGTGTATGACCACATATTAAAACATCATAATAATTAGCAAGAAGGCATGTTTTTTTTATATCTTCATTTGTTCCATGGTATATTCCGAATATTTCATCCTCTATTCTAAGCTCTCCGAAGTCTCCCATAAGATTTCCGCCTATTGTGATAAAACTTTTAACAAGACCAAATTTTTCCCCATCATTATTTCCAAATATACCAATAAGCTTGATATTTTTATTAAGATTTTTAAATTCAAGTACAATACCTGGAAATATATAATCTCCTGAATGAATTACATAGTCTACACCATATTGATTAAAAATTTTTATTGCTTGTTTCACATTGCTTATATCATCATGGGAATCTGATATTACTCCAATTTTCATTATATTAAATAACAATACAAATATTTTTATTTTTTTTGTTTCATAATTGACCATAGATTATAAAATTCAAATTTGGATCACTTGGCAATTTCAAAAAATATAATTTTATATTATTTTAATGTATTAAAATTATTACTAATGACATTCGTGCTATTCTTATATATATTTAATAGACGACTATTGAAGAGAATAACACAACTTAAGTCTTTATAGCTTTGGTAAATACTTTAAAAAACACTAATACTAGATTAAAACTATCTAAGTGATTTCCAAGCAATAATTTAATTATTTTAAAAGTTATGAAGTATTTTTTCAAATCTAAAGTATTAAATAAATAAAAAACCTAAATTCAATTTTAATGAAAAAACTATTTCTAATATTTGATTTGGGGCAAACTTTGATAAATGAATGGGATTTTCTAGAATTTTTTGATCAAAAGCTTTTAGAATTAGTGAATGGATTTGGTGCAAGAATAGATTGGAGAAATTACATTACCTTAAGAAATAATATTATAAAAAATAGAATAATTGGAGACGGTGGAATAGAAGAATTAATCATAGCGATATGTAGACTTATTCTTCCTATTGGTTATGATAGAATCATTTTAAAAAAATTAAACTCTGACCTATCTTATGGAAAAAGAAAATACTTTTGTCTCAATGAGGGTGCAAAAAAGGTGGTCCAAACCATGTCAAAATATCACCAATTAGGGATAATTTCTAATCAACCCAAAGAAGCAATAGAACCTTTAATAAATGAAAATATACTTTCGCTGTTTAAAAAAGTTGTTATCCCTTCAACAATCAAAATTAAAAAACCTCATGAGAAGTTACTTTTTGAAGAAATCAATTTTACTGAATTTCCTCTGAGTAGATGTATAATGATTGGAGATCGTTTGGATATAGATATTTTACCAGCAAATAAGTTAGGAATGAAAACAATAAGATTTACAGATTCTCTTTTTCACTTGCAATCGGCTAAAATCAAACATGAAATTCCTACATATACTATCAAGAAGTTAGAAGAGATTCCTAATGTTATTAAAAATATCTTTTGTGATTTTTAAATCATCTATGTAACAATCTCTTTAATTCTATCGTTTGAAATAGCATCTTTTATTTCCATAGCAATTCTCCTCCCCACTCCAAATGTCGTACCATAATAATATTTTGTGTATGGACTTGTAGTAGATAAAATTGGATTTCCAGGAACGCGAAAGGATACATCGTATACAAATATATCTAAATCCTTAGTAATAATACTTTGAAGGGAAAAAGGACCTATTAATCCTGGAGGATACTCTTCTTTAACAGCATTTACAAATTTATCTCCTAAATCAAAGACTTTTTCTAACATTGATTCACGGATGCTGGCAGGAGTATGTCCTATCTCGATATTTTGTAATTCAATATTTAACTCTAATTGTTGTTTTGCGGTCAGAGAGGTTGTAAAATCATTTAGATCAGTTTGTAATCTTCTTTCGATACCCAAAAATTCAAGATCCTTTTTTAGAGGAGAGTAAAAGAAATTAAAATTAAAATAAGTTCCAATTATATATTCTTCAATTATTGCGGATTCTAAATCTGTTCTACTAATTAATCCACTTTTTATTTTTAATTCAGTTTTTTCTAAATAATCATTATATGAATTAACGAAGAAAAATGCACGTTCCAATTTTCTTTTTGCTTCCTGAACTTTGACAATAGATGGTCCGGATATATCACAAGGTTTTTGTAATTGTGGATGTTTAATTTTAGCTTTGTTCAACAAGTAATAC
>Ga0126310_10000583_pt1 | contig 12940 bp, 16 predicted proteins | sample Plot60_FD_92540 | JGI IMG/M metagenome (GOLD analysis project Ga0126310, IMG submission 92540) | Serpentine soil microbial communities from UC McLaughlin Reserve, CA, USA - Plot60 | ecosystem: Environmental > Terrestrial > Soil > Grasslands | place: USA: UC McLaughlin Reserve, Lake County... | reverse complement strand
GCTGCTGAGGAAACTTGACGCCCGAGTTCGCCAGCGCCGCGCGCACGCGCTCGCGCGACTCGCGCACGGCCCGGTCGGGCAGCCCGACCACGGAGAACGCCGGCAGCCCCTGACGGACATCCACCTCGACCGTGACCGGCACGCCCTCCACTCCCTCCAGGGCGAATGTCAGCACGCGCGCGAGCAATGCAGGGGGTGAAGCGAAACTCGGTGCTGCTTCGCCCCACATGGATCCGCGCCGCAAGCTGGGCGACCTCGGTGAGCACGAAGCGGCGCGGCACCTCGAGCGGCTGGGGCACGCGATCCTCGACCGGAACTTCCGTACGCGCTACGGCGAGCTCGACGTCGTCAGCTCGACCGGCGCCTGCCTCGTCTTCTCGGAGGTGAAGACGCGAACCATCGGCGGCCGGTCCGGGCCGGTGACCGCACTCGAGGCCGTCGGCCCCGCGAAGCGCCGCCGCCTACGCCTGATGGCGCGGGAGTGGTTCCGACTCCGCGGCTGCGGCCATGAGCGCCTCCCGGGCGGCGTCCGTTTCGACGCCATAGGCGTGGTCCTCGACGCCCGGCGGCAGCTCGTCGCCCTCGACCACGTCGAAGACGCCTTCTAGGTCGAGCTGCGTGTAGGCGATCGAGGCGAACGACATCCGGTGAAGAGGCGAGATCCCGTTCGCACGGATCGCGGCACGGTGCTCGGGCGTCGAGTAGCCGACGTTCGTCTCGAAGTCCCATCCCGGATGCTGCGCCGCCGCCCGCCGCATGAACCGGTCGCGGGCGACCTTGGCGAGCACCGAAGCGCCGGCGATCGCCGCGCTCTGCGAATCGCCGCCGACGACTGCACGCTGTGCGACACCGAACTCCGGCACGCGGAAGCCGTCGACCAGGCAAATCGCGTCGGCCGGCGCGACGCGGATCAGCGCCTGCCGCAGAGCGGCGAGGTTGGTCCGGTGCAGGCCGCGCGCGTCGATGCCGCGCACGCAGCGCGACACGATCACGGCCTTGGCGGCCGCGCGCATGACGAGCGGGTAGAGCTCCTCGCGGCCGGCCTCGGTGTGCTGCTTCGAGTCGTTTAGACGCGACAGCGCGCGTCGGTCGGCCAGCGTCAGGCGCTCGAGGTCGAACAGGACCGCGGCGGCGAACAGGGGCCCGGCGAGGCAACCGCGACCCGCCTCGTCCGCTCCGGCGACGAAGCGGTGTCCGAACTGGCGGTCGAAGGCGAACAGCCGGCGGCCGCTGCGCTTCGGCGAGCGGGCGCGGTTGGGCGGGCGCGGTATCCGCCCATTCGGGCTAGCGCTAGAGGGTCCCGATTCGGCTTGGAGGCCAGTAGGTCGCGAAGGCCTTGCCGATGATCCACTTCTCGGGGACTGGCCCCCATTCCCGGCTGTCTGCGGATTCGCCACGGTTGTCGCCCATCATGAAGTAGTGATCGGGCGGGACGGTCACGGGTTTCTCCAAATTGCAGGTTGCACAGTCGGCCGAGGGCCTGATGAAGGGCTCATCCTGCTCCTCTCCGTCGATGTAGACCCGGCCCTGCTTGACCGTGAGCTTGTCCCCCGGCAGGCCGACCACCCGCTTGATGAAGTTCGTATCCGACTTCTCGGGCGTCTCCTTCGGGCAGGGCTGGTTGTCCGGGTGGTTGACGCCGCAGCTGTTGAGGTCGGCGCCCCGCGGCGGCTTGAAGACGATGATGTCGCCGCGGGAATAGTCGTTTCCGAGCTTCGGGGTGATGCGGTCCACCAGCACGCGCTGGTTGACCTCAAGCGTCGGGACCATCGACTCCGACGGGATCCGGAAGGGCTTCACGAGGAACGCCTGGATCAGGAGCGCGAGGCCGAGCGCGACCGCGACGATCATGACGAGCTCGAGCAGGGAGCCGCTCGCGCTCTTCTCCTTCTTCTCCTTGTCGCGGCGGAAGATGCTCAGGACTGTTCCTCGGGCGCGGGCTCTCCCTCCGGCTCGTCCGGCGCGGGCTCACCCTCGCCTTCGGCCTGTGGCTCTGCGCCCTCCTGCCCTGCGTCGGCTTCCTCGTGCGCCTCGGCGGTCGCCTCCTCGCGCGCCTCGGGCCCGACCTCGCCGGCCTTCGCCTCACCCTCACCCGCATCCGGCTGCTCACCCAGGTCGACCGCGTCGGCCTCCTCCTGGGAGCCCTCCGCGTCCATCATCACGGGCTCCTCGGCGAGCAGTGCCGCCTCCGGTCCCGTGTACTGGCGCTCCCGGACGCGCGCGCGGCGCCCGACGCGGCCGCGCAGGTAGTAGAGCTTGGCGCGCCGCACGTCGCCACGGCTGGCGACCTCGATGCGCTCGATCTTCGGCGAGTGGACCGGGAACGTCCGCTCGACGCCAACGCCGAACGACTGCTTGCGGACCGTGAACGTTTCGCGCACGCCGGAGCCCTGGCGCTTGAGCACCGTGCCCTCGAATACCTGGGTACGGCGGCGAGTGCCCTCGACGACCTGGAAGTGGACCTTCACGCGATCCCCCGGGCCGAAGCTCGGGATGCCTTTGCGCAGCTGCTGGCGCTCGAGATTCTCGATGACCTTGCTCATGGCAACAAAAGGGCGCGCGGCCCGGGGCCTGCGCGCGAGGGCGCATGGTAGAGGAAAGACTCGCGTCTACCGCTCGCGCCGCGCCGCCCTCTGGCGGCTCTGTTCGAGCCGCCACTCCCTGATCCGCGCATGGTCGCCCGAGAGCAGGACCTCGGGCACGTCGTGGCCGCGCCAACTCGCCGGCCGGGTGTAGTGCGGGTACTCCGGGCCGCCCTCGAGCGCGGCCGAGAACGACTCCTCGAGTGCGCTGTCGGCGTGGCCGAGCGCGTCCGGCAGCTTCCGGATGACCGCGTCGCAAACGACCATCGCCGGCAGCTCCCCACCGGCCACGACGTAGGGCCCGATCGAGACGACATCCGACGCGAGCACCTCGTGCACGCGCTCGTCGAGCCCCTCGTAGCGGCCGCACAGGAAGGCCAGGGCCTCCTCGGCGGCCAGTTCGTCCGCAAGGGCGTCGTCGAACTGGCGGCCACCCGCGGCGAACGCGATCACGCGGCGCTGCTCGCGCAGATCCCCTGCATCGCCCCCATAGCGCGCCTCGAGCGCCGCCTCGACCACGTCCACCCGGATCACCATGCCGGCGCCGCCCCCGTAGGGCGTGTCGTCCACCTGCCCGCCCGTGAGCGGCGTCGTCTCGCGATAGCCCACAGTGTCGAACTCGAGCCCGCCCGCGATTGCGTTCTGGACGTGTCGCTGCCCACGGAAGAAGTCGAACCATTCGGGGAAGAGCGTGAAGACGTCGATCCTCATAGTCCGAGGAACTCCCGGTTGACCTCGATCAGCTTGTTGTCGACGTCCACGTTCGTGACGGCGTCGGCTACAAGCGGGATCAGCTCGTCGCCGACCTCGAGCACATCGCACGACAACCCTTCGAGCACTCCCGTCACCTTGCCGATGCCCTCGATCTCGCAGCCGACCAGATCTTCGATGAGCCACTCGTCGTCGTTCGTCGCCGGTCGCTCGTCGCTTGTCGGGCTCAGGGTCTCGCCGCGCAGGGCGTCGGCTGCGTCGCGGTCCTCGATTCCTTCGAGGCGGATGATTGGCTTCGCGTCCGTGCCCTTGCGCTCTGCGACAACGAATTCGCGGTCGCTGATCCGCACTGTGGCGCCCTCGTCTAGGGGGCCGTCGACGTAGAAGCTGCCATCGAGGCCGTGCGGCCTGCCTACCTTCACGGCTAGTCGACTACGTCGACCAGCACCCGCTCGTCCCGGCGGCTGGCGACCGCGCGCATGACCGTACGCAGGGACGAGATCGTGCGGCCGCCGCGGCCGATCATCTTGCCGACATCGTCCTCGGCCACGTGTATCTCGAGCACGACGGTGCCGTCGTCCTCGTCGAACCCCTCGACGGAGACCGCGTCAGGGTTGTCGACGAGCGCTCGAGCCAGGAACTCGAGCAGGTCCTCCACGATCTACTCCGAGGCCTCCGTGCCGGAGCGCATCAGCTTCTTCACCGTGTGCGAGGGCTGCGCGCCACGGTCGAGCCAGTACTGGAGCCGCTCTCGGTCGAGGACGATCTCCGACGGCTCGGTCTGGGCGTTGTAGCGACCGATCGTCTCGATCACGCGCCCGTCGCGCGGGGAGCGCTGGTCGGCGACGACAACTCGCCAGATCGGATTCTTCTTGCCGCCCACGCGGGTGAGCCTCACTCGTACTGACATAAGCCGGGGCAGCTTAGCTACCGGGCCCTGCCGCCGGTCAGCTGCTGGAGATTGGGCATCTTCCCCTGCTGCATCTGCTTCATCACCTTCTGCATCTGGCCGAACTGCTTGATGAGCTGGTTCACGGCCTGCACGGTGGTGCCTGAGCCGCGCGCGATCCGCCTCCGCCGCGAGCCGTTGATGATCGACGGGTTCGCGCGCTCCTCGGGCGTCATCGACGTGATCATCGCCTGGAGCCGGTCGATCTGCCGTTCATCCACGTCGAGCGAGCCGAGCTGCTGCCCGATGCCGGGAAGCATCTTGAGGATTCCCTGGAGCGGTCCCATCCTGCGCAGCTGCTTCAGCTGTTGAAGGAAATCGTCAAAGGTCATCTGGCCCTTGCGGATCTTGCGCTCGAGGTCTTCGGCCTGGCTCTCGTCGAACTCCTTCTGAGCCTTCTCGGCGAGCGTGAGGACATCGCCCATCCCGAGGATGCGCTGCGCCATTCGGTCGGGATGGAAGCGCTGGAAGTCGCCGAGCTTCTCGCCGGTCGACGCGTACATGATCGGCTTGCCCGACACCGTTCGCACGCTGAGCGCGGCGCCGCCGCGCGCGTCGCCGTCGAGCTTCGACATCAGGACGCCGTCGAAGTTGACCTTCTCGGCGAACCGCTGCGCGACGTCGACCGCCTCTTGGCCAGTCATCGCGTCGACAACGAGCAGGACGTTGTGCGGCTTCACGCGCTTGCGAATACGGACGAGCTCGTCCATCAGCTCCTCGTCCACGTGCAGGCGCCCAGCGGTGTCGACGATGAGGACGTCCTTGCCCGCCGCCTGCTCGAGCGCCCAGCCGGCGACGTCGACGGGGTCCTTGTCGGTGCCCTGCTCGTACACGGTCGCGCCCGCCTGCGTCCCGACCTTGACGAGCTGCTCGACCGCGGCGGGACGCTGCAGGTCGCACGCCGCGATCGCGACGTCCATCTTGTGCTCTTCGCGCAGGTGCAGCGCGAGCTTGCCGCAGGCGGTCGTCTTGCCCGAGCCCTGCAGGCCCGCCATCAGCACCACCGTGGGCGGGCGCGACGCGAACGCGAGCTCCCGGCCCGCGCCGCCCATCAGCTCCGTCAGCTCGTCGGCGACGATCTTGACCACCTGCTGGCCGGGGTTGAGCGATGTAAGGACGTCCTGGCCGAGCGCGCGCTCCTTGACCGCGTTCGTGAACTGCTTGACGACCGCGAGGTTGACGTCGGCCTCGAGCAGCGCGAGCCGGATCGCGCGCATGGCCTTCGCGAGGTCGTCCTCGGTCAGCTTGCCGCGCGCGCGGACGTCGGAGAGGGTCGCCTGAAGCTTCTCGGAAAGGGAGTCGAACACGCCCGAGTGAGGCTACTGACGGGCCTGACTCAGAGCCTCGGTGAAGCTCGTGAACTCCCGCACGCGGACCGGGGTGTCGTCCTCGAATTCCCAGACCTGGCTGAGCTCGAGTCGAATCGAGGCGCCGCTGGCGGCGCCGGCGCCGTGCACGAGCAACCGAACCAAGAACACATTCGAATCGGCCTCGACTATCCCGCTCGGCTCGGCCGTCAGGTCCGGGAGCGGCGATACGAGGTCATCGAGCGCCGCGCTGAGCTCGCTCGGCTTCGCTGGGCCGGACCTGTCCACGACCTCCGCGGGGAAGTGCCATTCGAAACCTTCGGGCAGGTCGTCGAGCACCGCCGCCCATTCGCGGCGGTTGAACGCGTCCAGCCGCTTGAGGAAGAACGTGCGGAATTCGTCGAGCGTCAGACCGCCTTCTCCATTCTCGCCCCGGCCACCACCGTTCCGTCCTCAAGCGGAATGTCGACCTCCTCGACCAGCTCGAACCCCCAGGCCGAGTAAAGCTGGAGTCCCGGCAGCGTCGCCATCAGGATCAGCTCTTGGAAGCCCTCGGCCGTCGCCGCCGCCTCGCACGTCTCCAGGATGCGCGTGCCGAGACCCCGGCGTGTGCGGTCGCCGCGTACGAACATTGCGCGCACCCTGGCCGCTTCAGTCGCCGGGTCGAGCAGACGATCGTCGTCATCGGCGCTGCCAGAGCCGGCATACAACTTGTAGCGCCGGCTCCACCCGCCGCACGCGATCAGGCCGGTCTCGTCCTCCTCGACGTAATAGGTCCCGTCGTCGACGAGCCTCCTGTCCAGGTGGCCGATGTAGCGGATGCACGGCTCGACCTGCTGCGGCGTGTAGAAGCGCGGGAAGATGTGGCGGATCGAGGCCTTCATGAGCGCCTCGATCGCCTCGGCTTCGTCAGCTCTCGCCTGACGCACGGCCGTCGCCGAGCCGCTCGCTGAGCTGGCTCAAGGCCTGCGTCACCTCGCTCGGGATGATCCAGACCTTGTTCGACTCGCCCTGGGCGATCTGCGGGAGCACCTGGAGGTACTGGTAGGCGAGCAGCTTCGGGTCGGCGTCGCCGCGGTGGATCGCGTCGAAGACGGTCTCGATCGCCTTCGACTGGCCCTCCGCCGTGAGGATCTGCGACTCGCGCGCGCCCTCCGCCTTCAGGATCGCCGACTGCTTCTCGCCCTCGGCGGCCAGGATCTGCGACTGCTTGTAGCCCTCCGCCTGGAGGATCGCCGCGCGCTTGTCGCGCTCGGCGCGCATCTGCTTCTCCATCGCCTCCTGGATCGTGCCGGGCGGGTCCACGGCCTTCAGCTCGACGCGGTTCACGCGGATGCCCCACTTCCCCGTCGCCTCGTCGAGAACGGTGCGCAAGGCCGCGTTGATCTGGTCGCGCGAGGTCAGCGTGTCCTCGAGCGTCATACCGCCGATCACGTTTCTGAGCGTGGTCACGGTGAGCTGCTCGATCGCCCCGATGTAGTCGGCGATCTCGTAGGTCGCCGACTTCGGGTCCGTCACCTGGAAGTAGATGACCGTGTCGATGTTGACCACGAGGTTGTCCTCGGTGATCACGGGCTGCGGGGGGAACGAGACGACCTGCTCGCGCAGGTCGATCAGCGGCTTCAGCCTGTCGACGAACGGCACGATGATCGCGAGCCCCGCGTCGAGAGTGCGGCTGTAGCGGCCGAGCCGCTCGACGATTCCCGCGCGCGCCTGCGGAACGATCCGGATCGTCCGGGCGAGCACGAACAGCACGACGACCGCGAACACCAAAACGACGATCAGTCCGGCCATCAGAACCTCCTAATCCGAGACGAGCGCTGTCGCGCCCTCGATCTTCAGAACCTCGACGCGCGTGCCCTCTTCGTAGACCTCATCCTCATCGTAGGGCCGCGCGGTCCACTCCTCACCGCCGATCTTCACGCGGCCGCCGCCCGCGTCGACACGCTGGAGGACGGTCGCCCTGGCGCCGATCAGCGCCGCCGTGCCGGTGCGGATCGACGGCGGCGTGTGCAGGTGCCGCCGGGCGACCGGGCGGATGAACGCAAGCGACGTGACCGAGCCGATGATGAAGACGATCAGCTGCAGCGTCAGGCCTCCGCCGAGCGCCGCGACGAGCGCCGCCGGCAACGCAGCGAGCGCGACGGCGCCGAGGAAGAATCCGAGTGTCGCGACCTCGCCGGCCGCGAGCACTGCGGCAAAGATGAGCCAGAACACCCAGTCGGGCATAGGGCGATCCTACGACCGGCCGAGCGCGGACGCCAACGCCCGCTTCACGTCCTGCACGAGCGCATCGGTGTCCTCGCACCCGGCGCTCAGGCGCACATAGCCCTCCGGAACGTCATCGCCGCCCCAGCGCGCACGGCGTTCGGCGGTGGTCCGCGTGCCGCCGAAGCTCGTCGCCTCCGTGATCATCTCGGCCGCAGCCAGGAACGCGTCGGCCGTCGCGGCGTCCGGCAGCGTGAAGCACAGCACCGGGCCGAAGCGCTCCATCTGCTGCTTCGCGGTCTCGTGCGCGGGGTCGCCGGGAAGCCCGGGGTAGCGCACCGGGACGCGCTCGGCGATCGCCTCAGCAAGACGCAGCGCGTTCGCGCACTCTCGCTCCAGCCGGACGTCGAGCGTCGCGAGCGACCGGTGCGCGAGCCACACCTCGAACGGGCCGGCGATCGTGCCGACCTTGCTGCGCGCGGCGCGCACAAGTTGCACATCGGGAGCGGCCACGTACCCGAGCAGCAGATCGCTGTGTCCGGTGAGCGCCTTCGACGCGCTCGCCACCACATAGTCGGCACCCAGCTCCAGCGGGCGCTGGCCCAGCGGCGTGACGAGCGTGTTGTCGACGACGAGGGTCGCGTCCGACGCATCGGCGACCGCGCGGATGTCGACGACGTCGAGGCCGGGGTTCGACGGCGTCTCCACCCACACCAGCTTCGCCCTAGCCGCGGCGTCCACGAACGCCGCCGTGTCGCTCGGCACCTCGTGCACCTCGTACGGCAAGAGCTCGTGCGCGAGCGAGCGCACCGTGTAATACGCGTCCGACGGGAGCACGATCCGGTCGCCCTGCTCGAGCAGCGCCAGGAGAAGCGTCGAGATAGCGCCCATGCCCGAGCCGAAGACGAGTGCCTCGCCCCCCTCGAGCTCGCCGAGAGCCTGCTCATACGCGCGCCAGGTCGGGTTGTCGAAGCGGCCGTAGGTGAACTCCGACTCGGCCGGGTCGCCCGACAGGTGATACGGCGCCGCGAAGGTCGGCCCAGGGAGGAACGGCTCGCCGTTCTCGGTCACGGCTCGAGTATCGCGCGCGCGAAGTCGTCGGGATCGAACGGGCGCAGGTCCTCGAGCGCCTCGCCAATCCCGATCAGCTTCACCGGCAGGCCCAGCTCGCCCGCAATCGCGAGCGCGATCCCGCCCTTGGCGGTCCCGTCGAGCTTGGTGAGGACGATCCCGGACACGTCCACCGCCTCCTGGAAGAGCTTTGCCTGCCGGAGTCCGTTCTGCCCGGTCGTCGCGTCGATCGAGAGCAGGATCTCGTGGGGCGCTTCCGGGATCTGCTTGCCGATCACCCGGTGGACCTTCGTGAGCTCCTCCATCAGGTTCGTCTGCGTGTGCAGCCGACCCGCGGTATCGATGATGACCACGTCGTGGCCGCGCGCGCGAGCGGCAGCGACCGCGTCGAACGCGACGGCTCCGGGGTCCGACCCCTGCTCCGCACGCACGAGCTCGCAACCCGCCCGCTCGGCCCACTGCGCGAGTTGCTCGACCGCCGCTGCCCGGTATGTGTCGCCCGCCGCGAGCAGCACCGACTTCCCGAGCTCCTGCTGGAGGTGCCACGCAAGCTTCCCGATCGTCGTGGTCTTCCCGGTGCCGTTCACTCCCACCATCAGAATCACGGTGGGCACCGGGCGTATATCGATCGTCCCGTCGCCCTCGGGGCGCGCCGCCGCGGCGAGAAGCTCGCGCAGCCGCGCCTCGAAGGGCTCCCCCGCTTCCAGCGTCCCGCCCTCGACCTCCTGCTCGAGGCGCGCGACGATCGACGCCGTCGTCTGTGCGCCGATGTCGGCGTAGATCAGCGTCTCCTCGAGTCGCTCCCACGCCTCGTCGTCGAGCGTCTGGAAGAGCGTCGACTGGAGCTCTGCCGTGAGCGCCTCGCGCGTCTTGCGCATGTTCTGGCGCAGGCGGCGGAAGAAACCTTCGGAGGGGTCAGACCCCTCCGAGGGCGCGGCTTGGTGGTCTGACGCCTCCCCCGTGACGAACAGCTCGTCCCAGCTACGCACGAGCCTCCGCGGGATGGTCCTCCAGCGGCATCGGATGGCGGCGGTGGATGATCCACGTGAAGATCGCCAGCGCCACCGGCACGCCGGCCAGGATCCCGGGCGAGAGGTCCGCCCCCGCCTTCGACGCCACCCCGAGCGAAGCGGCCGCCAGGATGATGCCGAGCGCGTAGCGCAGGCCGACCACGGGGACGTGCGGGACGAGCGCCGTGCCGATCCACACCCCCGGGAGCGAGCCGAGCAGGATCGTGCCCATCAGGCCGAAGTCCACGTTGCCGAACACGAGGTTCGTCAGGCCCGCCGTCCAGAGCAGGACGGCGGCGTGGAAGACATCGGTCCCCACGACGCGCCGGGGCCGAAGCCTGTAGAGGAGAATCAGCACGAGGCCGACGAGGGCACCCGACCCCACCGACGTCAGTCCGAGCACGAACCCGAGCACGAACCCGATTGCTACCGTGCCGAGCTGCTTGACGCGGTCCTCGAGCACGGCGTGATGCCGCTCTTTGGCAATGAGCCCTGGACGGAAGAGCGCGCGATACAACGTCGCACTCGAGGCAAACGCGAGGGCGACCGCGACCGCCCCGAGCAGGTACGGCTCGAAGTCGTGGCCGTACCGATCGTGTAGCCAGTTCACAACGATCACGCCGAGGACCGATCCGGGCATCGAGCCGGCCGCGAGCCACCATGAGAGCCGGAGGTCGACGTGTCCCGCGCGCAGGTGGCGCCAGCCCCCCACGGTCTTCGTGATCGCGCCGTAGGCAAGGTCGGTCCCGATGGTCACGACAGGGCTGTATCCGCCCGCGATCAGAAGCAGCGGCGTCATCAACGACCCGCCTCCCACCCCAGTGAGGCCGATGAGGATGCCGACGGCGAACCCGAAGAAGACGATCAGGGGGTCCATGGGAGCCGGAAACCTTAGGGGTCGCCGCCGGCTAGGCGGCGGCTTCGTCCGCGCTCGGCACGGCCTCGAGCGACTGCTCGCGCGTCGGAAGCTTGCGCGACACGACCTTCGTGATCCCGTCGCCGCCCATGCTCACGCCGTAGAGCACGTCGGCCGCGTCCATTGTCCGCTTCTGGTGCGTGACGATGATGAATTGGGCCCGATCCGAGTACCGGTGGATGAGGCTGAGGAACCGGTCTATGTTGAGATCGTCGAGCGCCGCCTCGACCTCGTCCAGGATGTAGAACGGGCACGGCCGAGCCAGGAATACGGCAAACATGAAGGCGAGCGCGACGAGCGACTTCTCGCCGCCTGAGAGCAGCGAGAGCTTCTTCATCGACTTGCCGGCGGGGGTCACCTCGACCTCGACGCCGGGCTCCTCCTCTTCGGGCTCCTCTTCTTCGACGGCCTGGTCAGGAACCTCCTCGCCGCCGATAACCGCCTTGGGGCCCTCCGGGCGCACGAGCCGCAACCGTCCGCGGCCACCCGGGAAGAGGTCGGTGACGACCTCCTCGAAGTTGCGCGCGGCCTGCTCGAAGGTCTCCTCGAACGCCTCGCGGATGCGCCGGTCGGTCTCCTTGATCAGCCCCTCCAGCTCCGCGAGCGCAGCCTCGAGGTCCGAGCGCTGGGACTCGAGCTCCTCGACGTGGGCGACCGCATCGTCGTACTCCTGCTCGGCAAGCGGGTTGACCGGGCCGAGCTGCTCGCGCCGGCGCGCGAGGCGCTCGACCTTCGCCTGGAGCTCCTCGCGCCGCTCGGGCTCGAGCGGCTCGGGCGCGGGCTCGGCAGGCAGCTCGAGCTTCGCGGCGATCTCCGCGAGCCTGGCCGCGCATTCGTGCTCGACGTCCCGTGCCTGCTGGGCGCGCACCTCGGCGTGCGTGACCGACTCGCTGGCCTGCTTCAGCCGAGCCTGGATCTCGACCTCTTCGCTTGCGCACGCGCGCAGCTCCGCCGCCGTCTGCTGGCCCACCGCCGCGTCCGCTGCGAGCTGCTCCGACAGCGCGTCCCGGCGAGCTGCCACCGCCTCGGCGGCCGCCTGAAGCGCCCCCGCCGCACGCTCGGCCTTAACCGCGAGAGCACGGCAGCGCTCGCCGCGCGTGCGCAGCCGGATCAGCCGCAGCTCGCGGTCGGCGCGCTCGTGCTCGGCCCGCTCGGCGAGCCTTCGCTCCGCCCCCAGGTCCGCCTCGACGCGCGCCCGCCGGACCGCGGCCTGGCCCTCGTCGGGTGCACCGCTGCGGAGCTCGATGCGGCGCGAGGCGCGGCGCAGGAGCTCGTCGGCCTCGTCGAGGCCGCGCGATGCCTCGCGTGCGGTCATGCGGGCCGACTCGCGCTGCTCGAAGCGCTCCGTCACGAGGGCGCGCGCGTGCTCGATCGCCGCGCCGGCGGCGGCCTCCTCGGCGGCCGCGTCCTGAGCGGTCGCGGCTAGCTCCTCCTGCCTGGCGCGCGCCTCGAGGATTCGCTCCTCGCCGCCCGCGGCAACCTGGCGCAGCTCGCCCGTCGCGGCGAATAGCGCGCGGCCGCGCGGCGTCACCGCGATCCCCGTGAAGTCGCGCGGGACGCTCGCGAGGTCCTCGACCAGCCACGCGTCGGCCAGCAGGCGCTCCACGACAGGCTGCAGGTCGGCAGGCGGTTGCACGTGGTCGGCGAGCCGCTCGGCGCCCGCGGCGGGGGACGATGCGCGTGGCGGTCCGGTCGGGTGGCCGGCGACGAGCGCGCTGCCGCCATCGCGCAAGCCGTCGAGCAGCGCGTGGCCCTCGCCGAGGCTCGCGACCACTCCCGCGCGCAGGCGCGACCCGAGCGCCGCGGCGACCGCCAGCTCGAAGCCCGGGTCCACCTTCAGCTCCGCCGCGAGCGTGCGGGCGTCGTCCGGCGCCGCGGCGCTGCGCAGCACCTGGTTCAGCGCGGCGAGCTCGGCGCCGACCTTCGCCGACGCGTCGCGGGCCGCGGCCTCGCGCCGCTCCGCCTCGCGCTGGGCTGTGCGCGCGTCCTCGACCGCCTGCTCGGCCTCGATCACGCTCGAGCGGCAACGCTCCAGCTCCGCGGCCGCGGCATCGCGCCGTTCCTCTGCCTCGACCCGTTCGCGGTCGAGGCCCGCCAGCTCTTCCTCGAGGCGGCTGTCGCGCTCGGCGTCGAGTGTGCGGAGTTCCGCCTCGAGGGCGGCGATCCGCTCGGCGGCGCCCCCGTCG
>Ga0126310_10000582_pt1 | contig 12944 bp, 9 predicted proteins | sample Plot60_FD_92540 | JGI IMG/M metagenome (GOLD analysis project Ga0126310, IMG submission 92540) | Serpentine soil microbial communities from UC McLaughlin Reserve, CA, USA - Plot60 | ecosystem: Environmental > Terrestrial > Soil > Grasslands | place: USA: UC McLaughlin Reserve, Lake County... | reverse complement strand
CCGTATCTTCGTCTGCATGTCTGCCAGCTTGAAGGCTATCGCCTGGTGCTCGGCGATAGGCTTCCCGAAAGTGGTTCGTCCCAGGGCGTAGCGCGTGGCGTAGCGAAACGCCGCTTCGGCGATTCCTATAGCCTGTGCGGCTATCCCGATCCTGCCCGTATCCAGCGTGCCGAGCGCGACGCGAAGTCCTTTTCCTTCCACCCCCAGCCGGTCTTCTTCCGGGACGAAGACGTCGTCGAAGAGCACATCGTCCGTGGTAGCGGAGATGACGCCCATCTTCCGGGCGTGCTTGCCGAAGGAGATCCCTTCGGCGTCCATTCCGACGACGAAGGCCGTAATACCTTCCGGAGCGCGGGCGAAGAGGATCATGGACCCTGCGATCCGACCGTTCGTGACCCATTGCTTGTGACCCGAGATGCGGTAGCCGCCCTCGACCCGTTCGGCCCGCGTCTGGATCGCGGAGGCGTCCGATCCCGTCTCCGGCTCGGTGAGTGCGAAGCATCCGATCCTCTCTCCGCGCGCCAGCGGCGGCACCCATCGTACCTTCTGCTCCTCGGTACCGAACATCACGATGGGTAGCGTGCCCGCGCTGGTGTGGACCGCAAGCGTTACGCCGATGCCTGCGTCAGCGCGGCTGATCTCCTCTATAAGGAGACAGTAGGAGAGGAAATCCATCCCGGCCCCGCCGTACTCCTCAGGAACACACAGCCCCATAAAGCCGGCTTCGGAGATCTTCTCCAGCGTCTCGAAAGGGACACGGTCTTCCCTGTCGAGCTCGGCCGCTTGGAGCGCTACTTCGCGGTCGGCGAACTTTGCCGCGCGCTCTTCGAGATCTTGCTGTTCAGGACTGAGGGCGAAGTTCACGGAATCCTCCGGGGTCTGAGGGCTTGCGCCCATGACTATAGCAAGCGCGGCGGCGAACCGGGTCGTCGAAGGCGAGCGGTGGGCTACAATGACTCCCACTGAGAGGAAGTAACGGAGGAGTGTGCCGATGCTGGTAAAGGACGAGCTGCTGGACAAGGTCGTAACCCGTGTCAGGGAGCAGATGCCGGATGATCAGGCACCCCAGGTCGAGGAGTTCGCGCGCCAGTACTACGGTTGGGTCGACGCGGAGGACCTGGAGGACCGCTCTCCGATAGACGCCTACGGGGCCGCACTCTCCCACTGGAGTTTCGCGGGGCGGCGCGAGCCAGGGGAGCGGAAGATAAGGATATACAACCCCCATTTCGAGGAGCACGGCTGGCAGTCGACCCACACCATCATAGAGATGGTCAACGACGATATGCCCTTCCTCGTCGACTCGACGAGGATGGAGATAAACCGCCAGGGCTACGCCATACACATGATCCTCCACCCCGTCATGAAGGTGCGCCGCGACGAGGAAGGGCATATCGTCGACGTACTACCCCCGGACTCGGACGAGGAAGACGCCATCGCAGAGTCGGTGATCCACGTCGAGGTGGACCGCCAAACGGAGCCGTTGGTGCTCGAGGACTTGAAGCAGTCCATCGAGAAGACCCTCGCCGACGTGAAGGCCGCCGTCGAGGACTGGCTCGAGATGCGCGAGAGGGTAGGGGAGATAGTCTCCGTGCTCGAAGAGAACCCTCCCGACTTCGAGCCGGAGGACCTGGCCGAGACCCGCGCGTTTCTGGAGTGGATCGACGACAACAACTTCACGTTCTTGGGATACCGCGAGTACGACCTGATCACGCAAGACGGCGAAGAAGCCCTCTGCGCCGTGCAGGATTCGGGGCTCGGCGTCCTGAGGCAGAAGGAGTCAGAACCGATCTCCCACAGCCTCGCCGAACTCCCGCCCGAGGTGAGGAGGCTGGCCCGCACGCCCAAGCTTTTGAACCTGACGAAGGCGAACTCGCGGGCGACGGTGCACAGGCCATCCTACCTCGACTACATCGGCATCAAGAAGTTCGACGAGGCGGGCGAGGTCACGGGGGAACGGAGGTTCCTCGGCCTCTACACCTTCACCGCCTACAGCTCCAGCGTCTTCGACATCCCGCTGGTCAGGCGCAAGGTGCGCTACGTGCTGGAGAAGTCTGGTTTCCCCGAGGGTAGCCACAACGAGAAGGACCTGGTCGAGATCCTCGAGACCTACCCGCGCGACGAGCTGTTCCAGATCTCCAAGGAGGAGCTCTTCGAGATAGCGATGGGCATACTTCATTTGCAGGAGCGCCAGCGCGTCAGGCTCTTCGTCAGGCGCGACACCTACGGGCGCTTTTTCTCCTGCCTCGTCTTCGTTCCTCGCGACCGCTACAACACCCTGATCCGGGAACGCATGCAGGACATACTCCTCGATGCCTTCGACGGGGCGAACGTGGAGTACAACGTCAGGCTCTCTGAGTCCGTGCTCGCGCGCATCCACTTCATAATCTACACCAAGCAGGGGGAGACGCCGGAGTACGACGAGGGGGAGATCGAAGGCCGCATCGTCGAGACGGCCCGCTCCTGGACGGACAACCTCTACGACGCCATGGTCGAACAGTGCGGCGAGGAACAGGGCATCGAGCTGTTCCGCAAGTACCGCGACGCCTTCTCCCCAGGCTACCGCGCGGGCTTCCTCCCCCGCACCGCCGTCTCGGACATCCAACGGATGGAGACCCTGAAAAATGAGGACGATCTCGGGATGAGCCTCTACCACCCGATCGAAGAGGGAGAGGACTTCCTAGGGTTCAAGCTGTTCAGGCTCGGCGAGCAGGTCTCGCTCTCGGGGATCCTGCCGCTGCTCGAGGACATGGGCGTCGAGGTCGTCGACGAGCGCCCGCACGAGGTGAAGCCGGTCGGCTCTCCTCCGGTCTGGATCTACGACTTCGGTCTCGTCCACGAGGCCGGCGGCGAGCTGCAGACCGGGGAGGTAAAGGAGATCTTCCAGGACGCCTTCGCGCGTGCGTGGCGCGGGGCCGTCGAGAACGACGGCTTCAACCGTCTCGTGTTGCGCGCCCGCCTTACGTGGCGTGAGATCTCGGTCCTCAGGGCCTACTGCAAGTACCTGCGCCAGACCGGCTCGACGTTCTCCCAGGACTACATGGAGGACGCGCTCGTCAACAACGAGAACATAGCAAGGCTCATCGTGGATCTCTTCGAGGCCCGCCTCGATCCGGCACGCCAGAGCAGCGCGGAGACCGAGAGCGGGCGGTTGAAGGAGGAGATCGAAGAGGCCCTCGAGGAGGTGGTGAGCCTGGATGAGGACCGCATCCTGCGCTCTTTCCTCGCCATCACCCTGGCGACGCTCAGGACGAACTACTACCAGAGCACGCCGGATGGAGAGCCGAAACCGCACCTCTCTTTCAAGCTGGACCCCGAGAGCATCCCTGGCCTGCCGAGGCCGCGACCGCGCTTCGAGATCTTCGTCTACTCCCCACGCACCGAGGGGGTTCACCTGCGCGGCGGGGAGGTCGCCCGCGGCGGCATCCGCTGGTCGGACAGGCGCGAGGACTTCAGGACCGAGATCCTCGGCCTCATGAAGGCCCAGACGGTGAAGAACGCCGTGATAGTCCCCGTCGGGGCCAAGGGCGGCTTCGTCGTCAAACGCCCACCCTCGGGAGGGGGCCGCGAGGCCCTCCAGGAGGAGGTCGTCCTCTGCTACAAGACCCTGATTCGGGGCATGCTAGACATAACGGACAACATCTCGGGCGACGGGATCGTTTCGCCGCCCGACGTTACCCGCTACGACGATGACGACCCCTACCTCGTCGTCGCGGCGGACAAAGGCACGGCGACCTTCTCCGACATCGCCAACGGCATCTCGGCCGAGTACGGCTTCTGGCTCGGGGACGCCTTCGCCTCCGGGGGCTCCGTCGGCTACGACCACAAGGAGATGGGCATAACGGCGAGGGGAGCCTGGGAGTCGGTGAGCCGCCACTTCCGGGAGCTCGGCCACGACACCCAGAACGAGGACTTTTCCGTGGTCGGTATCGGGGACATGTCCGGCGACGTCTTCGGCAACGGCATGCTCCTCAGCCGCCACATAAAGCTAGTCGGCGCCTTCAACCACATGCACATCTTCCTGGACCCCGACCCCGACCCCGAGAAGAGCTTCGAGGAGCGCGAACGCCTCTTCGGACTACCGCGCTCATCGTGGACGGACTACGACGAGGACCTGATCTCCGAGGGCGGCGGCATCTTCCCTCGCACGGCCAAGTCGATCCCCCTCTCCCCACAGGTGCGCGAGCTTCTCGACGTCGAGGCCGAGTCCATGACGCCGACCGAGCTCATAAACGCGATGCTCAAGGCCGAGGTCGACCTGCTGTGGAACGGCGGCATAGGGACCTACGTCAAGGCGAGCCCGGAGAGCAACGCCGAGGTCGGTGACAGGGCGAACGACGGACTCAGGGTAGACGGAGGCGAGCTCAGATGCAGGGTAGTCGGGGAGGGCGGCAACCTCGGGTTCACGCAGATGGGGCGCATAGAGTACGCGCTAAAGGGCGGCAGGGTCTACATGGACGCCATCGACAACTCTGCCGGGGTCGACTGCTCCGACCACGAGGTGAACATCAAGATTTTGCTCGACGTCATCGTCGAGGCCGGAGACATGACGGAGAAGCAGCGCAACGAGCTGCTCGCCAGCATGACCGACGAGGTCGGAGACCTCGTGCTGCGCGACAACTACCAGCAGACCCAGGCGATAAACCAGGCCGCAGCGCTCGCCCACCCCATGGTCGACGTGCACGCCCGCTACATCCACGCCCTGGAGCATTCGGGCAGGCTCGACCGCAGTCTGGAGTTCTTGCCCGGCGATGAGGAGCTCGGCGAGCGGCGCTCCGAGAACAGGGGCCTCACCGCCCCCGAGCTCGCCATACTGTTGTCCTACAGCAAGATCACCACCTACCAGGACCTGCTGAAATCCGACGCGCCCGAGGACCCCTATCTGTCGCGAGAGCTCGAGAGGTACTTCCCGAGCGCCTTGAGAGACCGCTTTTCGGAGCAGATCCACGAGCACAGGCTGCACCGACAGATCACAGCCACCCACATCACGAACAGCCTGGTGAACCGCAACGGCCCTTCCTTCGTGTTCAGGCTGGGTGAGGAGACGGGGGCAGCGGCGCCCGACATCGCGCGCGCGTACATGGCGGCGCGCGAGGTCTTCTCCATGCGCACCCTGTGGGACGGCGTCGAAGCCCTGGACAACACCGTCGAAGCTAGGGTACAGACCAAGATCATGCTCGACGCCCGCAAGCTCGTCGAGCGCGCGAGCCGCTGGCTGCTCCGCTACCGCCGCGCTCCGCTAAACGTCGGGGCGACGATCTCGCACTTCTCCGAAGGCGCCGCTGAACTCTCCGAACTCATCCCGGGGATCCTGCTCGACGGCGACCGCGAAGCGGTGGCGAACGCGGCCCACCGCCTGACAGAGGCTAACGTACCGGAGGATCTGGCCGAGCGGGCCGCTAACCTCGGCCCGATGTTCTCCGCGCTGGATATCACCGACGTGGCCAACTCCACAGGAGAGCCTCTCGAGATGACCGCGGCTATCTACTTCACGCTGGGCGACAGGCTGAGGCTACACTGGCTGCGCCGCCACATCGAGGCACTCCCCCGCGACAACCGCTGGCGCACCCTCGCACGCTCGGCCCTGCGCGACGATATCTTCAACCAGCACGCCTCGCTCGCCGAGGAGGTGCTCCGCGACACCCCGGAAGACAAACCCGCCCACGAACGGATAGGGGAATGGGTCGAAGCCAACGAGGGGCCTGCGGACCGCACCATGCAGGTCCTGGCCGACATAAACTCCAGCGGCACCTTCGACCTCTCCACCCTCTCGGTCGCGCTGCGGGAGATAAGGAACCTCATAACGACGCCTGATGCCCTGCCTGAGGAGGTGGAAGCCACCGTCAGGTAACCTGAAGCGCTTTGCGGAAGGACTACGACCTTCCGCAAAGCGCGGTTTCAGGCTTCAGGGTTTCTTTGCCAGCGACTCCCGGTGGGCTGCGGCGCGTTCGACGTACTCGTTTGCGCCGCGGGCAATGTCCGTGGTCCGCTCATCGCTGACGTCGCCGACGCGTTTGGCGGGGATGCCGACTATCAGGCTGCGGGGTGGGAACTCGCGGCCCTCGGGGACTATGGCGCCTGCGGCGACGATGGAACTCTCCCCGATCTTCGCGCCGTTGAGGATGGTACACCCCATCCCTACGAGGCAGTTGTCTCCGATCTCGCACCCGTGCACGACTGCATTGTGGCCGACGACGCAGCCCTCGCCGACGATTGCAGGGTAGCCGGGGTCGGCGTGGAGCACGCACCCGTCCTGGACGTTGGTCCCGGCCCCGATTCGGATGGGCTCGGTGTCGCCGCGCAGCACGGCCCCATACCAGACGCTCGATTCTTCACCCAGGTGGACGTCCCCCACAACGTAGGCCCCTGGTGCGATCCAGGCAGACCGTGCGATCCGCGGGGAAGTGTCGCCGTGCGGGAGCAGGTTCACCCTCTCGTTCAGATCCAACGTCGCACCCTCGCTTTGTACTGTAGGTACTCATCTCCGAACTTTCGTTCGAGGTAGCGCTCCTCGCGCTCGATGACACCGCGCCGCATCAGGCGCAGAACCAGCGGTAGCAACAGGATGGGTAGTAGCGCGTTCGCGAGAGCCGAGATGCCGCCGTAGATCATGGTCATGCTCAGATACAGGGGATTGCGGGTGAACCGGAATGGGCCCCCGGCAACGACGGTAGTCGCGGGCTTGCGCGGGTCCAGGTTCGTCTCTGCCCGGCGCATCTCGCGAGACCCGAGGAACCCGATCGCGAGTCCGCCGACGACCAGCGAAGGGCCGAGCGTCCGCGCGAGTGAACGCGGCAGGAAGGGAATGTGGTAGCGGCGGTTGGCCAGTAGACCGGCGACGAGGGCGCCGGCGTAGATCAAGGGCGGAGGGGCGATCACACCCGGATTGTCCGGCGCCTCGCGCGTCTCATCGCTCATCCCGATAACTCCCCTCCTCGATGCCATCCGCCAGACCAACCTCGAAGCGGCAGCGAGGATCTCCCCCGCGCTCGCAGTGCTCGCGGACGCGGACGCTCGCCAGCTTCGCGACGAAGGTTTCGACCAGGTCGCACACCCGGGGTTGCTCCGACACTACTGCCGCAAGCGGACACCCATGGCTGCGGATGACGAAGGCGCCCTCGCGCTCCTCGATCTCGGCGAGTCCGCCTAGATCGTCGAGCACCCCTGCGGCCACCTCGAGCCGCTCCCGAATACCACCGGAAGCCACCCCGCGCCCACCCGCCATGTGAGCCCCCGCCTCCCTGAGCAACATCTCCAGTTCTTCGACCCCGACGTGCTCGACCAGGACTTCCAAGAGTCCACCAAGCGCCGGCTCGTAAGCCTTCGGGAATAGCTCCCGCGCTCCCGAAGTCAGCTCGTAGACGTAGGCAGGCTTGCCGCCACCGCTGCCGCGACGCACAGAACCATCCTGCCGCACGAGGCCGTCACGCTCCAGCGTCGCCAGATGGGCCCGAACCCCATTGTTCGTCAACCCTAGCTTCGCGGCAAGCTCATTAACCGTGCACCCCTTGCGCCTGAGCAACGTGACGAGTCGCCCACGCGTGCTCTCGAAAAACCTGCGGTCCCAATAAACCGCCAAAGGCCACCTCTTCTCTATGATCGCCCGCACTCTAACAGAGGGAGATCGATTACTCAAATATGTCTAGTAATTACTTGATTTATTATTACTATCGTTGTATCGTACGAGGGAAGGGTCTACGGGAGGCTGGGCGATGAGAGCATGGAGGGCAAAGTGAGGGTAATGGGCCATCCGATACACCCGATCCTGGTTCCGTACCCGATCGGGTTACTCACGACCTCCGTAATCTTTGACATCATCTACATGATCACGGGCAGCGGGGGGTGGGCGGTGATCTCCTTCTGGATGATCGCCGCTGGTGTGATCGGCGGGCTTCTCGCGGCGGTGTTCGGTTTGATCGACTGGCTGGCGATACCTCCGGGAACGCGCGCCAAAGCGGTAGGGTTGTTGCACGCCTCGACCAACTCTCTCATGGTGGCTCTGTTCGCCATTGGCTGGCTCTTACGCCTGGGGGCGCCGGGTGAGCCGGGCGCGACGGCTATCGTTCTCTCATTCGTGGGCGTGGGTCTGGTCTCTCTTGGAGGCTATCTCGGGGGCGAGCTTGTCTTCCGTATGGGTGTAGGGGTATCGGAAGGGGCGAACCTCGACGCATCCGATTCACTCTCCAGGCGCCCGGCTGGCGAAGACTCGACCCGCGGGCGGAGGGTGGAATAGAGGGTCATTTGAGGTCTCTGAAAGGAGTTTAGGGCGATGGGCGAATTCGTGACCGTAGCGGGGATGGACGAGATAGAAGCGGGTGAGATGCGGGCTTTCGACGTGCGGGGTATCGAGGTCGCCGTTGCCAACGTGGACGGTGCGTTCCACGCCTTCGACGACACCTGCACGCACGCGGGGTGTTCGCTGGCCGGGGGAGATCTCGAAGAGTCGACCGTAATCTGTCCATGTCACGGCTCCGAGTTCGATGTGAGAAGCGGTGAGGTACTCCAGGGTCCCGCCAGGGAGGACCTCGCAACCTACGAGACCAGGGTCGAGGGCGGCAGCCTGAAGGTCGAGGGCTGATGCCCGAGACGTTCGTGATCGTCGGCGCCGGCCTTGCGGGGGGGACGGCCGCTACTACCCTCCGTCAGAACGGTTTCGATGGTAGGGTGATCTTGATCGGCGCGGAGCGGTACCCGCCCTACGAGCGGCCTCCGCTCTCCAAGGAGTATCTGCGCGGCGAGTCCTCGTTCGAGAAGGCCCTGCTCCAACCGCCCGGCTTTTACGGCGAGAACGGTATCGAGCTGCACTCCGAGGTTCGGGCTACACGAATAGACATCCAGGAGAAAGCGGTCGAGCTAGAGAGTGGAGAGTACGTAGCTTACGATAAGCTGCTCTTCGCCGCCGGGGTGAAGAACAGGCACGTTCCCACCCCGGGCTCGGACCTGGATGGCGTCTATGACCTGCGCACGGTGGCCGACTGCGAGCACATACGAAGGGAGATCTCACCCGGCCGCAAAGCGGTCGTCGTGGGGATGGGCTTCATCGGCTCGGAGGTGGCGGCCTCGCTCCGGCTATCGGGGGTGGAGGTAACCGCCGTGGACCGTAACAAGGTGCCGCTACGCCGGGTTCTCGGCGAAGAGGTTGGCCGGGTAATAGAGGGGATGCATCGCGACCACGGAACGGAACTCGTCTTCGAGGACACCGTGGCCACTTTCGAGGGCGCAGGCCGCATCGAAGGCGTCACGACCAAGGCGGGTCGCCGCCTCGAGTGCGACTTCGTCGTAGTTGCCCTCGGTGTCGAGCCCGCTACCGAACCTCTCACCGGTACCGGGGTAAAGATCGACAACGGCGTCGTGGTAGATGAGTATTGCCGGACCGACGTAGAGGGAATCTATGCGGCCGGCGACGTCGCCAACCATTACCATCCGGTCTTCGGAAGACACATCCGCGTCGAGCACTGGCAGAACGCACTGAAACATGGTCAGGCGGCGGCCCGAAGCATGCTGGGAGATGGTCGACCTTACCAGGAGATTCCATGGTTCTGGTCCGATCAGTACGAGCACAACCTCCAGTACGCCGGGTTCCACAGGGACTGGGACGAGCTGGTCGTGCGAGGTAGCATGGAGAAGCGAAGCTTCGTGGCTTTCTACCGCAAAGACGAACGAGTCCTCGCAGCCGTGGCCTTTGACCGGGGGAGGGACCTGCGCCGCTCGGTGCCCCTGATCAAAGCCCAAGAACGGTTCGAAGCCGCAAGGCTACGCGACCCCGACGTCGACCTGCGAACGCTCGTGGCCGAGACGGATAAAGCTTGAGTCTCATGCACGACGATCCATCGGCACCTCAGCAAGCAAGAAGCTGTCTGGCTTAAGTGCTGACTGCCGACCGGCGCGGTTTCCGGAACGTTCGAACCTTCCAAAACCCGCTCTCAGACCTCCACCAGCACGGCGTCGCCCTGGCCGCCGCCGGAGCAGATGGCGGCGAGGCCCTTGCCGCCTCCCCTGCGCCGAAGCTCGTAAAGGAGCGTCGTCAGGATGCGCGCGCCGGACGCGCCTACGGGGTGGCCGAGCGCCAGGGCGCCGCCGTTGACGTTGACTATGTCGGGGTCGACGCCGAGTATGCGAGTGGCGTGGATCGCGACGCCGGCGAAAGCCTCGTTTATCTCGACGAGGTCCAGGTCGTCCGCGCTCCATCCTGCCTTCTCGAGCGCGAGCTTCCCGGCGTTTCCGGGAACGGTCAACAGGTTGGGCGGCTCCTCGGCCACTTTGGCGTGCGTCACGAAGGTACCGAGCGGCTCGAGGCCACGCTTGTTGGCGAAGCCCTCGCCCGCGAGCACGAGGGCGCCGGCGCCATCGGTGACACCAGGGGCGTTGCCGGCAGTCACGGTGCCGCCCTCGTCTATGGGGCTCAGGGCGGCGAGTTTCTCCAGGGTGGTGTCGCGCCGGAGCGGCTCGTCGGCCTCGACGTAGTTCGTCTCTCCCTTTTTGCCAGGGACTTTGACACCGACTATCTCCTCGGGGAGCCTTCCCTCGTCGGTCGCTGCGGCTGCCCGCTCGTGGCTCCTCAGGGCCCACTCGTCCTGCTCTTGGCGGGAGATGTCGAACTTTTTGGCGCCGTCGGTGCCGAAGCGGATCATGTTTACGTGCTCGAAGGCGTCGAGCAGACCATCGTGCATCATGGCGTCGAGCGCGGGCGTGTCCCCCATGCGCGCGCCCCAGCGGGCTTTCGGCAACAGATAGGGAGCGTTGGACATGCTCTCCATGCCGCCGGCCAGGATCACGTCGTAGTCGCCGGCACGGATCAGGGTTTCAGCGAGCGTGGCGCTCCTGAGGCCCGAGGCGCAGACCTGGTTGAGGGTCTCCGTAGTCAGCGAGAAAGGAAGGCCTGCGTGGTAGTTGGCCTGGCGGGATGGGATCTGCCCTACCCCGGCCTGCACCACGATACCGAAGATGGAGTGCTGCAACTCTTCGTCTTCGATGCCGGAGCGGTCTATGGCGTCCCGGATCGCCGCCCCCCCGAGCTCCGGGGCGCTCAACGGCGACAACGCGCCGCCGAACCTGCCGAAGGGCGTCCGCGCCGCCCCGAGGATTGCCGTGCGTTCCAATGCGACTCCTCTGTCTCGATGGCCAACGCCCATAGTCTAAGCCCTCTGGTACCACGGCGTGAGTTCCGTCGGCCAGGGCGGCCCGCAGCGGGTTGCGACCGAGACGACTTTTCACGGGATTCGCACGATCACCTCCACGGTGTAGGACATGGGCGCATCTGCTACCCCCTCGCTCCCAACATAACCGTCATTCCCGCGCACGCGGCGATCCACCGCGGCAGGCATCTCGCGCCTCAATCCAGAAGCGAACCAGCTTACGTATTACATGCTATCTTCTCGAAAGATGATGACGTAGTAAGGAGGTTTTATGAAGGTACAGAGGTTGGATCACATAGCCATCTACATGGGCGATAGGGACGCCGCGGCCGAGTTTCTGACCACGCACCTCGGGTTCCACGTCGTGGATCACACAGAGCGTTACACCCTCGTAGGCGCCGGTGGCAGGCTCGGCAAGCTCACCCTCTTCGATGCCCCGCAAGGTACGACACCCTCCCCGGGGGAGATCGAACGCATAACAGTACGCGTGGCCGACCCGGAAGCCGCCGCAGCGAGGCTCCCGCACGAGGCCGGCGCCGAACCCCACGATGGCGGGTACTCCTTCACAGGCCCCGAAGGACTCCCTCTCGCCTTGATCCCGGGCGAAGGAGAGTTCGCTGACTACGATCTCGGAGGTTTCGTCCTGCGCTCGGGGTCGCCCGAGGAATCAGCGCGCACCTTCGTCGAGATGGGTTTCGCCCCTGGAGACGACGCCACTACCGTAAAGGCTGGCGATTACCTGATACGCCTCACCGGATCTGCGCCTGCCGAGAACGGAGGAGGCATGCTCTTCCACGTCGGTTGCCTGGTAGATTCGGCGGAGGACCATCGCAAGGAGGCCGAGGAGCGGGGGCTCGAGGTCCAGAACCTCGTCGATGGCCCCAACACCCTCGCCGTCTTCGTTCGGGGCCCCGAGGACGTGAGCGTGGAGTACGTGGAGCACAAGCCTACGTTCTCCCTGAGCTAGTAGACACCGGTGCGGGTCGTCATCGCCGGCGGGGGGCTCGCCGGCCTCACCGCCGCCTTGAGGGCCACGGAACTAGGCGCACGGGTCACCCTGCTGGAGAAGGGTGATCTCCCCGGCGGGTCCTTCGTCTACTCCAGCGGGTATGTGTGGTCGTACGTGGACCTGCCGACCTACCGCAGGGAGGCGCCCGGCGGGGACGTCACCCTCCAGAGGCTCATCCTCAAACGTCTTGAATCCTGTCTGACCTGGCTGGAGGATGAAGGGGGCGCGCTCCTCACGCGCGAGACCGGGAACCCCCTCACGTTCGGCGCACGCTTCGACCCTGAACGAACGGTCTCGGCGCTGGTGGGCCGCGTAGAAGCCTCAGGAGGCGAGGTACTGACAGACACTGCGTTCGATTCGCTGCTGGACGACGGTTCGGGGCGCGTAACGGGCGTGCTGGCCCGGTCCTCAAAAGGGAAGAAGGAGCATGATGCCGACGCCGTGATCCTCGCCTCCGGGGGCTTCGCCGGCGACCCTGAGCTGGTCGGACGCTACATAATCGGGGGACCCGGAAGGATGCTGGTGCGGGCGCACCCAAGGAGCACGGGGGGCGGATTTCGGGCGGCGCGGCGGATGGGCGCCCTGGCGAGCGCGGGTCTCGACGAGTTCTACGGCCGCAACCTGCCTGCTCCCCCGGCCGAGTTCCCCCCCGAACGGTTCGTGGAGGTCTCCCAACTCTACGGCCGCTACGCCGTGGCGATCAATGCCGATGGCGAACGTTACGCCGACGAGGGCGCGGACTGGTCGGAGACGGCCCTGACGCGTGCCACGGCACACCAGCCGGGACTTTGCGCCTGGTACGT